>Ga0207674_10000086_pt1 | contig 100722 bp, 105 predicted proteins | sample KBSCornC72_FD_184303 | JGI IMG/M metagenome (GOLD analysis project Ga0207674, IMG submission 184303) | Corn rhizosphere microbial communities from Kellogg Biological Station, Michigan, USA - KBS Corn C7-2 (SPAdes) (version 2) | ecosystem: Host-associated > Plants > Roots > Rhizosphere > Soil ...
GAAGCAGATGGGGATCGCCGACCTTTATCTTCTGACGAATTCAAAGTGCGCAGCAGCGATCCACCTCTACGAAAAGCTCGGCTTTGAACATGATGTCGACGTCATGGCCGAACATGCCGCACGCTACGAGCGCTGCGACGTTGCCATGCGCTACGGCGCTAAGCCAGACGATGAGGCCGGAAAGGGCTCCACAACTGTCTCGTTGAGGAGCGGCTGACCTCCCAGAGACCCGAGCCTCGTTCGTCGAGACCCCGGTATGTCACTCACTTCTCTAGTGAATTCTGGAGCGGGCGAAGGGATTCGAACCCTCGACCCCAACCTTGGCAAGGTTGTGCTCTACCCCTGAGCTACGCCCGCTCGGCCGAAAGGCAACGCGATTCTGCGGCGCCCGGAGGCGGCCCGCTAACAGGGGGTCGTCGAGTTTGCAAGTTCTCTGCGGCGTATAGCACCCATGCATCTCCGCTAATCGGGCTGGTCGTCGACGAATCGACCCGGCGCATCTTTGTCCCGCAATGGACGGCTGCCGTCGGAGCCGGAGCTTCGGGCAATTGTGGGATGAGCATGAACTGGGCGGGCTCGCAGCCATGGGTCAATTGCACCCGGTAGCCGAAGCGTCTTGCCGCCACGGTCACGATCGCCTCGAATCGCCGGTTCACAGCCACGCGCGCACCCTCCGGCGCGAGCTTCGCCATAACGCCAACCGGACCATCTGGACGGCCGCGCTGGAGGCGGATCAGCTCCGCGTCGCCGGCCAGATTCAGGGTTGCAAGGACGATGAGCAAAGCCGCGGTCAATCCACGGGTCGGTCCCCGAACTGCGAGCGCCCGGCCCGCCGCCTCGGCGATCAGTAGGAGCAGGCCAATAAGGCTGGTGAGATAGTAACGTGCGAAACTCGCGTTGCCGACCCGCAGTAGAAGAATGCCAAGAGCAATGCCAAGGATCAGCAGCGCATAGAGCCGGCCGTGTGACCCGAGCCATTGCGGTGGATGCAGGGCAACCGCCGCACTCGCCGTACCGATGAGCGAGAGCCTTAACCACAGCGGGACGGCCGACAATCCGATTGACCATCCCGTGACCTGATCCAGCGCCGTCGCATAGTCGGCGAGATCGAAGGGCACGTAGCCGCCGACGCGCATGCCGAGCGGGCTTGCCATGGCCGCGATGAAAACCAACAGCACAACCGCGACGCAGGCGGCAATTGTTGGCCCCATTAGGCGGGCGGTCTTTCCGAATGCCTCTCGAGAGCCCGAATGGCTACGGCAGTCTAAATAGATCCAGATGGTGGTCAGTGCCACCGGCGCCGCCATCGTCAGGTGCGACAGCATTCCGACAAAAGCGAGGAGCGCAAGCCACCAGCGCGTTGACTTGACCCAGGCACGCCGTTCGACGGCCCGAGTGGCGACGAGCAGCATCAGTAGAGCAGCGAGGAGCATCAAGGCATAGCCGCGTGCTTCCGACCCGAAGGTCACCAGAGCAGGTGAGAGCGCGAAGAGGGTCGCAGCAACGATTCCGCCTTGCCGCGAGCGGCTACCGGCGAGGAGGGCAGCGACAACCACGCTTGCGGTACCGGCGATGATCGCTGGCAACCGGGCGAGCCACGGAGGCGCACCCATTCCGACCGCCTGCAGCCAAAGCGAGTTCAGGTGATGGTTATTGTCGTGATTGATGCGCAGGAACACGCCGATGGGATCGCCCGCCTGCTGGGCATAGACCATCGACCAGGCTTCGTCGGTCCAGAGACCGCCCTGTGCCGCCAGGATGCGCAGCACGAGCCCGACAGCGGCGACGGCGCTGACCGCCAGCCACCAAAACATTCGTTCGCTCTTAACCCCACTAGCCATCCGCGCCTGATACCCTGCGGCGGTTAAGCCGCTGTTGTCCACACGTGCGCAGCGCTTGTGGCCGGAGCGGGCGCAGCCCATATGGCCGGTTCAACGCCTCAAACGGAGGAAATGCGGAACGTGGCGACCCTAGGTCTCACCGAAGCCGAACGCGAATTGGTCGAGCGCTTCGAACGCGACGTCGTCCAGCCGTCGATGACGCAGCTCGTGATCCTCGATTTCTGGGCGGAATGGTGTGGGCCGTGCAAGCAGCTCGGCCCAGTCCTCGAGAAAGTCGCTGAGGATTATGCGGACAAGGGCGTGAAGCTCGCCAAGATCGATGTCGACAATGAGAAGCTGCTTGCGGCGCAGTTCCGCATCCAGTCAATTCCGACGGTTTACGCGATCTACCAGGGCCAGCCGGTCGCGGACCTTACCAATTACCGCACCGAAGGCCAGCTCAAGAAGGTGCTCGACCAGCTGCTTGCGCAGCTCAAGATTGAGCCTGAGGGCGCCGCCCCGCAGGCCGAGATTGAGCCGCTGATCGCGATGGGCGAGCAGATTCTCTCGGACGGTGACGCAGAGCGCGCCGCAAGCATTTTCCGGCAGGTTCGCGAGATTGCTCCGGAGAATGCCGAAGTGATCGGGGGGCTCGCACGCGCACTGATCGGTGCAGGCGAAACGACGGAGGCGCGGGAGATCCTCGATGGCTTGCCGGAGGAGCTGGCGAAGAAGCCGGAAATCGCTCGCGCCAAAGCCGCGCTCGAAGTCGCATCCACTCCGGCCGTCGACACCGCGCCCCTCGAAGCGCGGCTAACCGCCAATCCGGACGACCATGAAGCGCGGTTCGAGCTTGCCTCCGCTAAAATGGCCGCGGGCGATCGTGATGGCGCTGCCGACGCCCTGCTCGACCTCATCCGCCGCGATCGCGAGTGGAACGAAGCCGCTGCGCGCCAGAAGTTCCTCCAGCTGCTCGAAGCGCAAGGCCTCGAAGACCCTTGGTCGAGCGCGCAGCGCCGCCGCCTTTCGGCCGTCCTGTTCACGTGAGCCGAACGCTTCGCGTCCCACTCTTCCCGCTGCCCGGCGCGATTCTCTTCCCGCGCGCGCAGCTGCCGCTGCACATCTTTGAGCCGCGCTACCGCGAGATGGTCCGCGATGCGATCGACGGCGGCGGGCAGATCGCGATGATCCAGCCGCACCGGCTCGACGACGACAATCAGGCACCGCTCTACGACGTCGGCTGCGTCGGTGAGGTCGTGGGGGTCGAGGAGCTCGATGACGGACGCTTCAACATCGTTCTTCTCGGCGCCAACCGTTTCCGGCTGGTGCGCGAGGCGGAGGTCGACTCGCCTTACCGCTGCGCCGACGTGGATATCGAGGCGTTCGACGACAATGAGCCAGACGCGCTTCCGCTGATGCAGAGGGCCGAAGTCGAACGCGAAGCCCGGCGTCTCGGTGATGCGATGGGACTGGCGGTCGACTGGTCCGCCGTCGCGAGGCTCGACGACGAGATGCTGGTCAATGCCATTGCCCAGGTCGCACCATTCGACGTCGGCGCAAAGCAGGCACTGCTCGAACAGCCGACGCTGGACGGCCGCGCCGACCTGCTTGTGCAGCTGATGCAGTTCCACCGGATGGCGGTGCCCGGCGGCGTCGAGATCGAGCCGACGCTGCAATGAAGTCCCCCCGGCGCGCACGACAATGCACCGCCGTCTCGCTATCGTCCGCAAACTTCCGGACCGCCGGTTGATGTAACGCGGGTGAACCTGCTCGTCGGTGAGGTGCTTATGACCACTCCGGCGTCGCAGCGTCTCAATTGGAAGCGGACCTTTCGCGCCTTGAAATCCAGCGAGACTCGGCGGAAGGTCTCCAGGACGTCGGTCCCGAGCAGCAGCGCGGGTTCGTTGGAAAGGCCGAACAGCGCGAAGGGCGGCACGTCGGCAAAAGCGATCGGCACGTCGCGCAGGGTCACCGGGCCCAGCTGAAGCTCGCCGACGCTCGCCAGCTGCAATTTGATGGTGACGCCGGTGACGCCAATCGCATCGACGGTCCAGAACCTGTCCCGTCCCCTGCGCAGGAGCTTGTCGCGAAGGGCGAGGTTGCCAATGCTGATTTCGGCCCCGGTATCAATGACTGCATCGAGCGAAATGCGGCCGGAGCGGACTTCGGTGAGGATCAATTGCCCGCGCCGCCGTTTCGCGGTGATCACGATTTCGTCGGGCGAAAATGTTCGCGGCGGCTTGCGCGCGTCCTCGACCTTGATCAGGCGCTTTTCGAAATCCATCATCAGGCGCTGCTGGACGAGTGCGTCGATCCCGATGAGCCCGTCGCCGCCCACGTCCTCTTCGCGCAACGCAGGCAGCTCGAGGTCCCGGATCGTGCTCGGCCCGAGGGTCAGCGTAGCGACCTTCACCCGATCGACGAGCTCGCGTGACGTCATGCCGTTGAGGATCGCCGGAGTGGCGAGCGGCAGTTGCAGAGCGTGGGCGATGCGCAGGCCCACGGCCGATGTGTCGGCACCGCTGTCGACGATGAACTTGTAGGGGCCGCGCCCGTTCACGTGGACTTCGACGCTAAGGCGCGTTTCGACCTTGCGGGCCCGAACGTCCTCGCCGCCGACGGCGAGTTTGTTGTCGATCACCGCCGGAGGAAGGGGCGGAACATCGGGCGGCGTGGGCGGCGCGGGACGAGGCCTGCTGATCTTTGGAGGCTCGGCCGCGGCGGCGACGCCCTGTGTCAGCGCCGAGAATGTCAGCGCCAAAGCCAGGGCCGGAACGCAACGCGGCATCGACGAGCCTCTCTCCCCCGAGTGGACAGGCGTGAAGCTACGCCTACCGCTCTAGCTGTGCCATGAAAATCAGGCGGAGGCCTGATCCATTCGACGGGCGAGGGGCTAGCTGCGGTCGAACAGCGGTTAGATCCGCGACGCAGCATTAGGAGCGGCGCTCCCGACCCGCTATGATGCCTGCACGAGGCGCTTTCGCGCCCAGCAGGAGAGCAATCGTGGCCAAGGGACAGCAAAGATCCAACAAGGAAACGCGCAAGCCGAAAAAGGAGAAGGTGAAGACCAACGCTTCTCAGCCGTCGCAAAAGGGTGGCGTGCGCGGCCTGGAGAATCTGAAAAACGGCTAGGCGAACCGATGAGCGACGAGGATTATGTCTATGATGAGGCGAGCGGCGAATGGGTGCCGGGCAGCGCCGCCGCTGCCGCCGCGGAATTGGATGGGCCGGTGGAAGTCTACGACGCCGTCGGCAATCTGCTCGCTGACGGCGACCAGGTGACGTTGATCAAGGACCTCACCGTTAAGGGTGCCGGGCAGACGCTGAAGCGCGGCACGCTCATCAAGTCGATCCGGCTAACCGGCGACCCCCAGGAAATCGACTGCAAGTACGAAGGCATTAGGGGTCTGGTGCTTCGGGCGGAGTTCGTTCGGAAGCGCTAGGCGATGAGTCCCGTCCAAATTCTCGTCGATGCCGACGCATGCCCGGTGAAAGAAGAAATCTATCGCGTCGCCTTCCGCTGCGAGGTGCCGGTGAAGATAGTCAGCAACAGCCGCATCCGCGTGCCCGAGCATCCGCTGATTGAGCGCGTGTTGGTGTCTGACGCGTTCGACGCTGCCGACGACTGGATCGCGGATCAGGCGGACGCGCGCACGGTGGTGGTCACCGGCGACATATTGCTCGCCGACCGCTGCCTGAAGAAGGGCGCAGCGGTGATCGGCCCCAACGGCAAACCGTTCACCAGCGCAAGCATCGGCGGCGCAATCGCGACGCGGGCGATCATGGCCGATCTGCGGGCCGGAGCCGGAGTGACGGGTGGGCCGGCGCCGTTCGGCAAGGCGGACCGCTCGCGGTTCCTGCAGGCGCTCGATGAGGCGCTGGTGCGGTTGGGCGCTTAACCGCAGCGCGCTTCAGTCAATGATGTGCGCCGCGCCTTCAGCATTGAGCTGGGCAATGCCGTCCCTCATTGCCTGCAGCTGCTCGGGCGTATGGCCGACCCAGTCCTCGACCTCACCGACAATGCGCAGCGGATCGCGGGAGCGGTAGGACATGGTGACATTGCCCGGGAATTTCTTGTCGGTGAGGTTGGGGTCGTCCTCGAACGGGCCGGTCGGCTCGACATTGTAGATGCGGCCGCGGCCCTCGCCCCGCGCAAGCTCGGCGCCCCAGGTCGCCGCGTCCAGTGTGGCGCTGAAATAGATGTGATTGAGTTCCCGCTCGACGAAGTTGCTGCCGTAGCCGGGGGCAAGCAGGTCGCCGATCTTCAGGTCGGCTTTGGTGCCGTGGTAGAAAATCTGACCGGGTGGAACGTCAGCAGCATACATCCGAATTTTCCCTTGTCATTTCGTACCAGAATTGCAGCTGCCCAGATGCAGAAGGGCCGCGTCTGAGCGGCGCGGCCCCCAGCCTTTAGCGGACCTGGACGCGCACTACAGGCCGCGCCCAGCCGCGCGAAAGCGGTGCATATTTGAGCCGCACCGCGGTCACGTCGCGGCGGTTGCCGGCAAGATCGATGTTTCGGGTGCAGGTTCCGGCGCGCATCATGTCGCGCACCGGAATGTCCTGGCGCCCGCCATTGCGATAACGCACGTCAAGGTCGCGCATGTGGATCGGCCCATTGAACACGCACACGCGCAGCTGGCGGTAGCGCGCAGTGCCGGGCACCCGGATCGTGTCGCTGTCGCGACCCTGGACCTGGGCATAGCCAATTGTGCGCCAGGCGTCGTGCCAGCGCTGCGCGTCGGCGGGCGCGGCGGTGGCAAGCGTCACGGCGCCGGCGGCGAGGGCAAGAATCGTCGTGCGTTTCATTTCTCATTCCTTTTCTTGGGTTGAGAACCTGCGACACCAACAACCGACTTAGCCGTTTGTTGTCGGCTCGACGGCGCGAACGGCTCAGTTCGGCGTAAGTGAACGCCAGCGAAACGAGCGCTTGTTTGGCGTTCAAGCGCCCCCTTGGGCTTGCCAACGGCCTGTCGGTGCGGGCACGATTGCGAGCTGATGCCAAGCCGTCGTTTGTCGACGATCTTGCTGGTGGCCCTGCCTGGCTTGATCGCCCTCGATGCGCTGCCAGTTGTGGTCCATTTCTGGCGAATGCCGGTTCAGCCGGCGCATCCGGCGATGGCGCGGGTGGTCGCGATCGCGGCACATGAGAGCAAGTTCGGCGCCTACCTCGACACGATCGACGTTCGCAATGCCACCGGCACCGGCGGTTTCAGCATGAAGTTCAGCGAAGTGCATTGCCATGTCGGCGACCTGGTGCCGGTGAAGCAGCAGGGCGTTACGCTAACGCGCGTGGCGAAGACCTGCCGGTAAGGCGCGCAAAGCCTTTCGCGACCGCGTAGTCCTGGCGAAGTTCCGCGCCAACGTAAATCTGACGCCTTCGTCGTGGAAACGCTTGCTGATCTACGCTACCGCCCCTGGGGCTGCGCGGGCTTTGCCGGTTGCGCCTGTGCCGCCACCGTCTGCAGCAGCTGCACCTTCGCTTGAACGGCCTTGACGCAATCGCCCATCAGCGTGCCGGCATTGGCGTCGGTGAGCGTCTTGGCTTGCGCGTCCATCACCGCCTTCATCTGCGCAGCGGTCGGCTGGCCGCCGATCCGCCCGAGGTAGAAATAGAGCGAATCCTCGGCGACCTTCTGGGACTGAGCGTCCTTGCCTTGCTTGGCGAAGACGCTGCTGAGCAGGATGCAGCGCGCGTCGGTGGCGCTTTGGGCTGCTGCTGCTGTACTCGTCGCGAGGAGCGCGGCGGCGATGGCGATGCGGGGGGTTTTCATACTGGTTCTCCGTGAGTGGTTGCCCCCGTTGGTAAGTAGAGCTCGCCTCCGGCTTCCTCGAAGCGCTTGCTCATTTCGGCCATGCCTTCGGAAGCCTCGATCTCCTTCGACGCCTCCTCACCCTCCAGCTCGCCTTGCGAGCGGGTCCCTCCCTCTCCCGCGAGGGGAGAGGGGTTTAGGCGGGCGAATTCGCGCACCTCCTGGGTAATCTTCATCGAGCAGAATTTGGGGCCGCACATCGAGCAGAAGTGGGCGGTCTTGGCGCCTTCCGCCGGCAGCGTCTGATCGTGGAACGCTTCGGCGGTGTCGGGGTCGAGGCTGAGGTTGAATTGATCGCGCCAGCGGAACTCGAACCGGGCGCGACTGAGCGCGTCGTCGTGGAGGCGGGCGGCGGGGTGGCCCTTGGCGAGGTCGGCCGCGTGGGCGGCTAGCTTGTACGTCACCACTCCGATTTTGACGTCATCACGGTCGGGGAGGCCGAGGTGCTCCTTGGGCGTGACGTAGCAGAGCATCGCAGTGCCGAACCAGCCGATCATCGCCGCTCCGATGCCGCTGGTGATATGGTCGTAGCCCGGCGCGACGTCAGTCACGAGCGGCCCCAAGGTGTAGAAGGGCGCTTCGCCGCAGCTTTCGAGCTGCTTGTCCATATTCTCTTTGATCTTGTGCATCGGCACGTGGCCGGGGCCTTCGATCATCACCTGGCAGTCGTGCGCCCAAGCCTTCTTCGTCAGCTCGCCGAGCGTGTAGAGCTCGGCGAACTGCGCTTCGTCGTTGGCGTCGGCGGTCGAACCGGGGCGGAGGCCGTCGCCCAAAGAGAAAGCGATGTCGTAGGCCTTCATGATCTCGCAGATCTCGTCGAAGCGCTCGTAGAGGAAGCTCTCGCGGTGGTGGGCAAGGCACCATTTGGCCATGATCGAGCCGCCGCGGCTGACAATTCCGGTGACGCGCTTGGCGGTCAGCGGGACGTAGGGCAGGCGGACGCCAGCGTGGATGGTGAAATAGTCGACGCCCTGCTCGGCCTGTTCGATGAGCGTGTCGCGGTAGATTTCCCAGGTCAGGTCCTCGGCCACGCCGCCGACCTTCTCCAGCGCCTGGTAGATGGGCACGGTGCCGATCGGCACGGGCGAGTTGCGGACGATCCATTCGCGGGTGTCGTGGATGTTGCGGCCGGTCGACAGGTCCATCACCGTGTCGGCGCCCCAGCGGATCGCCCATACCATTTTGTCGACTTCGGCTGCGACGTCGGAGGCGACGGCGCTGTTGCCGATATTGGCGTTGATCTTGACCAGGAAGTTGCGGCCGATCGCCATCGGCTCGGACTCGGGGTGGTTGATGTTGTTGGGGATGATCGCGCGGCCGCGCGCGACCTCGTCGCGGACGAACTCGGGCGTGACGAAGTCGGGGATTGCCGCGCCGAAATCTTCGCCGTCGCGGGCGGCGTTTAGAGCATGTTCGCGGCCGAGATTTTCGCGGATTGCGACATATTCCATCTCGGGCGTGATGATGCCGCACCTCGCGTAGTGCATTTGGGTGACGTTGGCGCCGGGTTTGGCGCGCAGGACGCGCTTGCGAACCTTGGGGAAGGGCTGGACGCCGCCCGAGCGGTCGGGTCCGAGCTGACCATTGTCTTCCGGGCGAACCTCTCGCTGGGCAACTTCCTCGACGTCGCCGCGGCCGCGGATCCAGCCGCTGCGGAGCTCGGTCAGGCCGGCCATGATGTCGATGCGCTGGGCAGGATCGGTGTACGGCCCGCTGGTGTCGTAGAGGACGACGGGCGGTTCGTTTGCCGATGGCTCGAGGTCGACTGCGCGCATTGCGACACCCAGGTCGCCGACGTGGATTTTACGCGAGCCGCGGATCGGGCCGGTGGTGACTTTGAGTTCGGTACGTGCTGGCGCATCGGCCATTTGGACACTCCTCCCTACGCCGGTGTGAGCCGGATCAGGTTCAACGGGTCCCGGCGCTCCACGCCGATCTCAGCTGCTTGAGCAGCTCCCCAGGGAAGAATCGTCCTTAGGCTCGCGATCCCCAGCGCGCTAGGCGGTTTGCCTATTTGCGTGCGGCGGCCTGCTCCGCCGGCGTCACCACTCCGTCGTGATTGGCGTCGACGCGGTTGAACTTGGCGACTTCGGGAGCGCGAAATTCATCCGCGCTGATCTTGCCGTCGTGGTTGGTGTCGATGCGGGTCATCATCTGCTCGGCGGACTCGTTGGTGCGGATCGGCGGCGCCGCGGCCATGAATTCCTGAACGCTGAGCTGCCCGTCCTTGTTCGTATCGAGCCTCTTGAAGCTTTCCTGCAGCTTCGCGGCGATGGCTGCCTTCGCTCGCTGCAGCTCGCGCTGCTGCTCGGCCGCCAGCTCTTCTTTCGAGACCTTGCCGTCGTGATTGCTATCGATCGTGTTGAAGCGGGTATCGAGGGTCTTGACGTAATCGGCGCGCGCGATGGGTTTCGGCTGTTGCTGTGCCTGAGCGTTGGCCGCAGACGCGAGCGCAACGGCCGGCGCGGCCCATAGGAGGATCCAACTTCTAACCACTGCCCCTCTCCCGATAAGTTTCGCCCATGATAAGCTTGGCAGCGGCACAGGGATAGTGAACTGTTGCGCTGCCTTTTCTTGTCGCGAGGAACCGGGCACATCGCGTCACCAATGTCGCAATTGACCCATCTCGACCGGCTCGAGGCCGAAAGCATCTTCATCCTGCGCGAGACAGTCGCCGAGGCGGCGAAGCCGGTGATGCTCTACTCGATGGGCAAGGATTCGGCGGTGATGCTGCACCTTGCGCGGAAGGCTTTCTTTCCAGGCCCACTGCCCTTTCCGCTGCTGCACGTCGACACGACCTGGAAATTCCGGGATATGTATACTCTCAGGGACAAGGTCGCGGCCGATCCGGCGACCAAGCTGATCGTCTACAAGAACCCGGAGGCGGTGGAGCGCGCAATCAATCCGTTCGACCACGGACCGCTGCACACCGACATGTGGAAGACCGAAGGGCTTCGCCAAGCGCTCGACACCTACGGTTTCGATGCAGCTTTCGGCGGCGCCCGCCGCGACGAGGAGAAGAGCCGCGCCAAGGAGCGGGTGTTCAGCTTCCGCGACCGCAATCACCGCTGGGACCCCAAACGGCAGCGGCCCGAGCTGTGGTCGCTCTACAATGTCCGAAAGAACAAGGGCGAGAGCATGCGTGTCTTCCCCTTGTCCAATTGGACCGAGCTCGACGTCTGGCAATATATCCTGCGCGAGGGGATCGAGGTGGTGCCGCTCTATTTCGCGGCGGAGCGGCCGACGGTGGAGCGCGACGGGCTTATCCTGATGGTCGACGACGAGCGCATGCGGCTGGAGGCGGGCGAAGAGGTCGTCGGTCGCAAGGTCCGTTTTCGTACGCTCGGCTGCTACCCGCTGTCGGGCGCGGTGGAGAGTGATGCAGCGAGCGTCGAAGATATTATCGCGGAGATGCTCAGCTGCGCGACGAGCGAGCGGCAAGGCCGGGCGATCGACCGCGATGCGGGCAGCGGCTCAATGGAGAAGAAGAAGCAGGAGGGTTACTTTTGAACCGTCCTGCGGACGTCAAAGCCTGGCTGGCCGAGCAGGAGCGCAAGGAGCTGCTGCGCTTCATCACCTGCGGCAGCGTCGATGATGGCAAGTCGACGCTGATCGGCCGACTGCTCTACGAGACAAAGCAGATCTTCGACGACCAACTCGCAGCGCTGGAGACGGACAGCGAGCGCCACGGGACGCAGGGCGAGCAGATTGATTTCGCGCTGCTGGTCGACGGCCTGTCGGCCGAGCGCGAGCAGGGCATCACCATTGACGTCGCCTACCGCTATTTCGCGAGCGAGAAGCGCAAATTCATCGTCGCCGACACGCCGGGGCACGAGCAGTACACTCGCAACATGGTCACCGGAGCGTCGACCGCCGACCTTGCAGTGCTGCTGGTCGATGCGCGCAAGGGCGTACTGACACAGACGCGGCGGCATTCGTACCTCGCGCAGCTCGTCGGCATCAGGCACTTTGTCCTGGCGGCCACCAAGATGGACCTGGTCGACTACGACCGCGCCGCGTTCGAGGCGATCTGCGCCGACTACGGGCTATTCGCCGAGCGGGTGGGGATCGAGAATTGGCTGGCGATCCCAGTGTCCGGCCTCAACGGCGACAATGTCATTGGGAAAAGCGAGGCTACGCCGTGGTATGAGGGGCCAAGCCTGCTCGACCATCTCGACACTGTCCCTGTTGACGTCGCGGCGGACGCCGAGAAGCCGTTCCGACTGCCGGTACAGTGGGTCAACCGACCCAACCAGGACTTTCGCGGCTTCGCCGGACAGATTGCGTCGGGAGCGATCGCTTCGGGCGATGAAGTGCGGGTGCTGCCATCGGGGCGAGTGACGCGCGTCGCGCGGATCGTCACCGCAGACGGCGACCTGCCCAAAGCCGTTGCAGGCCAGTCGGTCACGCTCACCTTCGCGGATGAAGTGGACTGCTCGCGCGGTGACGTGATCGCGCTCGCTGGTGATCCCCCGGAGGCGGCCGACCAGTTCGAGGCGACCCTTGTCTGGATGGACGAGCATGAGCTGCTGCCGGGGCGCGGCTATTGGCTGAAGGTCGGCACGCAAATGGTGACGGCGACGATCCACGAGCCCAAGTATGAGATCAACGTCAACACGCTCGACCATCTCGCGGCCAAGACGCTGGGACTGAACGCCATCGGCGTCGCCGAGATCGCCACCGACCGCGAGATTGTGTTCGAACCTTATGCTGTCGAGGGCTCGAGCCCGGACCGCGCGCTCGGCGGATTCATCGTGATCGACAAGCTGACCAACGCGACTGCCGCCTGCGGGATGCTTCACTTCGCGCTCCGGCGGGCGATGAACATCCATCGCCAGCATCTCGACGTCGGCCGCGAAACGCACGCCGCCCTCAAGGGCCAGAAGCCTGCGGTGCTGTGGTTCACCGGCCTTTCCGGAGCCGGCAAGTCGACCATCGCCAATCTAGTCGAGAAGAAGCTGGTCGCGCGCGGGCGGCACACCTTCCTGCTCGATGGCGACAATGTCCGGCATGGGCTCAACCGCGACCTTGGTTTCACCGAGGCTGACCGCATCGAAAACATCCGCCGCGTCGGCGAGGTCGCGCGGCTGATGGCCGACGCCGGCCTGATCGTGCTGACGGCCTTCATCTCTCCGTTCCGCGCCGAGCGGCACATGGTGCGGCGCATGCTGCCGGTGGGAGAGTTCATCGAGATTTTTGTCGATACGCCGCTCGCCGAGGCCGAGAGGCGCGACGCCAAGGGGCTCTATGCCAAGGCCCGCGCCGGCGAGCTCAAGAATTTCACCGGGATCGACAGTCCGTACGAAGAGCCCGAAGAACCCGAGATCCGCATCGACACAACGAAACTGAGTGCCGAGGAAGCTGCCGAACTCATCGTCGAGGAGCTGCTTAAGCGGTGCTAGCTGTTACCAAGTGTAAGCCACCCCGACCGCACCGAGCCACTGGCTGGCGCTTCCGCGCATCGATACGATCGGCGACCGTTTGAAGTCTCCGACCAGTCGCGAATATTGGCCGATACCGAAGATCGAGAAACCGCCGAGCAGGTCGCCGGTGATCGACTGATTGAGGAGCAGGCTCACTTTCCAGTTCTTCAGTCCGCCGTCGGCATCGTACAGCGGGAGCTGGTTGCCGGTTGCAAGCAGGTCGGCGGGTGAGACTCCGAAATAGTAATTGGCGAACTTGTCGCTGACGATCTCGGCACCGACGCTGGCGCTGGCGTAGGTTCTGCGCGAGAGCGGAGTCGAGAAATCGAGGTTCGGACTGAACACCGTCGACTTGTGCGCATTGCCGATGTCGTGGAGCACGTCGATGTGCAACGACAGGGTGTCATAGGGGTTGGTCAGGCCGCGGAAACTGACTCCCGCGAATCCGCCCACCTCGATCGCGGTCTTGCGCTTGAGCATGAGCTTGACGACCGGATCGTCGGTGTGCCGCCGGCTGTCGAAGCGCGCGCCGATGATTGGGCCGGCGTCGAAGCTGAACTTGCCCGACTTTGGCACAACGTCGACATAGAGGTAGGCGCCGTGGGTGCTGAATGAGAATCCGCGAACTTTCCCACGGACCGCCCCCGCGGGGATGATGCGGTAGTCGTCGGAGCCCTCATAATCGGGGATCACTGCAGCGCCGACGCCGACTGTGAAACTGTCCTTGTTGGCGATCTCCTCGGGGCTCGGCAGAGCACTGCCGGCGGGTGCCGATTGCGCCTGCGCCATTGAACTCAGGCAGCAAGCGGCGAACGCAAGGCAAGCGAAAGGACGCATGACTTTCCCCTGTTCTGTTTCGCGACCCTATGCCAGCGGATGGCCCTGAGGGAAAGTTTCGGCGTTAGGGTAACAGTAATGGTCTAGTCGCCAGCACCGGGGTCGGGCGTGAAATACTTGTCGTATTTGCCTTCTTCGCCCTTGTGCTCGTCGGCGTCGGCGGGGCTGTCCTTCTTGCGCGTGATGTTCGGCCAATCAGCCGAGAAGTTGGTGTTGAGCTCGAGCCATTTCTCAAGGCCGCTCTCGGTATCGGGGAGGATCGCTTCGGCCGGGCATTCGGGCTCGCACACACCGCAGTCGATGCATTCGTTGGGGTTGATGACCAGCATCACCTCGCCCTCATAGAAGCAATCGACGGGGCAGACCTCGACGCAGTCCATATATTTGCATTTGATGCAGGCGTCGGTGACGACGTAGGTCATTGAATAAGGCTCCCTTTGCCCGTTCGCTAAGAGCGCGCGCTGGGCTCGTCAATTCCCAGCTCTTCATAGCAGGCTTGCGCTTCGGGCGCAGGACCGCGTCGCGTCGGAAGGCTGAGCACGCGAAGAACGCGCACGCGATCGTGCAGCGGCAGAGCGACGATGCTACCGACGCGGACCTCCTCGGAGGATTTCTCGACGCGTCTGCCGTCGATGCGGACGTGGCCGGTTTCGATCACCGCCTGGGCGAGGGTCCGGCTCTTGAGGAGGCGGATGAAGAAGAGGAAGCGGTCGACCCTCACTTCTTCTTCAGCTTCGCCAGCTCGGCGAAGGCGTGGCTGGGCCGGGCGCGCTGATCGGGGCGGGGACCTCGACTCCCGCGCCATCTCCATGCCTCGCCCGCACGGGTGAAGCCGATCTCGTTCATCAAGCGCGACAGCGCATCCTCGTTCAGTCCGATCGAGGTGGCGAGTTCCTGATCGACGGGGTCTTCGCCACCGGTTGAGCGGGCCTTGCGCGCGTGGCTCGCCAGCCTGTCGGCTAGATCGATGCGGATCCATGTCGGCCCAAGCCGCCGGTAGGCGAGCGAAGCGCCGCGCGAGTCGGCTTGGGCAGTGAGCGTGGCCGCGCCGGCCGACGGGAGCGCTGGCATTGGCTGCCCCTGCTTCGTGGAGAGCAAGGCCGCGCGCCAGCGCTGTGCGGCCGGCTTCAACAGCAGGGCAAGGAAGACATCGAGCGGCCCCAGCCGGACGCCAAGGCGATGCAGCGCTTGCCGATCGGGTTGTTCGAGATGGGCAATCGCGCCCAGCACCGCCTTTCGCGGGAGCACCCCTCCGGCATCCGTCAACATTGCCGCGAGCGCTCGTACGCCCGGTGAAGTGGCGGGGTCCGTCGCGGCGGCGGCGAGCTTTTGCAGCGGGCGCAGATGACGGCCAATCTGGGCTTCGAGCCAGCGTTCCAGTCTCTCCCGCAGCTCGGCCCGCCTTGGGGCTGAAAGGCGATCAAGCGCCCGCGCGGTGCGCAGCGCTGGCTCAAGCAGTGAGCGGCCGGGGGCGAGGCGGGCAAGAACATGACCCTCCCAGGCGACGGCGAGGCCGCCGTTGTCCTCGACCGTCAGTTGAAACGCCTGGTCCTCAGCCTCGACGAGCGCCCTAGCGCGCCGGTCGAGCTCGTCGCCGAGGCGCCGTTCAGCCGCAGCGAGCAGCAGGCGCTTGTCGGCGAGGCGGGTGGATGGATCGACGCGGAATTCGAAGCCGGTGAGGTGGCCGATCGGCTCAGGTCCGACGCTGACTTCGCCGTCGGCGGCGACTGTGACCGGTAACGCATCTGATCCGCGTGCGCCGATATCGCGGACGAGCACCGCGGTGCGGCGGTCGACAAATCGCTGCGTGAGGCGTTCGTGAAGAGCGTCAGAGAGCCGCCCTTCGACCTCGCGGGTGCGCTCGGCCCATTTGGCCGGCTCCTTCAGCCAGTCGGAGCGGTGGGCGATGTAGGCCCAGCTGCGAATCCCGGCGAGGCGATCGGCGAGCGCCTCGATGTCGCCGCTCATGTTGTCGAGCCGAGCCACCTCGGCGGCGAACCATTCGTGTGGGACGTGTCCGCCCTCTTCGATGTAGCTGAACAGACGGCGGACCATGCGCGCGTGATGCATCGGCCCGACCTTACGGAAGTCGGGCAGGCCGCAGACCGCCCACAGCCGCCTCGCCTGTGGACCGCGGCGTGAAGCGATCGCTGGATCCTCGGCGAGTTGCTTGAGCACCGCGAGGTCGATCGCTTCAGGCGCAGGGCGGAGCAAAGGATCGTCGCTCTTTGCCTCCAGGCTCCTGATTAGCGCTTTCACATCGCAAAAGTCGAGTTCGGCATTGCGCCAGTAGAGGGAATCGAGCGGGCGGAAGCGGTGCTCCTCAATCGCGTTTATTTCTTCCTCGCTGAATCCGCCGCTCTCCTCGGTCAGACCGAGCGTACCGAAGGTGCCGTCCTTCTGGTGGCGGCCCGCGCGGCCGGCGATTTGGGCCATTTCGGGGATGCTCAGGCGGCGGTCGCGGCGTCCGTCGAATTTCTCGAGGCCGGCGAAGGCGACATGGGTGACGTCCATGTTGAGGCCCATTCCGATCGCATCGGTGGCGACGAGATAGTCGACCTCTCCGCGCTGGAACATTGCGACTTGGGCGTTGCGCGTCGCTGGCGAGAGCGCACCCATTACGACCGCTGCGCCGCCCTTGAAGCGCCGGAGCATCTCGGCGAGCGCGTAAACCTGCTCGGCGGAGAAGGCGACGACGGCCGAGCGCGGGGGCAGGCGCGAGAGCTTGACGCTGCCTGCGTAACGCAGGGTGGAGAAGCGCGGGCGGCTGACGATCTCGGCTTCGGGCAGAAGCTCGCGAATGACCGGCCGCAAGGTGTCCGAACCGAGGATCAGGGTCTCCTCGCGGCCGCGGGCGCGGAGCATGCGGTCGGTGAAGACGTGGCCGCGCTCGGGGTCGATTCCGAGCTGCGCCTCGTCGATCGCAGCAAAGGCGAAGTCGCGCTTGAAATCACTGTCATGATGCGCATCGCCGCCAGAGACCGGCATGCTTTCTGCGGTGCACAGGAAATAGCGCGCTTCGGGCGGAACGATGCGCTCTTCGCCGGTCAGCAGCGCAACTTGCTTTTCGCCTTTCATGCCGACGACGCGGTCATAGACCTCACGGGCGAGCAAGCGCAGGGGGAAGCCGATGACGCCCGAGCTGTGGCCACACATCCGCTCGATCGCGAGGTAGGTTTTCCCCGTGTTGGTCGGTCCGAGGATGGCCCGAACCGGAGCGTCTGAACGCGGCGCCATCATGGCCAATGTGGCAGCGCTTGGCAGAAGCGCAAGGTTCCTTCGACGAAGCGAATTAGGCCGGTCTTAACCCTGTTTCGGCATCACGGAGCCCGTGTTGACCCGACGAACCCACGCGCACCCGATGCGGCAGGCGCTTGCGCATGCCTGGCCGAAGCCGGGCTGGAAGAGCGCTGGCGTGCTCGCTTTGCTGTGCAGCACGGTCGCATGGGCGAGCTTTCCGCGCCCGGCGCGGCTGCCGCTCGACGAGCAGCGGCAGTGGCAGGCACTCGGTGTCGCGCCGCTTTCGGGCGGCGGGGCCACCGGCATGCCGATGGCGCCAACGGAGGCTGTCGAGGCGGTCGATTTCGTTCCGAAGAGGGCGATGGCTGCGCAAACCACTGAGCCGCAACCAATCGCTGTCGTTACCGGACCCCTGCGCATCCGCGGTCGGGTCGGCGACGGGCTCTACTGGTCGCTGCGCGCCGCTGGCGCTTCGCCCCAGGTTGCGGCGAAATATCTAGCTGCACTGGCAACCGAGATCGACGTTGGCGCGGTGGCTCCGAGCGACGGTTTCGACATGGTGCTCGGGCCGGACCGCGAGCTGCTCTACGCAGGTATTGATCGCGTCGGGCAGGGCGCCGTCCAGCTCGTGCGCTGGAGTGCGAACGGCCGAAGCGAGTGGATCAACGCTGCAAACGCGTCGCGGCCGGCGGCTTCGGCGAGCGGAATCACGATGCCCGCGCAAGGGCCGATTACTTCCTATTTCGGCAATCGCTATCATCCGATCCTGCACTTCACGCGCTTCCACGCCGGGCTCGACATCGGTGCCGGCTGGGGCAGCCCGATCGTCGCGGCTGCGGACGGGCAGGTGGTCGGGGCGGGCTGGGGCGGCGGCTACGGCCGCGAGGTGCAGATCGCCCACGGCGGCGGCCTCACGAGCATCTACGGCCATATGAGCCAGATCGTCGCCCAGCCGGGAAGCTATGTCCGCGCCGGCCAGCTGATCGGTTATGTCGGGTCGAGCGGCCTTTCGACCGGGCCGCATTTGCATTTCGAAGTCCGGCAGGGCGGTCAGCCGGTGAACCCGCTTGGCGTGCGCTTCGTCAGCGCGCCGGTGGTCGATACGCACCTCGCCGAGGCGGTTAAGGCGCGGCTTAAGGCGCTGCTTAACGCCGGTGTGAAGAAGGGATAGTCGTTCGGCTTAGACGGGCAACAGGTGGTGCAGAGCGAGAAGGAGTGCCAACCAGGCTGCGCCAAATGTGAGGCTGACCAAGATGATGCTCGCCACGGTCGCGATGGCGCCTAGTACGACGAGGATTCCGTCGCGATAGATGAGCCCGGCGGCGAACAGAGTCATGGATAGCGCGGGCGCATGGTTCCCCAACGGAATGGGAAGCCAGAGGATGATCGACAGCAGGAAGCTGACGATTCCGATGGCCCGTGCCGAGCGATGGTTCGTGAGTGCCGTTAAACGAGGTTTGAGGATCCGCTCGACCCGCCGTTCCCACGGCAGCAGCCGGGCGACGAGCCGTGCGATTTCGTCCGTGGTAATTCCTCGGCCGTCGAGGCGGGCGGGGAACCAAGGGGATGCTCGACCCGCCGCCATTTGCGCGGTGAGAACGACTAACGGGATGCCGGTGATGGTGGTCGCACCGGGAGGCAGCGGAAGGATGTTGATCGCTGCAAAAATCAGCAGCAGTCCGCCCCAGGTGCGGTCGCGCAAAAGGCCTGCGAGCTCCGACAAGCTTAGGCGATCGCCGGGATGTTCGTGCACGACGTTGGCGAGCAACTGCGACAAGGGCAGAGGCCCGCCCATCGAAGGCGTCGCCACTGCCGGCATTACGACAGATGCGCTCGAATCACTCATCGGCCGTGCAGTAACGGCTCCAGCCGTCCGACGCATGTACCTTGTCAGTCCAGCGAGGCGGTCGAGGCGACCTCCTGATCAGCGGCCGTGGCCGCGCCAGCGCTTGATCGTGCGGTTGATGATTCCCGCCTCATCGCCGGTCTCACGCCACAAACGGGCGAAGCTGGGATCCGACGAGGCCGGGCGCTTCTCGGGTTCGAGGTCGTCAAAGCGCACGCGGATGGGGATTGCGACGCCTTCGCCGCAGACGATGCATTCGCGGTTGCGCAAGGCCGGGATTGCGTCGAGGAAGCCGCGCGCGCCTTCGGGCATTGCAGCGCGGACGCAGGCCTGGTCGCGCTCGTTGTTGAGGCGCATCGCGATGATCGTGCCGCACTGGGAGAGCACGCCTTCGGCAAGGTCCGACGGGCGCTGCGTGATGAGGCCCAGTGACACGCCGTACTTACGGCCTTCCTTGGCGATTCGCTCGAGTATCTTGCGGACCGCCTGTGCGCCGCTGTTCTCGTCCTTGGGAACGTAGCGGTGCGCCTCTTCGCAGACGAGCAGCAGCGGGCGCTGCGCCTCGGTCCGCGACCAGATCGCATAGTCGAACACCATGCGGGCGAGCACCGAGACGACGACGCTGGTGACTTCCGAAGGAACGCCCGAGACGTCGACGATTGAAATCGGCCGGCCCTGGCTCGGCAGGCGGAAAAGCTTGGCGACAAAGCCGGCCATCGAGTCCGACACCAGCATGCCCGAGAACATGAAGGTGTAGCGCGGGTCGGCGCGGAGCTCGTCGAGCTTGGTCTTGATGCGTTGGAACGGGAGCGTGTCCCCGGCGCGGTCGAGCTTGCCCATTTCATTGACCAGGATCGCGTTCAAATCGGTCAGCAGGTAGGGGATCGGGCTATCGACGGTGACCTTGCCGAACTGGCTCATGTCCTTGCCCTTGGTACGGGCGGCGAGCAGGATCTTCGCGAGAATGTCGGCGTCGCGCTGACGCTCCTGCCCCTGCGTGGTCAAGATGACCTCGCAATGCTCCTCGAAGTTCATCAACCAATATGGCAGCTGCAAATTGTCGACGTTGAACAGCTCGCCGCAGCCCTTGAAGGCGGCGGAATATTCGCCGTGCGGGTCGATCATCACGATGTGACCCTCGGGCGAGGCCTCCGAGATACGATGGAGGATCAGCGAGACGGAGGTCGACTTACCGGTACCGGTCGATCCAAGCACCGCGAAATGCTTGCCGAGCATCGGGTCGACGTAGAGGGCGCCGCGGATGTCGTCGGTCGGATAGACGGTGCCGATCTCGATATGCGGCTCGTCACTGGCGGCGAAGACGGAGCGGAGATCCTCGGTGGTGACTGGGAGCACTTCGGCACCGGGGATCGGATAGCGGGTCACACCGCGCCGGAAGTTGCCCATTTTGCCTGAGGAATCGCGGGTGCCCTCGCCGAGAAAGTCGACGTGGGCGATGAGCTCGCCAGCCTCACCGGCACGCAATGTGCGGACGTTGGCGATCAGCCAGTTGGCGCCTACGACCGTCTTGATCTGGCTGCCGACCTGGCCTGACATTGCGACCGAAGGGTCCTTGTGCGACTGCATCGCCGTGACCGTCGCAGCGTCGAGGCGGATCTGCGAACCCGAGCCAGCGATTTCCACAACTTGCCCGATCGGACCGGGTGCGGGCCCAACGGCTTTCGTTGGTGCAGCGGGAGTTCCAGCTTCCTCGTCCTGGAAGCTGCTGACCTGATTGAGGAATTCGTGCAGGTTCGGCCGCTCGTCCATGTTCTCGCTCACTCTTCAATGCTCCATTTTTCAGGAGCGGGATAAGCGAGAGCGGTTAAGATTAACTTGAGGACGGCTATTAGAACCTCATCCTAGAAGCGGCGCCTGAACACGGCGGCGGCCGCCCAGCCGAGACCCAGCGACAGCAGTACGCAGGTGAGGCCGTAAAGAACGCGGTTGCGCCGTGCGGCGAGCGCGACGTAGCGCTCGAAACCCGATTTGTTGATCTGGATGTCGCGCGTAGCGGCGGCGATCACTTTATTCCGATCGATAAGAAAAGTCTCGGCGGTATAGGTGCCGACCGGTACCTGGCTGGGAATGGTAATGACGGCGCGGTAGAGAACGCCGCCGTTGATTTCGACCCCGTGAGGGTTCTCCGAATAGAGACCGTGGCGGCTGCGGAGGTCGAGAAGTCCCGCTTCGAAGCGCCGCTCTTTCTCCGGCAGCGCGCCACCGCCGGGTGAGAGCTGAAGGTTGTGAAGCCCGAGTTCGTAGATCGCTGCAGTGCGCTCATCGAGCAGCTCGGAGATCGGCCGCGACGAGGCGACTGCGTAGAAGGAGGGCGCCGAGCGGAAGCGATCGGAATCGGCGTTCATCCAAATGCCTGCGACCTTCTGCTTCTCGCGTACCAATATCGGCTGGACTGGCCCACGAAGGACGACCGCAATATCGACCTGCCGGTCGGGCGGGCGGCCGCCGGGGTAGACTACTGCTCCGAACAGCAGCAGTTGGGCGCCGGTGAAGCTGTAGCGGATCTGCACCTGGCGGGCGGAAATGTCGGGGACGAGCACCGGCTTGTCCGCGGCGATCATCATTGGCGCCAGCAGCGCGAGAAGGATGGCGGCGAGACGGCGGTTCACAGATATTCGATCGAGAATATCTCGTCGGGACGCCAGGCGAGACCGAGCGCGACGCGCAGCGCAACGAGCAGGATGATCACTGCCAGCGCCAGCCTGAGTAAGTCCGGCTTCATCCGAGTGGTCAGGACCGCGCCATATTGGGCGCCAATCACGCCGCCGACGAGGAGCAGCCCGGCGAGCACAATATCGACCGCGCGCGTCGTGATCGAGTGGACCATCGTCGTTGCTGCGCTGACAGCGAGGATCATGACCAGGCTGGTGCCGACCACCACGCGCGCCGGCATTCCGAGGAGGTAGATCATCGCGGGCACGAGGATGAAGCCGCCGCCGATGCCGAGAAATACGGTCAATATCCCAGCAAGGAAGCCGAGGGCGAGCGGGGCTACCGGTGAAACGTAGATGCCCGAGCTGTAGAAGCGCCAGCGCAGCGGCAGCGAGGCGACCCAGCGATTGTGGCGGGAGCGTCCCTGCTCCGGGGCGGCAACCTTCATGTAACCAAGCGCTTTGAGGCTATCGGTCAGCATCAGGACGCCGATCCAACCGAGGATTAAGACGTAGAGAAGACCGATCGCAACGTCGATCCGGCCGCTCGACTGCAGCAAGCGGAACAGGCCTGCGCCAATTATTGAACCGAACAAACCGCCGACGATCATCACGCCGCCCATCTTCATGTCGACGCCGCCGCGCCGCATGTGGACCATCACGCCGGAGACGCTGGCGCCTGTGATCTGCGTTGCCGCGCTGGCGACCGCGACCGTGGGCGGAATACCGTAAAAGATCAGCAGCGGAGTGGTGAGGAAACCGCCGCCGACGCCGAACATGCCCGAGAGCACGCCGACCAGGAAGCCGAGCAGGACGATGAACAAAGCGTTGACTGACTGGCCGGCGATCGGGAGGTAGATGTCCATCTCCCCAGCACGACTAGCCGCAAACTGTGCCGGGGGCCAAGTTGCGGCGGCTAGAAATCCGCCGCCAGAGTGAGCGTCGCACCCGAGCTGGGGCGGGCGTTGCCGGCGAGCCGCTGGCGCCAGTCGAGGTGCGCCTTAATGTTGCACCGAACGCGCATCGTCAGGCGCGGACCGGCTCAACGCGATAGAGGCCCGGCTGTCCAGTGCCCCGGATAGCAAAGGCTAAAGGCCCAGCAGATTTCATTCCGGCCAGGGCGCGAGTGCGACCTCGTGCTTACGCTACCCGCGCCAGCTCCTCGCCAGTCCCGACGACGACAAGCGCGCCCTCAACCTCTTTCACCAGCTCGCCGGTACAAAGCCTCATCTGGCGAATCTTCCGAAGGAAGCGCCGGTCCTGAAACTCATAGACGGTGAATTCGTCCCCATTTTGATCCCTCACTGGGATCGTACGCACAATTCCCACTAGTTCCGCTCCCCAATGCGGAGCGATTCGGCAGCGCGGAACTTATCGTGTGTTAGATTCGGTGCAACCCAGGGTTCTTAACCAATAGTGTCTCGGGACAGGGCGTTGGGGCGAGCTATCGGGCCGCTTCTTTATCGAGGAAGGGCAGTGGGGGCTAAGAAACCACTGAAATTAACAACAAGCTTGGTTGGTTAAGTTAGCATATGAATATTCACTGAGAGTGGTGCAGCAGAGTTGCGCCTGTTAGCTTCGCTGCAGTGAAGTCGGCATTGTTCATCTTTGTTGCGTTTTTGGCGAGCGCTGCGGACGCGCGCGGATCGGTGATTTACGCCGGCGGCGCCTGGGCGGCGATCGACCGCGGCGCGGTGTGCGAAGCGCTGTCGCGATCGCAGAAAATAGCGGCGAAGGACAAGGTGCAGGCGCTCGCGGGCTTGACCTTCACGCCCGATCACCGCCGCTGGGGCGAATTCCATGTGCGCCTGAGCCGGGTTCCGCGCGGGGACGCCAGCGTGATGCTGCAGATTGGCAGTCAGCCGTTCCTCTTGGTCACGAGCGGCGGCTGGGCGTGGAGCCGCGGGCTGCTGCAAGCGCAAGCGATCATCTCCGCGATGCGTGAGGGAACGACAATGAGCGTCGCAAGCCGCGACGAGCGCGGCGTGCGCTTCTCCGATCCGTACCTGCTCGACGGTGCGCCGACGGCAATCGATGCGGCGGCAGCGCGATGCGCGCTTCGCGGCGCTGGCAAAATCCAGTGATCGCACCTAGATAACAAGCTTCAGCATGAGTGCCGACACCAACCTGATGCCCATTCCGGGCGCTATCGATCCTGTGCCTGTCGCGCGGGCGATGAAGGCGCGCGCCGATGGCAGGGTCGATCTGATCGGCCTCAGCAAGGCGCAGATCCGCGCCGAACTCGAGACCGCCGGACTGGAGCCGAAGCAGGCAAAGCTCCGCGCCAAGCAGGTCTGGCACTGGATCTACAATCGCGGCGTCACCGACTTTGCGAACATGAGCGATATCGCTAAGCCGCAGCGCGGCTGGTTCGCCGAGCGGTTCGTTGTCTCGCGGCCCGAAGTGGTTGAAGCGCAGGTGTCGTCCGACGGCACCCGCAAATGGCTCTTGAAGACGCACGACGGTCACGATTTCGAGATGGTCTTCATCCCGGACGCGGATCGCGGCACCTTGTGCGTTTCGAGCCAGGTCGGGTGCACGCTCAACTGCCGCTTCTGCCATACCGGGACGATGCAATTGGTGCGCAATCTCGAGCCGGCGGAGATCGTCGGCCAGGTGATGCTCGCCCGTGACGCGCTCGGCGAATGGCCGAGCCAGCCCGAGGGGCGGATGCTGACCAATATTGTGATGATGGGCATGGGCGAGCCGCTCTATAATTTCGACAATGTCCGCGACGCGCTGAAGATTGTCATGGACGGCGAGGGGCTCGGCCTTTCCCGGCGACGGATCACGCTTTCGACCAGCGGCGTCGTTCCGATGATGGCGCGCGCGGGAGCGGAGATCGGGGTCAACCTTGCCGTGTCTCTTCATGCAGTGACCAAGGAGATCCGCGACGAGATCGTGCCGCTCAACCGCAAATACGGAATCGAACAACTGCTCGAAGCCTGCGCGGCTTACCCTGGGGCGAACAATGCGCGGCGCATCACATTCGAATATGTGATGCTCAAAGACAAGAACGACAGCGACGAGCATGCACGCGAGCTGGTTCGGCTGATCCGCCAATACCGTCTGCCCGCGAAGGTGAACTTGATCCCCTTCAATCCGTGGCCGGGAGCGCCTTACGAATGCTCGACTGACGAGCGGATCAGAGCATTCAGCAATATCGTCTTCGAGGCGGGCATTTCAGCGCCTGTCCGCACCCCGCGCGGGCGCGATATCGATGCCGCCTGCGGTCAGCTCAAGACTGCGGCCGAGAAGAAGCGCCGGAGCCGAGAGGCGGCCTGACCATGTTCGCGCCGGTCCGCCGAGCGCTGGTGAAGCAGGTCCGCGCGACCTTCAATGATCAATCGAAGGGCGAGAAACCCGTTCCAGCGTCGGATGACGCCTTGTTTCCGCGCGGCTCGGTGATTCGCCGAGTGCATGGGGATGTCACCTCGATGATGGTCGGTGGAATCGCTGCATTGCTGACGCAGATGCTTCATCCGCAGGCGCTCGGCGGAGTGTGGGATCACAGCGACGTGGATTCCGACATGCTCGGGCGCCTTCGCCGCACGGCTCGGTTCATCGCGGTGACGACCTTCGGCCACCGCGACCAGGCGATGGCAGCGATTGGGAGGGTGAAAGCAATCCACGAGCAGGTCAGCGGCACCCTTCCCGACGGGACGGAATATCGCGCGGCCGATCCACGGCTGCTCGCCTGGGTGCATGTCGCCGGCGCGATCAATTTCCTCGACGGGTGGCGGCGCTATGCCGAGCCCGGGATGAGCGGGTCGGACCAGGACCGCTATTTCGCCGAGAGCGGGGAGATCGCTCGGCTGCTGAACGCCGATCCAGTTCCGCAAACGCGCGCCGAAGGTGAGCGGCTGATTACCCAGATCCGGCCAGAACTGCGCGCGGATGACCGGACACGTGCCTTTCGCGACCTCGTGCTGAATGCGCCAGCTGCCTCGATGGGCGATGCGCCAGTGCAATTGTTGCTGATGAACGCGTCGGTCGATCTGATGCCCGACTTCGCTCGGGAAATGCATGGTCTTTCGCGGCCGCTGCTGCTGCCGGTCGTCCGCGGTGCGACGTACGGCATCGCGCAGACCATACGCTGGGCATTCGCCGGCGAGAACTACCGCCGCGCGCATTGATTTGCCGGAGCGGGCGGGGCGTGGCAAATCCACCTTTAGGTCACAACGGAGTGTTCCCGAATGTCGCTGATCGGCCGGTTCATCGAACAAATTCTGCCCGTCGGCAGCATCACGTTGATCAAGCCTGACGGCCGGCGTGAGACGCACGGGCCAGGCGGCGGCAAGCATGTGACCGTCAAGCTCCACGACCGCAAGGCCGCGTTCGACCTCTTCCGCAATCCGCGGCTGCGGCTCGGTGAGTTGTACATGGACGGGCGTTTGACGATCGAGGACGGGACTATCCTCGACCTCCTCGAACTGGTCGTCGGCGCCAAGCCGTGGGAGCAGGGACGCCGCAAGGCATTGGGCAAGGGCAAGGCCGGCAAGCTGGTTTCTCTCCTGCGCCGCAACCCCGTCAGGAAAGCGCGAAGCAACGTCGCGCACCATTACGACATCGGCAATGACCTCTACGCGCTCTTTCTCGACGACGACCTGCAGTACAGCTGCGCTTATTTTACCGCCCCCAACAACAGCCTCGAGCAGGCGCAGCTCGACAAGAAGGCCCATATCGCCGCCAAGCTTGACCTGAAGCCTGGCCAACGCGTGCTCGACATCGGCTGCGGCTGGGGCGGAATGGCGCTTTATCTGCACAAGGTCGCGGGCGTCGAGGTGCTCGGGATCACACTGTCGCAGGAGCAGCTCAAGATTGCGCGCGAGCGTGCGAAGGACGCGGGCGTATCAGAGCATGTGAAGTTCGAACTGATCGATTATCGCCTGCTCGATGGCCGATTCGACCGCATCGTTTCGGTCGGAATGTTCGAGCATGTCGGTGCTGCGCATTACGATGAATTCTACGCCAAGTGCCGCGAGCTGCTGACCGACGACGGCGTAATGCTGCTCCACACGATCGGTAAGCTCGGTGGGGCGGGGACTCCCGATCCGTTCACCGACAAGTGGATCTTCCCCGGATACCATTTGCCGAGCCTCTCGCAGATGTGCTCGTCGAGCGAGAAGGTGAAGATGATCGTCGGCGACGTCGAAACGCTGCGGCTGCATTATGCCTATACGCTGCGCCACTGGCTCGAGCGCGCGACCAAGGCGCGCGCGAAGATCGAAAAGATGTACGACGAGCGCTTCTTCCGCATGTGGGAATTCTACCTCGCCGGAGGCATCGTCATGTTCGAGCATGGTGCGGCATGCAATTACCAGGTGCAGTATGTTCGCGACCGGCGCGCATTGCCAATCACGCGCGATTACATGCTCGAGACGGAGCGGCGTTACCGTGAAATCGGTGCGAGGGCCGCGTCGGCGGCAAAGAAGTCGCGGACCACCGGTCGCAAGAAGGCGCTGGAACCGACCGAAGCTTAGCCGGGGCGGCGTTCGATTCGCATCAATTGGTGCGCCCGGCGCCGCTCGTCCGGCGTAAGTTTGCCATCGTGGTTGACGTCGGCCTTATCGAAATGCGCGAGCGCAGCGGCTTGTGCCTCCTGTAACGACACGCGGCCATCGTGATTGGCGTCAGCCATTTCGAACAAATGGCCGCCCAAGCCGCCCATGCCCCGCATCTTCATCTTCATGCCAGGGCTGCCTGGTGCGCCGTGGCCTCCATCGGGGCCGTTGCGGAACATCATCACGCGCCGCTCGTGAAGCTGCGGCTGCGCGGCCGTGAACTCCTGCCGGCTGATGCTTCCGTCGTGGTTTGCGTCCAGCTTGTCGAACATGGCGGCACGGTCAGGTGTCGGCATGCGATGCCCACCGAGGCCTGCGTGCATGCCCATCATCTTGTCATGGAAGGAATCGACTTCCTGCCGCGTGAGATAGCCGTCCTTGTTGGCGTCGAGGCGCTCAAACAGCTTGCGCACATGCTGCACGGTTTCGGCGCGAGTCATCACGCGGTGCGACATCACCTTCATGTGCATCCGCGAAGCGCCTGGAGCGCCTGGAGCGACCGGCGATAGGACTGCTGGGGCGGTGCCCTGAGCAACGCCCGGCGGCGGTGGCGGAGCAGGCTGTCCGAAGGCGGGAGCAATCGCAATAATGAGCGCTGCGGCAGCGCCGCCGATCAACAGCCTGTTCATGGCCTTGAGCCTCCTCCTCAAAATTGAGGAGTGGCTAAATCATTCATGCTTGCTGGCGATTGAACGGCCAAGTCTCGGATCTTGCGGAACTGCACATAAAGCAGCCCGGCGATCATGATCGGCATGAGCGGAACGCCTGCGGCCGCGAGCACCATGCCCAATTGCGGCGCGATGAATCCGTAGAAGGCGAGCCGCCAGTCCATGCTCGACGGCTTGGCGGCCGCCATGACAGAGACTGCGCCGATCATCGGCACCGTCATGTCGTAATTGAAGGCGTAGGGAAGCACGAGGAACGTGGCGGTCGACGTCAGCAGCGCATAGTCGCGCACCGGTGCCTTCCGAAGCGCGGCAGCGGCGACAGCGTAGATGCCGCAGATTGCGAATGCCGCCTGGATCGCGAGCGCAAGCGACAATGGCGCTCCGACGCTGAACGCCGCGGTCGCGGCCGAGGTCGACATCAGGCCGAAGAAGCTGCCGCGCGCGTTGATCAGCGTCGCAAGGAATGGCCCAGTCGAGAACAGCAGGTCGCGCCACGGCTGCAGGCCGTAGACGAAAGTGGTTGCAGCGACCAACGCAAGGACGGTCGCCGCACCCGAGGCAATCGCCAGCCAGTCTCGTCTGAGCACCAAGGCAAGCGGGACGAGGATTGCAATTTGCGGCTTGATCAGCATCAGACCGAAGCAAATTCCGGCCAAGGCTGATCGGCCGAGCTCGACCTGACGCCATCCGAGCAGGAACAACCCGCCGAGGAAAAAGCCATAATGGCCTGCCCATAGATTGAGCAGCGCGCCAGGCGTTAGCACCGCAAGCCAAACAGGCCACCTGCACCTTGGCCACCAAGGCTTGGCCGCCCAGATGAAAAAGGCCATTCCGGCAACCTGCCAGACGATCAGCGCCAGCCAATAAGGGAGATAGGACAGCACCGCCGCGATCGGGAAGGTAACGGGCGGGTAGGAGTAGCTGTGCTGGCCGATCGGTCCGAGGAGCTGCCGCTGATATGCTTGGTAGGCTGCGACATCGTACAACTTCGACACGAGATGCTCGCGCACCATGTGCCCGCCGGTCCAGACATTTGCGAAATCGCGGCCCCAGACGACGAGACCGTCGATAGTGAGCCCGCGCGTCAGCAGCAGATCTCGGACCGCGAAGCATGCGATGAATCCGCCGCCGAGAATCCACGGTAGCCACGTCCTGGCAAGGTAGGAGGCGGCTGTTCCCTCGGCTCTGGCCGATGACACAGTTCCCATGCCTGCAGCCTCTATCCAATTTTGGTTAACAGCTTGTCAGTTGGGACCCGCCAAGCACGAGAAGTGCCTTCGTACTAGCGCGGGTAAACGTAGACGTCGTAATCCTCGTCCGATGCCGCAGGTCGCAATCTGGCGACGAGCCGGGTCGAGGACCAGAAGCGACGCACTTCGTTCGGTCTGAGGACGGTCGCAACGCGAAACATCACTTCGATCCGTTCTTCGCGCCGATCCTGCAGCTTGATCTGCGAGAGGAAAACGACCGGCCGCCCGGTCAGCTGATGCAGGCGTTGCGCATCGGCAAGAATGTCGACGAGGCCGAGTTCGTGCCGCGCTTTCGTCGACAGGCGAACGACATGCCCGAAGCGCTGTTGGCGCAAGAACCAGATCGGATTGCCGGCATAATAAGGGAGCGGTTCCAACATCGTGTCGGGATCCCCCATTACGATAGCCCCCGAAAGCTCCGGACGTTTCAGCAGCAATGCCAAATCGGCGGCCCGGCTCGCGGGTATCCCTTCGATCTGCAGGTGCACGGGATTGAGCAATCGGCCGGTCTGCAGCACGAGTAGCGCGATTAAAACGCCTGTCCCGAGGAATTGAGCAGGGCCGTGCCACGCCCTGCGGCGCCAGCCGCCGCCCGCTCCCTGGGCGACCATCCAGAATAACGAAAGCAGAAAAACCAGGTAGAGCGCTTCGTGGCGGTAGGATGAAAAATATACGAAATAGAAAAAGAGCTTGAACGCGACGAGGCCCGTAATTCCCGCCGCGAGGGCGGCCGGTCTCCGGATTAGCCCAAGGCAGGCAATTGCCAGCAGAATCGTGTCCATCGGCAACGGCGATGAGCTGCCGAACCCGAGGTGGAAGAAGCTCCGATCCTGGTCGAGGAGTGCGCTGACGACGGTGGCAGCGCTGAGGCGGCCGAGGTTTGGCGAAATGGCTTCGTCATTGAAGGTCGGGTAGACTGTGATGAAGCAGAGAAATGCCCCAATCGTAGCGAGCAGGATGTTGGCGCCGAAGACGAGCAAGTCACGTTTGGTGGGCCTGATGTCATCGGTCACCATCTCGACGAAACGGAACAGGAGGAACGCCGCGGCGAGGAGGCAGCTCGGCACATTGGTGTTGCACAGAATCGCAAGGATCACGCCAAACCAGATGCTGTTGCGTACCCGCTGATAGAGCGCAGCGAGTGCGAACATCACCAAGGCGGAGATGCCGTAATTCCGTGCAATCACCGCGTAATCGAATGCACTATAAAGGCTGAAGAGAATCAAGCCGACGATGATGGTCCGGAACGGCGACCAGAATGCCACGATCGCCATCGCCGAGACTCCGATGAGCGCACCGGCGGCGGGCAAGACCTCCCGATAGGGAAAGAGGTCGTGCGCGCCGCGCAGGATCAAATACCATAGCGCCGGATGACCCTCACCGTGCACGTTGCGGAGCATCTCGACGACATTCGATCCAGAAAGAGCGAGCGAAAAGGCGCGCACCTCGTCGCGCCAGAAGACATGCCCCGAGACGAGCCACGCCACCAGCGCGAGCCACACGAGGAACATGATCAGGCGGAGTAGCCGCTCGCGCTGCGTGATTGGGCCGCCGACGAGCAGCCGAATTCCGGAATCCAACTTCGTCCTCCGCCCAAGTCAGGCGTCAAACCTTCGGTAAGGTTTCTCGCCTACTCGGGCTTACTGAACAACAACTCTTAATCAAGTGGACAAGAGGGAGGGGTGGCAATGCTCGACGGGTTGAAAGTCGCGGTCGTCTTGCCCGCATATAATGCCGGAAAGACCCTGGAGCAGACCTACGCGGAAATCCCGATGGACATTGTCGACGACGTAATCTTAGTCGACGATGCAAGCACCGACGAGACTGCAATCCTTGCCGAGCGGCTCGGTATCCACACGGTCATCCACGCCCGGAACGGCGGCTACGGCGCCAATCAGAAAACCTGCTACACGATGGCCTTGGCCAAGGGAGCGGACATCGTCGTGATGCTGCACCCGGACTATCAATATACGCCCCGTCTGCTCACCGCGATGGCGGGGATGATCGCCTCGGGCCATTATGACGCAGTCTTCGCGTCACGCATTCTCGGCGGCGGCGCACTTGCCGGCGGCATGCCCCGATACAAATATGTGGCCAATCGCCTGCTTACTGCTTTTCAAAACCTGCTGATGGCGGGCAAGCTCAGCGAATATCACACGGGGTACCGCGCCTGGAGCCGTACGGTTCTCGAACAGCTGCCGCTGGCGGTCTGCTCTGACGATTTCGTGTTCGATAACGAGATGGTCGCGCAGGCGATGTTCGCCGGTTACCGCGTCGGCGAAATTTCCTGTCCGACGAAATATTTTCCGGAAGCGTCGAGCATCAATCTCCGCCGCAGCTGCATCTATGGTCTGGGCGTCCTTCGCACAGCAATCACCTATCGGCTTTGCCGCTGGGGTGTCGCGAGCTCCAAGCTCTTTGCTCCGGCCGGCCCGCGGCTTCCCAGAATCGCGCCGATGCCCAGCATGACGGTGGCCGAACCGTTAAGGGTGATGCGAGCGGCATGAAGGCCCTCGAGTTTCTTGAGCGGCGCTCCCCGCTTCTAGCCCAACTAATCGGGACGCCTGCGGCGCGGCAATTGATCCGTTACGTATTTGCCGGCTTTTGCGTGACCCAGTTTGCCACGTTCGTATACTCGGGCGTGGTGCTCGTCGCGCGTATCGATGCGCTGTTGGCGACCGGGATAAGCACGGCGTCCGGCCTGTGCGCCGGCTATTTGGTCCACAGTCGCTGGAGCTTTGCAACTGGCGCAACAGAAAGCGAGAGGTCCCAAATCGGACGGTTCCTCCTTGCGTCCTTCTTTGCGTTTCTGGTCAATGCGACTTGGGTGTGGTTGCTGGTCAAGACGTTACACCTGTCTCCGCTGGCGCCCGTCCCGCTGATGATGTTCGCCACTCCCTGGATCAGCTTCCTTCTCAATCGCTACTGGGTATTCAAGGCCGCCTAGAGCGCCGTCGGTCCGGCGGATAAGGCGGGACAAAATCTTCCAAGCTGACTGGTTAACAGGCTGTAATCCGGCCCTTCCCCACATGGACAATTGAGCACACGCCGTTAACAGGCCCGCGGGGTAACCATCGCAGGCATAGGGACGATGAGGGATGGAGCCGCCGCGGCGGTCGAAGTGGAGCCTGTAGCCCGTCCCTGGTGGGAGCGGCGCTGGTTCCTCGCGTTGGTCGTCCTCGCGACGATGGTCCCGCTCGTCTATCCTCCAGTACCACCGCTCGTTGACCTGCTCGGTCATATGGGCCGCTATCGGGTCGAGCTCGACCTGCATCACTCGCCTTGGCTGCAGCAATATTACGACTATCACTGGGCGGCGATCGGTAACTTGGGCGTCGACCTGCTGGTCATCCCGCTCGGCAAGCTGCTCGGGCTCGAGGCCGCGGTGAAGCTGATCGTGATCCTGATCCCGCCGCTCACCGCCATCGGCATGCTGTGGGTCTCGCGCGAGGTGCATGGCCGAGTCTCGCCGACTGCCTTCTTCGCGCTTCCGTTCATCTACGGCTTTCCGTTCCTCTTCGGGTTCGTGAATTATGCACTCTCGGTCGCGCTGGCATTCCTCGCTTTCGGCCTTTGGCTGCGATTGGGCCGCTTGGAACGGACGACGCTCAGAAGCTGGGTGTTCGTTCCAATCTCCCTCGCGATCTTCTTCTGCCATACCTACGGCTGGGGACTCCTGGGGCTGATGTGCTTCTCGGCCGACGCGGTGCGCCTACACGACCGCGGCCGTTCCTGGTGGCGCGCGGGGATCGGTGCTGCGCTGCACACTTCGGTGATGGCGTTGCCGTTGCTCGCCATGCTGGTCTGGCGCGGCGAGACACACGGCGGATCCACCAGCGACTGGTTCAACTGGCGGATCAAATGGCACTGGATCTACATGGCGCTCCGCGACCGCTGGAAGCTGTTCGACATGGGATCGCTCATCGTTCCGGCGCTGGTGTTCCTCTACGCCTTGTCCAGCCGCAAGCTGACCTTTTCGCGCAACCTCGCCTTCTCGGCGATCGTGCTTGCGGCCTCGTTCGCGATCCTTCCTCGGATCATCTTCGGCTCGGCTTATGCCGACATGCGGCTGGTGCCGTATCTAATGGCGGTCGGCCTCCTTGCAATCCGCTTCCGCGGAGCGCCGGACCGGCAGATGGCCCATCTGCTCGCCGTCATCGGCCTCCTGTTCTTCACAACGCGAACCGTCGCAAACACTGTGAGCCTCGCGATCGCAGGCGACGACCAAGCGGCGAAGATGAAAGCAATCGACCTGATGCCGCGCGGCGCGCGGGTGATCAGCCTAGTCGGCATGGACTGCAAGGAATATTGGCCGATGCTTCGCAACGGTCATTTGGGCGCGATGGTCGTGGTCCGCCGCGAGGGCTTTTCGAACGACCAGTGGCTGCTCGAGGGCGTGAACCTGCTCGACCTCAAATATCGCGCGGCCGGCTATTTCGCGGCCGATCCGTCGCAGCTGGTGCGCCCCAACCGCTGCGTCGATCCACTGCACCGGATGATCGACGATTCCTTGATGAACTTGCCGCGCCACGATTTCGATTATCTGTGGCTGATCGACGTTCCGCCTTACAATCCTGCGATTGTCGCCGACCTGAAGCCGGTCTGGCGCGGCCAAGGCAGCATCCTCTACAAAACGCAGCCATGACTGAGCTGTCGATCGTCGTCCCCTGCTTCAACGAGGAAGCGTGCCTCGCGGAGCTGCACCTGCGCTTGGGCGCGGCTGCGCGCGTCGCGGTGCGGGAGAACTATGAGCTGGTGCTGGTCAATGACGGCTCGCGCGACCGGAGCTGGACGATGATGCAGCGTCTGGCGACGGAGGATGCGCACGTCGTCGCAGTCAACCTGTCGCGCAACCACGGCCATCAGCTTGCGCTGACGGCGGGACTGGACCTTTGCCGCGGCGATAAGATCCTGGTCATCGATGCCGACTTGCAGGACCCGCCCGAGCTGCTTTCGGCGATGATGCATGCGATGCGTGAGCAGGAAGCCGATGTCGTTTACGGCGTGCGCAAGAGTCGGGCGGGCGAGACCGCGTTCAAGCGCGCGACCGCGCATGGCTTTTATCGTTTGCTGTCTCGGGCGACCGAAGTCGATATCCCACTCGACGCGGGCGATTTCCGGCTGATGAGCCGCCGCGCGCTCGACGCGTTGCTCGCGATGCCCGAGCAGGCCCGCTTCATCCGCGGGATGGTTGCGTGGATCGGTTTTAAGCAAGTGCCTTTCGCCTACGATCGTGCGGAACGTTTTGCAGGCGAGACCAAATATCCGTTCAGGAAAATGATGCGCTTCGCCTTCGACGCGCTGACCGGCTTCTCCTCGGCACCGCTCAAGCTCGCCAGCCACGCCGGATTGTGGCTGTCGCTCGGATCGCTGCTGCTCATCCTCTACATCGCTTATGCGTGGTTTGCCGGTCAGAGCATCCAGGGCTGGACCTCGCTGATGCTCGTCGTGGTCGTGCTCGGCGCGATTCAGATGTTCGTTCTGGCGCTCATGGGCGAATATATCGGACGTCTCTACAATGAAGCGAAGCGACGGCCGCTGTACATCGTGCAGGAGGTCGCCGGCGGTGAGCGCACTGAGGCGCGGCTCGGTTATTTGGCCGAGGCGACTGCGAACAAGGACAAACCGATCGGCAAGGGCAAGCGCCCAACGAGGTGACGCTCGAGGCCGAAGACTTTCTCCAGCGCGGCGTTGAGCGGCGCTGGAGGAAGCGCCACGTCGGCACTCTCCTTGCCGCGCAGTTTCGATGCGGCGCGCTCCGCAAGCGCGAGTGGGAAGAGCAGGCTGTTAAAATAGCCGATTTTGTCGAGCTGTAGCGGCGAGCCTTCGATCAACGCCTTGAGCGAGCGCTTCGAATAACGCCGTTTGTGATGGTTCACGACGTCGTGCGCCGACCACATCCACTGATGCGCTGGGACGGCCATGACGAACTTGCCGCCAGGCTTGAGCTTGGTCGCGATCGAGGCCAGTGCGGCGCGGTCGTTCTCGATATGCTCAATCACGTCGAACGCGCCGATCAGATCGTAATGGCGGTTAGAAACTTCGGCGAGCTCGGGTAGTGGCGAGCTCATCACCTTCCGGCCGAGGCGCTTCTCCGACAGCGCGCGCGCTTCGTCGTCAAGCTCGAGGCCATCGATGTGACCGAACCCGCTCAGCATCGCCAGATTGTGCCCTGTGCCGCAGCCGATCTCGAGGATCTGCGCATTCGCTGGCGGCCGCGCTTCGCGGCGGATCAGCTCGGCGAGGATCCTGCGGCGCGCCCGGTACCACCAATGGCGGTGGTCGAGCTCGGCCATTTGCTGGTAGACGACGCGTTCCATCAGCGGAACACGAGCTGCCGGTTGAGGAGATAGGTCGCCGGGGGAATGACGAAGATCGCCGGGATCAGCGGCCACCAGGTCGGGCCGTGCATCGGCCCGGTAAGTACCCAGGTGAATATCTCATTGAGCAGAAAGCCCGACGTCTGCACTGCGAGGAATTTCATCTTGAGGCGGTTGTCTTCCCGCCGGCCATGGCCGCGGAAGCTCCAGCGGCTGTGCAGCACGAAACCGATCGAGACGGCTACGAGAAAGGCGATGATCACCGCCAGCACGGGCGCCATCACGTAAGTGGCGAGATACCAATAAATGGCTGAGTAGACGCCGGCAAGCGAGAAGCCGACGATCGCGAAGCGCATTAATTGACCGAACGTCTCGTGATGAAAGTTTAATCTGGAAGCCATGCCCCGGCTGCTTGCCGTTTAAGGTTCAGCGGCTACAGCCCGAAAAATGGCGGAAGGCAAGGCGGAGGTGTGGGAAGCCAGGGCGCGCGACTTTGTCGAGCGCCGCTGGAAGTTGGTTGTCCTCCTCGTTTGGCTCAGTTTCTGCTGCTGGCTCGTCTACGGCGCATGGAACAACATCCGCTGGTTCGCGCTCGGCGACACCGACGACAATATGCGGATCATGCAGGTCCGCGCCCTGCTCCACGGGCAGGGCTGGTACGATCTGCGCGATTATCGGATGAACCCGCCGTTCGGTGCGAACATCCACTGGTCGCGGCTGGTCGATTTGCCGATCGCCGGACTGATCCTCGGGCTCAGACCGTTCCTCGGAGGCGCCGGCGCGGAGCGCTGGGCGGTCGCGATCGCGCCGATGTTGCCAAACCTTCTGCTACTGTTCTCGCTCGCATTGACCGCTCGGCGGCTGCTCGGGGCCGCCGCTTACCCGCTAGCGTTCCTCGGGCTGTTCTTCGCCGGCTCGACCAACGGCATGTTCACTCCCGAGCGGATTGACCATCATGGCTGGCAGCTCGCACTGCTGGCGCTGAACATTGCGGCCATCGCCGATCCGAAGCGTGTGCGCGGCGGCCTTATGCTTGGCATTTCGACTGCCCTTTCCCTCGCCATCGGGCTGGAAATGATCATCTATCTTGCGCTCGCCGGCGTTGCGATGGTGCTGTTCTGGGTCGACGATCGGGAGGAGCGCGAGCGGCTGCGCGCGTACGCGGTGTCGCTCGGCGGCGCCACTGTGCTGTGCTTTCTTGTTTTTGCGTCGAACGACAATTGGAACGCAGTCTGCGACGCGCTGTCGCCGGTGTGGCTGTCGGACGCAATTGTGGGAAGCGCGCTGATGTTTGCGCTTGCTTGGGTTTCACCGACTGATTGGAAGCGGCGGCTCGCATTCGCTCTCGTCGCGGGCGTCATTATCGCCGGCTTCCACGCTTTGACCTGGCCCCACTGCGTGCAGCGGCTTGAGGGCGTCTCGCCCGAAGTTGAACGGCTTTGGCTGAGCCACGTGAAGGAAGCGCGGCCGGTTTATCTCCACGGTTGGCGCATCGCGACCTTGATCGTCGCGCTGCCGATCACCGGTGCGATCGGCTGGGCCCTGTTGATCTGGTGGCGGTGGAGCAATCCGGACCTTCGCCGCCGCGTTATCGGCGCGGCGCTGCCCGGTTTCGCGGCCTCGCTGCTTCTCTTGTGGCAGACGCGTACCGGACCCGCTGCCCAGATGATGGCGGTCGTTGGTGGAGCTGCGATCGTGTGGATCCTTCTACCCAGATTGTGGGGCAGCCGAAGCCCGGTCGTGCGCGTGCTCGGCGCTGCGTTTATCTTTCTTGTCGGTGCGGGCGCTGCGGTACCGTTCGTGCTCAACTTCATCCCGGAGTCGAAGGCGAGCGCGCGCGACCCGCAGATCGGGAAGGCAAACCGGCTTTGTGCGACGATGTGGGGCTTAAGGCCGGTCGCGCTTCAGCCGAAGGGCGTGGTGATGACCTTCGTCGATTTGGGACCACGCCTAATTTCGGTGACGCATCATGACGCGATTGCCGGACCTTATCACCGCAACGGTCAGCAGATCGCCGACGTGATGAACTTCTGGCGCGGATCGGCCGATCAGGCGCATGGCATCGCTGTCAGATATCGCGCCAATTACGTGCTGAGCTGCCCCAACAGCTCAACCACGACCATTTTCGATTCAGAGGCCCCAAAGGGATTTTACGCGCAGCTTCAGCGGGGGCAGATCCCCGGCTGGCTGGCGCCGGTGCAGCTACCGAAGGACTCGCCATTCCGGATGTGGAGAGTCGTTGGCTAGGCGAGGACGTGGGGGAAGCTTTGCTTCAACCCGTCAATGACGAACTGAGCCGCAAGCGCTGCAAGGATCACCCCCAGGATTCGGGTTATCATCGCTTCAATTTTTTCGCCGATGAGCTTCATCAACGGACCGGCCGCGAGGAGCGTCAGCATGGTGATGATCATCACCGTGGTGATCGCCGCGAGAACCACCGCCACATGCAGCGGAGTTTCGGCGCGCGACACCCAGAGCATTGCGCTGGCGATGGAACCGGGGCCGGTGATCATCGGGATCGCCATTGGGAAGACGCTGATATCCTCGGCGGCGGGTGTGCCCTCGATTGAATGGGCGCGTTCTTCGCGGCGCTGAGTGCGGCGTTCGAACACCATGTCGAGCGCAATGAAAAAGAGCATGATCCCACCGGCGATGCGGAAGCTCGCCAAGCTGATGCCGAGCGCGTGCAGCATCGGCCGGCCGAGCAATGCGAAGAACAACAGGATCGCCCAGGCGATCAGCGAGGATCGGATCGCCATCGCCCGGCGGTGCGCGAGCGGCGTGCCGCGGGTCAGGCTGGCGAAAATCGGCGCGCAGCCCGGCGGATCGATGATCACCAAAAAGGTGATCAGCGCCGAGCTGAACAGCTCAAGCATTACTGCTTGGGCGCCGGAACGTCGTTATGAAGGACCTCGGCATAGCCTGTGCCGTTCCATTGGTAGACGCGAAAGCGCCGTGCGCCGCCCTTCTCGACTTTCCAGTCCCAGCCGAGTGTCTTGTCGGCCGATTGCCCGCGGCCAGTGTCTTCGGGTGTGGTGCGCGCCTTCTTCGGCGAGAGCGGTGGCGGCGGGATGATCGGCGCCCCAGGGGCCTTGCCGCGGCAGCTCGCGCGATGGACCAACGGCTTACCTGCCGGCGCTGGGCCGCTCGAAGGACCGCCGCCATCATAGGCCCAGCGCCAACCTGCGGGCGTGCGCTGCCAGACGGTGGTGAAATAGCCGCCCGGCTTTCCGTCCTGCTTGAACCAGGGGCCGGTGTTCACAGCGATCCTGCCATCGCATGACACGAAGCTGTGAGCCGGGCGCCAGTTGATCGTGTTGGGTGGATCCTTGAGCGGCTTGAGGAAGGTCTTTGCCCAAACGGCCTGTGGTGTGAACATCACCGCGTCGCGGTCGGACCATTTGCGAAAAGCGCTCCACTGGCCGATGCGCTTGGCATCGCGTGCGAAGGCGATTTCGGCATCGACCGCAGTCATCGCCGGCTTCGACGGCTTTGCTGCGACCGGCGCGATCGCGAGCATCAGGGCAGCAAGGATCATAGTCCCTCCGGATCGGCCAGGCCGGCGCGGCGGTGCGCGGCGACCAGCGTGTTGCGCATCAACATGGCGATCGTCATTGGGCCGACGCCGCCCGGCACGGGCGTGATTGCGGACGCGGCGTCGGCCGCTTCTTCGTAAGCGACGTCGCCGACCAGCTGTCCTTTGCCGTCTTCGGTCGGAACCCTGTTGATGCCAACGTCGATCACGCAGGCACCGGGCTTGATCCACGCGCCGCGAACCATCTCAGCGCGGCCGACGGCGGCAATGACGATATCCGCGCGGCGCACGACCGCAGGGAGGTCGCGCGTGCGTGAGTGGGCGATCGTCACAGTGCAATTCTCGCCCAGGAGCAGTTGCGCCATCGGCTTGCCGACAATGTTGGAACGGCCGACCACGACTGCATCAAGCCCGGAGAGGCTGCCGAGTTCCTGTCTCAGCAAGTACAGACAGCCGTAGGGGGTGCAGGGCACGAGCGATGGAAGGCCGGTGGCGAGCCTGCCGACATTCATCGGGTGGAAGCCGTCGACGTCCTTGGCCGGGTCGATCGTCTCGATGACACGCGTCGCATTGATCTGGCCGGGCAGCGGGAGCTGAACCAGAATGCCGTCGACCTGGCTGTCGGCGTTGAGTTGGACGATCAGTTGCAGCAGCTCGTCCTCGCTCGTCGTATCCGGCAGGTTGTGCGCGAAGCCCACCATGCCCGCTTCGGCTGTCGCGCGGTTCTTGGAGCGAACATAGACGGCGCTCGCCGGGTCCTCGCCGACGAGCACGGTCGCGAGGCCAGGAGCGCGCCCAGCACTGCGCACAAATTTTGAAACGAGTGCGGCAACCCGTTCGCGGATTGCCTGTGCGGCGGCCTTGCCGTCGATCCGCTTCGCGGTCATCCGACGCCGTAATATTGCATGACGACGCCGGCGAGGAGTTTCTTGATCACCTGGATGAGGATCAGGATGACCAAGGGTGAGAAGTCGATCCCTCCAAAATCAGGCAGGATCCGCCGGACGGGCCGATAGAGCGGCGCGGTTACGCGATCGATCGCGACCGCGAAGGTTCGAACGCCGTGCGAGCTGGTGTTGAGCACGTTGAATGCGAACAGCCAGCTGAGGATGACCTGGCCGATGATGATCCAGGTGACGATGCTGAGTAGCAGGTTTACGATGTCGACGATGGCGATGAGCATGGCGCCCGGCTTAGCCGTGCGGCCGTTACGGCGCAAACCTCTCCGGTTCCGCGACGCCCAGGATTTCGGCGAAGTCATCCGCAGGGTCGGACCATTCGGCAATCGGCGTCCAGCCACCGGCAAGCAGCAGGACGCGGCCGCCGCGCGGGCCGTATTTGTGGCTGTTCTCGACATGGAGCGAGGAGCCCTTCGCGAAGCTGAAGCTCTCGCCTGAGACGGTGAAGGCCACGTCCCGGGTGGCGACGAGATGAATCTCGATCCGCGAGAGGATGTCGTTCCAGCGAGCGTCGTGCCGGTAGGCTTCGACCGGGATGTCGCCGTCGAGCTCGCGATTGATTCGAGTGAGGAGGTTGAGTGTGAACTGTGCCGTCACCCCTTCGGGATCGTCATAGGCGGCGATCAGGCGCTCGATCGGCTTCACCCGGTCCATGCCAATCAGCAGCTGCGAACCAGGACCGAGCAAGGCGCGGAACTGACGCAGCAGATCGGTCGCGCTCCACGGCACGAAATTGCCGATGGTGGAGCCGGGGAAGAAGCCGAGCTTGGGCAAATGCTCGATTCCGCCGGGGAGGCTGAACGGCCGCGCGAAATCCGCGACGACGGGGATCACTTCGACCTTTGGGAAACGCTCCTGCAGCTCGGCCGCGCTATACTCGAGAAAGTCGCCAGAAATGTCCACGGGGATGTAAGCCGCCGGCGCAATCGCTTCGAGCAGAATCGGCGTTTTTGTCTGCGACCCGGCGCCGAACTCGACCACTGCGGCACCCTTGGGCACGCGAGCGGCGATTTCGTCCATGATCGAATGGAAGATCGCAGTCTCGGTCCGCGTTGGATAATAAGACGGGAGCCGCGTGATCTCGTCGAACAGCTCGGAGCCGCGGCGGTCGTAGAGCCAGCGCGCGGGAATCGCCGGAACGGGTGCCCTGAGGCCGGCGAGCGCGTCGTCGCGGAACTGCAGCGTCTGGGTATCAAGCGTCTTGAGCAAGGCGGACTCCAGTGAACTGCCAGCGCGTCGCCGGCGGGAAAAAGTTGCGGTACGATGCTCGGCTATGCCCGCGCGGCGTGGCGCAGCTCGCGCCTTTCAGCACCAGCTGGCCCGACATGAACTTGCCGTTGTACTCGCCGACGGCGCCTTCGGCCGGAGCAAAGCCCGGGTAAGAGATGAAGGGGCTCTGCGTCCACTCCCAGACGTCGCCGAACATGCCGCCGCCGGGGCTGGGGACGACCCCACGGCCCTCGTCCAGCTGGTTGCCGAGGTTCGGGTCGGTGGAAGCGGCGAAATCCTCCCACTCGGCTTCGGTCGGCAGCCGCGCGCCTGCCCAGCGCGCGAAGGCATCGGCTTCATAGTAGCTGACGTGCGCGACCGGCGCTGCCCAGTCGATCTCGCGGCGGCCGCCGAGCGTGAACTCGGTCCCGTCCTCGCGCCAATAGAGCGGAGCGACGATGCTTTGCTCCTGCACCCATATCCAGCCGTCTGAGAGCCACAGCGTTGGAGTACGGTAACCGCCGTCGTCAATGAAGTCGCGCCATTCCTTGTTGGTGACGCGTCTGTTGGCGAGTTGGTGCGGGGCCAAGAAGGTGCGGTGACGCGGGCGCTCGGCGTCGAATGCGAAGCCTTGGTCGGACGCACCGATCTCGACCACGCCGTCGCGGCCGCGATGCCAGCTTAAAGGTTCGACCAAGAAGCAGACGGGAGGCGGAAGCTCGCCGTAAAAGGGTTCGAGCGGATTCTCCGCGAAGGTCGCGAGAATGTCTGTGAGGAACAGCTCCTGATGCTGCTGCTCGTGGTTTATTCCGAGCTCGATCAGGTCGAGAGCGGCACTCGGCAGTGACGGAAGGGCTCGCTCCAGCTCCTCGTCCACATGGGCGCGATAGTTTCGGACTTCGTCGAGCGAGGGTCGGCTGAGCATCCCGCGTCTGGGGCGCGCGTGACGGGGTCCCTCAGCCTCATAATAACTGTTGAAGAGATAGGCCCAGCGCTCGTTGAACTGCTGGTAGCCGGAGACGTGATCTCGCAGCACGAAGGTTTCGAAGAACCAGGTGGTGTGCGCGAGGTGCCATTTGGCCGGCGAGGCATCGGGAAAGGGCTGGATCGTCGCGTCGGCGTCGGAGAGCGGCGCGGCGAGATCGAGCGTCAGCTTGCGGGTGGCGAGGAGCCGCTCGCCAAGCGCCTTGAGGGCTGGATCCGAATCCTCCCGGGCCATCGCGCGGCCCACTGCCACGAAATAGCGGTCGGGGCCAGTCAAAAGTTCGCTATATGTTCTATAATCGCGGCTAATCGCCGCGCGTTCCGCCCGGTTGCCAGAGAATATCGCCGTGTTCGCTCGCTGCAACGAAGCGCGCGGCGACGAAAAGATGGTCGGAGAGGCGGTTCAGGTAAGCGAGCAGGTGCCGGTTGAGCGGTTCGCATTCATTGAGCGCGACTGCGGCGCGTTCGGCGCGGCGGGCAGTCGCGCGGGCGAGGTGGAGCGCCGAGACGCCGGCGGAACCGCTCGGCAGGATGAAGCTGGTAAGCGGCGCCAGGTCGGCATTCATTGCGTCGATCTCGCGTTCGAGGCGCTCGACCTGAGGCGCGACGATGCGCAGCGCGCCATCGATCTCGCCCGGCGTTGCGACATCGGCGCCAAGATCGAACAGCTCGTTTTGGATCCTCAGCAGCATGGTCGAAAGGTCGCCGCGCTCGAGCGCAGCAATGGCAACGCCGATCGCAGCATTGGCCTCGTCGACCTCGCCGATAGCCGCCATGCGCAGGCCCGACTTACTCACCCGGCTGCCGTCGACCAGTCCGGCGCTGCCGCCGTCACCCGTCCGCGTGTAGATTTTGTTGAGCTTGACCAAGCGGTGTCGGCCTAGCGGGAGGAGCCGGCGACGATGAGGATGAACACCACGATCACAATCGCGACCGCCTGAAACAGCACTCTGCGCTGCATCCACTTCTGCGACTGCTCGCCGGTGACGTCCTTGCCCGAAGCCATGGAGATTACGCCGCGCACCAGCACATAGGCCGTCGCCGCCATTGCGAGGACGAGCAGGATCATCAGGATCGGGGTCATGAGCGCGCTCTACTCGTCGCGAAAAGCGAAACCAAGCGGAAGCTTGCCGTTGAGCAGCTCGGCTGCAAGCGCGGGCCCATCGACGCCTGACTCGCGCATCGCGGCAAGTGTTGGCGCAAGGTCCCGCTTGGCCAGACGGCGGCCGTCCCTGTGGGTGACGAGCGGGTGGTGGAAGTACATCGGCTCGGCCAACTCCAGCAGCTTCTGCAATAGCCGTTGGATCGGTGTCGATGAACGCAAGTCGGCGCCGCGCACGACGATCGTCACGCCGCTCGCTGCATCGTCGACAACGCAGGCCAAGTGATAAGCCGCGGGCGCGTCCTTGCGGGCGAGAATTACGTCGTCGAAGTCGTCCGGCCCGGTCGTGAAGCGTCGGCCGCCTTCCTCGGTCCAGGGCAGGAAACCAGCAAGCTGCAGCGCCTTGACGGAATTGAGCCGCCAGCAATGCGGCATGGATGAGCGGCGTTCGGGATCGTTGGGGAGTGCGCGGCAGGTTCCCGGATAGGACGCAGTAACGCCATGTGGCGCTTCCAGCGCGGCGGCAATGTCGGCACGAGTGCAGAAACAGGCATAGACCAGCCCGCGTGACTTCAGCTGTTCGAGTGCGGCTTCATACGCAGCAGTGCGCTGCGACTGCACGAGCACCGGGCCATTCCAGTCGAGCCCGAGCCAGCGGAGATCCGCATAGATACCGTCGACAAGTTCAGGCCGGCAGCGAGTCTGGTCTAGATCCTCGATGCGCAGGCGAAATTCGCCGCCGTTTGTCCGGGCGTGCGCATGCCCCAGAACCGCGCTGTAAGCGTGGCCCAGATGCAACCGTCCACTGGGAGAAGGCGCAAAACGGGTGACGATCATGCCGCCGCCCCTTGACGCAGACTCTGCAATCTTCGATTCATCATGCTGTCACGCCGGGTTGGCATCCGGCGGGCAACAAGGGAAGACGGGCCGGTTGCCCTCTCCTCCTTGAGTGCGACGGGGCCGGGGAGCTGCAGTTCGGACCAACCGAACGAAAGGCTTGCTTGGCGCGCGTATGTATCATCCCGAGCTGATCCGACATCCCGAAAGCTGCCCGGCGCTGGTCCTCAATGCCGATTACACTCCGCTGTCATATTACCCGCTGTCGCTGTGGCCGTGGCAGACGGCGGTCAAGGCGATGTTCCTCGAGCGCGTCGATGTCGTCGCGCATTATGATCGCGAGGTGCACAGCCCCAGCGTCGCGCTGAAGCTGCCGAGCGTGATTGCGCTGCGCGATTACGTCCGCCCCAACGAATATCCGGCCTTCACCCGGTTCAACCTGTTCCTCCGCGACCGCTTCAGCTGCGTCTATTGCGGTTCGCGCCGCGAGCTGACGTTCGACCATGTGATCCCGCGCGCCCAGGGCGGGCGGACAATGTGGGAGAATGTCGCGACCGCCTGCGCGCCGTGCAACCTGCGCAAGGGCGGGCGCACGCCGGCCGAAGCGCACATGCACATCCAGCGCGAGCCGATCCGCCCGACCAGCTGGCAGCTGCAGGAGCATGGGCGGGCGTTCCCGCCGAATTACCTGCACGAAAGCTGGCGCGACTATCTCTACTGGGATGTCGAGCTGGAGCCGTGATGTTCTGGCGGGAGAGCGAAGCACTCGGGCGAAACACCAAATGCTAACGGGCTGTTAACCATTTCCGTTTAGGCGCAGGCGCGATGGAAATTCGCTATCCCGCCACGTCCGATGAGCGTCCGCGAATCCTCGTTGTGGAGCCGAACCGGACCAACCTCGGGGTAATGGCGCGGCGGTTGGCCGAGCACGGCTATCGAGTGACGACCGCAGACAACGGCGCTTCCGCAATCGCCGAGCTTTACCGCTTGCCGATCGACCTCGTGCTCGCCGAGCTCAACATGCCGCGGATGAGCGGCGCAGAGCTGGCGCGGGCGATCCGCGGCGAAGTGCAGTGGAACGACATCCCAATCATGCTGATCACCGGCAAGTCGGAGCCGAAGGGCGCGGTGCGCGCTTATGAGGCGGGCGCCGACGACGTGATCCTGAAGCCCTTCCACTTCGAAGTGCTGATCGCGCGGATCGAGCGGCGGATTGAGTGGGCGCGCTCGGTGAAGCGGCTGCGCGAAGATAATGCAACGCTCGATGCGCGGGTGGTAGAGCGGGCGATCCAGATCGGGGAGTTGCGCGAGGAGCTGAGGGCAGTGCGGGCTAAGGCTTGATCCATCATTCCGGCCTTGGGCCGGCATCCACTTTCATTTCCTCCGTTCAACAAGAATTAGATCCCGGATCAAGTCCGGGATGACAGAAAGTCCCTCACTGCCGGCCCTATGTCGTTACGCTCCAGTGCCATGGCCAGATTGGCAATCACGAACCCCGTCGCGCTTCCGCAATCGTAGCGCTCGCCCTTGAAGCGATAACCATGAAACGGCTGCGTGCCGATGAGCTTCGCCATCGCGTCGGTCAGCTGGATCTCGCCGCCGGCACCCTTTTCCTGCGCATCGAGCGCGCGCATCACTTCGGGTTGCAGGATGTAACGGCCCGGGAGCATCAGGTTCGACGGCGCGCTTCCCGGCGCGGGCTTCTCGACCAGGCCGCGGATTTCGGTCAGCCGACCATCGCTCGCGCCGGGGTCGATCACGCCATATTTATGCGTTTCGCTGTCGGGTACTTCGAGCGCTGCAACGATATTGCCGCCGACCTGCTCATAGGCCTGAACCATCTGCGCCAGGCAACTCGGCTTGCTCCACATCAGCTCGTCGGGGAGCAGCACCGCGAACGGCTCGTCGCCGACGATGTCGCGCGCGCACCACACCGCATGGCCGAGCCCGAGCGGTTGCTGCTGGCGGACACTAACGACCTCACCGAAGCGCGCGTTCGAGGGTTCCAGCACGCCGAGGCTCTTGCCTTTCTCGCGCATCGTCGCCTCGAGCTCGAAGGCCTGGTCGAAATAATCGACCAGCGCTGACTTACCGCGGCCGGTGACGAAGATCAGCTGCTCGATTCCCGCTTCGCGCGCTTCGTCCACCGCATATTGAATCAGCGGCCGGTCGACGATCGTGATCATCTCCTTGGGGATGCTCTTTGTGGCGGGGAGTAGGCGGGTGCCGAGGCCGGCGACGGGGAAAACCGCCTTGCGGACGCGTTTGGGCATCTATTCTCCCGGCGTTGCGGCGCTGGTGTTGTTGGTGACGGTGTCGGAACCAGACCCGGCGGGCAGCACCGGCGCGTTGCCGCCGGTCGGTGGCGGCAGATCGAATGGATCGGCTTTGCGCGGCTCGGATTTCTTGAGCAGCTCGTCCTCTCGGTCAGGACGCGTGTAGTCCGGCGGGGTCAGTAGCTCATCGACCGTCGGCGTGGCGCGCGCCATCAACGGTTTGACGGGCATCGGATGTCCGGGCGCTGGCTGAAGTTCGACCTGGCGGCCGCAGCCAGCGAGTACGACGACACCAGCGATGATTAGAATCCGCACGGGGCTCATCGGTTTCGACTAGCGGTTCGGCACGGCTTTCGCCAGCTTGCCGGAGGGCCGAGCCAATTCTATCGACCCGCAATGCGAACCGCCCTCCTCATCGCCGCGATGCTAGCGCTCGCGGCTTGCCAGAAGCCGCAGGAGCAAACGCCGAACGAGAGCTCGCCTGCCGCGGCGGACATTGGTCCGCACAAGGGCATCGACCGCAGCCACAAGGGTCAGGCAGCGCCGGCCGCCATATTCAGCAACCCCGACGGTGGCGAGAGCAGCATCGCCGGGTTCAAGGGCGTGCCGGTGCTGGTGAACTTGTGGGCCACCTGGTGCGCGCCTTGCGTCAAGGAGCTGCCGACGCTCGACAGGCTCGCCGCCGCGCACCGCGAGGACGGGCAGCTTGGAGTGGTCGCAGTCAGTCAGGACACCGGACCACAGGCATCGGTGACGGCCTTCCTGGCGAAGCTCAACGTGAAGGATCTCGGCGCTTATCACGATCCCAAGATGGCGCTGTCCGCTGCGCTTGGCCCGGACACCGTGCTTCCAACGACGATGCTGTTCGACGCGAAGGGCAAGGAAGTGTGGCGCTACGTCGGCGACCTCGACTGGACGAGCCCGGAGGCTGCTAAGCTTCTTGCGGAAGCCGGCGCCGCCCCGAAAAGATCTTAAGCAGCCGCCCGTCGATTGCCGCGAGGCCAAGTGCGATCAGGCCGAGACCAAGGAAGTCCTGCGGCGCCAGCGTTTCGCTGAGGAACAGCGCACCAAGGACAATCGCAACAGGCGGTACGAGCAAGGTGACTAGCAAGGCATTGGTCGCGCCCGAGGTTGCGATCAGTCGGAAATAGAGCACGTAACCGAAGGCGGTGCAGAGGAGCGCAAGCGCGGTGATCGCGCCAATGGCGGTAAGCGGCGGAAAAGCGTGGGTCCAGGGCTTGTCGACGAAGATCGACAGCGGGAGCATCATCAACGCGCCGGCGGTCAATTGGCCGGTGGTGACGCTCATCGGCGAAATGCCTTGGCTGCGGAAGCGGCGCGCCCAGACTGCGGCGAGGGCATAGCTCAGCGAAGCCGTGACGCAGGCGAGCTGGGCGAGCGCATTGGTGCCGAGACTGGAGAGCAAGGACGGGCCAATCATCGTGGCGACTCCGCCGAAGCCCAGGAGCACACCGGCGATCTTGCGCGGGTTCATGCGCTCGTCGCGAGTGAGGAAATGGGCAACGACCACGCCCCAGATCGGCGTCGTCGCGTTGAGGATCGAAGCGAGGCCGCTGGCGATATGCGTCTGGCCCCAGCCAAAGAGGGTGAACGGCAGCGCATTGTTGAGCAGCGCGAGGAGCAGGATCGAGCCCCAGGCCGAGCGCGGCAGGCCGAGCTTTTCGCCCTTAAAATAGAGGACGCCCCACATTGCAACGGCAGCGATCGTCAGCCGCAGCCAGACATAGGTCAGCGGCGGGACGTGGCGGACAGCGACTCCAATGAAGAAGAAGGCGCCGCCCCAGATCACGGCGAGGATGCCTAGGATCAGCCAGTCGGCCCGGTTCATCTGCACACGGATCATGTGCGCATCATGGGCCGCAGCGAGCGGAGCGGCTTCCGCCTGCTTGCGATCAAAGGCGTTGGGATCGACCGGTTTCATAGCCACCGATCTACCGGTTACAGCCATGTGCCAGCCAACAAATGGCGGACAGCCAGCGATAAGCTGGGCTTATCTAATCCCTTAGCAACTCATTGATGCTTGTTTTGGAGCGGGTGCGCTCGTCGACCCGCTTGACGATCACTGCGCAGGCTAGGCCGGGGCCCCCGTCCTTCCCAGGAAGCGAACCTGGGACCACCACCGAATATTCGGGCACCCGGCCGTAGTGAACCGCCCCTGTCGCGCGGTCGACGATCTTCGTGGACGCGCCGAGGAAGACGCCCATGGACAGGACCGAGCCGCGCTCGACGATCACGCCTTCGGCGACTTCCGACCGCGCGCCGATGAAGCAATCGTCTTCGATGATCACCGGCCCGGCCTGCAACGGCTCGAGCACTCCGCCGATCCCGGCGCCGCCGGAGATATGCACGTTCTTGCCGATCTGCGCGCAGCTTCCGACCGTCGCCCAAGTGTCGACCATCGCGCCTTCGCCGACGCGAGCGCCGATGTTGACGAAGCTCGGCATCAGCACTGCGCCGGGCGCGACAAAGGCGCCGCGGCGGACGATCGCGCCGGGAACCGCCCTGAATCCCGCAGCGGCGAACTCCTTCTCACCCCAGCCCGCGAACTTGGAGGGCACCTTGTCCCACCAGTGCGCGCCGCCGGGCCCCCCGGCGATCGCCTCCATCGAATTGAGGCGGAAGGACAGCAGAACTGCCTTCTTGAGCCATTGGTGGACGGTCCAGTCGCCGTCCTGCTTCTCAGCGATGCGCGCCTCGCCAGCATCGAGCGCAGCGAGTGCAGCGTCGACCGCCTGCCGAGCCTCGCCTTTGGTGCCGGGGCCGATTGTCTCGCGCTCATCCCAGGCGCGCTCGATCACCGCCTGCAGCTCATTGGTCATTCTTCGTCTCCAAGATACTTTCGAGCCATTCGCCGATGTCACTCACGCGAACATCGACTACGGCCTCGTCATAGTGGCGGCCAGCCTGCTCCGAACCATTGTCGACCCAGACCGTGGTCATGCCCAATGTCTTGGCCGGAACGAGATTCTTGACCATGTCGTCCGCCAGCAGCGCATTCTTCGGATCGATTCCGAAGCGCTCGCACAGCAGCGCATAGCCGTGCGGGTCGGGCTTTGGGCGAAGGTTGCTCGCATGGATGTCATGCAGGTCGTTAAAGTGGCTGTGAACGCCGATCGCTTCGAGCACGCGCCGCGCATAGGGTGCATCGCCGTTCGTGAAGACGAACCGGCGACCAGGGAGCCGCGGCAGCAACCGAGCGAGCCGCTCGTCGCACTGGACACGGTCGAGCGGAATATCGTGGACGTCAGCAAGGAATTCGTGCGGATCGATGCAATGCTCCTTCATCAGGCCGGCGAGCGTCGTTCCGTGTTCGTGAAAATGCGCCTTCTGAACCCGCTTCGCCTCTTCAGGATCGCAGTCCAGCAGCCGCTCGATATAAGCGCCCATGCGCTCGTCGATCAGGGCGAACAGCCCCGAGGATGCGGGGTAAAGACAATTGTCGAGATCGAAGATCCAGTCGCGGATGTGGGCGAAGCTGCGGTCCATGGGCGCGGCGGCACCTAGCCGCTTCGGTGCCTTAAGCAAATTGAAAGGAATTATAAACCATAACGCAGGCTGAGGAGCCATTGTTTTTCAACGGCTTGAGCGGAGTGGGGGTTATGGGTAAGCGGTTCCTTGCAACGAGCGCATGCGCTCTTGTGATGACCTTTGGTTTGAGTGCCTGTGGTGGCGGCGGCGGCGGTGGAGTCTCGCCGATCCCGACCGCGCCGGTGACTCCGACACCAACTCCAACTCCAACTCCAACTCCGACTCCAACGCCTACCCCGACGCCTACCCCGACCCCGACGCCCACGGGGACGAACTACAACACGAGCGAGTATCAGAACTCGCAATATTCGGTCGTATCGAACGCCATCGCCGCGTACAATGCGGGCGCAACTGGCAAGGGCATCAAGATCGGCGTCGTCGACAGCGGCATCAATCCGAGCCTCGCCGAGTTCGCCGGCCGGGTCGATCCGGCGAGCGGTGACGTCGCCGGTAACCGCGGTGTGGGCGATGACGATGGTCACGGCACTGCCGTGAGCGCCGTCGCCGCGGCGGCACGCAACAATAGCGGTTCCATGGGTGTCGCTTTCGACGCGACCATCGTCAGCGAGCGCGCCGACGATCCAGGAAGCTGCTCGCAAAAGGATGGCTGCCAGTTCTACGATCCAGCTATTGCTGCGGGAATCGACGACGCTCGTCTCGCGGGTGCGAAGGTCATCAATCTGTCGCTCGGCGGTTCGGGACCCGGCACTACGCTGCTCAACGCAATGCAGCGAGCGGTGAATGCCGGAATCGTCCTGGTCATTTCCGCCGGCAATGACGGCGCCGATCCGACCAAGGGCGCCAACTCTGACCCATTCGCGCTCATCCCGGCGCAGAATTTCCCGGGTTCGGTGATCATCGCCGGCTCGGTGGGAACGGACAACGGCGGCGGCGGCACCAACGCGAGCCAGATTTCCGATTTCTCGAACCGTGCCGGAACCGGCGCGGCTTATTATCTGATGGCGCTCGGCTACCAGGATCGCGCTCCCGACCAAACCGGTGCGCAGTTTCTCTGGTCCGGGACGAGCTTCTCGGCGCCGACGATTACCGGAGCCGTCGCGCTGATGGCCCAGGCCTTCCCGAACCTCACCGGCAAGCAGATCGTTTCGATCCTGTTCCAGACGGCCGACGACCTCGGCGCGACCGGAGTGGATTCGATTTACGGCCACGGACGGATGAACATCCAGCGCGCCTTCGAGCCGGTCGGCTCGACGAGCCTCGCCGACAGCAAGGTGCCTGTTACCGGTTCGGCCGGAGACGTGCCGCCCGCCGCAGGCGACGCCGCCACAGGCCAGTCGATGGGCGCGATCATCCTGGACGGCTACAACCGGGCGTATGTCCTGAACCTCGCGGCAACCCTTCGCCGCGCCGACGCCGACCATCCGCTGTCCCGCTCGCTGCAGAGCGACGTTAAGGTCAACAGCGCCCAGTCCGGTCCGGTGACGATCGCAATGACGGTGCGTCAGCGGCACGACTTTACGGGCGGGTACGCGGTCGAGCGCTTGGGCATCGGTCCGGAGGACCTGCGCAAGTCACGGCTGATTGCAGGCTCGGCGGTCGCGCTGCTCGACAACAAGACCGCAGTCGCCTTTGGCTTCGCTGAAGGCGCAAAGGCGATGGAGCGAAGGCTGACCGGAGCGAATGCGGGATCCTTCCTTATCGCCAACGACATCAGCGGAACGCCGGGCTTCTCGGCCAAGCGCAACAGTAGCATGGCGATCCGGCATCAGTTCGGCGGCCTCGGTGTCACAGTTTCGGGCGAGACGGGCGACGTCTGGCAGGAAGTGAAGACCACGGCGACCGGGTCACCCTACCGCCTGGCGACGATTTCGGTGGACCACAGTTTCGGCCGCAACTGGTTCTCGCTCGGACTCAGCCGTCTCGACGAGAAGCAGTCGTTGCTCGGCGGGCGGATGACGGCCCTTCTGGGTGGCGGCGGGGCGTCGACAGCCTTCTTCGATGCCGAGGCGCGGCACAGCTTCGGCGGCGGCTGGACCAGCACGCTGAGCGCCCGTCGCGGCTGGACCGACTTCGCTGGCGGTAAGTTCCAGACAGGTGCCTACGCCTTCGACTTGGCCAAGCTCGGCATATTGTCGGATCGCGACAGGTTCGGATTCCGCCTCGCGCAGCCGCTCCGCGTGGAGCATGGCGGCTTCGCGATGATGCTTCCGACGGCGTACGACTATGTCACGCAGACCGCGACCGACAGCCTGACCCGCATGTCGCTCACTCCGAGCGGCCGCGAGATGGACGCAGAACTAAGCTACGGTTCGACCTTGCTCGATGGAAATGCCTGGCTCGGTGGCAATCTCTTCTACCGTCGCCAGCCCGGTCATATCGCGAGCGCGCCGGACGACAAGGGCGCGGCGATCCGCTTCACGCTGGGCTTCTAGGTCTGACGGCGCCTGAAGCGCGGCGTCAGCATCCCAACCTGCTGCCGGTAGAGCTCATAGTCTCGTCCGAAGAGGCCGACCAAGTCATGCTCCTCGTAGCGGATCGCGATCAACATGTAGGCTGACATTCCTACGGCGAGCAGCAGGTGCCCGATCGTCATCTCCGGCGCTGCCCAGAAGGCGAGGAAAAAGCCCAGATAAAGCGGGTGCCGCACCCATTTGTAGAAGAACGGCTGGCGGAACTTTGGCGGCTCCGCCGAACGTCCGCGGAGATGATACCAGGCCTGCTGGAGGCCGAAGAGCTCGAAATGGTTGATCAAGAAGGTACTGAGCAGCACAGTCAGCCACCCAATCGCGAATGCCACCCAGATCAGGTCGCTCGCCCAGGCATGGGTGATCGGGTTCACGCTCCACACCACCTTGTCGATCGGGCGCCAGCCAATGAACAGGATCATCAACATCACGCTGGCTGCGAGGACAAAGATGCTGCGCTCGATCGGCGGTGGCACAATCTTCATCCACCAGCGCTTGAAGCCCTGTCGCGCCATGATGCTGTGTTGGAGACCGAACAGGCCGATCAGCGCGATGTCGATGAAAACCGCTGCGATCGGGTCAGACTGCGGTCCAGAGTCGACCGTGCGGGTCCCGAGTGGAAAATCGCCGACGAACACGATCAGGTAAAGGAAGGTCGCGAAGAAAATCGCATAAGCGACAATCGCGAAGATCATTGCGGCGGCGCGTGACATGCCGAGTTCCCCTTATCGGACTGTTGTGAAGATCTTTAGCGGCCGCTCACTCCGTACTTTACCACAACGGGCACTTCGCAGCCGTCGACCCGGCGATAGACCGTCAAATAGAGGTTGCCGTCCGGAAGGTCGGTCAGCCTGCGCGGAGTGAGCGCTTTGCCTCGGTAAAGGCTTCCAGTGCCCGTCAGATGGCTCGACGTGCGTGGGCAAATTGACGATTTGGGCTGCAGTTGTGCAGCAGTCGGCTGCGGAGCAGCGGCAAGTGCAGCGACAGCGAGGAGGAGCATCGACAGTCTCCCTTCGCCGCAGAAACTAGCAGTTTGGCGCTAAACCGTGAAGCTCTCGCCGCAGCCGCACGCGCCTTTCGCGTTGGGGTTGTCGAACACGAATCCGGCCGCGAAATCGTCCTCACGCCAATCCATGGTCGAGCCGATGAGGTAGAGGACCGACGCCCCATCGACGTAGAAGGTGCCGCCGGGGGTTTCGATCTTCTCGTCGAACGGCTGCTCGCTAGTCACATAATCGACTGAATATGCGAGGCCGGAGCAGCCGCGGCGGGGGGTCGAGAGCTTGACCCCGGTCGCGCCTTCCGGAGCCCGCGCCATCAGCTCAGCGATGCGTGCCTCGGCGCCTGGCGTTAGCGTAATCGCTGCGGGGCGCGCGCGGAGTTTCGTTTCCTTGTTCATAGCATTCCCAATTCGAGCCGCGCTTCGTCGCTCATCTTCGACGGGTCCCATGGTGGGTCCCAGACGAGGTTTACAACAGCGTCGCGAATTCCGGGCACCGACATCACCCGCAGTTCGACCTCGCCAGGCATCGATTCCGCGACTGGGCAGTGCGGCGTCGTCAGGGTCATGGTGATGGTTGCGTCGCCGTCTTCGCTGACGTCGACGTCATAGATCAAGCCGAGCTCGTAAATGTCGACCGGGATTTCGGGATCGTAGATCGACTTCAGAACCTCAACCACGTCAGCCTGGAGATGGCTTCCAGCGCCGCCCTTCGGCTCCTCTTTGCTTTCTCCCGCGAGGAAGCCTGCGAGATAATCCTTCTTCCGTTCGAACTCCGGCGTGACGCGCGCACGAGCGGGCGGAGTCACCGACTCCACTTCCTCCGCCTCAATCTTGCGCTCCTCATTCATCCGAAAATCCGCTTCACCTGTTCGATCCCGCGCACAAGCGCCTGAATGTCCGAGCTGTCGCTGTGCGCGGCGAAGCTCGCGCGGGCGGTCGCCTCGGTGCCGAGCCAGCGCATCAGGGGCTGCGCGCAATGGTGGCCGGCACGGACGGCGACGCCCGCATCGTCCAATATGGTGGCGGTATCGTGCGCGTGCACCCCGTCGACGTTGAAACTAACGATTCCGGCGCTGTCCTCGGGGCCGTAGATGGTGACTCCGGGGATGCTCGACAGCGCGGCGCGGGCTTCGGCGACCAAGGCACATTCGTGCGCATGGATGGCACCGAGGCTGAGCTTCTCAACCCAGTTCACCGCCGCGTGCAGTCCGACTGCGCCGACGATATGCGGAGTGCCGGCCTCGAACCGCGCTGGTGGGTCGAGGAAGGTTGTCTCCTCGAACGTGACCTTCTCAATCATCGCGCCGCCGCCCTGCCACGGCGGAAGGTCTTGCAGTAGGTCGGCGCGGCCCCACAGGCAGCCGATCCCGGTCGGGCCGTAGAGCTTGTGCGCCGAGAATGCGTAGAAATCGGCACCGATCGCGGCGACATCAACCGGGAGGCGCGGAACTGCCTGGCAACCGTCGAGCAGCAGCAGCGCGCCTTTGCTGTGCGCGATCTCGGCCGCGCGCTTCGCGTCGAGCAGCGAGCCGAGCACGTTCGAGACGTGGGCGAAGGCGACGACCCGATGCTCGTCAGTGAGCATCGCCTGCGCTGCGCCAAGATCGATGCGGCCGTCGTCGGTCAGCGGGACCGCATCGACTTCATATCCTGCGAGCTGCCAGGGCACGATGTTGCTGTGATGCTCGAGGGCGGAGACTAGGACGCGGCTGCGGCCGTCCTTCGGCAACGCCCGCGCGACGAGGTTGATCGCCTCGGTCGCGCCGCGGGTGAAGATCAGCTCGTTCTCCCGGCCGCCGATAAGGTTCGAGGCCGCCGCGCGCGCGGCCTCGTAGCTTGCGGTCATGTTCGCCGAACGTTCGTACACGCCGCGATGCACAGTCGCGTAATCGCACGAGTAGGCCTGGCTTATCGCGTCGATCACCGCCTGCGGCTTCTGTGCGGTGGCAGCGCTGTCGAGGTAATGCCAGTTCTCGATCGCCGGAAACTGGTCGCGCACCGACAGCATTGAGTTGGCGATGAGCTGGGTTTCGCGGTTCATACCACCCTCCGCAGCGCTTCGCGCGCCGCTTCGCAGATGGCATCCCCTTCTTTCGCGCTATCCCACAGACCCATGATGAAGCCTTCGAGCAGCAATGCGCGGGCACTTGCCGGGTCGAGCCCGCGGCTTTGGGCGTAGAAGAGCTGCATCGTGTCGAGTTCGCCTACGGTCGCGCCGTGCGCGCATTTTACATCGTCGGCGAAAATTTCGAGCTCAGGCTTGCAGTTCGCGGTTGCGCCGCGGTCGAGGAGCATGGCTTTGACAGACTGCTCGGCATCCGTCTGCTGCGCGCCACGCGCGACTTCCACCTTGCCTAGGTACGAGCCGGTCGCCTTGCCGTTTAGCACCGAGCGGATGGTCTGGCGCGAACGGCCGCCCTCGCCGATGTGCTTGACGTTGGTGACGATCTCGTTGGTCGAGAGACCGGTGCCGATGTTGGCGGCGAACAGTTCGAACTGCGCGCCTTCGGCGAGACTGACCTCGAGCTCGATGCGGCCATAGACCGGGGCCGCGTTGAGGGCGAAAATGCGCGCTTTTGCGCCTTCGCCGAGTGCCAGCTGGACACGGCGTGGCTGCACGTCGTCCGGCATCGGCAACCAAGTCTCTTCAAGCTCTTCGCCGGCGCCGACGGTGAGAGTCACCGGCTCGGCGAACTGCTCCCAAACGGGCTGCAGCGCGTCGAGGTCGGCGTAGCGCCATTCTTCCTGGCGGCGAGTGGGGAAAGGTGCGCTCATCACGCCGCTGCCTCTGCATAGCCCTCGCGCTCGAGCTCGCGGGCGAGCTCGGGGCCGCCGCTGCGCTCGATGCGGCCGCTCACCAGTACGTGGACCCGGTCGGGCTCCACATAATCGAGTAAGCGCTGGTAATGGGTGATCAGCAGCACGCCCTTGTCGGGCGCGCGCATGATGCGGTTGATGCCGGCGCCGACGGCCTTCAGCGCATCGATGTCGAGCCCGCTGTCGGTTTCGTCCAGCACTGCGAACTTCGGGCTCATGATACCCATCTGGACCATCTCGGCCCGCTTCTTTTCGCCGCCCGAGAAGCCGACGTTGACCGGGCGTTTGAGCATCTCGGCGTCCATTCCGAGCAAGGCCGCCTGACCCTTCGCGAGCTTGATGAACTCGCCCGCAGATATTTCGGTCTCGGCGCGCGCGCGGAGCTGCGAGTTGAGGCTTTCGCGTAGGAACTGGAGGTAGGAAATTCCGGGAATCTCAACCGGGTATTGGAAGCCCAGGAAAAGCCCCGCAGCAGCGCGCTCATGCGGTTCGAGCGCGAGCAGGTCCTTGCCGTCGAACGCCGCGCTGCCCTCGCTCACCTTATAGCCGGGGCGGCCGGCGAGTACATAAGCGAGCGTCGACTTGCCCGAGCCGTTGGGGCCCATGATCGCATGCACTTCACCCGCTGGGACGCTGAGCGACACGCCGTTAAGGATCGGCTTGTCGGCAACTGTCGCGTGGAGGTTGGTGATCTCGAGCATTTACTTGTCGGACTTTCCGGCGGGGCAGTTGTTGAGGAAGTAACGACGCATATTGTCCATCGCGTCCTGGCGGATGCTTTCGAGCATGCGCTTGTCGTTGAGCGCCTTCTGGCGGTCCTCGAGCGCGGCCTGGTGGAGGTCGAGCTGCTTTTCGGCCTGCTTCTGCTCGGTGAGTTTCGCCGGCGGCGTTTCGCGCAGCGCCCGGCGCTGATCGTTGAGCGACAGCCGTTCGTTCACGATCCCCTCCTGCTCGCGATAGGCATCGAGCAGGAACTGGCTGCGCCGCGCGGATTCGGCCGAGAACACCGGGTTGGCCGCACCACGGTCGCACCGCGCCACCGCCTGGTCGAGCGCGTCAAGATCGGCCGACGCTGCGGCAAGGAGGAGAAGCGGCATCATAGCTTGCGGGCCTCTTTGCCTTTGGCGCTTGGGATTACAGTTTGATGGGCCTGATCGATGAGCGGTGCGCCCCTGATCTTCGGGAGCTCGTCAATGGGATTGAGCTGGGTCGGCCGACCCAAGCCAGCAGTTTCTCCGCCTGCGTCGCCAGCTCCGAGCGAGATCTGGTCTGTGCAATCGCCGCCGACATCTTCATCAATCATCCCACGCTCCCCTCCAGCGAAATCCCCAACAGTTTCTGCGCTTCAACCGCGAACTCCATCGGGAGCTGCTTCAGCACCTCGCGGGCGAAGCCGTTGACGATCAGCGCCACCGCAGCTTCCTGGTCGAGGCCGCGGCTCATCGCGTAGAAGAGCTGGTCCTCGCTGATCTTCGAAGTGGTCGCTTCGTGCTCTATCTGCGCGGTCGGGTTCTTGACCTCGATGTACGGCACGGTGTGCGCGCCGCAGTCGCTGCCCAGCAGCAGCGAATCGCACTGGGTGAAGTTGCGCACGTTCTCGGCGCGCGGGAGCACGCGCACCAGCCCGCGATAGGTGTTGTTCGAGCGGCCGGCGCTGATGCCCTTGGAGACGATGGTCGAGCGCGTGTTGGCGCCGATGTGGATCATCTTGGTGCCGGTGTCGGCCTGCTGGCGGTTGTTGGTCAGCGCGACTGAATAGAATTCGCCGACGCTGCCGTCGCCCTTGAGGATGCAGCTCGGATATTTCCAAGTGATCGCGCTGCCGGTCTCGACCTGGGTCCAGCTGACCTTCGATCGGTCGCCCGAGCAGAGCGCGCGCTTGGTGACGAAGTTGAAGATGCCTCCACGGCCTTCCTTGTCGCCCGGATACCAGTTCTGGACGGTGGAGTACTTCACCTCGGCGTCTTCGTGCGCGAAGATCTCGACCACCGCGGCGTGAAGCTGGTTCTCGTCGCGCATCGGCGCGGTGCAGCCTTCGAGGTAAGAGACGTAGCTGCCCTTGTCAGCGACGATCAGGGTGCGCTCGAACTGGCCTGTATTCTCGGCATTGATGCGGAAATAGGTCGACAGCTCCATCGGGCAGCGGACGCCCTCAGGAACGTAGACGAAGGTGCCGTCGGAGAAGACCGCGCTATTGAGGCAGGCGAAATAATTGTCGCGCTGTGGGACCACCGAGCCGAGATACTTCTTCACCAACTCTGGATATTCGCGGATCGCTTCGGAGATGGAGAGGAAGATAACTCCCGCCCTCTTGAGCTCCTCGCGGAAGGTGGTGGCGACGCTGACGCTGTCGAAGACCGCGTCGACCGCGACTCTTGCCGCGCCTTCGACGCCCGCGAGCACCTTCTGCTCCTCGATCGGGATACCCAGCTTCTCGTAAGTGCGGCGGATTTCCGGATCGAGCTCGTCCAAGGAGGCGAGCTTCGGCTTGGCCTTGGGCGCGGCGTAATAATATGCAGCCTGATAATCGATCTCGGGGATGTCGAGCTTGGCCCAGCTGACTTCCTCCATCTCGAGCCACGCGCGATAGGCCTTCAGGCGCCAGTCGAGCATCCACTCCGGCTCGTTCTTCTTGCCCGAGATGAAACGGACCGTGTCTTCGCTCAGGCCCTTGGGCGCGAATTCCTGCTCGACGTCGGAGACGAAGCCCCATTCGTAATCGCGGTCGACGCGCTCTTTGAGCTCCTTGTTCTTGACGGCCTCGTTCATTGCGCGAGCTCCGTCAGGCTAACCGCGCCGAGCGCGCCGCGTACCGCATTGCCGACGACGCCGATGTGCGGCTTTACGCGGCAGTGCGCGTCGAGGATGCAATCGTGATTATTCGAATCGGAGCACATGGTGAGCGCGATCGGCCCTTCGACCGCCTCGACGATATCGGCCAAGCTGATCTCCTCCGCGGCCTTGGCGAGCGCGAAGCCGCCGGCGGCGCCGCGGGCGCTCGAAAGCAGACCGGAGGCGGCGAGCTGGCCCATCAGCTTCTGCGCGGTCGGAAGCGGAACGCCGGTCTCGCCCGATAGCTCGGTCGCGCTGAGGCGCGCGCCCGCAGGGCGGCGAGCGGCGGCGGTCATCAGAACGACCGCATAATCGGCGAGGTGGCTTAAGCGCATGGGTAATTCGGAGCTTTCCAGTCCGATTTAGTGCGTTGCGGAGGGAAACTCAACTCCGGGTGATTGCTTCACTGCGCTCGCAATGACAGACGGCTGTTCGTGCATCTCTACCCGCTCATCCGTCCCTTGGCGTTCGCACTCAATCCGGAGACATCGCACCGGCTGACGATCAGGGCCCTGAAGCTGATGCCGCCGCACCGGCCGCCGGATTGTCCAGAGTCGCTTAAGACGACAGTCGCAGGCATCGATTTCCCCACGCCGATCGGGCTGGCGGCGGGGTTCGACAAGGACGCCGAAGTGCCCGAGCAGATGCTCTCCCTCGGCTTCGGCTTCGTCGAAGTGGGGACTCTGACCCCGCGAGCGCAGGAAGGAAATCCGAAGCCGCGCCTGTTCCGCCTCCTTAAAGATCGCGCGGTGATCAACCGCATGGGCTTCAACAATGAAGGCCAGCCCGCCGCTTACGGGCGCCTCCAACTCGACATGCGTCTGCCGGGAATCATCGGGGTCAATGTCGGCGCCAACAAGGACAGCGACGATCGCATCGCAGACTATGTCAAAGGCGTCCAGGCGATGGCTCCGGTCGCGCATTATCTGACGATCAACATCAGCTCGCCGAACACGCCGGGGTTGCGGGGACTGCAGGACGAGGGGGCGCTCAAGGAGCTGCTTGCGGCAGTGCAGGAGGTGCGGGCGAAGAAGCCGATCTTCCTGAAGGTCGCGCCTGACCTCGCGGAAGGCGATCCGGGGCGGATCGTGCGCGCCGCCATCGACCATGAGATCGACGCGCTGATCGTCTCCAACACTACGGTATCGCGACCGCAGCTCAAGTCGCGCTGGGCGGGGGAAACGGGCGGACTGTCGGGAGCGCCGCTGAAGCCGCTGGCGGTTGATGCTCTGCGAAAATTCCGCGCGGCGAGCGGCGGCGAGATCCCGCTGATCGGGGTGGGGGGCATCGCCAATGCGGACGACGCGTGGGAACGCATCCGCGCCGGCGCGAGCCTGGTCCAGCTCTATACCGCGATGGTCTTTGACGGCCCTCACATCGCGAACCGGATCGCGAGCAGGCTGGCTGAGCGGCTGAAACGAGAAGGCTTCGGCAGCATTGCCGAGGCGGTTGGGACGGGCTAGCGCCTCAGCTCATGCGCTTGCTCAAGCTGTTCGCAGCACTGTCGCTCGTCGTCGGCTGCACCAATCCTGTTCTCTCCGCAGAGCAAGCGACGAAAGGAACGGTCAGCGCCGCCGACCCGCGCGCCGCCGCTGCGGGTGTGGAGATGCTGCGCAAAGGTGGAACAGCGGCTGACGCGGCATTTGCGACTTTGCTCGCGCTGAACGTCGTCGAGCCGCAGAGCTCGGGGATCGGTGGCGGCGGCTATCTGGTTTATTCGCCTGGAGGTGGCGCGCCGGTCACCTTCGACGGGCGCGAGATCGCCCCGCACGCGGCGACCGGCACCTGGTTTTTCAAAAATGGCCAGCCCATGGACATCCGGGAGGCAATCCCCGGCGGCAAGAGCGTCGGAGTCCCTGGGAACATCCGGATGATGGCGCTGGCGCACCAGCGCTACGGCAAGCTGCCTTGGGCAGATCTGTTCCAACCGGCGATCCGGCTTGCGCGCTACGGATTCAAGATCACACCGCGGCTTTACCAAATGCTCGACAAATATCGCGGCACCGGAGCGCTGTCGGCGGAAGGCCGGGAGATCTTCTACGGTACGGACGGCAATCCGCTGCCGGTCGGCACGCTGGTAAAAAACCTCGCCTTTGCGAGGTTCCTCGACGGAATCGCAACGCGCGGTCCCGACAGCTTCTATGTCGGTCCAAACGCGCAGGCGATCGTCGCGACGGTGAACGCAAGCCCGCGCAATCCCTCGCAGATGGCGCCTGGGGACATCGCCACGTACGAGGCGAAGCCCCGCATGTCCGTGTGCGGCACTTACCGTGGCTACCGCATCTGCGGGATGGGACCGTCCTCGTCGGGCGGAACGACGGTCTTCGAGACATTGAAGCAACTCGAACGGTTCGACCTCTCGGCGCTGGGCCCGAACTCGGCTGCCGCGTGGCACCTGATAGCCGAATCAATGCGTCTCGCCTACGCCGACCGCGAGCAATATCTGGGTGACGCGGACTATGTCTCGGTCCCGGTCGCGGGGCTGGTTGACCCGACCTATCTCGCCAGCCGCTCGGCGCTGATCTCGCCCGACAGGACGATCTCCAATGTGACCGCCGGCACTCCGCCGGGAGCTCCCAAGGTTACGTGCGCAGCTGGGCCGGTCGAGGAACGCGGTACGTCGCATTTCGTCGCCGTTGATTCGGCGGGGAATGTCGCGTCAGAGACGTCGACCATCGAGAGCCCATTCGGCTCGGGGCTGATGGTCAGCGGATATTATCTCAACAACGAGCTCACCGATTTCAATCTCGCGCCGGACAAGAACGGTTGTCCCACCGCCAACCGCGTCGAGGGCGGCAAGAGGCCTCGCAGCTCGATGAGCCCGACCATCGTGTGGGCGCCCGACGGCCATGTGCGGCTAGCCGTCGGAGCGGCGGGTGGAGCGACTATTCCTGCGCAGGTGCTGAAGGCAATTATCGGCGTGATCGATTGGCATCTGACCGCGCAGCAGGCGATTGCGCTGCCGACAATCTTCGCGCCGGGCGGCGACACCGTCTTCGTCGAGCGTGGGACTTATCTCGAAGCTTTGGCCCCGCAGCTCCAGGCGCTCGGCCACAGGGTGCAAATCCGAGACCCGAGCTTCAAGGCGAATGCGATCGAGTGGGTCAACGGCCGCTGGGTCGGCGCGGCCGATCCGCGCAGCGAAGGCGCGGCGCTCGCCGAATAGGGGGAAATTTGGCTCGGCAACTCGAACGCTTCGACAATCTCGTCACGCTCTTCTTGGCTCGCGTCGCTGAGAAGGGTGACGCGCCGTTCCTCTGGGCCAAGCGCGACGGGGAGTGGCGCCCGATCAGCTGGACCGAAGCGGCACTGCAGGTGGCCGCGCTTGCCGCGTCGCTCAAGCGCATCGGGTTGGAGCCGGGCGATCGCGTAGCGCTGGTAAGCGAGAACAGGCCCGAATGGCTGATCGCCGATCTCGCGATCATGGCTGCGGGCTGCGTGACGGTCCCAACCTACACAACCAACACCGTCCGCGACCACGCGCACGTGCTTGGAAATTCGGGCGCCCGCGCGGTGATTGTTTCGAACCAGAAGCTGGCGAAAAACCTAATTCCGGCAGTGCTGACCTCGGACGACTGTCACCACATCGTCGGAGTTGAAGACATCCGCGCCGGCCAGGTGCCCGATTGGGTCAATGTCCACCATTGGGCCGGGCTCGTCCACGGAGATGCCGACGTCACCGCGCTGAAAGAAAAGGTCGCGGGCATTCAGCGCAATGAGCTCGCCTGCCTCATCTACACCAGCGGCACAGGCGGAGCACCGCGCGGCGTCCAGCAGCATCACGGTGCAATCCTCCACAACCTTGAGGGCGCGACCGACATCATCTCAACCGACTTTGGTTGGGACGATGAGGTATTTCTCTCCTTCCTGCCCGCAAGTCACGCCTACGAGCATATGGGCGGACAGATGTTCCCAATCGCGCTCGGCGCTCAAATCTACTACGCCGAGAGCCTCGAGAAGCTCGCCGCCAATATCGAGGAGGTGAAGCCGACGATCATGGTCGTCGTGCCGCGGCTATTCGAGCTCTTGCGCGCGCGGATCATCAAGGCGGTCGAGGCGCAGGGCGGCCTTTCGAAATACCTTCTGCACCGGGCGCTCAAGATCGGCAGCGACCGTTACAAGGGCTCGTTGAAGCCGTGGGACCTGCCGATGGACGGCATCCTCTCGATGACGTTGCGGCGCAAGATCAGAGAGCGGTTCGGTGGACGGCAAAAGGCCTGGGTTTCGGGCGGCGCGCCGCTCAATCCCGAAGTCGGCGTCTTCTTTCAATCATTGGGGATCACATTCCTGCAGGGATACGGGCAGACCGAAGCCGCGCCACTGATCAGCTGCAACCGGCCGAAAGTTGGCATTCGCCTCGAAACCGTCGGCCCGCCGGTCAAGAATTGTGAAGTGCGCATCGCTGAGGATGGCGAGATCATGGTCCGCGGCGAGAATGTGATGCGCGGCTATTGGCGCAACCCGGAAGAGACCGCGCGCGTGCTCCGCGACGGCTGGCTCGCGACCGGCGACGTCGGCCATTTCGACGAGAAGGGCCGAATCGTCATCACCGATCGCAAGAAGGACCTAATCGTCAACGACAAGGGCGACAATGTCTCGCCGCAGCGGATCGAGGGCATGCTCACGATCCAGCCCGAAATCGCGCAGGCGATGGTCTACGGCGATCGCCGGCCGCACCTCGTCGCGCTGCTTGTCCCGGATCCCGAGATTGCGAACGCGCCTGACTTGCACGCTCGGCTTCAGCGTGCTGTCGATCGAGTGAATGCCGAGCTGTCGGTGATCGAGAAGGTGCGGCGCTTCATCGAGGCTGATGAGAGCTTCTCGATCGACAACGAGCAACTGACGCCGTCGATGAAGATCCGGCGGCACGTCATCTCGAAGCTTTATGGCGAGCGCCTCGATGCGCTCTACAAGCGTTAGCCGCGGCGCGGCCGAACGTAAGGCACAAAATCGCCGAACACGCAGCTGCCGACGGTGAAGCCGTTTAGCGTGTCGACCACTTGCGCAATATCGCCGCGACAAAGGTCCGCCGAGCCATACTGCCTCGTCACCAGGGCATAGCTGCCGCTGCCCAGATTGGTGCAGCCGCCTTGCATATGCGCGACATAGACCCGAGAGCTGCCGTCTCTGAACGCGATGGTATTGTCGTCGATCACGCGCATGTCCCCGGAACGGTAATGCGGCAGGCAGCTTACCGGTGCTGCGGCAACCTTGCCGTTGAGCAGCTGCTGGAATTCCTGCTGCTTGGCGGCGGTGCGGGTCGGCGCGGGCGGTGCGGTGCTGCACGATGCAAGGACCGCTCCTGTGATTAGGACAGAGATCAGACGCATTTTGACCTCCTTGAGGGCATCTGGTTGCGCGCCCCCGAAACGATCTAGAGCGCTCGCGTTCATGAACGGAAGCTGTCTTTTTCCTTGCGCAGGCGCGCGAACTCCTGAACGTCTGTGGCTCGAACGAAGACATTGGTTTCACGTTCCTGCGCGACGCTTGTCGGAACGGTGATTTTTCCGTTCTCGCGCAACTGCTTAACAGCAATGAGCCGGTCCGCAATCGCGGCATTCTTCGGGTCCGCGTGGGCAGCGAAGCGAGCGTTGGAGAGCGTATATTCGTGCGCGCAGTAGAGCCGCGCATCTTGGGGCAAATCGGCGAGTCGCTGGAGCGACCGATACATCTGCTCGGGACTTCCTTCGAAGAGGCGCCCGCAGCCCATCGCGAACAGCGTATCGCCGACGAAGACGACGCGCTCCTGATCGAAAATGAGGGCAATATGGCCGAGCGTGTGGCCGGGTACCTCAATGACGCGGCCGACGTGAGCGCCCAGGCGAACCTCGTCGCCTTCGCTCAAGGCGACGTCGCGGCCGGGGATGTTCTCACCTGCCGGGCCGGAGATGCGGGCGCCAGCGGCCTCCTTGATTGCTACGTTCCCGCCGGTGTGGTCGGGGTGCCAGTGGGTGTTCCACACCTGCGTGATCGTCCACCCACGCCTATCGGCTTCAGCAAGAACGGGGGCGGCATCGCCCGGGTCAACAACCGCCGTTTCCCCGCTCGCCTCGTCGTGCACGAGCCAGAAGTAATTGTCTGTGAACGCGGGGACGGGGACGATTTCCATCGGCGGTGCCTCTACCCTTCGACCCCGAGAATCGCCAGCGCATCAGCGGCGAGCTTACGGGTGAGCTCGGCTGCGGGAAGCGACTGACCAAGGGCAGCCGCCTGTCCTGCCCACATTGGTCCGAAGCTATATTCGCCCTGCTTCTCGGCGGCAGCGCGGATCGGCGCGAGCGCAGCGCTGGCTAGCGGATAGGGCGGAACTTCGGCACGGACTGGACCGAGTTCGTCGATGAGGCGTCCGTGTAGCCCTCGCGCAAGGCCGCCGGTCATCAGGTTGGTGACCAAGGTTCGCCCTTCCTTCAGCCGCTCGCGATGCGCGCCGCTGATCTTCGCCTCGGGCGCATGGAGAAACGCAGTGCCGAGCTGGACTGCGCTTGCGCCGAGCACAAACGCCGCGGCGATTGAGCGGCCGTCGCCAATGCCGCCGGCGGCAATCACCGGTACCGACACCGTAGTGGCGATCTGCGGCAGGAGCGCGAACAGGCCCATCGCTTCGGCGGGATCGCTGCTGAGGAAGCGGCCGGTGTGGCCGCCTGCCTCGAAGCCTTGAGCGATAATTGCGTCGACGCCCCGCTCCTCGAGCCACCGCGCTTCCTCGACCGTGGTCGCATTGCCGATGATCACTGCCCGCGTCGCTTTGACCCTGTCGAGCAGAACTGCGTCCGGGAGGCCGAAGTGGAAGCTCACGACCTCCGGCGCGGCCCCCTCGACGGCCGTGCACATCTCGGCGTCGAAAGGGAGCCGGAGCGCGCCGCCGTTGTCGAACTCGACTCCAAACTCGTCATAATAAGGGTCAAGCAGAGCGCGCCACGCGCTGTCGTCGACTTGCGCTGGCAGCCTGTGGCAGAAAAAGTTGAGGTTGAGCGGACCGCCGGCTCGCTCACGAACCTCAGCGACCTGCGCCCGCACCTGATCGGGCGACAGCATGCCGCACGGCAGCGAGCCGAGCGCTCCGCCCTCGATTGCCCCTACGCACAGATCGGCTGCGCCGGCGCCGGCCATCGGCGCTTGGATGATCGGATGCTCGCACCCGACCAGGTCAAGGAAACGGCGGTTGGGCCAGTCTACCATGAGCCGGTGTTCGGCATCGAAGCCCAGGGCTCGGCGGGCGCGAGCGCGGCGCCCTTCTGCAGCAGCTCGATCGAGATGTCGTCGGGCGTGCGGACGAATGCCATGCGGCCGTCGCGCGGCGGGCGGTTGATGGTGACTCCATTGTCCATCAGCCGCTGACAGGTCTCGTAAACGTCATCGACCTGGTAGGCGAGGTGGCCGAAATTACGGCCGCTGCCATAGCTGCGCTCGTCCCAGTTCCAAGTGAGTTCGACCTCGCCGCCCTCGTCGCCAGGAACGCCGAGGAAGATGAGCGTGAAGCGTCCCGCCTCATTCTCGATCCGCCGCCGTTCCTCAAGGCCCAACAGTTGAAAGAATGCAACAGTGGCGGCGGGATCGGACACGCGAACCATCGAATGCAGGAATTTCATTTCATCTCACTCAATTCATCGCTATAAAAGAACGGTTCGTCGCAGCCCAAGCCGGCGATTGTGACCGGTGGCTGCTCTATATGCGGACGAACGCAGGGGTTTCCATCCCATGATCGAGAAGCTGCAGGACAGCCGTGCCGTCCTTCTGGGCGCGGTAGCGATTTTTGCATTCGGTTTGACGACAAGCGGCTACGCGCTGGGCGACGGCCTGAGGCGCTCCAAGATGGCGGAGCATCGGTCAGTCGTCGTCCGCGGTGTCTCCGAGCGCAACGTCACCGCCGACCTTGCGACCTGGTCGGTCAATTTCTCCCACGACGGAACCGAGCTCGCTCCGGTCCAACAGTCGGTCGATCAACAGGCCAACGCGATTCGCGCCTTCTTCCGGCGTACCGGTTTCCGGCCGGAGGAGATTAGCGACACCAACGTAACGCTCAGCCGCGAACAGCCTCATGATCGCGACGGCAATCCGATCGGGCCGCAGAAGCTGACTGTCAGCCGCTCGATCCAGCTCAGGACGAACGACGTGATGAAGGCGCGGGCGGCCTATGCGCGCCAGGCGGAGCTGTTGCGCGACGGCGTCGAACTGTCCGGGACGAGCATCAGCTACACCTTCACTGGGCTCAATGGCCTCAAGCCGCAGATGATCGCAGAAGCCACGCGCAACGCCCGTGAAAGCGCCGTGCAGTTCGCGCACGACAGCGGGGTCGACGTCGGTAAGATCAAATCGGCGAGCCAGGGCTATTTCTCGGTCGGCGCGCGCGACGGCGAGGATTGCGATGATTGCGGCTCGTCGGGCGGGAGCACGCCCTTCCAGAAAGTGCGCGTAGTGACGACGGTCGACTACGATTTGGGCTGATTGCTCTTCTTTGCCGGCTGGGCCTCGCTCTTCACCGTTGGGGTGAGGCCCAGCATCTCGATCGCCTTGGCGGCGGCCTTGCCGACGGCACCATTGGGATCGCTGCCGGCGGCGCGCATCCAATAAGTGCGCGCCTGGTCGTCATTGCCGTTGAAGTCGGCGACATGGCCCGCTTCGAACAGGATCGCAGGATCTGAAGGCGCCAGCGTCAGTGCTTTGCTGATCGCAGCGGTCGCGGTCGCACCGTCACCCTCGCGAAGCGCGAGCGCGGCCGAGAAATACCAGTAGAATGGATCGTCGGAGATGGTTGCCGAGGCCTCTTTGAGCTTGGCGCGCGCCGTTCTGAGATCGTCTTGCGCCTCGGCGGCGCGGGCACGGTCGAGTAGTGCTTCGCCGCGCTGCTCGGCTTCGAGCCCGGGAAGAGCCAGCGCCTTGTCGAGATCGAGCGCGGCCTTGCCGGGCTGGTTGGCAGCGATCCAGAGATTGCCTGCGGCGGCATACATGCGCGCAGTCTTCGGATCCTTATCGTTCGATGCTTTCGCCGCTTCCTCGAAGTCTTGCGCCGCGGACAGATTGTCACCTGCTTTCTGCGCCTGCAACGCCCGGCAGACGAGAGCGTCGGGCGTGACGACATTGGGGCAGCTGGCCTGAGCGGTGGGCGCGGCAGCTGCGACAGCGGCGGCGACGAGAATGTGAATCAAGGGGCGGGCTCCAACAGTCCGGCTACGGTGCGCAGGATCGCGTCGATCTCATGCGGTTCCGACAAGCGATGACCGCCGCCCTTGAGCACATTCAGCTGGACATCGGCTGAACGAATAGCGCGCATCGTTCGGAAGGCGATGTCGAGTGGCACGTCGCTGTCATCCTCTCCGTGGAGGAGGCGTACCGGGCAGTGGATCGCGAGTTCCTGATTGAGCAGCAGCTGCTGCTGGCCCGAGGACCAGAATTCAGCAGTTGTGACCTGTTCGCCGCCGTATGGGCTCGTCCGGCGCAGGGTTTCCCCGGAACTGAGGCGCTGCTGTAGATGTTCGGGAAAGCCCCAATTCGTGAAATCGGGGGCAGCCGCGATGCCGACGAGCGCTGCTACACGATTGGACCGCTGCAATGCTACATGCAGTGCGATCCATCCGCCCATTGATGAGCCGATGACGATGAGTGGGCCGTCCGTCAGCCGATCGACGACCGCGAGAGCTTCTTCCAGCCAAAAGGCAAGCGTCCCATCCTCGAACTTCCCACCGCTCGAGCCCGTGCCCGAATAATCGAAGCGCAGCATCGCAAAACCGCGCCGCTCGGCAAAAGCGTCGAGCGCGAGCGCCTTCGCGCCCTCCATGTCGGACGCATAGCCGGGGAGAAAGACGAGAATGGGTGACGCACCGGCGCGCAATCGGTAGGCGATCCGGCGCTCGCCGACGTCGAAGTGCTGAATGGCGATCACCGGCGCGTTCCTACCGCCTTAACAGGATTTCATGAAACCATGCGTCGGCGGACGTTATTTGCACTGCACAAGTCATGCCGACGATCCTCCTTCTCATCGCGTCGAACGTCTTCATGACGACCGCCTGGTACTGGCACCTCAAGGGCGGGATGACGAAGCCGCTGTTCATTGTCATCCTGGTCAGTTGGGGTCTGGCCCTGGTTGAATATTGCTTCGCAGTGCCCGCCAATCGCCTCGGCTACCAGCAAGGCTGGACCGGGGCCCAGCTCAAGATCGTCCAGGAAGCGATCTCGATCTCCATCTTCGCAATCTTCATGATCACCTATCTCGGCGAACCGCTGCACTGGCGGCAAGCCGCAGCTTTCCTCTGCATCATCGCTGCAGTCGCCTTCCTCTTCGTCGGAAAGTAGCGGCTTCAAGCGTGAGGTGCCGCGCTTCACCGCCCTCGAATGGCAGCTCGCCGTTAACAGCTGAACCTAGGTTTATCATCCGAACCCCTGCGCTCATTGAGCGTTTTTTCGCTGGAGTTTCCCATTTAAAGCAGGAGGTTAGTATGATGATGTATAAGCTAATCCTGTGCGCCGTTGCGAGTACAGCGATGATCCCCGCGGCCGCGGTCGCCCAAGGCCGCGGCGGCGGAGGTGGCCCTCCGGCCGGAGTCGGCGGCGGAATGAGTAATGCCGGCGGTCTTGGCGGCGGCATGGGTAATGCTGGCGGACTCGGGGCCGGCAACGGCGGTCTTGGGAGCATGAACAACAGCTTCGGGATTGAGACCCGCGATGCTTCGCGCATCAACAGCCAGGGTCCGAGTCTCGCCTCGCCCACTGGCATTGCACACGCCAATCAGAACAGCGTTCTGGCCGGCACCAGCACGACCACCACGACGAGCAGCGTCAACCGCATGTTCCCGGGGACCCAAGCGACGACGACGGTGACCAGCGGCGCGCTCAGCGGGCTAACGACCGGCATGACCCTTATGTCGAACGGCACGGCGGTCGGCACTGTCCAACAGATCCGTACGACCGGCAGAGGAACGGTTGCAGTGGTGATTGTCCAAGGCACCAACGGCGGATTCTATGCCGTTCCCGCGAGCAAGCTGAGCTTGAGCGGCGGCAGCTTGTCGACGACCGCTCGGCTCAATGGGATCAACGGTTCGTCCCAAGCGCGCTTGAATAGCCAGGGGCCGCTGCACGCCTCAGCGACCGGCATCGCTCACGCGAATTCCCATAGCGTGCTTGCCGGAAGCGCCGTTGTCAGCGGGTCGCTTGCAGGCCTCACCACCGGACTGAGTGTGACCACGAGCACCGGAACAACGCTTGGAACGGTGAGCCAGATCGTCACCGGAACCGACGGCTCGATCCGGTTGGTGGTTGTCACTTCATCGACTGGACAAGTCTATCGTTTGTCCCCGTCGAGCCTGAGCCTTTCGGGCGGAGTGGTCACGACGACCCAGACGTTCGGCTAAGTCTGTAATCAGCAATTGCCCCGCCGGCGTGAGATCGTCGGCGGGTTTCATCGGGCGATTTGGCTGTTCTCGTCCCCGCTCAACAGGCGTATGATGCGCCTGCGGGGGAAAGAACGGTGCTCGAGATGCCTCGTCCGCTGCCCAAGACGTCCAAGATCAGTAGCGCGCCGGGCTGGCCGCTGGACCGACGACCCGAGCTTGCAACGTGCATCGCTCGGGTCGCCGTCCTGTGGTCGCGGGTCGAGGAACGGCTCGGTTGTATCACGGTGGATTTGCTCGGTGCCGAGCCGATCGCCGGATTGAGAATGTATGAAGCGCTGACCAGCTCTGCCGATCGGGTGGCGGTCTTGCGCGCAGTCGCTCAGGACCGGCTGGAAGAGGCTGGACGGGACAAGCTCGAGACCCTGCTCAAGCGCTACGCCGACGCGCGCTGGAAGCGCAACAAGGTGATACGCGGGCATTGGTACGTCAGCGACGAGCATCCAGATGAGCTGGTTTGGGCGGACCCGGCCGATGAGGCGGTGGACGCGGGCGACTTCTGGACAGGATTTAAGTCGACCGGCGATTTCCGCCGCCAGCTCGAATTTGCCCGAAATTACAAGCGGCGCCGGCCCGACTACCTCCTATTCAACAAGGCCGAGCTCGAAGAAATTCTCGACGAGATCCGCGGTGTGGGTTTTGCACTCACCGATTTTTGCGCCGACCTCCAGGATCGCGAGCAGGAGCCGGATCGCAATCTGGTCACCAGGGGTGATCGAAGCAGCAGGGCGGCCGACTCCCCCTAAATCCGTGTGACCCGGTTGCCGCAGCGATGGAGTGGAGCCTCGCGATGGGGGTGGAACATTACAAACTCCGTCGGCCCGCCGCCGCCCAGACGCGGCTCGGCGCTGCAGCATGAACTCTGTGTAAGGTGCCGCAACCGCCGCTGCGCTCGCGCTTTTCCGCCGGTGCACAACCAACCAACAAGGAGGTCTGAATGACTCGCAAGATGATCCTTTGCACTCTCGCCGGAGCAGCGCTCCTTTCGGCCGGACCGGCGTTTGCGCGTGGTGCCCCCGGAGGCGCCGCCGAAGGAAGTCTCGGCCTTGGCGTGAATGCCGGCGCCGGCACGGGCACGACGGGCGGCATTGGAGCGACGGTTCGTGACGAAGCGCGGATCAACAGCCAGGGCGCTGCGAACGCATCCGCGACTGGTATCGCTCACGCCAATTCCAACAGCGTGCTTTCGGGCACTTCGACGAGCACCTCGACGAACGCCACCGCGCGCGTGACAGCTAAGTCCCGGCATCGATAATCGCTGGAGACAATGGCTGCGCCTCGCCGGGTCAAACCGGCGAGGCCATTTCCTTTCCCATTAGATCGCCTTGGAGCTGCGCAGCGAGGGAGCGACGAAAATCTCTTCGATCGGCCGCTCGAACAGCTCGGCGATGCGGAAGGCCAGCGGAAGCGATGGATCATACTTGCCGGTCTCGATCGCGTTGACGCTTTGGCGTGAGACTTCGAGGCGGCCGGCCAAATCCTGCTGGCTCCAGCCCCGCTCGGCGCGAAGGACGCGAAGGCGGTTCTCCATCAGCATTGCACCGAAGCACCAAGAGTCAGCTTGTTCATGACCGCGCCCACCCCGAGGCCGAAGAACCAGACGATCGCGATGTAGTAAGCATCGATGTGGTCCACGAGGTCGAACCTCTCGAGAAATCCCCAGATCGTTGCCAGGCTGAGCGCAAAGCCGCTCGCCCAAAGCGTCTGCCGAACCATCAGCATCCGCAAATATTCATCCTGCTCCTCAAACAGATAGCGGCCGACGGCGACGAACACTCCGATAATCGGAAGGGCCGGAAGAATGGCGACCAGATAAGTCCCAGGTCCGCCCAGCAGGCGATGCGTGAACGTGTAAAGGGCAACGAAGAGAAAGGCCGCGTAGATCAGCCAGAGCCAGATCATGCGCCGGTTGTAGCGTTTCATCGCAGGGTTCAACGACATTGCGAATATCCTTTGCATACCGGCCGTTCAGTTGGCCGCGGCACCACGAGAGAAGGCTGCGACGCAGCCGGCGACGCCTTGGAGCACTACCCACACGAACGGCACCCAGTACGCTTCGATCAGCGGCATGGCCCCGAAGGCCTGCAGGAAGCCCCAAACGATCGCCGCTCCCATGGTCGCGTTGGTTGCGATGGCGATCCGCCGGAGCGCCAGCGCCTGGTGATATTCGTCTCGCTCGTCGGACAAATAGCGGCCCCAGCTCGCGAAGATTCCGAGCAACGGAATCGAGGCGGCGATCGCCATCAGTACCGAAAGCGTCGGACCAATGTGGCGGTGGGCGTGAAGCCACACCAGCGGCGGAAGGACGATCGCGTAGGTCAGCAACAGCCACAGGATCCGGCGCGTGTGCGCCCGCTGCGCAGGGGTGAAGTCGCTCTTTCGCGCGCATAGCATAGGTCAAGCTCCTTTGTCTTAAAGACAAGTAAGCTTTACAAATGACTGCAGCGGATGTCAAGTATGCTTTACGGCTCTACCAAAATGAAGGTCTACCAGTGAAGGGAATAAGCCGAAATTCAGCCCGCCCGCCTTGGCTAGCATGCGGACACCTGCCGTTGGGTTCGGCATGAACGGCTGTCGCCTGCTTCATATCCTTGACAGAATCGTACTTGGTTGAGGGGTGGGAAGCGCGTCGCTACATGACCCTCATAATGACCAAAATGTTCAAGATCGCGCTTCCCGACGGATCGGTGAAGGAGATGCCCGAGGGCTCGACCCCGGCCGACGTCGCCGCCGCGATCGGACCTGGGCTCGCCAAAGCCGCGCTCGCGGCCAAAATCGACGGCGAGGTGCGCGACATCACGCGGCCGTTCGAAGGCGACGCGAGTCTCGCGCTGATCACTTCGCGCGATGAGACGGAAGCACTCGAGCTGGTGCGCCACGATTTTGCGCACATTCTCGCCGAGGCGGTGCAGAATCTCTTTCCGGGAACGCAGATCACCTTCGGACCGGCGACCGACGACGGTTTCTATTATGATTTCGCGCCTGCGCCTGGCCGAGGTCAATTCACCGAGGAGGATTTGCCGGCGATCGAAGAGGAGATGCGGCGCATCATCGCCGCCGACAAGCCTCTGGTCCGCGAAGTGTGGACCCGCGACCAGGTGCGCGATTTTTTCGAAAGACAGGGAGAGTCGTTCAAGGCCGAGTGGGTGGTGGAGCTGCCGGCGGGCGAGACCATCACCATGTACCGCACCGGCGACAGCGAGGATGCGTGGATCGACCTGTGCCGCGGGCCGCACCTCGCGTCGACCGGCAAGCTCGACCCGCAGGCGTTCAAGCTGACCCGTGTCTCGGGTGCTTACTGGCGCGGCGATCCCAAGAACCCGATGCTGAGCCGCATCTACGGCACCGCCTGGCTCAACAAGAAGCAGCTCGACGCCTATCTCCTGCGGCTCGAGGAAGCGGCCAAGCGCGACCACCGCAAGATCGCGCAAGAGATGGACCTGTTTCACCTTCAGCAGGAGGCGCATGGGTCGGTCTTCTGGCACCCCAAAGGGTGGGTGATCTGGCGCTCACTCGAAGCCTACATGCGGCGCCGGCTGGACGCGGCCGGATACAATGAGATCAAGACCCCGCAGCTGATCGATTCAAAGCTTTGGGTGCAGTCCGGCCACTGGGGCAAATTCCGCGAGAATATGTTCGTCGTTCCAGACGAGGTGCCGGGGACCGAGGAAGGCAAGCCAGTGATCACCGGCGATGCCAATCTGCTTGCGTTGAAACCGATGAATTGCCCGGCGCACATCCAGGTCTTCAAGCAGGGGATCACCAGCTACAGGGAGCTACCGCTGCGCCTCGCCGAATTCGGCTGCTGCCATCGCAACGAGCCGCACGGCGCACTCCACGGGATCATGCGTGTGCGCCAGTTCACCCAGGATGACGCGCACATCTTCTGCACGGCTGACCAGCTGGTCGAGGAAACCAAGGCATTTTGCGCCTTGCTCGACTCGATTTACCGCGACCTCGGGTTTCCCGACTACCAGGTAAAGCTCGCGACCAGGCCCGACCAGCGCATTGGCAGCGACGAGGAATGGGATCGCGCCGAGACGGATCTCGAAACCGCGCTCAAAGAAACCGGGCTCGCCTACGAGATTCTACCCGGCGAGGGCGCCTTCTACGGACCCAAGCTCGAGTTCCACCTGCAGGACGCAATCGGCCGCACCTGGCAGTGCGGGACGCTGCAGCTCGACCCGCAAATGCCGCAGCGGCTGGACGCCTCCTACATTGGCGCGGACGGGGAAAAGCGTAGTCCGCTGATGCTGCACCGGGCCATTCTCGGCACCTTCGAGCGCTTCATCGGCATCCTAATTGAGCACCATGCAGGCAAGTTCCCGCTGTGGCTCGCGCCGGTGCAGGCTGTTGTCGCGACAATCGTGTCCGACGCCGACGCCTATGCCAAACAGGTTTCAGCGAGGCTCGCCGACGCCGGTATTCGCGTCGAAACCGATCTTCGCAACGAGAAGATAAACTACAAGGTGCGCGAACATTCGCTCGCCAAGGTTCCTTTGCTGCTTGTTGTCGGCAAGCGGGAAGCCGACGAAGGCACCATCGCGCTGCGCCGGCTCGGGTCGGAGGAGCATCAGAAGGTAATGGCCCTAGACGGCGCGGTGACGATGATCCGCAATGAGGCAGTCGCGCCCGATTTGCGCTGACGCGCCTTCGCCACAGGTCGCGGCAAAAAAGACTCACATTCGTTCGCGCAGACTTTTCATCTGCTTCGCGAGTGCCTAACTCGCATACTGTCCAACAACGATAACGGAGTCTTCGCTATACCACCGCCCTATCCGCGCCGAGGAATGGCGCCGTCGCCGGCCATGACCGGTCCCCGCTATAATGAGTTCATTCAGTCGCCCAAAGTGCGGGTGATCGATGAGAATGGCGAAAATCTGGGCGTGATGTTTACGCGCGAAGCCTTCGAGCAGGCGCAGGCGGTCGGGCTCGACCTGGTCGAGATTTCTCCTAACGCTGATCCGCCGGTCGCCAAGTTCCTCGACATCGGCCGCTACAAATACGAGGCGCAGAAGAAGGCCGCCGAGCAGCGCAAGAAGCAAAAGACGCAGGAGATCAAGGAGATCAAAATGCGTCCGAACATCGACGACCACGACTATGACACGAAGATGAAGAAGGTCTTCGAGTTCCTCGAGGAAGGCGACAAGGTGAAGGTCACCATGCGCTTCCGCGGCCGCGAGATGGCGCATGGCGAGCTCGGCATGGCAGTGCTTCGCCGAGTTCAAGAGCAGACGGCCGAGATGGCGAAGATCGAAGCGCATCCGCGCATGGAAGGCCGCCAGATGCTGATGGTGCTAGCGCCGAAGTGACCGCGTGCGAGTCATCCCGGACTTGATCCGGGATCTAGGCTAGGTCGCAATCAGTGCGAGAGTAGTAAGAACGAACGCCGCGCACAGGGCTTACTTACACTGCTGTTGCCAAATTGCTGCAGCGCCACCGCATTTTGAAGCCGTAGCGACCGCTCTCGCTTCCTTTGCGCGCGGTTGCGCATTAGCCTTTCCCTGTTTGGGCGCGAGTGCGTTCAACAGGGGAGAGAAAAATGATCCGCAAGTCAGCTTGGCTGCTGTCCGCAGGCCTCTGTGTCGTCGCGACTCCGACATTCGCCCAAACCGCGGTTTCTAACACTGATACGGATAAGCAGACCGCGCAGCCGACGCCGGGCGCAACCGAAGGGGCGGCCGCGCAGGATCAAGCCCGCCAGCAACAGCCGGTCGACACGGGCGACATCGTCATCACTGCGACTCGCCGTAATCAGGCGCTTTCGGATGTTCCGATGGCGGTCAGCGCCGTCACTGCGGAGAACCTGCGCAACACGGGCGCAAGCGACATCCGCCAGCTGAACCAAGTCGCGCCCTCGTTGCTGGTCTCATCGACCTCGTCGGAGGGCGGCGCAGCCGTCGCCCGTATCCGTGGAATCGGCACGGTAGGCGACAATCCGGGTCTCGAAGGGTCGGTCGGCCTGTTCATCGACGGCGTATATCGCTCGCGCGCGGGCGTGGGCCTGACCGAGCTTGGGCCGCTCGATCGAATCGAAGTGTTGCGCGGCCCGCAAGGCACGCTGTTTGGGCGCAATACTTCCGCAGGCCTCATCTCGATCATCACCGCCAAGCCGCGCTTCACTCCGGAGGTCAGCGGTCAGGTCGACATCGGCAATTATAATCTTCGTCGCTTTCAAGCGAGCGTCACCGGGCCACTCAGCGACACGATCGCTGCACGTCTCGACGGCGTTTACGTCAAGCGCGACGGCTTCCTGAAGGATGTGGTTTCGGGCCGCCGGATCAACGACCGTGACCGCTGGCTGCTGCGGGGCCAGGTGCTTTTCCAACCGAACGACAATCTGTCGGTAAGGATCATCGGCGATTATTCGCAGCGCAACGAGGAATGTTGCGGCGCGACTTACCTGCCAGCGATGGACGTTACTGCCGCCGGACCGCAGCCCTCGACCATCGCCACGATCGAGCGCGCGCTCGGCGGAATCATCAACGACGATACGTTCAACCGCGAGACGGCAATCACGCCGAACCGCAGCTACCGGTCGGACGTCAAGGACTGGGGGCTTTCCGGAGAGCTCGTCTATGATTTCGGCGGCGCCGAGCTGACCTCGATCACCGCCTACCGCTTCAACAAATACATTCGCGGCCAGGATGCCGACTTCAACAATCTCGACATCCTTTACCGGCCCGACGATGGCGGCGCATTCAACCGGTTCAGGACGTTCACGCAGGAGTTGCGCCTGCAGGGCAATGCCTTCGGCAACAAGCTCGACTGGCTGATCGGCGGCTATTACGCGAACGAGAAACTCGCCGTCGACGACAACCTGAGTTACGGCAACGATTACGCGCGTTATGGAAATTGCCTAGTCGCTGCGAACTTCGCGGGCGTGGCTCCGACGATTCTGGCGCCGGGCGCGTCGCCGACCTGCTTCAGCACGCCGGTCGCGACCGGCGTCCGATCTGCACTCGTCGCTCAGTACAACGCCGCGCTTGCCGCCAGCCAGTTCACAACCGCGGCCAATCTCGGCAGCCAGATCACTGCGCTCGGAGCCTTCGCGCGGCTGAACAACACGGCATTGGCAGCCGGCATTCCGTCGGTGAACTTCAGCTCCGCACCCTTCGGGAATAGCGGGTTCACCAATCTTGCGATCGCGCTCGGCGGCCCCAGCTTCGCCACCGCGACGCTCAATGGCGCCATGCTAGACGATTCGTACCGGCAGACGAGCAACAACTGGGCGGTCTTCACGCACAATATCGTCTCGATCACCGACAGGCTGAAGCTGACGCTCGGCGCTCGCTACACCCACGAGAAGAAATCGCTCAGCGCCGACCTGCGCGATAATAATGTCTTGTGCACCGTCTTCTCCGGCGGCTCGCTCCAGCAGCTTCCGTGCGTGATTCCGAGCGCGCCCGGCGGAGCCTTCGCGATCGACGATTCGCGGAGCGAGTCGAAGCTCTCCGGCACTGCAGTGATCAGCTACAAGCCGACCGACCGGTTGCTCACCTATGCAAGCTACTCGCGTGGCTACAAGGCGGGCGGTTTCAACCTTGACCGTTCGGCATTGTGGCGGGCGCAGCCGATTCCGACCACGGTTCCGGCCACCCCGGGTACAACGGTGCTTGGAAATCCGCCTCTGTCGGGCAGCGGCGCGATCTGCGTCAGCCCGACGCAGACAGGCTGCCAAGGTATCGTCGCTTCCGGCGCCGACCTGCAGTTCAAGCCGGAAATCAACGACGCGCTCGAAGCGGGTTTCAAGTATCACGGTCGCGGCATCGACGTGAACTTTGCACTGTTCCACCAAGTCTTCCGGGACTTCCAGCTGAACACGTTCAACGGGCTCAACTTCTTCGTCGAAACGCTCAACAGCTGCAGCGAGGACCTGGGCGGCGCCGACGTCGACAATGACCCGCGTTCTGGTGCCTGCACCGGTCACAAGAAGGCCGGCGTTCGGAGCCAGGGTTTCGAGCTGGAAGCGTTTACCCGGCCTCTTCCGGATCTCGCGTGGAATGGCGGCTTGGTGATGTCCGACACCAAATACCGGAAGAACCTCATCGGTGCCGACGGCAGGGCGCTCAACAATGCACTGTTCCAACTGCCGGGCAGGCGGATCTCGAACTCGCCGCTGTGGACGATCACCTCGTCACTCGCCTGGACGCCGCCGATTGGCGGCTCCGGGCTACGCGGCCTGTTTTATCTCGACGGCCGCTACATGAGCAAATTCAACACCGGCTCGGACCTCGACATCGAAAAGACGCAGAAGGGCTTCGCGGTGTTCAACGGCCGCGTCGGGGTGCATGGACCGGACGACGCCTGGGCGCTCGAGCTCTGGGGCCAAAATCTGCTCAACAAGCACTACTTGCAGGTCGCCTTCGACGCGCCGGTACAGGGAAGCGGCACCACGCGTGCGGTGCAGGCCGGCTTCCCGCCGGGTCGCTCGACCCAGCTCTACGGCGCTTTCCTCGGCGAGCCGCGAACATTCGGCGTGACCTTGCGCGCGAAGATGGGCTTCAACCGCCCGGCGCCCCCGGCCTATGTGCCGCCGCCCGCGCCGCCGCCGGTGGTCGAGCAGTCGGCACCGCCGCCTCCACCTCCGCCTCCGCCGCCCCCGCCGCCGGCGGCACCGGAGCGCGGCTGACCGGGATCGCGAAAAAGGAGAAGGCCTCGCCCGAACTGGCGGGGCCTCTTCTTATGCCGCCTTGACCCTTCGCGGTTCGCGAGCGGCCTCGAGAAGGGACGAGCGGAGCCCGTCAATGTCTTCCTGGGTGAGCTTCTTCCCGTCGGCCCGCGTCAAGTAGAAGACGTCGACCGCACGCTCGCCATAGGTCGCGATATGCGCCGAATGGATCGTGTGGCCGCAGTCATGGATCGCAGCGGCGAGACCGGCGAGCAGCGCGGGCCGGTCGCGAGCATTCACTTCAACCACCGTGGTGCGCGTCGATGCGCGGTCGGCAATCGCGACCGACGGCGCGACCTCGAATGCCGAGCTGCGCCGACGGGGCTCGGACGTTGGGAGTGGCGGCGGTATCGTGCTGGCGAGGGCGGACTCGACGGACTTTGCCAGGCGAGCCCGCAGACGACGATCGGTATAAGGCTGATCGCGGCCGTCGAGAACAAGCAGATTATCGAGCGCCATTCCATCGCGCGTCGTGTGGATCCGGGCGTCGATGATGCTCGCTCCCGCAGCCGCGAGCCCCGCGCAGATGCGGTAGAACAAAGCCTGGCGGTCGGGCGTGAAAATGCTGACCCGAGTGGCGCCACTTTCCGGATCATCCTCGGCGATGACATTGGGCTTGGCCTCACCAATGTGCGCTTCGGCAGCCGCGACCTGTCTTGCATTCGCGACCTGCAAGGCCGGTGACTCGGCGAGCCAGTAGCTGTCCGGAAGCCGTTTCAAATGCGCACGAACTGCGCTGGTTTTCCAGCCAAGCTCCGCTGCGAGTGCTGTCTGCCGCTCTTCGACGATCTCGGCCCGCCCATGCTGCTTGTATCCAAGGCGCAACCGCTCCTCTGCAGCTTCGTACAAAGTGCTCAAAAGCGAGCGCTTCCATTCGTTCCACACGCCCGGGCCGACCGCGCGAATGTCGACGACAGTGAGGATCAATAACAGGCGCAGGCGTTCCGGACTTTGCACCTGATGGACGAAATCTTCGATCGTCTTGGGATCAGCGAGGTCGCGCTTGAACGCCGTCGCGGACATGAGAAGGTGGAAGCGAACCAGCCATGACACGGTTTCGGTTTCGGCCTCGTCGAGTCCGAAGCGCGGGCATAGCTTCAATGCGATTTCGGCACCGATGACGCTGTGATCGCCGCCGCGCCCCTTGGCGATGTCGTGCAGCAAAACGGCGGCGTAGAGCACGCGGCGTGAGGCAATCTGCTTTTGCAAGATCGCGGTCGAGAGCGGGTGGTCCTTCTTGAGTTCCCCGCGTTCAATTGCGGCAAGCAGTCCGAGCGCGCGGATCGAATGCTCGTCGACCGTATAGTGGTGGTACATGTCGAACTGCATCTGCGCGACGACGCGGCCGAAGTCCGGCACGAAGCGGCCGAATACGCCCGCCTCGTTCATCCATCTCAGCACCAGTTCCGGGTGATGGATGCAGGTCAGTACTTCCATGAACAGGACGTTCGCTCGCGGGTCATTGCGGACTTTTGCGTCGATCAGCGCGGAGTCGCGGTTGGCGACACGCATCGCGGTGGGATGAATCTCGAGCTGCTCGCGCGCTGCCAGCGCAAACAATTCGAGCAACCGCACCGGATCTTCCTGGAAGAAGCTGTCGGAGGGGATGGAAATGCGCCCGCGAACGAGCGTGAAGCCGCCGAGGCGCTTCGGCCGGCGGCGGATCGTTGGAAGCGCGAAGCGGATGCCCTTCTTGCCCATCTGCTCGTCGAGCTGCGCCAGGAACACGCCAGTGAGGTCCCCCACCGCCTTCGCGTTGAGAAAGTAGAATTGCATGAAACGCTCGACCGCCGATTTACCGGGCCGGTCGGCATAGTTCATAATTTCCGCGATGCGCGGCTGATATTCGAAATTGAGCCGCTCCTCGGGGCGCCCGGCAAGCAGGTGCAAGTGACAGCGCACGGCCCAGAAAAAGCGCTCGGCGCGGTCGAAGCGGCGAAACTCGGCGGCAGTCAGTAGCCCGGCTTTGACGAGGTCCGCCGGCCGCTCGACGCCGTGCACATATTTGCCGATCCAATAGAGCGTGTGAAGGTCGCGCAGGCCGCCCTTGCCGTCCTTCACATTGGGTTCGACGACATAGCGGCTGTCGCCCATCTTGATGTGCCGCTCATCGCGCTCGGCGAGTTTGGCGGCGACATATTCTGCGGCACTTCCAGCGACGATCTGCTTGCGGAAACGGGCTGTCGCAGCGTCGAACACCTGCTCATCCCCCCACAGCCAGCGCGCTTCGAGAAAGGCGGTGCGGATTGTCATGTCTTTTTTCGCGAGCGTGATCAGCTGCGCGATCGAGCGGACCGAGTGACCTACCTTGAGCTTCAGGTCCCACAGCAGGTGAAGGATCGCTTCCGCCGCGCGCTCCTGCTCTGCGGTTGGGTTCTTCTCCGTCAGAAACATGATGTCGACGTCGCTGAACGGCGCCATCTCCCCGCGCCCGGTGCCGCCAAGTCCGACCAAAGCGAGGCCGCTGCCCGGCGCGCCGGCGAAGTCGTAGGTCAGCCTGACGAGCTGGTCGTGAAGGAACGCGGTCGCCTGTGCCGCGGCGCGGCCGTTGCCGGGTTCCTCCGTCAGCCGCTTGGCGATTTCCGCGCGGCCATGTTCGAGTGCTCCGCGAAGGATCGCAGCGGCATCGCCTTTGGATTTCTTGCCCGATGGAAGCGCGGCGAGCCGGTCGGCGATCGCCCGCCGATCGATGATCGAGCGCTGATGTTCGACATCGTGCAGGCTCATTGCTCGTCCTCGTTGGCGAGCTTCTTGAGGCGGTACAGCTCGTCGAGAGCCTCGCGGGGCGTGAGCTGGTCGGGATCGATCGCCTCGAGCGCTGCGCTGAGCGGATCGGGCCCCTGCTCGGGTTCGGCGGCCGCGGCGAACAAGGGCAGATCGTCGAGTCCCGCGGCGATTCCGCCGGTCGCATCGCGCCCGGCCTCAAGCTTGGTGAGCACCGAACGAGCGCGGGCAACAACTGCGGGCGGGAGGCCGGCGAGCTTAGCGACGGCAATGCCGTAGCTGCGGTCGGCGGCGCCGCCCGCGACTTCGTGGAGCAGGACGAGATCGCCCTTCCACTCGCGCGCACGGACGTGGTGGAGCGAAAGCGAATCGAGCCGGCCGGCGAGCCGCGTGAGTTCGTGATAATGAGTCGCAAAGAGCGTCCGGCACTTCACCTGATCGTGCATCGCCTCGACCACCGCCCAGGCAATTGCGAGCCCGTCGTAAGTCGAAGTGCCGCGACCGATCTCGTCGAGGATAACGAGGCTGTTCGGACTTGCCTGCGCGAGGATGGCGGCCGTCTCGACCATCTCGACCATGAACGTCGAGCGGCCGCGGGCGAGATTGTCCGAAGCGCCGACACGGCTGAAGAGTCGGTCGACAATCCCGACCTTCGCCCGCCCAGCGGGTACGAAGCTGCCCGCCTGGGCTAGGACGGCGATCAGCGCAGTCTGACGGAGGAAGGTCGACTTCCCGCCCATGTTTGGACCGGTGATCAGCCAAAGGCGGTCGGTCTGCCCCATCGATAAATCGTTGGCGACGAAGCGCTCTCCGCTATCGCGGAGCGCGGCTTCAACCACTGGATGGCAGCCGGCTTCAATTTCCAGGCAAGGCTGATCGGTGAGTTGAGGCAGAGTCCACCCGCCTTCAGCGGCGCGGTGGGCGTGGCTCGCGCCGACATCGATGCGGGCAATGGCTTCGGCGGTGGCGGTGATCTGCGGTGCGACGGCAACGGCGAGCGCCGTCAGCTCCTCGGCATGCGCTGCCTCGGCAGCGAGCGCATGGGCGCCGGCCTCGATCACTCGGCTCGCTTCCTCGTGCAGCTCGGGGGAGTTGAAACGAACGACGCCGGCAAGCGTCTGGCGATGGGTGAAGCCACTGTCGGGACTCATCAGCTTGTCGGCGTGGCGCGCAGATACTTCGACGTGATAGCCGAGCACTGCATTGTGGCGGATCTTCAGCGAGCTGATGCCGGTCGCGTCGCGATATTTCGCCTCGAGCGATGCGATTGCGCGGCGGCCGTTGGATGCGGCGTCGCGCAGCGCGTCGAGCTCGCAATCATAGCCTTCGGCGATGTAGCCGCCCTTCGATGCGTCGATCGGCGGCGAGGCAGCCAGCGCGCGCGACAGCTTGTCGACGAGTGCACCGTGACCGCCGAGCCTCGGCAGCAGGCTTTCGAGCAAGGCTGGGTGGTCGGGTTCGCTTTCAAGCTCGCGCTTCAGCGCCTCCGCGGCGCCGAGCCCATCGCGCAGCAGCGCCAGATCGCGCGGGCTTCCCCGTGCTGCGGCGAGCCGCGCGAGAGCGCGGGCAAAGTCGGGCAACGCCTTCAGCGCTGAACGGACGCGCTCGCGGCGAATCGCGCCCTCGTGTAGCCAGTCGACGAGCGCCAGGCGCTGCTCGATGGTCCTGCGATCGGTGAGCGGCGCGGCAATGTCTTCGGCGAGCAGCCGGCGACCGGCGGCCGTCTGGCAGCGGTCGATCTCACCTAAGAGGCTCCCGGCGATTCCGCCATTAGCCGACCGCGTCAGCTCGAGGCTGTCGCGGCTGGCAGCGTCGATCGCCATATGGCTCGCGCGGGCAATGCGGCGCGGCGCATCGAGCAAGATTCCGGCGCCTTTTTGGGTCGCATCGAGATAGGCGAGGAGACCGCCCGCGGCGGCCAGTTCGGCGCGCGAAGGAGAACCAAGGCCGTCGAGCGTCGCAAGTCCAAATCGGCTCTTGAGCGCACGCTCACCGGCGATGCTGTCGAACCCGCCCTTGCCGGCGCTGGTGCGAACGCCCGGAACTGAGTTATCGGCAATCGTTTCTGCCGGCGACAATCGCGCCAGCTCGGCAGCGAGCTCTCCGGGACCGCAGCTCACCAGCTCGAAGTGGCTAGTCGAAATGTCGGCAGCAGCAATCGCCCAATCGTCGCCCGCGCGGCCGATCGCCGCCAGCCAATTGGCCGAAGAGGATTCAAGAAGATTCTCCTCGGTCAGCGTCCCCGGAGTGACCAAACGGATGATTGCGCGGTCGACCAAAGCCTTTGACCCACGCGCTTTGCGTGCTTCGGCGGGACTCTCGGTCTGCTCGGCAATGGCGACGCGATGGCCGGCGCGGATCAGCCGCGCGAGATAGGATTCGGCGGAATGCGCTGGGACCCCGCACATGGGGATCGGCTCGCCCTCGGATTCCCCGCGCTTCGTGAGTGCAATGTCGAGGCAGGCGGAAGCAGCCTTCGCATCATCGAAGAAGAGTTCGAAGAAGTCGCCCATGCGATAGAAAAGCAAAGCATCGCCCGCCTCATCCTTGAGGCGCCGGTACTGGGCCATCATTGGGGTCGGAGCGTCGGCGCGGGCCATTGCCGAAGGGGGTAGCCGGATTCTGCCGCTCCGTCATTCCCGCGAAAGCGGCAATCCCGCTTTTCTGTGGGCTCGAGCGAAGAAGTGGGACCTCCGCTTTTGCGGGGGTGACGAAATGGACTAAGGCGCACGGCCATGTCCGACAGCAACGTCAAATATTCCGAAGCCGAGGCGCTCGAGTTCCACTCGCGCGGGCGACCGGGGAAGATCGAGATCATCGCCTCCAAGCCCATGGCGACGCAGCGTGATTTGAGTCTCGCTTATTCGCCCGGAGTCGCAGTTCCGGTGCGCGCGATCGCGGAAAATCCTGGTTGCGCTTACGATTATACGAGCAAGGGCAACCTCGTCGCCGTGATCTCCAATGGCACTGCGATCCTTGGGCTCGGAAACCTCGGGGCGCTCGCGTCGAAGCCCGTGATGGAAGGCAAGGCGGTCCTCTTCAAGCGCTTCGCCGACGTCGACGCGATCGACATCGAGGTGAAGACCGAGGACGCGCAGCGGTTCATCGATTGCGTCGAATTGCTCGAACCGAGCTTCGGCGGGATCAACCTCGAGGACATTGCCGCTCCCGACTGCTTCATCATCGAGCAGACGCTGCGCGAGCGGATGAACATTCCAGTCTTCCACGACGACCAGCACGGCACCGCGATCATCACTGCGGCGGGACTGATAAACGCCTGCCTGATCACCAACCGCAAGCTCGCCGAAGTGCGGGTGGTCGTGAACGGCGCTGGCGCTGCGGCGATCGCCTGCACCGAGCTGGTCAAGGCGATGGGCGTACACGGCGACCATGTAATCATGTGCGACCGCAAGGGCATCATCCACAAGGACCGCACCGATCTCGACCAGTGGAAGTCGGCACATGCCGTAGAGACGGACAAGCGGACGCTTGCGGAAGCGCTGGAAGGTGCGGACGTCTTTCTCGGCCTGTCTGCAGCCGGCGCGCTGAAGCCTGAGATGATGAAGACGATGGCGAGGGATCCGATCATTTTCGCCATGGCCAATCCGGACCCGGAGATCTGGCCACCCGAAGCAATGGAAGCGCGGCCCGACGCAATTATCGCCACCGGGCGCTCGGACTTTCCGAACCAGGTCAACAACGTCCTCGGCTTCCCCTTCATTTTTCGCGGCGCGCTCGACGTGCGCGCGACGGCGATCAACGATGCAATGAAGATTGCCGCGGCCGAAGCACTCGCCGAGTTGGCGCGCGAGCCGGTGCCGGAGGAAGTCGCCGCCGCTTATGGCGGGCGAGCCCACAGCTTCGGCCGCGATTACATCATTCCCGCACCGTTTGACCCGCGGCTGATGGAGGTGGTTGCATCCGCCGTCGCGGAGGCGGCGGTGCAGAGCGGAGTCGCGCAAAAGTCGGTCGCCAAGATGGAAGCCTATCGGCAGGAGCTTCGCGCACGGCTCAACCCAACTGTCGCGGTGATGAGCCTGGCCTACGAGAATGCGCGGCAGAACCCGAAGCGCGTGCTGTTTGCGGAAGGCGAGGAGCCCAATGTGCTGCGCGCGGCAATCGCCTTCAAGGAAGCGGGCTACGGCACGCCGGTGCTGGTCGGTCGCGAGGAGGTTTACGACCTCCTCAGGGAAATCGGAGTCGAGAACCCCAAGGAATATGAGGTTCTCAACAGCCGGAATTCGCCGCTGGTCGGGCGCGCCGTGGATTACATCTACGCCAAGCACCAGCGTCACGGCATGCTGCGTCGTGAGATAGAGCGGCTGGTCAACCAGGACCGCAATTATTTCGCTGCGGCGATGCTGGCGCTTGGGGAAGCCGATGCGATGATCACCGGCACCACCCGTCCGTTCAGCCAATCACTCAAGCAGGTGCGGCTGGTGATCGACGATGAGCCCAGTGCGACGCCGTTCGGGGTCACGGTCGTCGTTGGTCGAAACCACACAGTCCTGGTCGCGGATACCGCTGTGACCGAGCGGCCTACGGCCGAGCAATATGCAGCGATCGCGATGCGCTCCTCCGCTTTCGCGCGACGAATGGGGCTTGAGCCGAGGGTCGTCTTCACCAGCTACACGACCTTCGGCAATCCACCTGGCGTTCACGTCGAGGAGCTTCGCGGCGCGGTGGAGCTTCTCTCGGGCTTCAAGGCGGATTTCGAGTTCGAAGGCGAAATGGCGCCCGACGTTGCTCTCAATTATGAAATGCAGAAGCGCTATTATCCTTTCACGCGCCTCAGCGCCTCGGCCAACATCCTGGTGATGCCCGGACTGCAGTCGGCGAGCATTTCGGCGAAGCTGCTCCGCGAGCTCGGCGGTGAGAGCGTGATGGGCCCCTACATGCTCGGCCTTGAGCATTCGGTGCAGATCGCGCCGATGACCGCAAGCGCCTCTGACCTGGTAATGCTCGCGGTGCTCGCCGGTGGCGACGCTCATGCGCGCCAGCAGCGCAAGATCTAGATCCGCTCGACCGAGCTGACGGGTTCCGCATCGCGCAAAGCGGCGATGATCGCGTGCAAATGGGCGAGATCGTGGACTTCGATGTCCAGCTGGAAGGTGTGGAAATTGCCGTCGCGGTGGACCAGCTGAAGGTTGACGATGTTGGCGTGCTTCTGGCCGAGAATGCCGGACATGGTTCCAAGAGCGCCCGGAATGTCGCGGACGATCACCGACAGGCGGGCAGCGCCGCCGTCCGAGCCTTCACCCCAGGCGAGGTCGAGCCAGTCGGCGTCGATCCCGCTCGCCAAGGTGTCGCAGCCGATCACGTGAACTTCGATCTCCTCGTCCTCGCGGCGAAGACCCACGATGCGGTCGCCCGGGATCGGGTGGCAGCAGGGCGCGAGATGATAAGCTACGCCAGGCGTCAGGCCCTTGATCGAGATTGCCTTGCGCTGACCGATCGGGCGCGGGGCAACGTCGCCGCCCGCTGAACCGGGCATCAACGCTTCCATCAGCGCATCGTCGCCCACGCGCTTGCGCGCGATGGCGATCATCAGCTCGTCCTCATTCTCGATCTTGAGCTTCTTCAAGGCGCGCTTCAGTGCATCCTTGTCGAGCTCGGCCGGGAGCCGGGCGACGATTTCGTCGTAGATCTTGCTCCCAAGCTCGATCGTTTCCTCGCGCTCCTTGTGGCGGACGAAGCGGCGGACTCCGGCGCGGGCCTTGCCGGTGGCGACGAACCGCAGCCAACTCGGCTGCGGGTGCTGCGCCTCGGAAGCGAGGATTTCGACCTGATCGCCATTCTCGAGCATCGTCCGGAGCGGCACGACGCGGCCATTGACCTTGGCGCCGACCGTGCGGTCGCCGAGATCGGTATGTACCGCGTAAGCGAAATCGACCGGCGTCGCTCCCTTGGGCAGCTGGATCAGCTCGCCCTTCGGCGTGAAGGCGAAGATGCGGTCCTGGTACATCGCCATCCGCGTGTGCTCGAGGAGCTCCTCGGGGCTTTCGGCATGTTCGAGGATCTCAACTAGGTCATCGACCCACGGCACGTGAAGGTCGGCGCTCGGCTTGCCCTCCTTGTACGCCCAATGCGCGGCGAGGCCGCGCTCGGCCTGCTCGTGCATTTCCTTGCTGCGGATTTGGATCTCGATCCGCATCTTGGAATCGTGGATGACCGAGGTGTGGAGCGAGCGGTAGCCGTTGCGCTTCGGCGTCGAAATGTAATCTTTGAAACGGCCGGGCACCATCGGCCAGCGACTGTGGATGAGACCGAGGGCGCGGTAACAGTCGCCGACGTCCGCGACGATGATCCGAAAGGCCATCACGTCCGACAATTGCTCGAAACTGATGTGCCGCTCGGCCATCTTCTTCCAGATGGAATAGGGGTGTTTTTGTCGTCCGAGCACCTCGGCGGTCAAGCCGTTATCAGCGAGATAGAGCTGCAGCCCGAGGCCGATCCGGTTGACGAGATCGCCGCCCGATTCAGTCAGCTGGTTGAGCCGCCGCGTGATCGAGGCAAAAGCGTCCGGCTCGAGCTCCCGAAATGCGAGCGTCTGCATTTCGGTCATCATCTCGTACATGCCGATCCGCTCGGCGAGCGGCGCATAAATATCCATCGTCTCGCGCGCGATGCGGTGCCGCTTCTCCTCGGACTTGATGTGGTGGAGCGTGCGCATGTTGTGCAGCCGATCGGCGAGCTTCACCAGCAGCACGCGGATGTCGTCGGAGAGAGCGAGCAGGAACTTGCGGAGGTTCTCTGCCGCGCGCTCGTTCTCCGATTGCGCCTCGATCTTGCTGAGCTTGGTCACGCCGTCGACGAGCCGGGCGACATCCTTGCCGAAGAGTCTCTCGATCTCCTCAGGCGTCGCGACCGTGTCCTCGATCGTGTCGTGAAGGATCGCCGTTGCGATCGTCAGATCGTCGAGTTTTAGGTCGGTGAGAATGCCCGCGACTTCGATCGGATGGCTGAAATAGGGATCGCCCGAGGCACGCTGCTGGTCGCCATGCGCCTTCATCGAGAAGACATAGGCGCGGTTGATCAGCCCCTCATCCGCATCGGGATCATAGGAGCGGACCTTCTCGACCAGCTCATACTGTCTCAGCACGCCTCTAAGATGGGGCGAGGCGGCGCTATTGTGCAAGCGCGAAAGGAACGCGGCTGCCGAGGAGGGGCAATCGGCAGCCCCGGGGAAGCTTATTGGGCGGCGAGGGCCTTGCCCGGGTCAGTCTTGGCCGAAGCGTTGCACTTGTCGAGCTCAGCGGCTGTGAAGGCGCGGCCGTCGACGAGGAAGCTCTCGACTTTGCCGGCACGCTTAGTGAGCGACTGACACAGCACAAGCGGGCGGCTCTCCTGGGTGGAGCCCTGGCAGGCGGCGGAGCCGCACGCCCAGGTTATGTCGCGCGCGATGAAGCGCTGGGTAGTCGGAGCGGCGAGCTTTGCCGAATAAGAGGCCGCGGCGGCAGGAGCAGCGATCGCGCCAAGCGCGGAAAGGATCAAAACGGGACGAAACATCGCTATTTACCCCTGTAAAAGTTGCGATAAGCAACGGAATAGCGTACTCAGTTTCATCTGGCAACTGTTTTTTGGAACCAGATTGTGCTTTCTGTGATTCGGCAGGGGAGAGAACGGCTTATGCCGGCAGATACGCTGACGACGCACCTCGACGCGTTCAAAGAGGCGGCATTGTCTTGCCCGATTCCCGCTGCGGTCGAGGTGATCGGCGAAAAATGGGCGTTCCTAATCCTCCGCGGAGCACTCAACGGCCTTCAACATTTCGAGGAATTCCAGGCCGGCCTTGGAATCGCGCGCAACATTCTGTCCGACCGCCTGTCGAAGCTGGTCGCGGGCGGAATCCTTGAACGGAACGCTGATGCGGAGGATGGTCGCCGAGTTATCTATTCCCTCACGCCCAAGGGCGAGGGGCTGCTTCCGGTCGTCCTCGCACTGCGCCAGTGGGGCGACGAGTGGGGTTATGGCAAAATGAAGGTGGTCCTGGCCGACCGCCGCGACCGCAAGCCCGTGCGCAAGATCTGCGTCTTGTCGCAAGACGGGCGCGAGCTGAAGCTGTCCGACCTCACCTGGATCGACCGCGAGGAAGCGGCAGGTCTTCAGACCGCGGCCGAATAATCATTCTAGACTAAGGACGTGATCGCGCAGCGCCCGCGCGTCGTGCAACGCGTTGTGCGGCACCTTGCTGTTCGCCGCGGTGCTGAAGCCGCTGAGCGGGATGAACTGAAATTTGAGGCCCGGAACCTCGGCCATGACACCGGGGCCGGTTACCAGGAGCGCACTGAACAAGGCGATGTCCTCCGGCCAGTCGGCAATAACGACCGGGTCGGGGTCGCCGGCGAAATAATGCGCGACGGTCCGCGCCGCGTCCGCCCGACTCATGCGCGGAGACACCAGCGGATCGGGAACCATGTCGAGATAGGGGATGACGTTCCGTTCGACCCACGGTTCAAGCGCAACGTCCCAGTCGAGCGTCAAGTAAAGTTCTTCGCCGTGCTCCGGAACCAGCGCGAGACTGAGGAGCGTGCCACCCCAGCCATTATATTCGGTGTCGAGAAAGTATCTCAGCGGGGCTGCGCCGGCGCGCAATTGTCGGTCGGGAGCGGCCTTCCCTTGCGACAGCGCTCCTCGGCGAGGCGGATTTCCCTGCCCCGGCGTTCTTCCTCCTTGCGCAGCTCGCGGCCGCGCTTTTCATCGGCCTCCTTCTGGCTCGTGGTGGCAGCATCCACGCCGGCCGAAGCGACCTTGACGGGAATCGTGACAACATCGACGGCGGTCTTGGCGACCGTGCCGACGACGCAGCCCGAGAGGAATGGGACGGCGGCAATGATGATGAGTGACGCGTTACGCATGTCGCCATCCTCGCCTCGGCAGCAGCGGCTGGCAACCGTCAAAGCGACGAAAAGAAGTTCCACATCAGATCGTTGGCACCGATTGCCATCGACGGCTGCTTGCGCCCCTGCTGAGTTCCGCCGCCCGGCCAGCTGTGGCCACCACTGTCGGTGACACAAAGCTCCACCGGCGCACCGCCTGCTTTGGCCGGGTGCAAATCGCAATGCGCGGCCGGCACGTTCAAAACGCGCCTAGCTGCAGGATCGGCACGATCGATCTGCACCCATTTTGCCTGCGTCGCTGGTACCGAGGAGAAGGCGGTGCGCGAAGGCCCGACTCCAACTCCGCCATTGAAGGGCACGTGGTCGTCGTCCGCAGCGTGGAATTCAATCACCGGAACCGGACGCGGCGGCTTACACTCGGGCGTATTGTCGGTGCCTGCGACCGGTGCGATCGCGCGGACTTCAGGAGCTTCACAGGCGAGGCGCCAGCTCAGCATCGCGCCGTTCGACATTCCGGTTGCGAAGATGCGGCGCTTGTCGATGTTCGCCTGCCCCTTGAGGCGCGCAATCATCGCGCGGATGAAGCCGACGTCGTCGATCTTATTCTCCTGAGCCTTGCCGCAGCACGTGCCCGCGTTCCATGTTGCCAGGATCCCGCTCGGGAAGCGGCTGTAACCGTTCGGGAACGCGGCGATGAACCCGGCCTGTTCGGACTTGCTGATCAGCTTGTATTTCGCGTCGTTCGCCTGGAAGTCCGCATCGCCTCCGCCGCCGTGAAGTGCGATCAGCATCGGTGTTGGGGCGCCGCGATAGCTTCGCGGCACGTGCACCAGATATTCGCGGGTGATCCCGCCGTGGATGAAGCTGAAGCGGTAGTCGCCGGGCGCGCGGATCGGCGTCGCGTTCGGATCGGCGGGCTGCTGTGACCGCCGCTCCTGGGCGTGTTGCATAATCTGTCGCAGCCGGTCGGAGCGCTGCGCGACGGCGCTGCCGCCGATGGTTGCTCCGACCGAGGCAAGCACCGCGACGCCCACTTTGAAACGAGACTTCATGACGAACCCCTTTTGAAAATTCACTCGCGCGGATTCTCGTTACGGGAGTTGAACGAACGCTGATGCGGCCATTGGTCGGCCGTTCAGTTTCATTGATGCGAAGCTAACCAAGAGTCATCGCTTCCTCGGCGAGCGCCTCGGCCTGTGTCAGCAGCGCCTCATCGGCCTCCGCGCCGGGCGGCAGCGCCTCCCGCCCGACGATGACCATGAGCGGCACTGCCATGGGCGTAATCCGGTCGGTCTCGACATGGAGCATGGTGGCCGAGGCGCGGTCGACCAGGCGCACCAGCCGCCCAAGCTCGGTCATCCGCCGCCGGGCATCGTCCCATGCGGCGCGCAGCAGGAGGTGCTGCGGCTCGTAGCGGCGCAGAACGTCGTAGATCAGGTCAGTCGAGAAGCTGACCTGGCGTCCGGTCTTGCGCCTTCCGGGATGCTGGCGCTCGACCAGGCCGCCGATCACCGCCACCTCGCGGAACGCAGTCTTGAGGAGGTATGAACTTTCGACCCAGTCGACGAACTCCTGCTCGAGGATATCAGCCGAGAACAGCGCTTGCGGATCGCGGATCGGCTCAAGCCCGTAGCAGGCGAGACCGTAATCGTTGGCGACGAAGCCGAGCGGCTTGAGCCCAGCTTTCTCCATGCGCTTGGTCAGCAACATGCCAAGCGACTGGTGCGCGTTCCAACCCTCGAAGCTGTAAGCGACCATGAAATGCTGCCCCTCATGCGGGAATGTCTCGACGAGCAGCTGGTGCGGCTCGGGGAGGACCGAGCGCTCTGACTGCACTTCGAGCCATTCGCTGACATCGTCTGGGAAGCGGCTCCAGTCGTTGCGGTCCGCGAGCATCTGGCGAACGCGGTTGGCGAGGTGCGTCGACATCGACATGCGCTGGCCGCCGTAGGTGACGATCCGCGCCCGCTTTGAGCTGGCGTGAACGACGATGTCGGTGTCCTTGAACTGCTCGACTTCGAGGCTGAGGCCGGCGAAGAAAAAATGGTCGCCAGGTGCGAGCGTCGAGGCAAAACCCTCCTCGATCGTCCCGAGCCTGCGGCCGTTGCGAAAGCGGACCGTGAGCAAAGGCTGCTCGACGATCACACCGGCATTGAGCCGATGCTGCTGCGCGACGGCCGGTTTGGCGATGCGCCACATACCGCCGGACTCCGGTACAAGCCTTCGGAAGCGGTCGTAGGCCTTGAGCGCGTAGCCGCCGGTGGCGATGAAGTTGAGGATTTCCTCAAAGGTCTCGTTTTTGAGGCCGGCGTAGGGGGCCGCCGAGCGGATTTCAGCGAGCAATTCCTCCTGGTCGAACGGCGCTGCGACCGCCATCGCGAGAATGTGCTGTGCAAGCACGTCGAGCGCTCCGGGGCGGAAAATCTCCGGATCGAGCTCTCCGTCATCGATTGCATCCAAAGCCGCGCGCGCTTCGAGATATTCAAAGCGGTTGCCCGGGACGATCATCCCTTTGCTCGGCTCGTCAAGCCGGTGGTTGGCCCGGCCGATGCGTTGGAGCAGGCGCGAACTGCCCTTGGGCGCGCCCATCTGCACGACCAAATCGACGTCGCCCCAATCGATGCCGAGGTCCAGGCTCGCAGTCGCCACCAGTCCGCGCAGCTTGCCTGCAGCCATGGCGGCCTCGACCTTGCGCCGTGCCTCGACCGAAAGGCTGCCGTGGTGGATGCCGATCGGCAGGCCCTGCTCGTTCTCATCCCACAGCTTTTGGAAGATCAGCTCTGCGAGCCCGCGCGTGTTGCAGAAGACGAGCGTCGTCTTGTGCTGTTCGATCAGCCGCATCACGTCGGCGATCGCATGATAGCCCGAATGTCCGCCCCACGGAATTTTGTTCTCCGGGATCAGGATCGAGAGGTCCGGTTCGGCCCCCGGGTCGCCGATGACGAGGTCGACCAGCTCCATGTCGGCGTCGGGTGCTAGCCAGGAGCGGTAGGCATCCGGATCGCTGATCGTCGCCGACAGTCCGACGCGGCGAAGCCCTGGCGCGAGCTTCTGCAGCCGGGACATCGACAGGCTCAACAGGTCTCCCCGCTTCTCCTTGGCGAAACCGTGCAGCTCATCGACGACGATGGTGCGCAGATTCTCGAACATTAGCGCTGCATCGGGGTAGCTCAGGAGGAGGCTCAACGATTCCGGCGTGGTGAGCAGCACTTGTGGTGGCTTCGCCCGCTGCCGGGCCTTGCGTTCAGAGGGCGTGTCGCCGGTCCGCGTCTCGACACGAATGGGTAGGTCCATCTCCTCCATCGGGCCGATCAGGTTGCGCTGAACGTCGACCGCGAGCGCCTTCAGCGGCGAGATGTAAAGCGTGTGCAGCCCTTCGCTCGGCCGTTCAGCCAGCTCACAGACGGTCGGCAGAAATCCCGCCAGTGTCTTGCCAGCACCGGTTGCGGCAACCAACAGTGCGCTCCGCCCAGCGCGCGCCAGCTGCAGCATCTCCAGCTGGTGCCGCCGCGGCGCCCACCCCTTGGATTGGAACCAGTCGGCTACGACCGGCGGAAGCGCATCACTCCTCAGCTTGATCGGTCCCCTCGCGCCGGCGCCGCTCTTCCTCGGCATAGAGGTCGCGCGTCGCCTGCTCCGTCCGCCCGGTCTTGCCGGTCGAGCGGCGGCGCATCACCAACCAGATCAGGACGATCAGCAGGATCGCCGGTAGGACGATGTCGATGATCCACCATTGGGTTACGTCCATATCGCTTCCTCCGGGAACCCTGTGCTGTTTTACGCCTATATAGCTCGCAATGGCGCGATTGGGTTCCTGGATCGAGTCCCACCCCGAGGGGATTTACGCGCGGCCGGCGGACGCCTGGATCGACCCGTCGCAGCCCAAGTCCAAGGCACTTATCACCCATGGCCATTCGGACCACGCGCGCGGCGGGCATGCGGCGGTGCTGGCGACGGCGGAAACGCTGGCGATCATGGAAGTGCGCTGCGGTCCGCAGAACGGGCAGGCGCTCGCCTATGACGAGAGCATCCGTATCGGCGAGGTCGACGTACGCTTCGTCCCCGCCGGCCATGTACTCGGGAGCGCGCAGATCGTGCTCGAGCATGCCGGCGAGCGGGTCGTCGTCTCCGGCGACTACAAGCGCCGCCCGGACCCGACCTGCGTCTGCTTTGTGCCGGTGCCGTGCGACATCTTCATCACCGAGGCGACCTTCGGCCTTCCGGTGTTCCGCCATCCCGACACCGGCAGTGAGATCGACCGCCTGCTCCACCGCCTGCATTCGGACCCGAGCCGCTGCGTGCTGGTCGGCGCCTATGCGCTCGGTAAGGCGCAGCGGATCATCACCGAGTTGCGCGCGCGCGGCCACGACGACCCCATCTACTTCCACGGTGCGGTCGAGCGGCTGAACCAGCTCTACGAGAGTTTCGGGGTCGCACTCGGCGAGCTTCGCCACGCCGGCAGCGCGACCAAACAGGAAATGGCCGGTCAAATCGTGATCGCACCGCCGAGCGCACTCAACGACCGCTGGTCGCGGCGCCTGCCGGACCCGGTGACGGCGATGGCCTCGGGCTGGATGCGGATCCGCCAGCGAGCCCGGCAGCAGAACGTCGAACTGCCGCTCATCATTTCCGACCACGCCGACTGGGACGAGCTAACCGCGACCATCCGCGAGCTCGCGCCGACCGAAGTGTGGATCACCCACGGCCGCGAGGAAGCGCTCAAGCATTGGTGCATGACCCACCAGATCAAAGCGTGCGAACTGAACCTGGTGGGCTACGAGGATGAGGATGATTGAGTCGCTATGGTTGTTTCACCGACGAAACCGCCGTCCCAAGTAAAAATGGCCGACGCGCCTATGATCTCTGTCCTTCCGGTAACAGAAAGACAAATCCGACCCGCGTCTCACTGCCTTGCAAGAAGGGCGCGTGGGTCTCCAATGACTGGACTAGCCATCATTAATGCACTGCCTCGACGCGCTCCACGCCTGACTTCGCCAGCTGATCGTCGATCTGCGCGACGAGGCGCTCGAGGCCGGCTTCGTCCTTCGCCTCGGCCCGCGCGACCAGCACGTCCTGCGTGTTCGAGGCGCGGAGCAGCCACCAGCCGTCCTTGGTGCTGACGCGGACGCCGTCGGTGGCGTCGACCTTGGCGCCGTCGGCCGAGAGGCGCTCGCGGACTTCTTCGACAATGGCGAACTTGCGGCTTTCGTCGACCTGGAAGCGCAGCTCGGGCGTAGCGACGCTCTTGGGCATTGCGTCCATGATCTCGGTCAGGCTCTTGCCGCTCTGCGACACCGCCTCGATCAGCCGCACCGCGGCGTAGAGCGCGTCGTCGAAGCCATACCAGCGGTGCTTGAAGAAGATGTGGCCGCTCATCTCGCCGGCGAGCGGCGCGCCCGTCTCCTTCATCTTCGACTTGATCAGGCTGTGGCCGGTCTTCCACATGAGCGGCATGCCGCCGAGCTCGGCGATGCCCTCGAACAGTACCTGGCTCGCCTTCACGTCAGCGATGATGGTTGCCCCTGGCAGCTCCATGAGCACCGGTTCGGCAAGGATCAACATCAACTGGTCGCCCCAGATGACGCGGCCCTTGCCGTCGACCGCGCCGATGCGGTCGCCGTCGCCGTCAAAGGCAATACCGAAGTCGAGCTCCCGATAGGCGACGAGGCGTTTGAGGTCGCCGAGGTTTGCTTCGACTGTCGGGTCGGGGTGGTGATTGGGAAAGGTCCCGTCGACGTCGGCGAAGATCACATGATGCTCGCCGGGCAACCGCTCGACGAGCATGTCCAGGATCGGCCCGGCGGCGCCATTGCCGGCGTCCCAACCGATGCGGAAGGGCCCGCCGGAGAAGCCTTCGAGCAGCCGGTTCGCATAGGCTTCGCGGATATCGACTTCTTCCGTCGTGCCGTTGCCGTCGCTCCAATGGCCGGAGGCAGCGCGGCGCCCAATCCCCTGAATCTCGGCGCCAAACACAGAACGGCCCTTCAGCAGCAGTTTGAAGCCGTTGTAATCCGCTGGATTGTGGCTGCCGGTCACCTGGAGACCGCCGTCGACGTCGAGATAATGGGTCGCGAAATAAAGCATTGGCGAGGGACCCATGCCGATCAGCACCGCATCGATCCCGCCTTCGGTCAGACCGCGCACCAGCGCGGCTTCTAGCACCCCCGAATGGGTGCGCCCGTCGCGGCCGACCGCGATCCGCCGCGCGCCTTCATCACGGGCAAGCGCGGCATAGGTGCGGCCGAGAGCGTAAGCATCAGCCTCGGTCAGCGTGTCGCCGACAATCCCGCGGATGTCATATTCGCGGAGGATGGTAGGGTTGAACTGGTGGGTCATGCGCTGCCGTGTACCCATGCGTAAGCGGGGGTCCAGCCAAAAAACAAGAAGTCTGGCTCCTACCTTCGAAGGAGAGCTAGGCCACTTTCGCCTGTACCTCGTCGGCGCCTGGAATACCGAGGCCGGCAATCATCTCGCGCAGCTCCTGGCGGGCGGTGATGTGGGCCATTCCGACTTCGCCGAGCTGCTGCAAGTCGAGCAGGGTCAGTCCCTTGGGGAACAGTTCGCGATAGATCACGCGCTCGCCGAGGCCGGGAATGACACGATAGCCGACGCGGCGGGCGAGCTCGTCGAGCGCGGCGCCGACGCGTTTGAGATTATGCGATTCGATGTGCTGCAGGCGATTGCGCAGAACGACCCAGTCGACGCTGCGCCCCGTCTCCTTGGCGCGCTGGGTGCGGCTGTTCCAGATCAGCTCGGCATAGAAGCTCGGCTTAGTGATCTTGTAATTCTCCGGGTGCACCTGCCCGATGAGGTCGAGGTCGACGAAGCTGTCGTTCATCGGCGTGACCAGAGTATCGGCCTTGAGGATTGCCGTCCGCGCAACCGCGTCGTCGCGCCCGGGCGTATCAATGACGATTACGTCCGCCTCGGCCGACAGCCGGTCAATAGCCGCGCTGAGGCCGGCATCACTATGGTCGTCGAGTACTTCAAACGCCGCCCGCGGCAGCTCCTTCTCCAACCGCCGCATGGTCGCGTCGCGGTTCTCGAGATAGCGCGTCATCGTCCGCTGCCGGCCGTCGAGGTCCAGCGCCCCGACGCGATGGCCCGAAGCGGCGAGCGCGATTGCTGTATGGACCGCGGTCGTCGACTTGCCCGTCCCGCCCTTTTCGTTGGCGAAGACGATGAAATGCGGCGTGCTCATGGCTTGATCTTTTCCCCTGCGGCACCGAAACGCCGCCCCCGCGGCAGATTAACTGAGGCGGCCCAAGCGTGCAAATCGTTCGTAACAGTGAAGAATTGGCGCGAGCGAGGGCGGCGATGGAGGACACGCTCGCCTTCGTTCCAACGATGGGCGCGCTGCACGTCGGGCATATGGCGCTGATCGATGAAGCAAAGAAGAATGCCGACAAGGTTGCCGCATCGATCTTCGTCAATCCGACCCAATTCAACGATAAGCGCGATTTGGCGCGCTATCCGCGGCAGGAGAATGAGGACGCGCGGAAGCTTGAGGAGGCTGGGTGTGACCTGCTGTGGGCACCGGCAGTCGGCGATATTTACCCTGAAGGGTTCTCGACGAGCGTCCACGTCTCCGGCATCGCAGACCGGTGGGAGGGCGAGCATCGGCCTGGCCATTTCAACGGCGTCGCGACTGTGGTCGCCAAGCTTTTCATGATGATGCGACCCACCGTCGCGATTTTTGGAGAGAAGGACTTCCAGCAATTGGCGGTGATTCGTCGCATGACTGCGGACTTGAGCATCCCGGTCGCCATAATCGGCGTTCCCACAGTAAGGGAGCGCGACGGACTTGCGATGTCGTCTCGCAATGCCCTGCTCAGTCAGCCTGAGCGCGAACGAGCGCCCGACCTCTATCGGCATCTCAGCGAGCTCGCCGACTCGATCACAAGCGGGGCACCGGTCATGCCTGCAATCGACGGAACGATCAGTGATCTGGAGCGAAGTGGCTTCGGTCCAGTCGATTATGTCGCTTACGTCGATAGTGAAACACTCGAGCCCATGGATCGCTTCCGCAAGGGGGGCCGGCTGGTTGCAGCGGCATTTCTCGGGCATGTTCGCCTCATCGATAATCTGCCGGTCTAGAACGTGGTTGAATCGCGTTAACCATTTCTTTCCGGTTGGCGGACGAACTTCGGTTCCAACAGGGAACTGAGGGGACAAAAAATGGGGGCAATTAGTGAGAAGGGCGCGGAATTCCTGCTTCGGAGCCGCCTTGCCGATGCCGAATCGGGCGATGTCGACGCCTTGTTCGAGCTTGGAGTGACCTATTCGACCGGCCGGGGCGGAATATTGGTCGACCTGATCGAAGCGCACAAATGGTTCAACCTCGCAGCGCTATCGGGCTGCACTCGCGGACAGCAATGCCGGGCCGAGATCGCGCTCGAAATGACAGCGCGCGAGATTGCCGAGGCGCAGCGCCAGGCTCGCGCCTGGCTGTCGACGACCGGCTACCAGCGCCGCGCTGCTTAATTAGCGTACGAGAACAGTGACAGCGCGGCCGAGGCCCGGCCGCTCCTTGCCCCAGCTTGTGGTTGACACTTGGGCCGCAGGCACGCCCAGCAGCAACAGATAGGAGCGCGCTTCCTCCGCGCGCCGGGCACCTACCGCCAGCGCATGATCGCGCGTGTCGCCCGTATCGCCATAGCCTTCGATGCGCACGACCATTTCAGGATGCCGCCGGAGCCACGCGGCCTGCGCCGCAAGCACCGTCCGCGCCGGAGCAGCGAGAATCACGCTCTCGCTGCCGAAATAGACGGTAGTGCCGCCTGACTGCGCCGCGAATTCGGCGCGCAGCGCGTCGATACCCTGCAGCACAGGCTGCTGCGGCCCCCGCGACAACGGAATGATCGTCGGAAAGCGGATCTGGGCCTGGGCGGCGGTCGCGCCGGCCGTGAGGGCGAAGGCGACGAAGATCCTGCGCATCAGTCCATCACTCCCGACCAATCGGGGTCTGAGCCGCCCTGCGGCAGCGTTAGCGGCCGCGGCTCGCTCCCATCGAGGGCGATCCGGTAAAGACTGGACCGCCCTGCAACGTCGGCGCGCTGGAACAGGACTTCGCGGCTGCTCGGCGCCCAGCTTGGGCTTTCATCGCCCGGGCCGTTGGTCAGCATCCTCTCGCTGCTGCCGTCCGGTTTGATGATTCCGATGCGCCGGCCCGCACTGGAGCGCTGAGTGAAGACGATCCATTCGCCGTCGGGGCTCCACTGCGGCGACGCGTACCAGCCGCCGCTGAAGCTAATGCGCCGTTGGGCAGAGCCGTCGGCGTTCATCACGTAGAGCTGCTGGGATCCGCCGCGATCGCTTTCGAAGACGATCCTGCCTCCGTCGGGTGAGAAGCTCGGGTCGGTATCGATGCCCGGCGAGGTGGTCAGGCGTTGGGGCAACCCACCGTTTGCGCCAACGACATAAATGTCGCTGTTCGCCCCCTGCATCATCGAGAAGACGATCCGGCTGCCGTCGGGTGAATAACGCGGCGCAAAGCTGATTGCGTCTGCCGGGATCAACGGCCGCTCCTGCTTGGAGCCGAGGTCGACGATCCGCACATTGGGCTTGCCGCCGGCGTAGCTGACATAGGCGAGCTGCGTCGCGTTGGGCGCGAGCCGCGGCGTCAGCGCCATCGCATCGCCCGCGGTGACATAGCGGTGGTTGGTGCCGTCGCTGTCCATCACTGCGACGCGCTTGGTGCGTGCGTCGCCAACGCCGGTCTCCGCGACATAAGCGATGCGCGTGTCGAAAATGCCGGGAGCGCCGGTGATCGCAGTATAAGCGAGCCCCGAGCATTTGTGCGCGGCGCGGCGCCAGTCCGTTGGCGCAATGACGAAGCCCTTGCGGGCAAGCTCGCGGCCCTTCTCGACGTCGTAGACGTAGCAGCCAACGGTCAGCCGCCCGTCCGAGCGCGACTGGACGAAGCCGGTCACCAGCGCCTTGGCGCCCTTGGAGCGCCACTTGGAAAAGGTCGGAGCGGTGACCTCCGGGTAGGAATAATAATCGTCGCGATTGGGCTGGAGCGGCATCAGCTCGGCGGTCTGCCGGAGATCGGAGACGATCAGCTGCGTCGCGTCCCAGCCGACCGCGAGCATCTCATTGCCGCGGTTGCTGCTGTCCGG
>Ga0207674_10000087_pt1 | contig 100668 bp, 101 predicted proteins | sample KBSCornC72_FD_184303 | JGI IMG/M metagenome (GOLD analysis project Ga0207674, IMG submission 184303) | Corn rhizosphere microbial communities from Kellogg Biological Station, Michigan, USA - KBS Corn C7-2 (SPAdes) (version 2) | ecosystem: Host-associated > Plants > Roots > Rhizosphere > Soil ...
TCGAACCAGGCATCAAGGATCTCGCCCGCGCTCTTGGTGAAGAGATCCACCACGTCGCGACGCGCGGCCAGATCGAGGGCGCGGAATCGTCGCGACACGCGCAGGATCTCGAGGAACGTGCGCACATCGCGGCTGCCCTGTCGCACGTTCGGCGGCGTGACGTGCAGCACGTCGCGCAGCACGTCGGCGACACGGTCGAGCATCGCGTAATACGCCGGAAGGCGCTCGGCGTCGCGGGCCGAGAATCGCGCGACCTGCGCCTGCGTCGCGGCAACGCCGCCGCCGATGCGGATGAAGTCGGGGCCGGGGAGCGGCAGGAAATTCGAGAACGGGCGCTCGACGATGGCGAGGCCGTGCTCGGCGAGACGCAGGTCGCGAATGACCTCGGGATCGAGCAGGCTGACGGTGTAGCTCGCGGTCGAGTTGCGAAAGCCGGGATGGAACTCCTCCGTGACCGCGGCGCCACCGACCACCTCGCGGCGCTCGAGCACGCACACCGACAGCCCACGCGCGGCGAGGTACGCCGCGCAGACGAGGCCGTTGTGCCCGCCGCCGACGATTGCGACGTCGTGAGCGGCGCCGTTCATGGATCGCTACTCTTCGAAGCCTGCCGCGACGGTGTTGAATCCGGCGTCGACGTACGTTATCTCGCCGGTGATCGCGCTCGCAAGATCCGAGAAATAGAACGCCGCGACGTTGCCGACCTCGTCGATGGTGACGTTGCGCCGAAGCGGAGCGTGCTTCTCCACGAACTGCAGGATCCTCGAAAAGCCTCCAATGCCCGCCGCGGCGAGCGTCTTGATCGGTCCGGGCGAAAGGCCATTGACGCGCACGCCCTCGGGGCCCAGCGTCGCCGCGAGATAGCGTACCGTCGCTTCCAGGCTCGCCTTGGCGAGGCCCATGACGTTGTAGTTGGTCACGGCGCGCGCCGAGCCGAGATACGTCAGCGTGAGGAGCGACGCGTTGCGCCCCTTCAGCAGCGGCCGCGCGCCTCTGGCGAGCGCCGCGAAGCTGTAGCTCGAGATGTCGTGCGCCGTCGCGAACGCCTCGCGCGTGAGGCCCTGCAGGAAGTCGCCCGACAATGCCTCGCGTGGCGCGAAGGCGATCGAGTGCAGAAAGCCGTCGAGTCCGCCCCATTCGCGGCCGAGCGCGTCGAAGAGCGCCGAGATCTGGTCGTCCTTGCTCACGTCGCACGGCAGCACGGGGCATGGGCCGAACTCGGACGCCAGCTTGACGACGCGCTCCTTCAGCTCGTCGTTGACGTAGGTGAACGCGAGCGTCGCGCCCTCGCGCTTGCACGCCTTCGCGATGCCGTACGCGATCGAGCGCTGCGAGAGCACACCGGTGATCAGCAGCTTCTTGTCGGCGAGGAGCGGCATCGCGGGCCTCAGAACTCGAACGGTTGCGCGGGCTCGAACGTGCCGCACGCGATGCGGTTGTTCGGCTTGCCGGGTTGCGCGTCGGTCACGTCGCTGCCCGTATAGATGATGATGCTGCGCTTGTCGACGCCGTCGGGGCCCGTGGTGTGCACGCCGCGCACGAACACGGACGTCTCGCTCGAGCCGTCGTTGCCGTTGAACATGGGCGACACGAGATCTTTTCCACTCCTGCCCGCACCGGGCGGCGCCCAGGGCTGCCCCGCCGAGAAGCCGTTGGGCGAGCTGCAGTTCGGGTTCTCGCCGAACGCGATGCGAAACGGACCCTGCGGAAGGTTGATGATCGACAGCGTCACCTGGACGCCGTCGCGCCGATCGACCACGCGCGCGCGCCCGAATATGCCCGATCCGAGCGCGCGCAACGCCGAGACGAGCCCGTAGGTCGGGCGCGACGCGGAGGCAGTCTCGGGCGGCGGCGTCCCGCCGGTCGAGCTGCACGCGCATAGCACGCCGGCCGCGATCACCGCGGCGACGCGCGCGCGCGCTGACCGGCCTAGACCCGGGCGATCACGCCGCATGCCACGCGCGCGCCCGAGTTTCCGGTGGGCTGCGTCTTGAAGTCGTCCGCGTCCTTGTGCACGATCACCGCGCGACCGACGATGTCGGCTGCGCCACCGCCGATCGTCACCGTGTCGAGAAGGGTGTCGAGCATCGCATTGCCGCTCGCGTCGGCGACGAGCATCGGCATGTCGCCGCCGTGATGATCGGCGTGAGCCGGGTCACCGTGCGGCTTGCCGGTCGGGTTGAAGTGCCCGCCGGCGCTCGTGCCGTCCGGCGCGCTGCAATCGCCCTTCTCGTGGATGTGGAAGCCGTGGGCGCCCGGCGCGAGGCCGGACACCGCGGCGACGACGCGGATCTTGTCGCCGCGCGGCTCGAACGTGACCGTGCCGCTCGTTCGATTGCCCGCGGTCGGTGCGAGCGTCGCGCGCGCCGACGGGCTGGACGTCGACGGCGGCATCGATGTGCAACCGGCAGCGATCACGACCGCCGTGATCGCCAGCAAAGTGCGTTTCATCGATCCCTCCCGTTGTCGTGCGCGCGCGTGACGGGCGCCGTCGCCGGCATGATACAGCCGACCGCGCAGGGTCGCTCCAAGGCACGCATCGAGCACGGACCTTGCTGCCGCGCGCCGTGGCACAGCAATCGCAGCGGCATCCGACCCGACGCGAAGTCGCGTTCTTCGGGCGGGGTAAAATATCGCCGCCGCATCGTTCGACGCGGCCGATTCCTTTGCGTAGCTCGCCCATGTCGCTGCCGATGACACCCGAGGAGATCGTTTCCGAGCTCGACAAGCACATCGTCGGGCAGGATGCGGCCAAGCGCGCCGTGGCGATCGCGCTGCGCAACCGCTGGCGCCGCCAGCAGGTGCCCGAGCCGCTGCGCACGGAGATCACGCCGAAGAACATCCTCATGATCGGGCCGACCGGCGTCGGCAAGACGGAGATCGCGCGGCGCCTCGCGAGGCTCGCCGACGCGCCGTTCGTGAAGGTCGAGGCAACCAAGTTCACCGAAGTCGGCTACGTCGGTCGTGACGTCGACACGATCGTGCGTGACCTGGTGGAGGTGTCGGTGAAGCAGACGCGCGAGGTCGAGACGCGCAAGGTGCGCGACCGCGCCACCGACGCCGCCGAGGAGCGGGTCCTCGACGTGCTCATCCCGCCGGCGCGCGAGGTGAGCTTCCACGACATGCAGCCGACCGACTCGGCCACGCGGCAGCGGTTTCGCAAGATGCTGCGCGAAGGCGCTCTCGACGACAAGGAGATCGACGTCGAGATCTCCGTGCTGCCGCCGCAGATGGAGATCATGGCGCCTCCCGGCATGGAGGAGCTCACCTCGCAGATCCAGGGCATGTTCCAGCAAATGGGCGGCGGGCGTCGCCGCGTCAAGCGCATGACGGTCGCCGAGGCTCTGAAGCACCTCACCGACGAGGAGGCCGCGAAGCTCATCAACGACGACGACATCAAGCTGCGCGCGGTGGCGGCGGCCGAGCAGAACGGCATCGTGTTCATCGACGAGATCGACAAGATCGCCTCGCGCGGCGAGCTGCACGGCGCGGACGTGTCGCGCCAGGGCGTGCAGCGCGACCTGCTGCCGCTCGTCGAAGGCACGACGGTGACGACGAAGTACGGGATGATCAAGACCGATCACATCCTCTTCATCGCGTCGGGCGCGTTCCAGATGTCCAAGCCGTCGGACCTGATTCCCGAGCTTCAGGGGCGCCTGCCGATCCGGGTGGAGCTCTCCCCGCTGTCGGTCGGCGACTTCGAGCGCATCCTCACGTCGACCGACGCTTGCCTGACGCGGCAGTACGAGGCGCTGCTCGAGACCGAGCAGGTGCACCTCGACTTCCGGCCCGACGGGATACGACGTCTCGCGGAGATCGCGTTCGCCGTCAACGAGAAGCAGGAGAACATCGGTGCGCGACGCCTGTACACCGTGATGGAGCGCCTGCTCGAGGACGTCTCCTTCCACGCGGCGCGCCGCACCGGCGACACGATCGGCGTCGACGCGGCGTTCGTCGACGAGAAGCTCGCGGGAGTCGCCGAGGACGACAATCTAGCCAGGTACATCCTCTAGGCGACAAAGCGAGCGGCGAGCGTTCGGGGCGCGCGAATCGGTATGCTTCGCCCCACCGCCGTTCCCGGCTCGCGCTCCGCTCTTGCTGATCCGCATCCTCGGCATCTTCCTGCCGGTCCTAGCGGTGGCCGTGCTCGGCTTCGTCTACGCGAAGCGCGTGAAGCCCGACATGACGTGGGTGAACCGCATCAGCATGCAGGTCCTGGCGCCCGCGCTCATCTTCTCGGCGCTTTCCAGCAAGTCGTTCGACGTCGCGTCGAACAAGGCGCTGATCCTGGGCAGCGTCGGCGTCGTGCTCGGCTCGGGATTGCTGGCGTGGCCGGTCGCGCGATGGCTGCACGTGAGCGCACGCACCTTCGTGCCGCCGGCGATGTTCAACAACTGCGGCAACATGGGGCTGCCGCTCGCCGTGCTGGCGTTCGGCGACGGCGGCTTCTCGCCGATGGTGGCGCTCTTCACGATCTCCAATCTCCTCAACTTCACCGTCGGCATCTGGATCATCGACCACCGCGCGCGGTTCGCGACGCTGCTGCGAAGCCCGATGGTGATCGCGACCGTCGTGGGCTTCGCGTTCGCCATCGTGCACCCGCCCATGCCCGAATGGCTGGTCACCACCATACGGATGGTCGGCGACGCCCTCGTGCCGATGATGCTGCTGTCGCTCGGCGTGCGTCTCGCTGAAGTGCACTGGAACGACTGGCGCGTCGGCGTCGCCGGTGGCATCGTGTGTCCCGTGACCGGCATCGTGATGGCGGAGGCGCTCGCGCCGCTGCTCGGATTGACGCCTGCGCAGCAGGGACTCCTGGTGCTGTTCGGGTGCCTGCCGCCGGCCGTGCTCAACTTCATGGTGGCCGAGCAATTCCGGCAGGAGCCGGGCCGTGTCGCGTCGATCGTGCTGATCGGCAATCTCCTGTCGATCGTGTTCGTGCCGATTGGACTGACGCTGGCGCTCCGATGAACCTGCACCGCCTGCTGGTCGCACGCAAGGACACGCCGCTGCGCGTCGCGCTGATCGGCGCCGGCAAGTTCGGCGCGATGTATCTCGCGCAGGCGAAGCACACGCCCGGCATTCACGTCGTGGCGGTCGCGGACCTCGCGCCCGAGCGCGCGCACGCTGCGCTGGCGCGCGCGGGATGGCCCGCCGAGCGGCACGGCGCACGCACGATCGCGGCGGCCGCGCGGGCCGGCACGACGTGCGTCACCGACGATGCGCCGTCCGCCATCGCGTCCCCGGACGTCGAGATCGTGATCGATGCCACGGGCAATCCGCTCGCGGGCATCCGCCATGCGCTCGCATGTTGCGAGCACGGCAAGGACGTCATCATGGTGAACGTCGAGGCCGATGCGCTGGCCGGTCCGCTGCTGGCGCGGCGCGCGCGCGAGGCCGGCATCGTCTATTCCCTGGCCTATGGCGACCAGCCGGCGCTGGTGTGCGAGATGGTCGATTGGTGCCGCGCAGCGGGATTCGAAGTCGTCGCGGCGGGCAAGGGCACGAAATATCTTCCGGCGTATCACGAGTCGACGCCGGCGACCGTATGGCCGCACTACGGCTTCACGCCCGAAACGGTTGCCGCCGGGGACTTCAACGCGCAGATGTTCAACTCGTTCCTCGACGGAACCAAGAGCGCCATCGAAATGGCGGCGGTCGCGAATGCGACCGGGCTCTCGCCCGGACCCGATGGATTGCGCTTTCCGCCGTGCGGCGTGGACGACCTGCCGCGCGTGCTGCGTCCGACCGACGACGGCGGATCGCTGCACCACGTCGGGCAAGTCGAGGTGGTGTCGAGCCTCGAGCGCGACGGCCGGCCGGTGTTCCGCGACCTGCGCTGGGGCGTCTATGTGACGTTTCGCGCCGGCGATCGCGCTGGTGAGGACTACGTTCGCCGTTGCTTCCACGAGTACGGCTTCTCGACCGACCCCTCGGGCCGCTACGGCGCGATGTACAAGCCGTACCACGCGATCGGCCTCGAGCTCGGCATCAGCGTTGCCTCGGTCGGACTGCGTCGTGAGCCGACCGGCCAGGCACAGTCGTTCGTCGCCGACGTGGTCGCCACCGCCAAGCGCGCGTTGCGGGTCGGCGAGACGCTCGACGGCGAAGGCGGCTACACCGTCTATGGGCGGCTCATGCCCGCGCAGGACTCGCTCGTGCTCGGAGGACTTCCGCTCGGACTCGCGCACGGCGTGCGTGTCACCCGCGCCGTCGCCGCGCACGAGCCGGTACGCTGGTCGGACGTCGCGTTCGACGGCCAGGATCCGGCGGTCGGATTGCGCCGGGAAATGGAGCGAACGGCGCTCTTGCAGGAGCCGGCGACCGCTATGCTGTCGAGGTGAACGAGCCGCACGTCGACGCCCGCGAGACACCCAATGACGCCGCGCAAGCGGCCGCACCGGATGCCGACGCGGCGTCCGGCGCGACGGCGGCGACGCAGGCCGTGCCGTTCGCCTTCACCGGGCTCACGCGCGAGTATTTCCGCATCTGGATCGTCTCGCTCGCGTTGTCGATCCTGACCGCGGGCATCTATTCCGCGTGGGGCAAGGTGCGCAAGAAGCGCTACCTCCTCGATCACACGCGAATCGCGGGCGATGGCCTCGATTTTCGCGGCACGCCGCTCGCGATCCTGCGCGGCCGCATCATCGCCGTCGTGCTGTTTGGCGGCATCGCGCTCGGCCGTCACGTCATGCTCGAGCTCCAGCTCGCGTTCATTGCGCTCCTGCTGCTCCTCACGCCGTGGATCGCCGTCGCGTCGGCGCGCTTCAATGCACGCAACACGTTCTATCGCAACGTGGCGTTCGACTTCGACGGCCGCCTCGCCACGGCCTTCAAGGTGTTCCTCGGTTTCGGGGCGCTCGCGATCGTCACGCTGGGGCTTGCGTATCCGTGGTTTCGCGCGCGCCGCGCGCGATTCCTGGTCGCGGGACACCGCTACGGCGCTACGCCCTTCACCGCGTCGGTGGGCACGGGCGACTTCGTCCTGATGTACCTCCTGGCCGGACTCGCCGTCGTCGCAAGCGTCATCGTCTTCGGAGTCGGCACGGGCGTCGCCATCGCCGCTCGAGCCTCCCAGGGCGCCGAAGCGGCTCCGCCGATCGGCTTCTACCTCGGTCTCGCGCTCTTCTATGCGTCGTACATCGTCATCTTCGCCTTCGTGCGCGCGCGCACGCAGAACCTGATCGCCAACGGCACGATCGTGGGACCGGTGCACATGCAAAGCGGGCTGCGCGGCACGTGGCTGTCCTGGCTGTACGTGACGAACATCGTGGCGGTCATCGGCACGCTGGGTCTTGCGACGCCGTGGGCGGTCGTCCGCCTGGCGCGCTATCGCGCACGCACGCTGACTCTCACCGCCTCTGCGCCGCTCGAGACGCTGCCGGTCGCATCCGCGGGCCGCGCGTCGGCAACCGGCTCGGAAGTGAGCGACCTCTTCGACGTGGACGTCGCGCTGTGACGACTTTCACCGCCAGGCGATTCGATGGCCGCGCACCCGCCGGCGAGACGGTGACGCTGGCGATCGACGGCGATGCGGTCGCGATCATCGGTCACGACGCGATCGCGCACTTCGCGCGTCGAGAGCTCGCGGCGGACGCGCCGGTGCCCGGTGTCGCGCGCAAGTTGCGCACGCCCGACGGCCACGTCATCGAGGTTGCGCCCACCGCCGCGTTCGATGCGCTGTGGCCCGGCAAGGACGCGCTCGGGCGGTTCGCGTTCCGGCTCGAATCGCGGTGGTCCACGGCCATCCTGGCTGCCTGCCTAGGCGCGGTGGCGATCTGGCTCCTGGTCGCCTTCGCCTTGCCGCTCATCGCCGACCCGGTGGCGCGTTCGCTCAGCCCGGAGGCGGAGCACGCCATCGGCCTGCACGCGCTGCGCACGATCGACCGCGTGTATGCCAAGCGCACCCGGCTGTCCGCCGACGAGCGCGAGCGCGTCGCGGGGCGCGTGTGGATCTTCCTCGAGGACGAGCCCGCGCTGCGCGACTACCAGCTCGAGTTCCGCCGCATGGGCTCACCCAATGCGTTCGCGCTGCCGGGAAAGATCATCGTGGTGACCGACGAGCTCGTGCATCTCGTGAAGAGCGACGATGAGCTGCTGGCGGTCATCGCGCACGAGCTCGGGCATCTCGACGGCCACCATGCGGTGCGCCTCGTGTTGCAGCAGTCCGGCGTCGCGGTGCTCGCGACGGTTCTGGCGGGCGACGCCGTCGGGATGACGTTCCTCGCCGCCGCGGTGCCCGCCATGCTGCTCGACGCGCGCTACTCGCGCGCCTTCGAGGAGGAGGCCGACGACTACGCCTTCGCGCTGCTCGCGAGGCACGACGTGTCGCCGCAGGCGTTCGCCGACGTGATGCGGCGTTTCGAAGCCGATCGACGCACCGCGGAGCCCAGGGATCCGGTTTACCGTTATCTCGGCTCACATCCGGCGACGGAGGAGCGCATCCGTCGCGCCGAGGACGCCGCACGCGCGATGAAGCGCCCGGGCGGTTGACGCTAGAGCGACGCGAGCGCGTCGAGCACGACCTGCTTGCGCAGCACTTCCGGAAGCAGCAGCGGGTCCTTGCCCGGGCGATACAGCACGTACACCGGCACGCCGTTGCGGCCGAGCGCGGCGAGCGCGCGCGTGATCGTCGGATCGCGGCGCGTCCAGTCGGCGCGAACGAGCTCGACGTTGCGCATCGCGAACGCCTTGCGAACGTCGGCGTCGCTCAGCACCAGGCGCTTGTTCACCTGGCACGTGACGCACCAGGCGGCGGTGAAGTCGACGAACACGGGGCGGCCGTCGGCCGCGAGCTCGCGCACGCGATCCGGTGAGAAGGACATCCACGCGGGATCCGCGCTCGCCTGCGACGGCGCGGCGTCGGCCGCGCGACCCGCGGTCATGAGCGGCCACGCGACGACCATCGCGCCGACGACCCCGGCGAGGGCGATCGCGCCCCACGCGCGGGCCGCGCCGCCGCGATACGTGCGCCACGCCCACAGCGCGAAAGCGACGATGACGAGCGTCCCGAGCAGGCGCATCACCGCGTCGTTGTCGACCTGCGCGCCGAGGACCCACGCGAGCCACGCCACGGTGGCGTAGAGCGGAAACGCGAGCAGCTGCTTCAGGCGCTCCATCCACGCGCCCGGCCGCGGCAGCACGCGGCGCCACCCGGGAAACAGGCTGAGGAGCAGGAAAGGCAGCGCCATGCCGAGCCCGAGCGCCACGAAGATCGAAAGCGTCTCGCGCGCCGGCTGGGCAATCGCATAGCCGAGCGCCGCGCCCATGAACGGCGCGGTGCAGGGCGACGCGATCACGACGGCCAGCACGCCCGACAACGCGGCATCGACGTAGGGATTGCGCGCCGACCAGCTTCCGGCCGACGATGGAACCAGCGAGGTGAACTCGAAGACGCCGGACAGGTTCAGCGCCAGGACGAAGAAGAGCACCGCGAGCGCGGCGACGACGCCCGGTGATTGCAGCTGGAATCCCCAGCCGAGACCCTCGCCCGCCGCGCGCAGCGCGATCAGCACGCCGGCGAGCGCGACGAAGGTCGCGACCACGCCGACCGCGAACGCCACGCCTTGCGACCGGAGCACGCGGCGGTCGTCGTGACCCGGCGCGGCCAGCGATAGCGCCTTCAGCGACAGCACGGGAAAAACGCATGGCATGAGGTTCAGGATCATGCCGCCGAGGAACGCAAGGCCGATGGCTGCAGCGAGCGTCAGCGATGCGGTCGCAGGCGCTGCATCGACATCGAGCGCTGGCGCGTCGAGTGCGGGCTTCGGGCCCGCCACGACGGCGCCCTCGAGCGGCACGTCGACGGTCGCGGCGGTGACCGTGGCCGCGCCGCTTGCGAGACCGCGCGAAGCGCTCACCACACCGTCGAGGCGATCGAACGGCTTCAGCTCGCTCGACACGGGCAGCGTGAGCACGTACGCGCCGTCGCCGACACGCGCGAGCATTTGCGGCCGCGACGGCTCCACACGCCCGTCCTGCGCCGGGAAGAACCGCAGCGTGCCGGCGTCGGGCGCACCGGCCGGCGGCAGCAGCGTCAGCGCGATCGTGGGCCCGTTGCCCCTGGCTGCCACGCTCCACCCCTGCAGCGGACGCGGCAGCGCGGCGCGCGTGGCGGCGATGCGCGGGCCCCACGTCGCATCGGGCGCGCTCGCCGTCGCGACCGGCAACCGCAACGAAAGGTCCGCGCCTTCCGGAATGCACGTGTCCTTGCACACCAGCCAGTCGGCGCGCGCGGCGAGCGTGGCTTCGGTGCCGACCGCGGCGTCCTTCGGCACCTCGATCGGGACGAGGTGCAGCACCTCGCCTTCGTAACCGTAGTTGAGCAGCGGCCCCGCAGGCAGCGCGCGTGGCGCCGGCCATTCGATGTCGCCGGCCGCGTAGCCCGGCGGCAGCTTCCACGCAAGCGTCGTAGGCAGCCCCGAATCTCCGGGATTGCGCCAATAGGTGTGCCAACCCTCCTGGATGCGAAGCCGCAGCGCGATCGTGGTCGTGGCGCCGGGAACGAGCGCGTTTCGCTCCGGGACGAGCTCGGCCTCGACATGCTCGGTCTTCACGGGCGCAGCGAGCGCGCGCGGCGATCCCGTGCCGATCAGGGCGACCAGGCACAGGACGACGCCGAGCGCGAACCCGATGCGCGACGTCGCGTCGCGCGTGCGCTTTTGCGGCGTCGATCCATGAAGACGCATGATGCGGATTATCCCATCACGGGCGTCCTGCCCGCGTGCTGCGCCAACAGCCGGCGCCGGGCGCGTGTTCCCGTCCGACCGGCGGCACGGCAGTCGCCGCGTTACAATGCCGCACCCTTTGGGGAGTAGCCGCCCTCGCCGCATCGTCGCGAGGGGGATCCGTCAACACACTTGCCCACGCGCTTGCGCATGGTCATGGCGGATCCGGTCGAAGCACCGGCCTGGCGAGACCATCGGCATGCGCGCCCGACCGGTCGGCGGGCGCACGTTGCCGGTGTGCCCTCGCCCGACCTCGCGCCATGGAACCGCTGCTCCTGTCCACGCTGGCCGTCACGCTCGCCGAGATCGGCGACAAGACGCAACTGCTCGCCCTGATGCTCGCCGCGCGCTATCGCCGGCCCTGGCCGATCGTGGCCGGCATCCTGTGCGCAACGCTTGCCAACCACCTGCTCGCCGCGTCGCTCGGCAGCGTCGTGCGCGCCATGCTCGCGCCCGAGACGCTGAAGTGGGTCGTGGCGATCTCGTTCTTCGCGGTCGCCGCGTGGACGCTCCTGCCCGACCGCCTCGACGAAGCGAAGCAACCCGCGCCGAAGACGCATCTCGGCGTATTCGGCGTCACGCTCGTCACGTTCTTCCTCGCCGAGATGGGCGACAAGACGCAGATCGCAACCGCGGTGCTCGGCGCCCGCTACAACGCGCTCGCGTCGGTGGTCGCCGGCACGACGCTCGGGATGCTGATCGCCGACGTTCCCGTGGTGTTCGCCGGCCATCTCGCGGCGGGGAAGATTCCGTTCAAGCTCGTGCGCGGCGCCGCGGCGCTCCTGTTCGCGGCGCTGGGCATCGGCATACTGGTCGCCTGAAGCGCACCAGGGCGCAACACTAGCGCCGGTATAATCAAAGGTTTACGCACTGCACCGTGGCGATGCAGCCCTTCGATCACAAGACCATCGAGTCGACCGCGCAGGCCGCCTGGCTCGCGGCGGACGCGTACCGCGCGCGCGAGGACGATCCGCGCTTCCCGAAGGGCAAGTACTACTGCGTGTCGATGCTGCCGTACCCCTCGGGCAAGCTGCACATGGGGCACGTGCGCAACTACACGATCAACGACATGATGTACCGCCAGCGGCGCATGAGCGGCTACAACGTGCTGATGCCGATGGGCTGGGACGCGTTCGGCCTGCCCGCCGAGAACGCCGCGATGAAGAGCCGCGTGGCGCCCGCGAAGTGGACGCACGACAACATCGCGTACATGAAGAAGCAGCTCCAGGCGATGGGGCTCGCGATCGACTGGTCGCGCGAGGTCGCGACGTGCGACCCCGAGTACTACAAGTGGAACCAGTGGCTGTTCCTGAAGATGCTCGAGAACGGCATCGCCTACCGCAAGAGCGGCCTCGTCAACTGGGATCCGGTCGACCAGACCGTGCTCGCGAACGAGCAGGTGATCGACGGGCGCGGCTGGCGCTCGGGCGCGCCGGTGGAAAAGCGCGAGATCCCGATGTACTACCTGCGCATCACGCAATACGCCGACGAGCTGCTCGAGTACCTCGACAAGATGCCCGGCTGGCCCGAGCGCGTGAAGGCCATGCAGGCGAACTGGATCGGCCGCAGCGTCGGCGTGCGCTTCGCGTTCACGCACGATATCCGCGACGAGCGGCACCGGCCGATCGACGACGGCAAGCTGTGGGTCTTCACCACGCGCGCCGACACCATCATGGGTGTCACGTTCTGCGCCGTCGCGCCCGAGCATCCGCTCGCCACACACGCCGCGACGCTGTCGCCGCACGTGCGCGACTTCGTCGAGGAGGCGCGCCGCGGCAGCGTCATCGAGGCCGACCTCGCGACGATGGAAAAGAAGGGCGTTCCCACGGGCCTCTTCGTGGTGCATCCGCTCACCGGCGAGCAGGTCGAGGTGTGGGTCGGCAATTACGTGCTGATGTCGTACGGGGAAGGTGCGGTCATGGGCGTGCCCGCGCACGACGAGCGGGACTTCGCGTTCGCGCGGAAGTACGGCCTGCGCGTGCTGCCCGTCATCGACGTGCCGGGCGAGCGCTTCGACTTCGAGCGCTGGCAGCCGTGGTACGAGGACAAGGCGCGCGGCCGCTGCGTGAACTCCGGCAAGTACGACGGCATGACGTACGAGGAGGCGGTCGAGGCGATCGCCAACGATCTCGCGTTCAAGGGGCTGGGCGAGAAGCGCACGACCTATCGGTTGCGCGATTGGGGCATCTCGCGCCAGCGCTACTGGGGCACGCCGATCCCGATCGTGCACTGCAACCGCTGCGGCGAGGTACCCGTGCCGTACGACGAGCTGCCGGTGGTGCTGCCCGAGGACTGCGTACCCGACGGCAGCGGCAACCCGCTCGACAAGCGCGACGATTTCGTCCAGACGCAATGCCCGAAGTGCCACGGTCCCGCCCGCCGCGAGACCGACACGATGGACACGTTCGTCGATTCGTCGTGGTACTTCATGCGCTATACCTGCCCGGGCGCGCCGGAGATGATCGACCGCCGCGACGCGTACTGGATGCCGATGGACCAGTACATCGGCGGGATCACGCACGCCATCCTGCACCTGCTCTATGCGCGCTTCTGGACCAAGGTGATGCGCGACATGGGCATGGTCGGCTACGACGAGCCTTTCACGCGCCTGCTGACGCAGGGCATGGTGCTGAACCACGCGTTCTTCCGTCGCAACGACAAGGGCGGCATCGACTACGTCGCGCCCGAGAATGTCGAGGCGCGCCGCGACGGCGAGGGTCGCATCGTCGGCGGGACGTCGAAGCTCGACGGCAGCGAAGTCGAGTACGACGGGCTCGGCACGATGTCCAAGTCCAAGCTCAACGGCGTGGATCCGCAGGACATGATCGATCGCTACGGCGCCGACGCCGCGCGGCTGTTCGTCATGTTCGCGAGCCCGCCGGAGCAGACGATCGAATGGTCGGACAACGGCGTCGAGGGCGCGCACCGTTTCGTGCGACGCCTGTGGACGTATGCGCAGGGCCGTGCGGCGCATGTGGTGCAAGGCGCACCCGCAACGTCGGTGCCCGAGGGTGCCGCGCGCGCCACGCGACGCGAGATCCATCTCGCGCTGCGCCAGGCGAACTACGACTACGAGCGCGTGCAGTACAACACGGTCGTGTCGGCGGGCATGAAGATGCTGAACGCGCTGGAGGCCCTGCCGAGCGACGCGCCGGGCGCGAATGGGGTGGCGCGCGAAGGGCTCTCGATCCTGCTGCGCGTGCTGTACCCGGTGATTCCGCACACCACCTGGGTGCTGTGGCGCGACCTCGCCTACGCCGGCGAGCTCGGCGACCTCGTCGACGCGCCGTGGCCGCAGGTCGACGAGGCGGCGCTGGCGCAGGACGAGATCGAGCTCGTGCTCCAGGTGAACGGCAAGGTGCGCGGCAAGCTCATCGTTCCCGCCACGGCCGACAAGCAGGCGATCGAGACAACCGCGCGTTCCGCGCCGGAGGTCGCGCGCCATGGCGGCGCAGGGCCGGTGAAGAAAGTGATCGTCGTGCCGGGCCGCCTCGTGAACGTGGTGATGTGATGCGCGTCGCGGCCGCCCTGCTGCTCGCAGCCGCGCTCGGCGGGTGCGGCTTCCACCTGCGCGGACAGGCGACGTACACGTTCCACACCATCTTCGTGAACGCGGCGGGCGCGCCGACGCTCGCCAACGCGCTCAAGCATGCGTTGAGCGACACGGGCAGCGCCACGGTCACCGACGAGGCCGCCAAGGCGCAGGTGATCCTCGACATTCCGAGCGTGGTCGACGACAAGGAAGTGCTGTCTCTGTCGCAGAGCGGCGCGGTGCGCGAGTACGAGCTCGTGCGCGTCGTGTCGTTCCGCGTGCACGACGCCGACGGCAACGACTGGCTGCCCGCGGGCCAGGTGGTCGTGCGGCGGTCGTACACGTTCAACGAGACCGAAGTGCTCGCGCGCGAGGCGCAGGAGCAGCGGCTCCTGCGCGAGATGACGCAGGACGTGGTCTCGCAGCTCGTCAGGCGCCTGCAGGCCGCGCACAAGCCGGCGTGAGCGCAGCGTAATGGGCGAGGAGCTACGCGTCGAGCAGCTCGGCGCGCATCTGTCGCGCACGCTCGCGCCGCTGTACCTCGTGCACGGCGACGAGCCCCTGCTCGCGCTCGAGGCCGGCGACGTGATCCGCGCGGCCGCCCGCGCGGCCGGCGCGACCGAGCGCGAAGTGCTCGTCGTCGAGCCCGGCTTCAAGTGGGATGCCTTCGTCGGCGCGAACGCCAACCTCGGGCTTTTCGGCGAGCGCAAGCTCATCGACCTCCGCATCCCATCCGGCAAGCCGGGGACCGAAGGCGCCAAGGCGCTGGAACGCTACGCGGCGCATCCCAACCCCGACAATGTCACGCTGATCACGCTGCCGCGCGTTGATCGCGCCACGCAGTCGTCCCCGTGGTTCGCGGGCCTCGCCGACGCCGGTGTCTCGATCGCCGTCTACCCGGTCGAGCGCGACGCGTTGCCGCGCTGGATCGCCGCGCGTCTCGCCGCGCAGGGCCAGCAGGCGAGCCGCGACACGCTCGCTTTCCTCGCCGAGCAGTGCGAGGGCAACCTTCTCGCAGCGCGTCAGGAAATCGAGAAGCTCGCGCTGCTGCTGCCGAAAGGTTCGCTCGATGCGGCCGCAGTCGAGGATGTGGTGGCCGATGTCGCGCGCTACGACGTCTTCCAGCTCTCCGAAGCGTGGCTCGCCGGCGATGCGGCCCGCACCGTTCGCATCCTCGGCACGCTGGAGGCCGAGGGCGAGGCGGTCACGCTCGCGATCTGGCAGCTCGGCGAGGATCTTCACGCGCTCGCCGGCGTCCAGCAGGCCGTGCAGGCGGGCACACCGCTCGCCGCCGCCATTCGCAACGCGCGCGCATGGGGAAAGCGGCAGAATGCGCTCGAGCGCGCGGCGCGCCGCGTGAAGCCCGCTACGACGGCGCCGCTCATCGCGGCGCTGGCGCGCCTCGACGCGCTCGCCAAGGGTCTCACGCGCGGCAATGCCTGGGAGAGCCTGCAGCGCGTGGCGCTCGCGTTGTGCGGCGCCGTCGCGCCGCCCGATCCCCACACGTTGTAGCGCGCGCCGCGCGCGGCCATGTGCTCGTCGGATTGTCCCTGCTGCGCCGCGTTCCCGGCATCGTGAAGCGATGGATCAACCGGCCCGACATGGCCGAGAAGACGCGAAGACCGCATTGAGCGCTTCCCGCCACGAGCGCGCGCTGGTGGTTCTGACCGTCCTGGTGGGTACGGTGTCCACGCTGCTCGCCGCGACCATCGTCAACGTCGCGTTCCCGGCGCTGATGCAGGAGCTGCACGTGGGGAACGACAGCGTGCAGTGGGTGGCGACGGGCTTCCTGGCCGCCACGACGTCGACCATGCTCGGCGCTGCGTGGGGTATCGAGCGCTACGGCGAGCGCAACGTGTTCATCGCCGCCATGGTCGTGTTCGCCGCGAGCTCGATTCTCGGGATGCTCGCATGGAACCTCGATGCGCTCATCGCGGCCCGGGTGCTCCAGGGCGGCGCCGCCGGCATCGTGCAGCCGCTGTCCATGGTGTCGCTCTTCCGGGTGTTCCCGCCGGAGGCGCGCGGCCGCGCCATGGGTCTCTACGGATTCGGCATCGTGCTCGCCCCCGCCGTCGGGCCTGCGCTCGGCGGCGCGCTGGTCGATGCCTTCGGATGGCGCTCGATCTTCGCGCTGCCGCTGCCGTTCTGCGTGATCGCGCTCGTGCTCGCTGCCCGCACGCTGTCCACGCGTCGCGCCGATGGCGCACGAAAGTTCGACTTCATCGGAACGTTGCTGTTGATCGCCGGGCTCGTGGCGCTGCTCAACGTGCCGGTCGCCGGACATCGCGCCGGCTGGGGGGCGACGCAGACGCTGGCGCTCGGCGTTGCAGGGATCGCGCTCGGCGTCGCGTTCGTGCTGTGGGAACGGCATTCCGACCGTGCGCTCCTGCGCGTCGCGCTGTTCCGGCATCTCGGCTTCACCGGCGCGGCGCTGGTCGCGTTCGCGTACGGCGCCGGCCTCTTCGGAACCACGTATCTCCTGCCGGTGCTGGTGCAGCAGGTCGCGGCGTTCAACGCGGCGGAGGCCGGCGTGCTGCTCGCACCCGCGGGGGTCGCGCTCGCGTTCGCGATGACCATCGGCGGTCGACTCACCGATCAAGTGCCGGTGCGCTACGTCGTGATCGCAGGGCTGCTGCTCTTCGCGGTGTCGAGCGCCCTGTTCATGCGCGCAGGCGCGACGACCGGCTTCTGGGTCCTCGCCGCGTGGATCGTGATCGGTCGAATCGGCCTCGGCTTCATCATTCCCGCGCTGAACGTGGGCGCGGTGCAGGCGCTCGAGGGATCCGAGCTCACCTATGCCTCCGCCGGGGTGAACTTCATTCGACAGCTCGGCGGCGCGGTCGGCGTGAACGTGCTGGCCGTGCTGCTCGAATGGCGCCAGCTCGTGCATCCGGGCCAGCCCGCCCGCGCCTTCCACGAATGCTTCGGCGTGGTGACGCTGGCCTTCCTCCTGGCCGTGCTGCCTGCCGCCTGGATCGGGCGGCGGGCGACGACGAAGCCGCCGCACGGCGGCGGGACGCGCGGCACCACGCCGGGGCGGTGAGACGGTGGGCTCCGCGGTCGCGACGCAGTATCCGGCCGGAGGGCAGCCGCGAGCCGAGGGTGCCATCCGGGCCGAGTTCGGGCTATGCTGCGCGCCAAGAAAACGCGCCACCTCGGGAGGTTCCATGTACCGCCGAATCCTCGTCGCCTTCGACGGCTCGCCCGAGAGCCGGCTTGCCGTGGACGAATGCGCTCACCTCATCACCGTCTCGGGGCGCGAGATCCATCTCGTGTGCGTGGTGCACGACCCGTCCCCGTATCTTCTCGCGGGCGAGTTCGTGCCGGAGCCCGCGCTCGCGGTGGACCGCTCGCGCATGGAAGCCGACCTGAAGGAAGCCGCCAACCGCCTCACCGAGCGCGGCTTCTCGGTGACGACGCACCTGGAGGACGGAGAGCCGGTCGACGTGATCAGCAAGCTGTGCGAGCGCCTGGGCATCGACCTCCTCATCGTCGGTCACCGGCGCAGCAAGAAATTCGCGTTCCGCTGGTGGCGCGGCTCCATCGACTCGATGCTGATCGAGCGCGTTCGCTGCAGCATCCTCATCGCCGGCGACACGCCGCCGACCTGAACGTCAGCGCGCGTCGCCCGCGAGCGCGTTGATCGTCGCGAGCGCCGCCAGCGCCGCCGTTTCGGCGCGCAGCACGCGCGCGCCGAGATGCGCCACGCGTGCGCCGCGCGCGATGGCGGCGCGCACCTCGGCGTCGTCGAAGCCACCTTCGGGGCCGATGATCACCATCGACGGCACGGCGACGCGCGCGAGCGCCGGCAGCGACGTCGACGCGCCAGGATGCAGCAGCGCGGCGTCGGTCAGATCGCTGCGGCGTGCGAGCCACTCCGACAAAGGCACGATCGGCTCGACGTACGCGATGCGGTTGCGGCCGCATTGCTCGCAGGCTGCGACGGCGATCTGCTGCCAGCGGGTCGTGCGGCGATCGAGCCGCTCGGCCGGAGCGCGCTGGCTGCGTGCGGCAACGACGGGCTGGATCGCGCGAGCACCGAGCTCGACCGCCTTGCGCACGATCCAGTCCATGACATCCGCGGCGACCACGCCCTGCACAAGCGTGGTTGCATGGGGCGTCTCGCGCTCGACGTCGACGTGCGTCCCCACGCTCGCGCGCGCCTCCTTTCCCGATGCGAGGAGTGTCGCCGGATACTCGCCCCCGCGGCCGTCGAACAGCACCATCGCATCGCCGGCGCGCAGGCGAAGCACCTGCAGGGCATGCCGCGCCACCCCCGCGGGCAGCGCCAGCTCGACGCCGGACGCGAGCGTCGCCTCGTGCGGCGCGACGTAGAACCTCGGCGCGCTCACGTGCCGGATCGCGCGACGAAGTCGATGCGCACTTCGTCGCCGACCGGACGAAATCCGATGCGCGCGTAGACGGCGTTCGACGTCGGATTGGCCACGTCGGTGGTGAGGAACACGCGCTTCACGCCGGCCGCGATGCGCTCGCGCACGATCGATGCCACCAGCGAGGTCGCGTAGCCGCGTCTGCGCCGGTCGCGCAGCGTATAGACCATGCCGATGCGGGCGTCCGAACCGACGTCGATGTACCCCGCGAACGCGACCGGCAGCGGGTCGGTCCAGATGCGGAACCCGTTCCGCGCGAAGCGCCGCATGACCGAGGTCTCCACCTGGCGAGGGGAATCGGGCAGCTCGGCTTCGCGCGCGAAAGCAAGCGCGTGCTGCGTGAGCCAAGGCAGATCGGCACCGTCGGCCGGCCGCATCGCACCCGGCGCGCGGGGCACATCGCGCGGCTCGACGAGCAGATGATGGCGCAGGCGCATCGCGCTGCGCCACGCACACCCCGTGCACCGCGACCACGCCTCGGCAAAGGCCTCGCAGCCGACGCTTTCGCCGATGACGCTGTGCAGAGCAGGTCGCACTTCCGCGAGATCGCGCGCGAGCGCGGCTGCGGCGTCCGGCCGACTGTTCGCGACGATGACCGGCCCCTCGCGTTGCAGCGCGAGCCCGCGCGATTCCCCGAGCGTGCACGTCGCCGCATAGACGGCCGGTTGCAAGTGAGTCTGCGTGCGCCAGCCGTCGACCCAGCTCGTGATGAACACTTGCGCGGCCGGATCGCTCGCGAGCAGCGGCGTCGCCGCCGCGAGGAACGCGCCGGGGTCGGCGTGGCGCACGACGCTCAGAGGAACCCCCGCAAGGCGTCCAGCACCGCGTCCGGCGCCTCGGTCATCATCGCGTGGCCGATGCCGGGAAGCGACACGGTGCGCGCGTCGTGCAGCGCCTGCGCGAGCGGAGCCGCATCGCGCGCAGGCGCCATCTGGTCCCTCGTCCCGAGCAACAGGAGGGCGGGGCATTGCACCTTCGCGGCTGCGGCCAATCCGCCGGCGTAGCGCTGGCATGCCACGAGATCAGCGTGAAGCACACCCGCGCGCGTGCGCTCGAGGAGACGCATCGCCTGGCCGGGCATCCAGAGGCCCGGCTGACGGTTGCCGCCGAGCTGGTGCCGAGCGCTGTGCGACCACCCGTTGATGAGCTCGAGCGCCACGTGATCGTTGCGCTGCGCCGCCGCGATCAGCGCGTCGTTGACGGCCATCGGCACGGCGGGGCCGAGCAGCGCGAGCCGCTCGACGCCCCGCGCACGGCGGCCGGCGCATTCGAGGCAGGCGAGCGCGCCCATCGAGTGACCCACCAGCGACACGCGATCGAGGTTGGCTGCGCCGACCAGCGCGGCGACCCAGTCGGCAAGCGCCTCGACGCTCCCCAGCGCCTCACCGGCTGACCGACCATGGCCGGGCAGATCGACCGCCAGCACGTTGTGCCCGTGATGCGCGAAGTAGCGCGACTGCAGTGCCCAGACGCTGTGGTCGTTCGCCGCGCCATGCACGAAGACGATCGTCGCGCGCGCCCGATCGAGCGGTTGCCCGCCGGTGTACGCGTACACCTCGCGACCGTCGACGTCGACGCGCATCAGGCCTTGCCCGCGGCGTAGAGCGCGCGACCGAGGTCATCGATCAGGTCGCCCGGATCCTCGAGCCCGATCGACAGGCGGATGGTGCCCTCGGCGATCCCCGCGCGACGCAAATCCTCCGCGGACATGCGGAAATGCGTCGTGGAGGCGGGGTGAATCACGAGCGACCGGGCGTCGCCCACGTTGGCGAGATGCGAGAACAGCCGCAGCGCCTCGATGAAGCGCCGTCCCTGCTCGCGCGTGCCGCGCAGGTCGAAGCTGAACACCGCGCCTGCGCCGCGCGGCAGCAGGCGCTCCGCCAGCGCGTGATCGGGATGCGATGGCAGCTCCGGATAGCCGACGCTCGCGACCATCGGATGCTCCGCGAGGAACTTCACGACGGCGCGCGTGTTGTCGATGTGCCGCGCCATGCGCACGGGTAGCGTCTCGATGCCCTGGAGTATCTGGAATGCGGTGAACGGCGCCATGCACGCGCCGAAATCGCGCACGCCTTCGCGCCGCGCGCGCAGCAGGAATGCCGCGGTCGTCGACTCCTCGACGAAGACCATGTCGTGGAAGCCGCGATACGGCTCGGTGAGCGTCGGGAACTTGCCGCGCACGCCCGCGGCGTCCCAGTCGAACGCGCCCGAATCGACGAGCAGCCCGCCGATCACGACCCCGTGACCGGAGAGGAACTTCGTCGCGGAGTGGTAGACGAGATCGGCGCCATGCTCGAACGGCCGCATGAGCCACGGCGTGGTGAAGGTCGAGTCCACCAGCAAGGGCAGACCGTGCTCGTGCGCGAGCGCGGCGACCCGGGGAATGTCGAGCACGTCGAGGCCGGGATTGCCGAGCGTCTCGCCGAACAGCAGGCGCGTGCTCGGACGAACGGCCGCGCGCCACGCGTCGAGATCGCGCGGATCGACGAACGTGGTCTCGACGCCGAACCGCGGGAGGGTGAAGTCGAGCAGGTTGTGCGAGCCGCCGTACAGCGCGCGCGACGCGACGATGTGCGCGCCCGCGCCGAGCAGCGTCACGATCGCAAGATGCAGCGCGGCCTGGCCGCTCGCAGTCGCGATCGCACCCACGCCGCCTTCCAGCGCGGCGATGCGCTCCTCGAGCACCGCGCAGGTCGGATTGGAGATGCGCGAGTAAACGTAGCCCGCGCGCTCCATGTTGAAGAGCGCGGCCGCGTGATCGGTGTCCGGGAATACGAACGACGACGTCTGGTAGATCGGCGTCGCGCGCGCGCCGGTCGCCGGGTCCGGGTGCGCGCCCGCATGGAGCGCGAGCGTGTCGAACTGGTGCGTCTTGGGCGTTGTCATGCGGTCCGGCGCGAGCGTTGGGCGGCCGGGAATGTTAGCCCACGCGCCGCACGGCCGGGCACTGCGGGTTCGTCAAGGCACCCCCGTGCCGGCGCGGCGCAGCGGTAGACTGTGAACCCGATTGAGCCCAGGAGGGCGCGATGCAACGCAAGGCAAATGCCCGTTGGCAAGGAACCGCACGCGAAGGTACCGGCACGCTCTCGGTTCAGAGCGGCACGCTGCGTGACACGCCTTACACGTTCAAGGCGCGCTTCGGCGACGGAAAGGGCACCAATCCCGAGGAGCTGATTGCTGCCGCGCACGCCGGCTGCTTCACCATGGCGCTCGCCTTCGGGCTGGAGAACGCCGGCTTCACCGCGGACGCCATCGAGACCGAGGCGCAGCTCACCATGGAGCAGGTCCAAGGCGGCTTCGCCATCACCGCCGTGCACCTCACCACACGGGCGCGCGTTCCCAACATCGACGCGGCGAAGTTCAACGAGCTTGCGAGCGGCGCCAAGGCGAACTGCCCCGTCTCCAAGGTGCTCAACGCCACGATCACCATGGAAGCCACGCTGGCATAGCCGCCAGTGCGGCGGCACATCCGCTGCGCAAGCCCGGCCAAGCGGTCGGGAGGACCAAGGTGTAGCATATCGAACGAACGTTCGATCGCTGCATCATGCCGCTCAAGACCCTGGATGGATCCGATGCCGCGCCCCGCAAGGGGCGCGGGGCGGGGATCAACCCCGAAGGCCGCTTCGAGACCATCGAGCGCGACGCCGTCGACGACGGCTGGAACACGCCGCAGGAATCGCGCGCGCTCAAGACGACGATCACGATCGAGCCCGCGAAAAGCATCATCTCGCGCAACGATTCGCCCGACGTCGGTTTCTCGCAGTCGATCAACCCGTACGCGGGATGCGAGCACGGGTGCTCGTATTGCTTCGCCCGCCCGAGCCACGCATTCCGCAACCTCTCGCCCGGCGTGGACTTCGAGACGCGCATCTTCGCGAAGACCAATGCCGCCGAGCTGCTGCGCCGGGAGCTCTCGCAGCCGGGTTACCGGTGCAGCGTCATCGCGATCGGCGTCAATACCGACGCGTACCAGCCCATCGAGCGCGAGCTGCGCATCACGCGGTCGATCCTCGAGGTCTGCGCCGAGTTCAACCAGCCCGTCGGGCTCATCACCAAGAACGCGACCATCGAGCGCGACATCGACATCATCGCGCCGATGGCGGCGCGGCGCCTCGCGACCGTGACGATCTCGCTCAACAATCTCGATCACGACATCGCACGCCGCCTCGAGCCGCGCTGCGCGGCGCCCGCGCGTCGACTGCAGGCGATGCGGACGCTGTCGCAGGCCGGCATTCCGGTTCGTGTGCTGGTCGCGCCGGTGATCCCCTTCATCACGGACGATCAGATCGAGCGCGTGCTCGCCGCCGCGCGCGAGCACGGCGCCAGCGCGGCGGGCTACGTGCTCCTGCGCCTGCCGTGGGAAGTCAACGACGTCTTTCAAGAATGGCTCGAGCGGCACTATCCGCTGAAGGCGAAGCACGTCATGAGTCGCGTCCATGAGATGCGAGGCGGACGCGACAACGATCCGCGCTTCGGCAGCAGGATGACCGGATCCGGCCAGCTCGCGCAATTGCTCGAGCGCCGCTTCGAGCTCGCGTGCAAGCGTCTCGGCTTCGAGAACGACCGCGACGAAGCGATCGACACGACGCTCTTCCGCGTTCCCGCGCGGGACGATCCACAGCTCGCGCTGTTCTGACCAAAGTCGTCGGGCGCGTCGGGCGCGGTCACGACCGCCTGCGAGCGCGCGAAATATCGCGGGTTTTTCAAGCACCTGGGCGCGAGCGCGGCCGCCGGCACGTCCTGAAGCCGGTTTAAGAACATTTCATGCCGCCGCCAAAGACCTGAAGGGCGCTTCGGAAGACGATGCGTGCCATGCGATCCCACGGATCGATCCAACCCGGAGAAACCATGAAGACCATCGCCTCCCCCGCCATTCGCGCCGCTTCGCTGCTCTGCGCCGTCGCCATCACCGCGCTGATGGTCTTCGTGCACGCCGCCGACACGTCGCTGCTCGGCGCGCACGAGGTCGTGATCGCGGGGGCGCCCGTCGCGGTCGCGAGCGTCTCCGCCGTCGAATCGTCGCGTCGTTGATGCGGGGTTCGTCAACCCGACGCCGCCGGGGCGCACCGGATCCACGCCCATGTTCCTGCATCGCGCACGGTGCGCGCGATGTCACACCGAAAAGGAGTCACGAGATGAACCCGACCCGCCACGCCACGAGCATGCTCGCCACCAGCCTGTGCACGTTCGCGCTGCTCGTTGCCGCACCCCACACCGAGGCTGCGAATCGCTGCGACGGCCCGACGGTCGGCGGCGAAGCGCGCGCATGTGCAGCCGAGCGCGAAGGCGCCGATGCACTGCGCCGCTTCGTCGCGCGCACGCAGGCGATCTACGGGCTGTACTTCTGGGATCTGCGTCGCGCCGCGCCCGATACAAGCGCGGCGCAGGCACCGACATCCGTTCAAGTTGCAAGGTTGCAGAAAGCGCCGTAGAGCGCGGCTTGCGCGTAGGACGAAACCGGACGTCGATATCGAACGCGTGCGGACACACGGCACCGGAACCGCGGTCGCGCGCGTTCAGTCGTACAGACTGCGGCGCTTTGCAAGCGTCGTTGCACATCGACGAAAGGAATCGCATATGCGCAAGCCATTCAAACCTCTACTGGTCGCGGCCATGGTTGCCGCGGCCACCGCTGCCCCGGCGTTCGCCGACGACAACAGCATGACGCCGGCGTACGGCGACTCGTGGGCCAACCTGCAGGCGCGCGAACCCCAGGCGGCACCCGTGCCGGGCCTGGCCGATCAGCAGGACGCCGCGAACGCACGCGCATCGTGGGCGCACGCGCGCGACGACATGCGCGCACGTGCTCATCGCATGCGTGAAGCCACATCCGACACGTTCCACCGCATGACGGGCACCGGCTACACGACGGGCGCCCCGACCACCGGCACGACGATGTCGGGCAGCGCGACCACGACGGACCGCGCCGCGGTTTCGTCGAACCCGCCGGATCCACAGGCGGCACCGGCGGCGTACTCCGGGCAAAACGTTGCGCCGGGGCCCGCGGCCATCGACGCGGGCGCGAACGCGGCCGGCGCGGTTGGCTCGATTCCCGACCGTGGCGGCCCGGTGTCGCCGTCCGGATCGTCGACCAACACCGTCGACCCCACGGGCGTAGGCGCCGCCACGATGGGCGGCTCGCCTTATGGCGGCAATCAGGACCCGTCCAAGCTGCCGTCGCAGACGAGCAACTACTGATCGCGCGATAGCGTCAATGAAACGGGGGCCGCACGGCCCCCGTTTTTCATGCGCTCGCGAAGCCTCATTTCCAGTCGTACGTGACGCGCGCATAGATGAACCGCGCGCGCGGATCGTAATACGACGGATCGTACCCGGCCTGGAACGTGAGGTTCTGGTTGGTCAGCGGTGGATTGGTGTCGAACAGGTTCTTCACGCCGACGGTGAGGTTCCAGTTCTTGAATCCCGAGTAGCTGCCCTGCAGATCCCACAGGCTCATGCTGCTCACGCGCCGCGTATTGCCGTCGGGGTCGAGCAGCACGTCGATGTACGAGCTCTGGAACGTTTGCGCGACCGTCGCCGCCCAGGGCCCATACGCCCACGTCAGCGTGGCGTAGTGCTTCCATCGTGGTGTCACGCCGGTCGCCACCGCCGCGTAGTTGTTCGACACGAAGCCGGCGAAGCTGCCGTCGGGCTGCTCGACGTCGTACTTGATGTAATACGTGCCGTTGAGCGTCGCGGTGATGCGTCCCCACGGCATCGCCGGCGAGCGGTAGCGCGCGTCGATGTCGAGGCCGGTGATCTTCGTCTCGCCGAGGTTCACGAAACGCTGATCGATCGCGGTGATCGGACAGGGCGCGTTGGGCACGAACTCCGACGGCGGGCAATTCGCGGCACGCGTGACGTAGCTCGCATATTGGGCGCCGAGCGTCGGCGAGAGGATCGTGGCGATCGGGATGCCGTTGCTCACCAGGTCCTTCAGGTCCATGTTGAACCAGTCGACACCGAGCGACGTACCGTTCACCGGCTCGAACACGAAGCCGAGCGTCGTCTGGCGCGACCGCTCGGGCTTGAGATTCGGGTCGCCGCCGAACGTGACCGTGTACTGCGTGTTGCAGTCGGGATTGTTGGCGGCCTCGGGGGCGTTCGGATCGAGACAGCGAAGCGGATCGCTCACGCCGGCCTGCGACAGGCCCGGCGTGGCCGGATTCCACAGCTGATAGAGGCTCGGCGCCAGGAACCCCGTTCCCCACGAGCCGCGCAGCAGCAGCTCGCGCATCGGTTGCCAGCGCGCGCTCACCTTGGGATTCGTCGTGCTGCCGAAATCGCTGTAGTGGTCATAGCGGACCGCCACGTTGCCCTCGAGCGTCTTCAGAATCGGCACGTTCAGCTCGCTGAACAGCGCCCACTGCGTGCGCGAGTGATCGATCGGCTGGAGGTTGCCGCCGTAGTGCGACGCGTCCCCGTTCTGCAGCTGCAGCGCCGGGTTCTGCGTCAGGTTGGACTTGAAGAGCTGCGTGCCGAGCGCCAGCGCGAGCGGTCCGGCGGGAAGGGTGTAGATCTCTCCCGAGCCCTTCAGGTCGAAGCCATAGCCATACAGCTTGGCGTGGAACGCTTCGTCGGTGAACGCGGTGTCGCGGACCATCTGCGAAACCTCGGGTGTGTTCGGCCCGAACAGGTTGACGATGCCGCTGTTCAGCAGCGGCAGGATGCGCGAATACAGCGGAATGCCGGCGGTCGGACGCTCCTTGGTCGTGTTCTCGCTGTAGTTGATCGACCCGTCGAAGTCCCAGTTCCACGCCGAGCCCTTCATGCCCGCTACGGCCTGCCACGCCTCGTTGGTGTCGGTCCATGCGCGATTGCCGCATTCCACGCAGCGATAGCGGACGTTGAGGGGCTGGCCGTCCACGCCGGCTGCGATGGCCGCGTCGTGCGGATAGAACGGGCTCGTCGGCGGCAGCAGGATGTCCGACGCGCCGGTCGCCGTGAACGTCGTGGGAATCTGATCCGAGATCGGGACCGGCTGGATGACGACGTTCGTCTCCTGCCGCGCGTACATGCCGGTGAGATACGCCTGCCAGTCGGGCGTCATCTGGAAACGCGCCGAGCCGAACACGTTCGTCTGCTTGGTCTGCGGCAGGCTCTGCACGCCGTCGATGCGCGACGGATCGAAACGGCAACGGCCGCCGAGGGGGATCGACGGGCCGCAGTCCGGGTACGACGGATTGCCGATGCCGCCGGTGGAGATGAAGCCCGGGAAGCTCTGTCCGGACGTGGTGTTGAGCCCGATGTCGGGCAGGTAGCTCGTCTTCGAGAACTCGCGCTTGTTCTGGTCGAGCGACTGCTGCTCCTGGTAGTTCGCGGAGAAGAAGACGTTGTAGCGATCCTTGCCGAGATCACCGAGCCCGAGCGTCGCGCCGATCTCCCATTGGTCGCCGCCGCCGCCACCGCGCGTGGGCGTGCCGTAGAACGCCGTCGCCTCCGCGCCCTTGAAGTCCTGGCGCATGATGAAGTTGATGACGCCGCCGATCGCGTCGCTGCCGTAGATCGCCGATGCGCCGTCCTTCAGCACCTCGACGCGCTCGATCGCGGAGAAGGGAATCGCGGAGAGGTTCACGCCCTCGGTTCCCGAGATGCCGCCCGCGAACGTGCCGAGTCGATGCCCGTTGACCAGCACGAGCGTCGACGAGCCGCCGAGGCCGCGCAGCGACGCCGTCTGGTTGCCGAACGTCTCCGACCCGATCAGGTTGCCCAGCGAGACGTTTCCGGCGCTGTTGTTCGCCGAGACGAATTGCAACAGCTCCATCGCGTTCGTCGCGCCGGTCTTGTTGATCTCCTCGCGCGTGATGACCTGCACCGGCAGTGCGCCCTCGCCTTCGACGCGCCGGATGTTCGAGCCGGTCACCTCCACCTTGATGTCCTGCGCGGCGGCGCCGCCGGCGGCGAGCGCGGCGAGCGCTCCCGCCACGGCCGCGGCGATCTCGAGGTGCTTGCGCCGCACCTTCATTGCTCTCATGGAAACTCCCCCAGTTGGAGTGCTGCGGTTGAATGACGCACGAGGAGCGCTTGCGGGATGCTCATCGCGACGCTACAGAGCGTAGGGGTTCGTTTCAGGCGGTCGCAACAACATGTTTGTGAATGGCGCCGCGCCGTGGGCGAAGCGCTCGAAACGATGTGTGAACGGGCAGCGGGCGCGCGCCCGGTTGCGCCGCCGGAGGAATCGCGCTAGTGTGTCGCGCAATTACATGTATATACATGTATCTGGCCCGTGCCGCGGGAACACGCCATGCGCAGAGCTGCCGACCGAACGAGCCTTTTCTCGCGCCATCCCTTCGTCGAGACGGGCGTCCCGGACGAGCCGCCGCAGCCCCCGGCGCCGCCGCGCGCGGAGGGCGGCTACCTGACGCGCATACCGGTGCGCGCGATCAACCGCATCGTGATCGTGCAGGTCTCCGAGATCCGAAGGCTGGAGGCCGAGGACAACTACGTGCGGATCTGGACCGACCGGCCGTTCCTGCACAAGGAGACGCTGACCGGTCTCATGGATCGGCTCGACCCGCGAGACTTCCTCCGCATCCACCGCTCGCACGCCGTCAACGTGCGTGTGGTCCGCGAGCTGCGACCGCAGATCCACGGCGAGTACGTCGTCGTGCTCGACGACGCGACCGAGCTCACGTCCGGACGCAGCTACCGCAGCCGCATCCAGCAGGCGTTCGGCCTCGCGCGGCCGCAGCCGGAGCCGCGCGTCGAGGCCGAGCGCTAGCCGAGCGCGAGCGGGAAAGCGACCAGATCCACCGTGTCGTCGGGTGGCGTACGCCGTCGTGCGCGCCGCGGCCAGGTGAAGCGCGCGCCCTCGTGCCGCAGCAGCGCTCCCTTCACGGCGACACCGCCCGGATGGCTGCCGAGCGACCCGGACGCAGCGATGACCCGATGGCACGGCACGAGCATCGGCACCGGATTCGATGCCAGGCATACGCCGACCGCGCGCTGCGCGCGCGGCATGCCGAGGCGTTGTGCAATCGACGCGTAAGTCGTGACGTCGCCGGGCGCAACGTCGCGCACGAGACTCCACACCCGCCGCTGCATCGGGGTGGCAGGCGCGGCAAGCGGCACGTCGTCGAGCGCGCGAAGCTCTCCGGCGAAATAGCGCGCGATGCGCCGCGCGATGCCGACCGGATCGCCGTCCTCGACACGAAAGAACGGGCCGAACGCGCGCCGCAGCCGGGGCTCGAGACCTTGCGCGCAGGCGTCGAACGCCAGCGCGCACACCCCCGCCTCCACGCTGGCCACGTGCAGCACGCCGAGCGGGCCCGCAACCCGGGTGACGTACACGACCGTCGTGGCGTGCATGCCGTAGTCGGCGAGCATCGGCGTCATGTCAATCGAATGCGCCCGTCATCGATGCAGTGTAGGCAAGCGCGCGCGGAGCCGCACGCGAATTGGCTGGACGCAGGCGGACACCGGTGAACCGCGCACACCGCGCGGCCAGCCGGCCGCGCATCCGCGGCTTCAGTCGCCGTGGGGTGGGCTCGCGCCGGCGCGCTGCGCGTGGCGCGCGCGAAACGCCGCCTGGCGCGCGCGATTGCCGCATTCGCGCGACTGGCAGAAGCGCCGCGAGCCGTTACGCGTGAGATCGACGAACAGCCGGCCGCATCCACGGTCGTCCGCGCACTGCTTGATGCGCTCGCCGTGCGCGCCGGTCACGAGCGCCACGGCGGAGAGCGCGCAATGGAACCGTACGCTGTCGAGACCCTCGACGCCGTGCCGCGGGCCGAGCGCCAGCGCGTCGCGCTGCAAGGCGATGGCGAGCGCGGCAAGCGCGGCATCGAACGCCGAATCGAGCTGTGCCAGGTCCTCGTCCGCGGCGTCGCCGTGCGCCGCGCGTGCGGCGAATATGCGGTAGATGGCCTCGCGCAGGCGCACGAGCGCGGCGAGCTCCAGCTCGGCAGCGCGCGGATGACGCGCGGCGTGCGCCGCCACACGCGCGAGCGCCTGCGCGTCGGCGAGCGACTCGCTGCGCGCGAACGCAACCACGTCGTCGAACGTGGAAAGCTGCTCGATGGGACTCGCGCTGTGACGCCATTGACGCGTGTTGGCGAGCGACAGGCACAGCGGCGCATCGGCCTGCTCCAGCAGGCGCACGCGCCAGCGCTCCCAGGCCCCCGCTGCCACGGTGTTGCGCGTCGTCAACGCCATCCCCCCGACGGCGACAAGTCGCGATGGTAGCGCATTGCGCGGCCCCTCGCGCGGGCGCAGACTCCGCAGCGTGGCAGACCTCATCGAGCGCCTCGCGGCGTGCTACACGGGCGCCGTGCACGACGTGCTGCGGGAGATGGGGCATCGCGACGTCGTGCTGCCGGCGGACATCAAGGCCATCGCGCCCGGCACGCGGCTTGCCGGGCCGGTGTGGACGGTTTCCGGTGGCATCGACCGGACGCGCTCCCGCCACGACACGTTGCTCGGCTGGTGCACGCTGCTCGCTCGCGCGCCGTCGGGTCACGTGGTCGTGTGCCAGCCCAACACGCGCGACATCGCCCTCATGGGCGAGCTGTCGGCGCAGACCTTGCAGGCGCGCGGCGTGCTGGGCTACGTGGTCGACGGCGGATCGCGCGACACCGACCTAGTCCTCGCCCAGCGCTTCCCCGTGTTCTGCGCGTTCCTCACGCCGGCGGACATCGTCGAGACGTGGATGCCGGACCGTTACGGCGAGCCCATCGTCATCGGCACGGTGAGCGTCAACAGCGGCGACTGGCTGCTCGGCGATCGGGACGGCGTGGTGATCATCCCTGGCGGAATCGTCGAAGACGTCGTCGCGCGCACCGAGGCCGTGGTCGCGACGGAGAGCGACATGCGCCGCGCCCTGGTCCAAGGCATGGATCCGGTCGAGGCGTATCTCAAGTACGGCAAGTTCTGATGCGAAAAAAGTTCGCGACGCCGCGTCGCGGCGTCGCGAGATCGTCTCGTAGGTTTTTGTTTACCACTCACCTCGCTACGCGGCCGCGTGCACCCCTTCCGCGATCTCCTCGATCAGCTTGCGGTTGAAGGCGGGGATGTCGTCGGGCTTGCGCGAAGTCACGAGGCCGCGCTCGGCCACGACTTGCTCGTCGGTCCAGCGCGCGCCCGCGTTGACGAGATCCTGCCGCAGCGACGGCCAGCTGGTGACGTGACGTCCCTTGATGACGCCGGCGTTGATGAGCGTCCACGGTCCATGGCAGATCGCGCCGACCGGCTTGCCTTGCTCGAAGAACGCGCGCACGAACGCCAGCACGTCCTCGTGCAGGCGCAGCTTGTCGGGATTGATCACCCCGCCGGGCAGCACGAGGGCATCGTAATCGTCGGCTTTCGCGTCGCCGACCACCTTGTCCACCGCGACTTCGTCACCCCAATCGGTGTGCTTCCAGCCGCGGATGCGCCCCGGCTTGAGCGACACGACGTCGACCTTCGCGCCGGCCGCTTCCAGTGCCTTCTTCGGCTCGAGCAGCTCGGACTGCTCGAAACCGTCCGTGGCCACGATGGCCACGCGCTTGCTCGAAAGGTTCTGCACAGGCGTACTCCTTGTCTCGAAGGCCGCAAAGGGGCCCATCGGGTTGGAGGCCGCGCCGCAGATGAAGTTTCGCCCGCCTAGAGGTCGAGCGTCGGCTGCTCGGGATCGCCGTCGTAGCGCAGGCGCCCGTGGTCGATCCATGCAGCCGCGGTATACGGGTGGGCAACGAGCGTGCCATCGGCTGCGATGTGCGCGACCGGCCGACCGCCGGCCTGCAGTGCATCGGCGAGGAGCGAGCGGTGACAGCGCCACCACAGCACTTCGGCGCACATGATCGCGCAGCGGCGCGTGTCGCACCGCGCAGTCAGTGCATCGAACGCCGCGGCGAACGCCGGCGTCTCCATGTAGTCCGCGTAGCCGCGAAACGACGCGTTGCGCCAGCGCGTGTTGTGCGAATCCGGCCGCGCCTTGCGGCGGCCGCCCAGCGCCTCGCACCACGCGTACTCGATGCCGGCGCCGGCGAGCGAGGCGCGCAGCGGCTCGACGTTGAACTGCGGCTGCGTTCGTGACCCGGGGTGACGGCGCACGTCGACGAGCGTGTCGACGACGTGCCGCTGGAGGAGGTCGACGAAGACGTCGATCGGGCGCGTGGAATGCCCGATCGTGAGAACGCGCGCGTCGACGGCGTGTCGCCGGTCCGCTGGCGCCTTCGGCTGCTTCAGTGGCTCTCGCGCCCGACCGGCGCGCCCGACGCCCCGCGCAGGAAATCGAGGTCGACGCCTTTGTCGGCCTGCTGCACGGTGTCGCAATAGAGCTTCACCCAGCCGCGCTGCGAATGCGGCGGCGGCGGCGTCCATCGCGACCGTCGCGCAGCGAGCTCGGCGTCCGGTACGAGGAGTCGCAGCGAGCGCCGCGGAACGTCGAGCTCGATGCGGTCGCCGTTCGCGACCAGCGCGAGCGGACCGCCGGCCGCGGCCTCGGGCGCGGTGTGCAGCACCACCGTGCCGTACGCGGTGCCGGACATCCGCGCATCGGAGATGCGCACCATGTCGGTGACGCCCTGCTTGAGGATCTTGGCAGGCAGCGCGAAGTTGCCGACCTCGGGAAAGCCGGGATAGCCCTTGGGTCCGCAGTTCTTCAGCACCAGGATGTCGTCCGCGTTCACGTCGAGCGCCGGATCGTCGATGCGGCGGTTGAGGTCGTCGATGTCCTCGAAAACCACGGCGCGGCCGGTATGCTGCATCAATGCGGGTGTCGCGGCGGAAGGCTTGAGCACCGCGCCGTCGGGCGCGAGATTGCCGCGCAGCACCGCGATGCCGCCGTGCGGCTTGAACGGCTGCGCGAGCGGGGTGATGACCTGCGGGTTGTAGTTGACGGCATCCTTCACGTTGTCCCACAGCGTCTGGCCGTTGACGGTGAGCGCGTCGCGATGCAGGAACTGCGCGATCTCCCTGATGACGACCGGCAGCCCGCCCGCGTAATAGAAGTCCTCCATGAGGTAGCGGCCCGACGGCATGAGGTCGACGAGGCACGGCATCTCGCGACCGAGGCGATCCCAGTCGTCGAGCGTGAGATCCACGCCGATGCGTCCCGCGATCGCGAGCAGGTGCACGACCGCGTTGGTCGACCCGCCGATGGCTCCGTTGACCATGATCGCGTTCTCGAACGCCTGCTTGGTGAGGATGCGCGACATGCGCAGATCCTCGTTCACCATCTGCACGATGCGCCTGCCCGCCATGCGCGCGAGCACCTTGCGCCGCGAGTCCACCGCCGGAATCGCCGCGTTGGTAGGCAGGCCCATGCCGAGCGCCTCGACCATGGAGGCCATCGTCGACGCCGTGCCCATGGTCATGCAATGGCCGGCGGAGCGCGACATGCACGACTCGGCCTCGATCATGTCGGCCTCGGTCATCTCGCCGGTCTTCAGCATCTCGGTGAACTTCCACACGTGCGTGCCCGAGCCGATGTCCTGCCCGCGGAACTTCCCGTTGAGCATCGGCCCGCCCGACACCCCGATGGTCGGCAGGTCGCACGATGCCGCGCCCATGAGCAGCGCCGGCGTGGTCTTGTCGCAGCCCATGAGAAGCACCACGCCGTCGAACGGATTGGCGCGAATCGACTCCTCGACGTCCATCGCCGCCTGGTTGCGGAAGAGCATCGTGGTCGGGCGCATGAGCGTCTCGCCGAGGCTCATCACCGGGAACTCGAGGGGAAACCCGCCGGCGTCCAGCACGCCGCGGCGCACGTGCTCCGCGAGCTCGCGGAAGTGCGCGTTGCACGGTGTCGCTTCCGACCAGGTGTTGCAAATGCCGATGACCGGTCGACCGTCGAACTGGTCGTGCGGAATGCCCTGGTTCTTCATCCACGAGCGGTGGACGAGGCCGTCGCGGTCGTGACGGCCGAACCACTCGGCGGAGCGAAGCTTGCGTTTGGCTTTTGGATCGGTAGGACTGCTCATCGGAGATTCATCGCCCGTTCGCCCGGCACGGCCGGGCGTGATGACTGCAACGCGCGACGCGCGTTGCCCTTGCGCCCGTTTCCGCTCTCAGGCCGCCAGTCTCTGGCCGGTCTTCTGGTCGAAGAGATGCGCCATGCCGGAATCGATCGCGAGCCCGACGTGATCGCCCGGGTTCACGTTGGGTCGACCCGATGTGACGAGCGTCACCTGCGACCCGCCCACCTGGACGAGGAGCTCCGTTTCTGCGCCCGTCGGCTCGACGACCACGACGTTCCCGGGCACCGATGCGCCGCTCCCGGTGAGAACGAGGTGCTCGGGCCGCACGCCGAGCGCGACGGGCTGGCCATCGCTTCCGGCGCTCGCCGGCAGGGGCCAGCGCAAGCCGCCGTCCGCCTCCACGAACGCCGTGCCGTTGCTTCGGCGCAGCGTGCCGTTGACGACATTCATCGCGGGCGAGCCGATGAATTGCGCGACGAAGAGATTGTCCGGGCGATCGTAGAGCTCGAGCGGCGCGCCGATCTGCTCGATGCGCCCGTCGTGCATCACGACGATGCGGTCGGCCATGGTCATCGCCTCGATCTGGTCGTGCGTGACGTACACCGTGGTGGTGCGCAGGCGCTGGTGGAGCGCCTTGATCTCGGCGCGCATCGCGACCCGCAGCTTGGCGTCGAGGTTCGAGAGCGGCTCGTCGAACAGGAACACTTTCGGGTCGCGCACGATGGCCCGGCCCATCGCGACGCGCTGACGCTGGCCGCCCGACAATTCGCGCGGATAGCGATGCAGGTAGGGCTCGAGATTGAGGATCTTCGCCGCGCGCATGACGCGCTGGTCGATCTCGCTCTTGTCGGCCTTGCGCAGCTTCAGGCTGAAGCCCATGTTGTCGCGCACCGTCATGTGCGGATACAGGGCGTAGCTCTGGAACACCATCGCGATGTCGCGATCCTTGGAATCGACGTCGTTCACGACCTTGCCGTCGATCGCGATCGTTCCCGACGAGATCTCCTCGAGGCCGGCGAGCATGCGCAGCAGCGTCGACTTGCCGCAGCCCGACGGGCCGACGAGGACCATGAATTCGCCGTCGGCGATGTCGAAGCTGATGCCGTGGATGACCTTGGTGGTCCCGAACGATTTCTCGATGCTGGAGAAGTTGACTGAGGCCATGTCCGTCTCGCGGGTTCGTTAGGTCTTGACTGCGCCGGCGGTGAGGCCGCCGACCATGTAGCGCTTGAATGCGTAATATATCGCCGCCGGCGGCAGGGCGTAGATCAGGCCGGTGGTCATGAGCAGCTCCCACGGCGAATCATCGGCCGACAGGAAGTGCCCGAGCGCGACCGGCAGCGTGATGTCCGTGTCCCTCGACAGCAGCAGGAACGCGTACAGATACTCGTTCCAGGCGAGCAGCAGCGCATAGGTGCCGACCGCGACCAGCGACGGCGTCATGAGCGGCAGGTAGACGAGGCGGAACAGCTGCGGCGGCGAGGCGCCGTCGATGCGCGCGGCCTCGTCGAGCTCGTAGGGCAGCTTGTCGGACGCCTGCTTCAGCACCCACAGCGAATAAGGCGAGGCGATCGTCACCATCGCGAGGATGAGCGCCCACTGGTTGTTGAGCAGCCCGTAGGAGCCCATCGCCTTGTACATCGGCACCGCGAGGAACGCCGCCGGAATGAAGTAGGTCAGCAGCGCGAGGTTCAGCACCACGCGGCCGCCCTTCGCGCGGATCCGGCTGATCGCGAACGCGGCGGTGGTCGCCACGAACAGCGTGAGGAATCCCACCGCCACCGCGATCACCACCGAGTTCCACAGCTGCAGCCAGAAGTGATTCAGGAAATAGTGCTCCTGGCGAAACACAGTGACGAAATTCTTGAGGGTGGGGTGAGCCGGCCACAGCCGGCCCGAGAATGCCTCGTCCTTGGTCGAGATCGAGAACAGGAACAGGTGATAGATCGGCAGCAGCGTCCAGATCGCCACCGGGATGCCGATCAGGATGAGGCGCGCCTCGGTGAGAGCCTTCTTCATGTCAGTCGCGCCGGGCCGCCGGATGCTGGCAAAAGCACGGGCCGCCTTCGGGCGGCCGTGCGGCAGCCCGTTGCGACTGACTCCGCCCCCCCTGGGGGCAGCGAGCGAAGCGAGCGTGGGGGTCGTTCATCTCGACAGGCGCTTCATCATGAAGTAGACCAGCGGCAATACGAGCGGCAGCGCGCACACGATCGTCGCCATCGCGAGGTCGACCTGGTCGAGGCGCAGGTAGCGAATGCCGAGCGTGGCCAGGATGTGCGTGAGGTCCGCCGGGCCGCCGCCGGTGAGCAGGTACACGCTGTTGAAATCACCGAGCGTCCAGATCATCGACAAGAGCAGCGAGGTCAGGTAGATCGCCTGCATCGACGGCCACGTGACGAACCGGAACTTCTGCCATCCCGTCGCGCCGTCCACGCTGGACGCCTCGTACAGCTCCTGCGGAATCGAAAGCCGCGCCGCGATCAGGATCATCGTCCAGAACGGTAGGCTCTTCCACACGTGCACGACCATGGCCATCGACAGCGCGAGCCAGCGGTCGTTGAGCCAGTTGGGGCCGTCCTCCGCGGTGAGCCTGAAGATCAGCTGATTGATGACGCCCCACTCGGGGTTCAGCATGAAGCGGATCGACAGGATCGTCGGAATCGATGGAACCGCCCACGGGAGGATGAAAAGCACCGACAGGATCTTGATCCACCAGCGCGCGCGGATGAAGAAGCCCGAGAGGAACAGCGCGACCATCATCTTCAGGTTGATCGCCACGATGATGAACACGAGCGTGTTCACCACCGACGACCCGAAGACCGGATCGCTGACGAGCTCGACGTAGCTCTGCGGATGACGGGCGAGCCACAGGCCGTAGCCGACCGGGTAAACGACGAACACCAGGAACACGACCGCGTACGGCGCGAGGAGGATCAACCCCCACGTGTGCCAGGTCGACAGGCGGCGCTTGGGCGCCGGCGCGGCCGGTTCGACGCGAGGAAGGGCTAACGTCGACATCGGATGGAATCCGAAAGTCGGGGCAGCCGCGCCGCCCCGCTTCCATCGTACGTTTTCAGGCGCCGCCGCCGGCGACTTCCTTGATGCGGTTGATCATCTCGTCGGTCGCCTTCTCCGGCGTCCACTTGTCGTTCACCACGCGGCTCACCGCCTTCATCCACACGTTCTCGTTGTTGAGGATCGTGAACTTGTAGTTCTTGGTGAATTCGAACGTGCTCGTGCCCGCGGCGAACTGCTTCTGCACCGACGTGCGATGCGGGTCGGCCAGCCAGAACGACAGGCGCGCCGCGCCCGACTTCGTGACGGGATACCAGCGTCCGAGCGAGCCCTCGACGTACGGAATCAGGTTCTCGTCCTGGAGCAGGAAGGCCACGAACTCCTTCGCGCGCTTCTTGTTCTTCGCATCGGCGAACACCACGCCGGTCTTGACCGCCGCGCGGTAGTTCATCGGCGAGCCGTCGGGCTTCTTCGGGAAGCCGGCCGTGGCGATGTTCTCGAAGTAGTTCTTCTTCGCCTGGTCGCGCTCGGCCTGCGAGAGGGTGGCGTTGTTCATGTCGTCGAACCACTTCGCGGCGATGGAGATCGTCGCGTTGTGGGTCATGATCGTCGTCTTGTTGTGGAACGCGACGTTGTTGTCGGGATCCTTCCAGCTCGTCGAGGACGGCGGCGTGCAGCCCTTCTGGTACGGCATGGCGTAGTCGCGCACCGTGTTGATGAGGCCCTGGCGGACCTTCGGGTCGTTCACCAGCAGCTTGCCGTTGTCGTCGACGAGCTTCACGTTGTACGCGTCCATGAACGTCAGGAACGAGTAGTACGAGTCGCTGGAGTCGACGCCGAGCGGCTGCCCGATGCCGAACGCGCGCTTGCCGCTCGCCTTGCGATACGCCGGCTGCGCCTTGTCGCACCAGAAGCTCCAGTACTCCTTCCACGTGGTCGGAATATCGGACTCCTTGAGGCCCGCCTCGGCCAGCATGTCCTTCCAGTACTCGATGTGCATCGTCTGCTGCTTGATCGGGAACGCGTAGTACGCGCGCTTGCCCGTCTTGGAGTTCAGCAGGTACGTGGTCTCGAGCGTGTTCGGCAGGAACTTGTCCTTGATCGGCGTCAGCACGTCGGAGAGGTCCTCGAGCTTGCCGTCGTAGGCCCACTTGCCCGTGACCTGGAAGTCGAACACGTCGATGTAGGCCACGTCGGGCGGCGTTCCGGCGTCGAGCGCGGACACGGTCTTCGGAATGCCGTCCTGCACCGCGTACTGCGACAGCTCGACCTTGATGCCGCTCTTCTGCTCGTACTTCTTGATGGCCTCGTAGAGCGCGTCGTCCTCGCTCTTGTAGAAGCCCTTCACCCACCACACGACCAGCTTCTCCTGGGCCGCGGCCGGTGCCGCCGCCGCGAGCATGGCGCAGGCGACGATCGCGCCACATAGCTTCATCAGGCACTTCATCGAGCTCCTCCTTCGGTTGTTATGGGCCGATGGCACGGCCGTGATTCGATCCAGCCTAACGGGGCGCCATTATGCGCGTCAATGGCCCGCCGCCGGCTCACATGACGGCGCCGAGATACCACGGGATGAATTCGTTCTGCCCGTAGCCGTGCTGCTCGCTCTTGGTCCGATTCCCCGACGCGGTGTCGAGCATCAAGCGGAACAATCGTTCGCCGAGCTCCTGGACGCTCGCCGTGCCGTCCACGATCTCGCCGCAGTTGAGATCGATGTCCTCCTCCTGCCGCTGCCACAGCGCGGAATTGGTCGACAGCTTCAGCGACGGCGACGGCGCGCAGCCGTACGCGGAGCCGCGCCCCGTGGTGAACACGATCATGTTCGCGCCTCCGGCGACCTGTCCGGTGGCCGACACGGGATCGTAGCCGGGCGTATCCATGTACACGAAGCCTTTCGCCGTCACGGGCTCGGCGTATTCGTACACCGCGACCAGGTTCGACGTGCCGCCCTTCGCCACCGCACCGAGCGACTTCTCGAGGATGGTGGTGAGGCCGCCGGCCTTGTTGCCCGGCGACGGGTTGTTGTTCATCTCGCCCTTCTCGCGCGCGGTGTACTCCTCCCACCAGCGAATGCGCTCGACGAGCTTCTCGCCGACCTCGCGCGATACCGCGCGACGCGTCAGCAGATGCTCGGCGCCGTAGATCTCGGGCGTTTCCGACAGGATCGCGGTACCACCATGGCGCACGAGGATGTCGACGGCGGCGCCGAGCGCCGGATTGGCCGTGATGCCCGAATAGCCGTCGGAGCCGCCGCATTGAAGGCCCACGGTGATGTTCGATGCGGGCACCGTCGTGCGCGTGACCTCGTTCGCGTGCGGCAGCATGTCCTCGATGAGCTTGATGCCGTGCGCGATGGTCTTCGCGGTGCCGCCCGTGTCCTGGATCGAGAACGTGCGCAGGAGCGGTCCTTCGTCGAGCTGCTCCGCGCCGAGAAGCGCGCTGATCTGGTTCGCCTCGCACCCGAGCCCGATCATGAGCACGCCGGCGAAGTTGACGTGCTTCGCATATCCGCCGAGCGTGCGCCGCAGGAGCCGCATGCCCTCGCCCTGCGTGTCCATGCCGCAGCCGGAGCCGTGCGTGAGCGCGACCACGCCGTCGACGTTGGGATACGCGGCGAGCCGCTCGCGGGTGAAATGGCTGGCGATGCCGCGCGCCACCGTCGCGGAGCAGTTCACCGTCGACAGGATGCCGAGATAGTTTCGCGTGGCGACGCGCCCATCGGCACGCAGGATGCCCTGGAACGTCGCCGGTGCGTCGACGTACGCGGTGGGATGCACATCGGCGCCGAACGCGTAGTCCCGCGAGAAGGAGCCCATCGCAAGGTTGTGCAGGTGCACGTGCTCGCCCGGGCCGATGTCGCGGCTCGCGAAGCCGATGACCTGGTTGTAGCGCTTCACCGGCTCGCCGCGCGCAATGGCATGGGTGGCGACCTTGTGTCCCGGCGGCACGAGGCCGACGACGGTCACGTCCTCGTCGAGCAGCTTGGTGCCGCCGACGAGCTGCGATCGAGCGATGACGACGTCGTCGTTGGGGTGCAGGCGGATGACGAGCGAGCTTCGAGTGAGCATGGCGATACCTCAGGCGGTGATGGTCGCGCGCGCGACGGCTGCCGCGTCGATGCGTCCGAAGTCCCAGTCGATGCCGAGACCGGGCGCGTCGGGCGGCACGGCATGGCCGTCCTCCAGTTTGATGCGCGACGTGGTGATCGAGTCGAGCTGCGGGATGTACTCGACCCAGGCACCGTTCGGAACGGCCGCGGTGAGCGAGACATGCAGCTCCATGAGGAAATGGGGGCAAACCGGCGCGTTGAAAGCCTCGGCCAGGTGCGCGACCTTGAGCCACGGCGTGATGCCGCCGATGCGTGCGCAGTCGACCTGGACGACGGAGCAGGCACGCCGCTCGAGGTATTCGCGGAAGTGCGACGGATGATAGAGCGACTCGCCGACTGCGATCGGCATCGACGCCGACGCGGCGAGCTCGACGTGGCCCGCCAGGTCCTCGGCCGGCAGCGGCTCCTCGAGCCACGCGAGCATGAGCGGTGCATAGGCATGCGCCCGGCGCCGCGCTTCGGCCACCGTGAACGCCTGGTTGGCGTCGACCATGACCGCGAAGTCGTCGCCGACCGCTTCACGGACCTTCGCGAGGCGCGCGACGTCTTCGGCGATGACGGGTCGCCCGACCTTGATCTTGGCGCCGCGAAACCCCTGCGCCCGCGCGCCCTGCGCCTCGTCGACGAGCTGCGCGACCGAATGGTGCAGCCATCCGCCTTCGGTGGTGTACACCGGCACGCTGCGCTGCGCCCCGCCGGCCGTCTTCCACAGCGGCTCGCCCGCACGCCGTGCCTTGAGGTCCCACAGCGCGGTGTCGATCGCCGCCAGCGCAAGGCTCGTGATCGCGCCCACCGCCGTGGCGTGCGTGTGGAAGAACAGGTCCTTCCAGATCGCCTCGATCTCGCGCGAGTCGCGGCCGACGAGCCTCGGCGCGAGATGGTCGCGCAGGAGCGCCATCACGGAGGATCCGCCGGTGCCGATCGTGTACGTGTACCCCACGCCGACGGCACCGTCGGCGCAGGTGATCCGCACGAGCGGCGTCTCCTGCTTGACGAACGACTGGATCGCGTCGGTGCGCACGACCTTCGGCGCGAGATCGACCTGCAACAGCTCGACGCGCTCGATGCGCGCCGACGTCAGCGGCGCCGGGCCGCCGCGAGCCGCTGACGCGCCCCCCGGGGGGCAGCGAGCGAAGGGAGCGTGGGGGGACGTCATCTCTCAGTGGTAGAAGACATGCGGCAGCCACAGCGAGATCTGCGGCACGTACGTGATGAGGATCAGCGACAGCAGCAGCGGCACGAGCCACGGCACGATCGCCATGGTGGTGCGCTCGATGGACATGTTCGCCACGCGCGCGAGCACGAACAGCACCATGCCCATCGGCGGATGCAGCAGCCCGATCATGAGGTTCAGCACCATGACGAGGCCGAAGTGCACCGGATCGATGCCGAGCTGCTGGATCACCGGCATGAGGACGGGCACGAGAATGAGAATGGCGGCCGTGGGCTCGAGGAAGCAGCCGACGAACAGCATGAGCAGGTTCGCGAGCAGCAGGAACACCCACGGGCTGTGCGTGAACGACAGCACCCACACCGCCACCATGTCGGTCACGCGCGTGGCGGTCAGCAGCCAGCCGAAGATCGACGCCGCCGCGACGATGAACATGACCGTCGCGGTCGTCTCGATGGTGTCCATCGCGACCTTCGCGAGCATGCGCCAGCTGAGCGTGCGATACCACACCAGCCCGAGGATGAGCGCCCACACGCACGCCGCGATCGCCCCTTCGGTCGGGGTGAAAACACCCGTGGTCATGCCGCCGATCAGCAGCACCGGGGTCATGATCGGCATCACGGCGTCGAACTTCCAGATCCAGTCGGCCAGGAACAGCGCGAGCATGCCGGTGCCGAGCGCCCAGTTGAACGGCATTCCCGCGACGATGAGGCCCCACATCGCGAGCGGGAATCCGATGACGACCGCGAGCTCGGTGAATGCCTTGCCCATGCGCCGCCATTCGAACTTGACGTCACCGCCCCAGGCGTACTTGTGGGCGAAGTACGCGACGGTGAGCATCATGAGGATGGCCATGACGACGCCCGGCACGATGCCGGCGAGGAAGAGCTGTCCCACCGACACGTTGGCCATCATCCCGTAGATCACGAAGGGCAGCGATGGCGGGATGATCGGCCCGAGCGTGGCCGACGCCGCCGTCACGCCCACGGAGAAACCCATGTCGTAGCCGTGGTCGCGCATCGCCTTGATCTCGATGGTGCCGAGGCCCGCGGCGTCGGCGATGGCGGTGCCGGACATGCCGGCGAAGATCACCGAGCCCAGGATGTTGACGTGGCCGAGGCCGCCCTTCAGCCAGCCCACGAGCGACAGCGCGAAGTTGTAGATGCGGTTGGTGATGCCGGCGTTGTTCATCAGGTTGCCGGCGAAGATGAAGAACGGGACGGCCAGCAGCGGGAAGCTGTCGATGCCGCTGATCATGCGATGCACGACCACGAACGGCGGCAGGTCGCCGGAGAGGAGGATGTAGACCAGCGCCGAGCCGGCCATCGCGATGGCGACCGGAACACCCGTCGCCATCATCGCCAGGAACGAGCCGAGGAGCGCCGGCGTCACAGCGAGCCTTCCATGAACGCCTCCGGCCGCTCGAGCGACGTGTACCCGCGCCGCCAGTTCTCGATGGCGACCTGCACCGAGCGCACGGTGCAGAACGCGAAGCCCACCATGCACACGCCGTACACGTAATTCATCGGCAGGTCGATGATCGTCATCTTGTAGTTGACCATCTTGTCCATCATCTGCCAGGTCAGCACCGTGACGTAACCGAAGAACGCGATCTTGACCGCGTCGACGAGCGTGGCGAGCACGCGGCCGACGGCCTTCGGGACCAGCCGATACACGAAGTCGACGTGAATGTGCCGCGTGGTGCGCACGGACGCCGCGATGCCGATGAACACCGTGGCGATGAGCAGGTAGCGCGCGATCTCCTCGGTCCACGAGGCCGAGTTGTTCAGCACGTAGCGCGTGAAGAACTGGTAGAAGATCGTGGCCGCGAGCAGCCAGAAAAAGCCGAACGCGATCCACGCCTCCAGCGTGTAGTGCGAAAGCTCGATGGGCGCGTCGGTCGCGTGGAAATGGCCGCTCTCGTCGAGAACGTGCTCTTCCGCCGGGCCGCCCGGGGCGACGGTGTCGGCGCTGGAGGCGGGGCGCGACGGCATTACTTGATCGCCTGGATCTTGTCCCAGTCGGCCTTCGAATAGCCCATCGACTCCATGGTGATGGTCTTCTGGATGGCGTCCTGGAACGACTTCTTGTCGGGGTTGATGATCTGCAGGCCCTTCTTCTTGAACTCGTCGGCGAGCTCGCCCTCGTGCCTGGTGATCTCCGCGGTAGCCTTGGCCGCCGCCTCCTGCGTCACGTCGGTGAAGATCTTCTTGTCCTGGTCCGAGAGCTTGTTCCACACGTGCGGCGCGATCTGCGTGGCGAGCGAGTCGACGATGTGGGCGGTCAGGATGATCGCCTTCTGCACTTCGTAGAACTTCTTCGCCTCGATCGTGGTGAGCGGGTTCTCCTGCGCATCGACCGTGCCGTTCTGCAGCGCGAGATACACCTCCGCGAACGCGATCGGCGTGGGATTGGCCCCGCACGCCTTCGGCAGCGCGAGGTACGCCGGCACGTCCGGCACGCGCATCTTCAGCCCCTTCATGCCGGCGCAGTCGTTGAACGGCTTGTTCGACGTGGTCTGGCGGGTGCCGTAGTACGTCATGGCGGTGATCTGGATGCCCGTCTTCTGCCGGTATTCATCGGTCATCGACTTGAACGCGTCGCTCTTCGCCCACTTGATGAGATGGTCGCCGTCGCGGAACGTGTAAGGGTAGTAGCCGACGCCGATGCGCGGCATCGTGCGCGCGGCGAACGACAGGCCGGAGATGATCATGTCGACGGTACCGAGCGTCATGCCCTGGTTGATGTCGCTTTCCTTGCCGAGCGTCGATGCCGGAAACACGTCGATGTGGTAGCGGCCGTTGGTGCGCTTCTCGATCTCCTGCGCGGCCCATACCGACCATTTGTGGAACGGCTCCGACGTCTCGTAGACGTGGGCCCACTTGAGCTTGGTCTGCGCCGACGCCGGCGCCGCGGCGACGATGGCGGCCGACGCGAGCACTGCGACGAGCAATGACCGGGACAACATGCGCATGGTGCTTCTCCCCTGATGGCGTTGAAATGCCGCGGCGCTAGGCCGCGACGACCTGGACCTTGGTGCTGCGGCTCTTGTCGGCGGCGGCGTGGAATGCGGCGACCGCGTCCTGCAACGGGTACTGCCCGGAGAGCAGCGGCCGCACGTCGACGCGCCGCGACGACAGATAGCTCACGGCCCAGTCGAACTCGATGCCCCAGCGGAATGCACCGCGAAGATCGATCTCCTTGGCCATGACGTCGTTCACCACGAACGGAAGCGGCTCATGGGGCAGCGTGCCGACCTGCACGACGACGCCGCCGCGCGCGACCGCCGCCATGCACGTCTTGAGCGCATTGAAGTTTCCCGACACTTCATACGCCACGTCGAACTGCGGGCGCGTCAGCGCGTCGGCGTCGCGCTGCGCGTGGAGCGTTACGTCCGCGCCGGCGATGCGCGCCTGCTCGAGCGGCCGGTCGAGCACGTCGGTCACGGTGATGCGCGACGCGCCGGCGAGGCGGGCAGCCATCACCGTGAGGCAGCCGATCGTTCCCGCGCCCGTGACGAGCACCGATTTGCCAAGCAGGTCGCCACCGCGATTGACCGCGTGCAGGCCGACGGCCAGCGGCTCGGCGAATGCGAGCTCGCCGAGGGTGACGTCGCCGCCGACCGGGTAGCACTGCCGCTCGCCCATCACGAAATACTCGCGGAACATGCCCTGCACGTGCGGGAACAGGCTCGCGCTGCCGAGGAACTTCATGTGGGTGCAGAGCTGCTCGCGGCCTTCGCGGCAGTAGTCGCAGCGGCCGCACGCGTGCGACGGGCTGACCGCGACCTTGTCTCCCGCCTTGACGCGCGTGACGCCCGCGCCCACGGCAGCCACGACGGCCGACGCCTCGTGCCCGGGAATGAGCGGCTCGCGCACGACGAAGCTGCCGTTGCGGCCCTCGAAGTAGTAGTGCAGGTCGCTGCCGCAGATGCCCGCCGCGCCGAGGCGAAGCAGCACTTCGCCGGGGCCGGCGCTCGGCATCGCGTCGGCCTCGATGCGCAGATCGTCCTTCGCGTGGATCCTGCATGCCAGCATGTCGCCTCCTAATGCAATGTGTCCCAGCCCTTGTTGAAGCGCTTGTACGCCTGGTTCAGGTGGCGCTGCATCGCCGCGCGAGCCGCTTGCGGATCACGGTCGGCGATGGCCTTCAGCACCGCGCGATGCTCGGCGAGCGCCGCGCGCCACAGCGCGGGCGAATCGTAGTGGTGCTCGAGCTGCTGATACAGCGGTCCCGTGCGCTCCTCCCAGAGCATCTTCACCACCGCGACCAGCGCGCCGTTGCCCGTCGCCTCGGCGATGCGCAGGTGAAAATCGCGATCGCTCGGCAGCGGCTGCTTGCCGGATTCCATCTCGCGCTGCATGCCGTCGAGCGTCGCCGCGATCGCGGCGAGCTGCTGGCGCTTCGCCGACTTCGCCGCGAGCGCCGCGCACTCGGCCTCGATCACGTACCGGGCGCGCAGGAGCTCGTACGGACCCGCCGCGGCGTCGGCCTCGGGCATCGCAGCCTCGGGCGCCGCGCGCACGTAGATGCCCGAGCCGATGCGCACCTCGACCAGCCCTTCGACCTCGAGCGCGATCAGCGCCTCGCGCACCGACGGCCTCGATACGCCGAGCTGCTTCGCGAGCTCGCGCTCGGGCGGCAGCCGCGCGCCAGGCGCGAACTCGCCGCTGCGGATCAGACCACGGATCTGGTCGGCGATCTGGCGATACAGCCGGCGGGGTTCGATGCTCTGGAACGGCATGGCCGCAAGGGCGCGATGCGACCCTCGGGGTCGGACGGGAGAGCCTAGCCGTCCCCCGACAAGTGGTCAAGTGGTATGACCACTCGGTGCCTGCATGCACTCAGCCGTCGACGCGGTACCGGCGCGATACTTCAGTACTAAAGTATCGACCTCATTTGCCCGGATGCGAGGTGAAGATCTCGCTGTAAGCCTTGTCCCATTTGGCGCCGTCGTCGAGCACGGCGTTGCTGTCGATGAAGCGCAGGGGAAACGCGTCGAGCGGCGAGTCGATGCGACGGTTCACCGGCACGAACTCGCGTTCCTGCAGCAGCCGCTGCGCCTCCGGCGACACCTCGAAATCGAGCCAGAGCAGCGCCGCGTGCGGATGCGGCGCGCGCGCGGCCACGCCGACACCGCTCATGCGCGCGATCGCGGGCGGAATGACGAACCAGTCGATCGCCGCGCCTTTGCTCTTCAGCGCCTCGACCCGGGCGTTGTACGCCGTGATGGCGAGCGGAATCTCGCCCGAGGCGACGAGCGCCGCAAGCTCGCGATGTCCTCGGCGCACGGCGACGCCGTTGCGCGCTACGACCTCGCGGAAGAGCTTCGCGGCCTTCGCCTCGCCGAGCTGCTGCGATACCGCGGAGAACCAGTCCGAGTCCTCCGCCTCGATGGCGAGCTTGCCCTTCCAGCGCGGCTCGAGCAGCGCTGCGTAGCTGTGCGGGAGGTCCGCCCTCTTCAGCGCCTTGGTGTTGTAGGCGAAGGCGAACACGTTCACGCGCACGCCGATCCACGCCGGATGCCCGAGGCGCGCCTCGGGCATGAGCTCGTCGAGGGCGGGCGGACGCGCGGGGGTCAGCACGTTCTCGCGCGCCAGTGCTGCGAGCGCGGGGGCATCGGTCTCGAACACGTCGGCCTCGAAGCGCTGCGCGCGGGCCTCGCTGACGCCGCGCTGCGCGACCTTGTCCGCGCTCGAGCGCCAGAACTTCACCTTGATGCCGTACTTGCGCTCGAACGCCTCGGTGAGCGCCTTGAAGTCGTCGCTCGGCGCCGACGTGTAGATGAGGACGTCGCCTTCCTTCTTCGCGCCGTCGACGAGCTTCTCGGTGCGGTCGGCGCCGTCGTAGGTCGCGAGGCCGATGCCGCTGGGCGCCTGCGCGTGCGCCACGCCCACCGCGGCCAGCAGCAGGACGATCGCGCGGAACAGCGTGGCGAGATGCATGGACGAGGCAGTTTAGCAGTCCGCACGGGTGTCGGCATCGACTTGCACCGGTTGCGCGGCACGCCGCTTTGGCGGCATGCTCGGCGCTCGGCTTCGGCGGAGAACTTCCATGAGCGCATCCGATTCTGCGATCCCAACTCGCGACGTCAGCGTGGCACCTGGTGTCGGCGGCTTTCTCGCGCAACCGCGGGGGCGCACCGGCGACGGCATCGTGATCCTCATGGAGGCCTACGGCCTCAACGAGTTCGTGCGGGCGACGTGCAGGGACTTCGCGCGCGCCGGCTACGTGGCCTGCGCGCCCGACCTGTATCACGGCGACGTCATCGACTACGGCAATCGCCAAGGCGCGATGGCGAAGCTCGCAACGCTGAACGACGCGACGATCATGAGCGAGGTGGCGGGCGCGCTCGACGTGCTCGAAAGCGAAGGCGCGCGGCGCAACGCCGTGATCGGCTTCTGCATGGGCGGGCGCGCCGCGTTCCTGGCGAACGCCACGCACGGCAGCCGGCTGCGCGCCTCCATCTCGTTCTACGGCGGGAGCATCGCGCCCGCCGAGGCCAGGGGACCGCGCAAGCCGCTGCTCGATCGCGTCGGCGATCTGCAGGTACCCCAGCTGCTCGTGTATGGCGCCAAGGACACGTCCATCGCGCCCGATGAGCACGCTCGGCTCGCGCAGGCCCTCACCGCGGCGAACAAGCGCTATTCGATCGCCGTGTTCCCCGATGCGCCGCATGCGTTCGCGACCTTCGACCGCGACAGCTATCGCGAACCCCAGGCGCGCGCGGCCTTTCGCGCGGCGCACGCGTTCCTCGACGAAGCGTACGGGCGCAGGGACGACGAGCGCCGCTGACGCAGCGCACTTCTGCGCAAGCGTACAATCCAGCGCCTTCGGCCGCGTGCGCGAGGCGCGCTCCCGGCATCCCGCGTATCCCCATGGCCCGCTCGACCATCGCCGCAATCCGCGCAACACCGGTGACGGTGCCGCTCGAGGCACCGTTGCGGCACAGCAACGGCACGCATTGGGGTCGCTTCGTTCGCACCATCGTCGAGATCGAGACGAGCGACGGCTACGTGGGGCTCGGCGAGATGGGCGGCGGCGGCGAGGAGGCAACGCGGGCATTCGCCGCGCTGGAGTCCTACCTGCGCGGCCACGACGTGTTCCGTTTGGAGGCGATGCGGCTCGCCATCTGCAATCCCACCGCGAGCCTCTACAACAACCGCACGCAGCTCCATGCGGCGCTCGAGTTCGCCTGCCTCGACGTCATGGGCCAGAAGCTCGGCGTTCCCGTGCACGCGCTGCTCGGCGGCAAGCTCCGCGACACCGTGGAGTTCGCGAGCTATCTCTTCTTTCGCTACCCCGATCCTGGCACCGGTGAGGGCGAGGTGCGCACCGCCGCGCAGCTCGTGGCGCACGCGCGCGCGCTCAAGGAGCGGCACGGCTTTCGCGTGCACAAGCTCAAGGGCGGCGTCTATCCGCCCGCCTACGAGCTCGACTGCTATCGCGCCGTCGCCGCGGCGTTGCCGGGCGAGCGCATGCGCTACGACCCGAACGGTGCCCTGCCGTTCGTCGACGCCGTGCACTTCGGGCGCGCGATCGAGGATCTGCCGACCGACTATTTCGAGGACCCCGTCTACGGCATCGCGCACATGAAGTCGCTGCGCGACTTCGTGCGCCTGCCGCTCGCGACCAATACGATCGTCGTGAACTTCGAGCAGCTGGCGGCGAACCTCGCGGTGCGCGCGGTCGACGTGATCCTGCTCGACACCACGTTCTGGGGCGGCATCCGGCCGTGCATCAAGGCGGCGGGCGTCTGCGAGACGGGCGGGCTCCAGGTCGCGGTGCACAGCTCGGGCGAGCTCGGCATCCAGCTCGCGACCATGCTGCATCTCGGCGCCGTGCTGCCCAATCTCGGCTACGCGGCCGACGCGCATTATCATCACCTCACCGACGATGTCGTGACGGGCGGCCTCATGCGCTACGAGGCCGGCGCGATCCGCGTGCCCGACGCGCCCGGCCTCGGCGTGACGCTCGATCGCGAGCGCGTCGCGCGGTATCACGCGCTCTACCGCGAGCTCGGCGGCTATGCGTACGATCGCGATCCGGGACGGCCGGGCTGGTTCGCGCAGGTTCCGAACCACGACTGGGACGATCCCAGCGTAGCGCGCCGCCCCGCGATGCGCTGAAACGATGCGAACGGAGTGAACACGATGAGCGGCAGGCTGGCCGGCAAGACGGCGTTGATCACCGCGGCGGGACAGGGCATCGGAGCGGCGACGGCGCTCGCGATGGCGCGCGAAGGCGCGCAGGTGTGCGCCACCGACGTGCGCGCCGAGCTGCTCGAGCAGTATCGCGGCGTCGCGAACGTCACCACGCGCGTGCTCGACGTGCTCGACGACGCGGCCGTCAACCGCACGTTCGAGGAGCTGCCGCCGCTGTCGATCCTGTTCAACTGCGCCGGCTACGTGCACAACGGCACGATCCTCGACTGCACGCCCGAGGACTGGGAGTTCAGCTTCAATCTGAACGTGCGCGCCATGTACGTCGCCATCCGCGCGGCCCTGCCGAAGATGCTCGCGCAATACGAGCGCGAGGGACGCGGCGCGAGCATCGTCAACATGGCGTCGATCGCGGGGTCCATCAAAGGCCTGGCGAACCGGTTCGTCTACGGCGCGTCGAAGGCCGCGGTGATCGGCCTCACCAAGGCCGTTGCGGCCGACTACGTGCAGAAGGGCGTACGCTGCAACGCGATCGCCCCCGGCACCGTGGACACGCCGTCGCTCGCGCAGCGCATCAACGCGTATCCCGACCCGGTCGAGGCACGGCGCATGTTCGTCGCGCGCCAGCCGATGGGGCGCCTCGCGAAGCCTGAGGAGATCGCGCCCATGATCGTGTTCCTCGCATCCGACGAGGCCGCGTTCGTCACCGGGAACGTGTACTCGTGCGACGGCGGCATGACCATCTAGGGTCAAGACGCCGCGCCCGGTACCCCCACCCAGATCCACCAAGGAGGCAACAACAATGAAGCTGGTTCGCTATGGTCCGCCGGGCAAGGAAAAGCCCGGCCTGATCGACGAGCAGGGCGTGCTGCGCGACCTGTCGCGCAAGATTCCGGACGTCAATGGCGCGACGCTGTCGCCGACCACGCTTTCCGCGCTGCGCAAGATCGACGTGCGGCGGCTGCCGGTCGTGAAGGGACGCCCGCGCCTCGGGCCTTGCGTCGCGACGCCGCAGAAGTTCCTGGCCATCGGCCTGAACTTCATCGATCACGCGAAGGAGACGGGCTCGCCGATCCCCGAGCACCCGATCCTGTTCTACAAGACGCCCAACTGCCTCGTCGGCCCGAACGACAACATCATGCAGCCGAAGGACTCGAAGGCGCTCGACTACGAGGTCGAGCTCGCGCTGGTCATCGGCCGCACGGCGCGCTACGTCGACGAGAAGGACGCCCTGCGCTATGTCGCGGGATTCTGCATCTGCAACGACGTGTCCGAGCGCGACTTCCAGCTGAAGCAGGGGTCGCAATGGAGCAAGGGCAAGGGCTGCGACACGTTCGGGCCGCTCGGCCCGTGGCTCGTCACCACCGACGAGCTCAGGGATTCCGGCAACCTCGACATGTGGCTCGACGTGAACGGCGAGCGCCGGCAGACCGGCAGCACGCGCACGATGATCTTCAACGTCGCGCAGCTCGTCGCCGACACGTCGCGCTACGTGACGCTGGTGCCGGGCGACGTGATCACGACCGGAACGCCGCCCGGTGTCGCGCTCGGCATGAAGCCGCCCAAGTGGCTGCAGCCCGGCGACGTCGTGACGCTCGGCATCGAGGGACTCGGCGAGCAGCGGCAGCGCGTCGTTCCCTTCAAGAACCGCCGTTGAGGGATGGACAACGGCGTACGCCTCAAAAGACCACGACGCTGACGATCATGCGCCGCCTGGCGGCGGCGCGAAGGTCAGAGCAATCCCCGCTTCGCCAGGTTGCGCATCAACGCACCCGCGCCGAACGTCCACGGCGCGATGCGATCGGCGTGCTCCACGCGATTGACGAGCGCGCCGAGCGCGGGCGTGGCGATCGTCACGATGTCGCCCACGGCGTGCGTGAAGCCCTGCCCCGGTCCGTAGCGGTCCTCGATCGGCGCGAACATGGTGCCGAGGAACAGCACGAAGCCGTCGGGATACTGATGGTTCTCGTTGATGGCGGCCGCGACGAGGTCGAGCGGGTCGCGGCTGATCTCGCGAATCGGGCTCGAGCCGCGCAGGACGAATCCGTCCGGTCCGTCGACGGTAAGCGCGATGTCCGCGCGGCGCACGTCGTCCATGCCGAAATGCGCGTCGAACAGCCGGAAGAACGGGCCGATCGCGCACGACGCGTTGTTGTCCTTGGCCTTGCCGAGCAGGAGCGCGCTGCGGCCCTCGAAGTCGCGGAGATTGACGTCGTTGCCGAGCGCGGCGGCCACCGAGCGTCCGCGGCTGTCGACGGCGAGCACGACCTCGGGCTCCGGATTGTTCCATGCGGACTTCGGATGGATCCCGATGTCGGCCCCGACGCCCACCGACGACATCGGCTGCGACTTGGTGAAGATCTCCGCGTCGGGCCCGATGCCGACCTCGAGATACTGCGACCACACGCCCTGCGCGATGAGCGCCTCCTTCAGGCGCATCGCCTCCGGCGAGCCCGGACGCACGCTGCGCAGGTTCTCGCCGATGATGCCGACCACCGCGGCACGCACGCGCTCGGCCTTCGCGGGATCGCCGCGCGCCTGCTCCTCGATGACGCGCTCGAGCATGCTCGACACGAACGTCACGCCAGCGGCCTTCACCGCCTGCAGGTCGCACGGCGCGAGGAACCACGGCAGGGCGGGATTGCGCGTCGATTCGGCGGAGTTGGCGAGCACTTCGCGCGTCGATGCGATGCGCGGCGCATCGCTGAGGCCGCGCACCGCCTGCGCGGGGTCCTCGAGGTCGAGGAGGTCGCGCATGGTGGGCGCCAGCGCCGACAGGTCGAGCACGTCCTCCGGCGTCACGCGGACCACGACGGGGCCGCCGAGCGCGGGCAATTGCATCCGCCCGACGGCGAGGGCGCGCGCCGCATCGACGGGAAGGCAGCGCTCGGGGGTGAGGCGGTCTTTCATGGGCGATCCCTGCAGGAAGCAACGCATTTGCGGCGTGCGCGCGCGTTTCGTATCATGAGGCGCACGCCCTGTCGCGGAGTCGCGAGCATACTGCGAACCGCTGCCTGCCCAAACCCTTTCATGCACCATGACCATTGACGATGCCGCGGCCACCGAGCTGGCGCGGCGCCGGCGCGAAGGCCGTCGCGGCCCGCGCCTCGATGCATCGATCCGTCCCGTCACGTTGACCGAGGCGTTCGCGCTGCAACATCGCGTCGCGGCACGCCTCGGCACGATCGGCGGCTGGAAATGCGCGATGCCGTCGGCGGATCGCATGAACGCGGCGCCCATCTTCGCCAGCACGATCTTCCGCGGCGCGCACGCGACCGTGCACGCGCGAAGCTCGATGGCACCGATCGAGCCGGAGATCGCGTTCGTGCTCGCGCACGACCTGCCGCCGCGCAGCGCACCGTACGATGGGCCGGAAGTGCTCGCCGCAGTCGGCGACACGCACGTCGTGCTGGAGATCCTCGGCAATCGCTACGACGATCCGGCGAGCGTGTCGTACCCCGAGCTGCTCGCCGACGGCATGAACAACGAGGGGCTCATCGTAGGCCCCGCCGTGGAGAACGCGCAGGCACGCACGATCGACGTGTTCCAGGTCCTCATCAGCGGGCTCGACGGCTTCCGCCTGGAGCGTGCCGGCCGGCATCCCGACGGACATCCGCTGAAGCCGCTGGTGTGGCTCGCGAACTTCCTGCGCGAGCGCGGCGAGCGCCTGCGTGCCGGGCAGATCGTGACCACCGGCTCCTACGCCGGCGCCCTCGACGTGCCGCTGGCCACCCCGCTCACGGTGACGTTCGGCGCGCTCGGCCAGATGCACGTCACGCTTGATCCGGCGCATTGAGGCCGGCATGACCAGCGACGCCGCCAGCGCGCTCTCGCCGGACGACGTGCTCTATCCGGAGTGCGAGCCGTACGCGAGCGGCCAGCTCGGCCTGTCGACGCGTCACTCGATGCACTGGGAGGTGTGCGGCAACCCGGACGGCGTGCCGCTGGTCTTCCTGCACGGCGGGCCGGGCGGCGGAAGCCTGCCGCATCATCGCCGGTTCTACGATCCGTCGTTCTGGCGCATCGTGCTCTACGACCAGCGCGGCGCGGGGCGCTCGCGACCCGTGGCCGAGCTCGCGGAGAACACGACCGCACACCTCGTCGCCGACCTCGACCGCCTGCGCGCGCATCTCAATGTCGATCGCTGGCTGCTGTTCGGCGGCTCGTGGGGCTCGACGCTCGCGCTGGCGTATGCGGAGACGCATCCCCAGCGTGTGATGGGCCTCGTGCTGCGCGGCATCTTCCTCGCCTCGCCCAACGAGATCGAGTGGTTCCTCTATGGCATGCGCTATCTGTTTCCCGAGCCGTGGCGCGCATTCACGGAGTTCCTCCCGGAGGACGAGCGCGACGATCTGCTCGGCGCCTACTACAGGCGGCTGACCGACCCGGACCCCGCGGTGCACCTGCCGGCCGCCCGCGCGTGGGACCGCTACGAAGCGGCCTGCTCGACGCTGCTGCCGAAGCCGGACTTCCCCGTGCGACTCGACGACGACGCCGCGGCGCTCGCCATCGCGCGCATCGAGGCGCACTACTTCGTGCACAACGGCTTCATCGCCGAGGGCGAGCTCCTCGGCAACCTGCATCGCATCCGCCACCTGCCCTGCACGATCGTGCAGGGGCGCTACGACGTCGTCTGTCCCCCGATCACCGCGGATGCGCTCGCGCGTGCATGGCCCGAGGCCGAGTACGTCATCGTCCCCGATGCCGGCCACTCGGTGCGCGAGCCGGGCATCACGCGCGAGCTCGTCGCCGCGGTGAGGCGCATGCAGGACCGCCTCGCGCCCGCCGTCCTGCGACGCTGAGGCGCCGTCCCACGTGAGCAGCAACGCCGATTGGCTCGCGCGCAGCCGGGCCGCGGTCTGGCATCCGTGCACGCAGATGAAGGTCCACGAGACGGTGCCGCTCGTGCCGATCGCCGGCGGCCAGGGCGCGTGGCTGCACGACTTCGACGGTCGGCGCTATCTGGACGCGGTGAGCTCGTGGTGGGTCAACCTCTTCGGGCATGCCCATCCGCGCATCGTGGAAGCCATCGAGCGACAGGCGCGCACGCTGCCGCACGCGATGCTCGCGGGATTCACGCATGCGCCGGTGGTGGAGCTCTCCGAGCGCCTGCGCGCGCTCGCGCCGGGCGGCCTCGGTCACGCGTTCTATGCGTCGGACGGCGCATCGGCCACCGAGATCGCGCTGAAGATGAGCTTTCACTACTGGCGCAACCGCGGCCACGCGGACAAGCGCGGCTTCGTCGCGCTCGCCGGCGGCTATCACGGCGAGACGCTCGGTGCGCTGAGCGTCACCGACGTGGCGATCTTTCGCGACGCGTACGCACCCATCGTGCGACGCAACGCGACGGTGCCATGCCCCGACGCGCGCCGGGGCGCCGACGCCGTGAGCGCCGCGCTCTCCGCACTCGAGGCGGAGCTCGAACGGCATCACGCCACCCTTGCGGCCCTGATCGTCGAGCCGCTGGTCCAGGGCGCATCCGGCATGGTGATGTACGACGTGGACTATCTCGTGCAGGCGCGCGCGCTGTGCACCCGCTACAAGGTGCACCTCATCGCCGACGAGATCATGACGGGCTTCGGGCGCACCGGCACGCTGTTCGCGTGGGAGCAGGCGATGGCGCGCGGCGATGCGGCGTGCGCGCCGGACTTCCTCTGCCTGTCGAAGGGCATCACCGGCGGAACGCTGCCGCTGTCGTGCGTGCTCACCACGGACGCGGTGTACGAGGCGTTCTACGCCGACGACGTCGCGCGCGGGTTCCTGCACTCGCATTCCTACACCGGAAACGCGCTGGCGTGCGCGGCGGCGCTCGCCGTCCTGCGCATCTTCGAGGAGCAGGACGTCATCGCGTCGAACCGCGCGAAGGCGCAGCGCTGGGGCGAACGTGCGCAGGCGCTGGCGGCTCACGCGAAGGTGCGCGATTTCCGCCAGCGCGGCATGATCCTCGCGTTCGAGGTGGAGACCGCGCGCGCGGACTTCGCGCGCTGGTGCTTCGTCGAAGGCCTGAAGCGCGAGATCCTGCTGCGGCCCATCGGCAGCACGGTGTACTTCATGCCGCCTTACGTGGTCGAGGACGCCGAGTTCGCGCTGCTCGTCGACCGCACGCTCGAGATCGTGGAGTCGGCGTGAGCCGCTCGTGGATGGCCCTGGTCGTGCTGCTCGTCGCGGGAAGCGTGCACGCGGCGCTGCCGCGCGAGATGCGTCGCGCGTTCCTCGACGCGGGCATCCCGCTGAACCACGTTTCCATCGTGGTGCAGGACGTCGCCCAACCGCGACCGCTGCTCGCGTACGACCCCGATCGGGCGATGAGCCCCGCGTCGGTGATGAAGCTCGTCACCACCTTCGTCGCCCTCGAGCTGCTGGGACCCGACTATCGCTGGCGCACGGAGGCCTACGCCGACGGCGCGGTCGTCGACGGCGTGCTCCACGGCGATCTGGTCCTGCGGGGCCGCGGTGATCCGAAGATCACCGTCGAGCAATGGCAGGCGTTCATCGCGCGCCTGCGTGCGGCGGGCCTCGCCGCGGTCGACGGCAATCTCGCGATCGACCGCAGCGCGTTCGCGCTGCCGCCCTACGATCCCGGCGCCTTCGACGGCGAGCCGCAGAAGCCGTACAACGTCGGCCCCGATGCGCTGCTCGTGAACTTCAAGGCGGCGGAGCTCGTGTTCGTGCCCGATGCGATGACCGGCCGCGCGGTGGCGCGCGTCGAGCCACCGCTGCCCAGCGTGAGCGTCGCGCCGCAGCCGCCGCTCGACGCGAGGGATTGCGGCGACTGGCGCGGCGCGCTGCGCGCGCGCTTCGACGACGATGGCCGCAGCGCGCGGGTGCAGCTCGACGGCACGTATCCCGCGGCGTGCGGCCAGCGTGAATGGTGGGTCGCCCTGCTCGATGCACCGCACTACGCTTACGACATGTTCGCCGTGTTCTTCGGCGCTGCGGGCGGCCGCTTCGCCGGCGGCCTCACCGAGAAGCGCGCGCCGCCCGGCGCGACGCCGCTCGCGGTGCTGGAATCGCCGCCGCTGTACGACATCGTGCGCGACGTGAACAAGCTGTCGAACAACGTCATGGCGCGGCAGATCTTCCTGACGCTCGCGCTGGAGGCTGCGCCGCCGCCCGCCACGCCGCAGAAGGCCTTCGACGTGGTGCGGCGGTTCCTCGCGCTGCGCAAGATCGCGATGCCGAAGCTCGTCATGGAGAACGGCTCGGGGCTGTCGCGGTCCGAGCGCGCAACCGCCGGCGGCCTCGTGCGGCTGCTCGTCGCCGCCGATCGCAGCGCGGTGCGCGAGGATTTCGCGAGCTCGCTCGGGGTCGCAGCGGTCGACGGCACGGTGGGACAGCGCTTTCTGTCCGACAGCGTCGGCGGCCAGGCGCTGCTGAAGACGGGAACGCTCGAAGGCGTGCGCGCGATGGCGGGCTACGTGCTCGCGGCCGACGGCCACCGCTATGCGGTCGCGGCGATCGTCAACGACCGCAACGCCGCGCGCGGCGGGCCCGCGCTCGATTACGTCGTGCAGTGGGTGTATCAAAACCGCGTGCGATAATCGCCATCGCATGCACGCGTTCGACATCATTGCCGAGCAGCGCATCGCCGAGGCGATCGCCAACGGCGAGCTCAACGATCTCCCGGGCGCCGGACGACCGCTCGACCTCGACGACGACCGCCTCGTCGCCCCGGAGCTGCGCATGGCCTACCGCATCCTGAAGAACGCGGGGCTGGTGCCGCCGGAGCTCGAGGCGCGCAGCGAAGCGGCGACGTTGCGCGCGCTGGTCGCCTCCGCGGCCGACGAAGACGAGCGGCGCCGCGCGCTCGGCCGTCTCGCCGTGCTGGAGATGCGTCTCGAGGCGCGCGGCACACGGCTGCGCGACACGGGCTACTACGCGAGCATCGCCGCGCGCCTCGAGCGCTGAGCCTTACATGCGGGGAACCGGCCGGCTCTGATTGAAGAGCACGATGCCGCGGATCAGGCGGTAGAGCACCCACAGCGTGTCGGCGATCCACACGGGATACGCCACGACGATCCCGATGATGGTCACGGCGAACAGCAGGCCGAGCACCGCCCACGCCAGCGAGAACCAGAACGTGCGGATCAGCCAGCGCACGTGGCTTGCGACCCAGGTGCCCTGCGCGTCGTCGCGCTTCACGTACGCGAAAATGATGGCGACGATCCCGACCATGCCGAAGAGCGGCGCGACGACCGGGAAACCGTGCGCGACCAGCGCCATGACCGCCGCGACGATGAACAGCACGTAGATCGACAGGATTGCCGTGACGGGGGGCTCGCGCCCCGGCGACGCGGCATCGGACACGGTGTATTCGGCCATCGCAGCTCCCTCGCCCTGTAGGCGCGCGCCACGCGGCGCGCAAGTCGCTAGATGCGGCCGGCTGCCGGCATTTCAAACGCGCCCCGGCCGCGCCGCTATAATGCCGCGACGCCAATCCGCGGAGCTCTCCGCGGCCGATCCACTGACGTGAGGGAGCCTTCGATGACCGCGATCCGCGAACGTCTGGTCGATGAATTCGTCTCCGTGCTGTCCGAAGCCGAGGACCTTCTCAAGAAGGCAGGTGCCGAGACCGGCGAGCGCGCGCGCGACCTGCGCGCCCAGGTCGAGGCGAGGCTCCTCACCGCCAAGCTGCGCCTGCAGGAGCTGGAAGGCGAAGCGGTCGACCGCGCGAAGGAAGCGGCCCGCTACACCGACGACTACGTGCATCACAACCCGTGGCGGGCGATCGGTGTCGCCGCGGCGGTCGGCTTCGTCGCCGGCTTGATGATGAATCGCCGCTAGCCGACGCGCCCGAGCTATCTTGGGGACCGAAGAGCCGGCGCAAGCCGACCAAGCTGCGGCGCCGCCGCGCCTGCAGGATGCGGCCGTGCGCGTCGGCGCGCATGCGATCGGCGCCATCGGAACGCGGCTCGAGCTGGCGTCGGTCGAAATCGCCGCCGCGCGCGAGCGCACGATCGCGTCGCTGCTGCTGGTCGGCGCCGCGTTCGCGTGCGCCATCCTCGCGCTCGGCGTCGCCACGTTCGGGGTGATCGCCTATTTCTGGGATATCTCGCGCTTCGCCGCGATCGCGCTGGTCGCGCTCGCGTACCTGGTTGCGACGGCCCTGCTGTGGCTGCGCTTCTCCACCATGCGTCGCAACGCGCCGCCGATCTTCGCGTCGACGGTCGAAGCGTTGCGCCGTGACGCCGCGCGTCTCGGCGGAGGCGCGGAATGAGCCATGCAGCGGACCTCGAGGCCCGGCGACAGCTGCTCGTCCAGCAATGCGAGCTCGATCGCATCGAGCTCGCGCTGGCGTGGTACGAGCTGCGCCGCAGCGTGCGCCTCGGCGGCGACGGCGAGGGCGAGGCTTCCTCGCACCCGTGGATCGGCCGGGCGCTTGGTTACGTCATCCCGTTGATCGGCGCCACGCGTGCGCGGAAGTTCTCGCGCATGCTTTCGCTCGGCCTGCTCGCCTACCGTGTCGTGAACGGGCTGCGCCGCTGATCGGTCTTCAGATCACCGCGCTCGCGCCGCCGTCCATCGGCACGATCACGCCGGTGACGTAGCGCGCGCGGTCCGAGGCGAGGAAGAGGGCGACCTCCGCGATTTCCTCCGGCGTGGCGAGGCGACGCAACGGAATGCGCGCCTGCTGCGCGGCGAGCAGATCGTCCGGCGTCTTGCCGGTCATGCGTGCCTCGGCGGCGAGGCCTTCCTGCATGCGCGTCGTCAGCGTACCGCCCGGATTGATCGCGTTGACGCGCACGCCCCTCGGGCCAAAAGCCGCAGCCAGTCCCGTGGTTGCCAGCATCAAGGCCGCGTTCGCCGCACCGCCCGGCAGGTGCACCGGGCTCGCGACTTTGCCGCCCTGCCCGATGATGTTCACGACCGCGCCGCCCCCGCGCTCGCCCATGCGCCGCACCACGATGTCGAGCGGATGGATGTAGCTGAAGAACTTCGCGTCCATCGCCGCATGCCAGGCGGATGCATCGAGCTCCTCGGGCGGATAGCGGCGCGCTGCGCCGGCGGAATTGACGAGCACGTCGAGCGGTCCGAGCGCCGCTTCCGCTTCGTCCACCGCGCGCTTCGCTTCGTCGGCTCGCACGAGATCCGCGGCAATCACCACGGGACGCGACCGCGCATCGAATTGCGTGACTGCCGATTGGAGGTTCGCGGGGCTGCGCGAGACGAGCGCCACGCGCGCGCCCTCGCGTGCAAACGCCTGCGCGCAAGCGAGCCCGATGCCCTTGCTCGCGCCGGTCACGAGCACGGCCTTGCCGTTCAATGCGAGATCCATGGGTGTCCTGTCCTGCGAAACGGTTACGACGCGAGTCGGTCGCGCAGGAATGCGCGCACGCGGATGTTGGCGGCCCTGCGCGAGCCGGGATTCGGCCCGACGGTCACGCCCTGGCCGGGATGAACGCCGTTCGGCACGTCGTCGCGATGCACGACCTTGCCGGTCGGCGCGTCGAAGGCGTGGTGGCTGCCGGGATAGACCGTGACGTCGAAGTCGGCGCCTCGCGCCGCCATGGCCTTGCCGAGATCGGTGCAGGGTTGAGCCGGGGTCCAGTCGTCGAGCTCGCCGATGTGGATGCGCGTGGGCACGCCGGGGTCCCAACGATCCCTCGCCTTGAGCGGCGCGCGGCAGCCCGGATAGAACGCGACCGCCGCGCGGAAGAACGGCGCGCCGGGCAGCGAGCGGAACGCCGCGACCTCGGGATCCTTGACGTTGATGGCATACAACGTCGCGCTGCCGCCGTGCGACCAGCCGACCAGCGCGATGCGATTCACCGCGATGTCGCCCCGGTGCGCGAGATACTCCAGCGCGCCCAGCGCGTCGAGGCGCCGGCGCGCCGAGGTGACGGTAGGCTCGCCGACGCGCACCGTGCAGACCTCGCGCGTGCTGCGCGGACGGAAGCTGTCGGGAAACAGCACCGCGAAGCCTTCGTCCAGGTAGAGCCGCGCGCGGATGCGCATGCGCTCGGCGAGCTCGTCCTCGTGACCCTTGCGCAGCGAATAGACGCCGCCGCAGCCGTGCATCGCGATGACCGCGGGGTAACCGCCGGCAGGCCGCGCGCTGGGCGGCAGGATGAGAAAGGCGCGCAAGGCGATGTTGCGCCCTGCCGCGTCGCGGTCGAGCGAGGGAAACGTCACCTGCTGCACGACCGGCGCGGTCGCCGACACGGCGAGTCCCGCGTGCAGCAGCAGGAGCGCGATCAGGAACCGGCGAATCGTTCGACCTCGGGCGCCTCGGAAGACAGCCGCGACTCTACTCCATGCCGCTCACCAGGCCCGCGGCCAAAGATGCAGGCGCACGGCGTAGTCCGCTGCAACGCCCGCGAAGATCGTCAAGCCGAGCCAGTGGTTGTGGAGGAAGGCGCGAAAGCACGCGGCGCGGTCTCGCGTGCGGATCAGCCAGACGTGCCAGGCGGCCATCAGGGCGGCAATGATCAGCGCCGCGTAGTACGTGCGACCGAGGTCGAGCATGCGCCCCGCCCACGCCATGCCGACGATATAGACGGCATAGCAGACGGCGACGGCAGCGACGTCGAAGCGGCCGAACGTGATGGCGGACGTGCGGATCCCGATGCGCACGTCATCGTCGCGATCGACCATGGCGTACTCGGTGTCGTACGCGATCACCCAGAAGAGGTTGAGGACGAGCAGCGCCCATGCGAACGGCGGCACGCCGTTGTAGACGGCTGCGTACGCCATCGGGATGCCGAACGAGAACGCGATGCCGAGGAACGCCTGCGGCAGGGCGAAGAACCGCTTGAAGAACGGATACGCGATCGCGATCGCGAGCGCGGGAATCGACCAGAGGATCGCCGCGCGCGTGGTCGTGAGCACGAACAGGAAGGCGATGAACGCGAGCACCGCACCGAGCGCCAGCGCTTCCCACGGAGCGATCACGCCTGCGGCGAGCGGCCGATCGGCCGTGCGCTTCACGTGCGCGTCGAAATCGCGGTCGGCCCAGTCGTTGACCGCGCAACCCGCGGCACGCATGAGCCAAGTGCCCATGACGAACACCGCGATCAGGCCGAACGACGGCTGGCCGAACGACGCCATCCACAGCGCCGTCAGCGTGGGCCACAGCAGCAGCAGCGCGCCGATCGGCTTGTCGAGGCGCAGCAGACGCTCGTAGGCGTCGACGCGCTGGCGTAACGTCAGTGCGGGACGCCGGGCCGCCGCCCCGTTCATGCGAGCGGCAGGTCGAGCTGCTTCCGGGGCGTGCGCGGTGCGATGTCGGCGAGGAGCGCCTGGGGCACCGCATAGCGCAGCCGCACGCGCAGCTCGCGCTTCATGCGCCGGTTCACGAGCCGCCGCGACTCGTTCATGAACGACAGCAGTTGCGGCGCGATGCGATTCTCCGCCTCCTCCCACGAGATGCGCGGCGGGCGCGGCAGGCGGAACGCGTCGGCGACCGCGTCGAACCACGAGCCCATCTTGAGCTCGGCGTCGTCGCTGACGTTGTAGGCGCGGTTGGGCTTGCCGTGGAAAAGCGCGGCGACGACCGCGCGCGCGAGATCGTCGGCGTGGATGTGATTGGTGTAAACGTCGTCGTCGCTGACGAGCACCGGTGTGCCGGCACGGACCCGCTCGAGCGGCAGCCGCGACTGGGCGTAGATCCCCGGCACGCGCAGGATGCACAAGGTCACGCCGGTGCGCGCCGCCCACAGGCGCAGCGCGCTTTCCGCGGCGACGCGCCGGCGCGCGCGCGGCGTCTGCGCGCGGCGCGGCCGCGTCTCGGCGACGCGTGCGCCGGCGCAGTCGCCGTAGACGCCCGACGTCGAAACGTAGACGAAGCGCTCCGGTATAATCGACGCCTTCGCGAGCGCGGCAATCAGGCGACGCGTGCGCGGATCGTCACGGCCGTCGGACGGCGGCGGAGCGAAGTGCACCACGCCGAACGGCGCCGTGCGCAGGCGATCCAGCGAGTCGCCGCGGTCGAGATCGGCGAGGATCGGCACGATGCCGTGCGCGCGAAGCTTCGGCAGGTCGTCGGTGCGCCGCGTGACGCCGTACAGATGCACGCGACCGCGCAGGAGCGCCGCCGTGCGCAGCGCGATGTCGCCGCAGCCGATCAGCAGAACCCTGAGCACCCGATCGATCCCTCCGCGCCACGAGGAACGCGCAGCGCGGTCCACGCTTCCAACGGGACTTCGTCGGACCCTCGAGCATCCATGCGAATCATTATAAAGCCGAGCGATCACGCATTCGACTGCGAGCCCGACGAGACGGTGCTGCAGGCCGCGATGCGCGCCGACCTCATGATTCCCTATGGCTGCCGCAACGGCGCCTGCGGCACCTGCAAGGGGAGGATCCTGGCGGGCACGGTCGACTACGGTCCGCACGCCCCGGCGACGCTCACGGCGCAGGAGAAGGCGCAGGGGCTCGCGCTCTTCTGCTGCGCGAGGCCTAAGGAAGACATCACCATCGAAGTGCGCGAGGTGCGGCGCGCCGGCGACATCCAGATCAAGCGCCTGCCGTGCCGCGTCGAGTCGATCGCCAAGGCCGCGCCCGACGTCGCGATCGTGCGCCTGAAGCTTCCGGCGACCGAAAGGCTCCAGTTCCTCGCCGGCCAGTACATCGACTTCCTGCTGAAGGACGGGCATCGACGCAGCTTCTCGCTCGCGACGCCGCCGCACGCCGACGACTTGCTCGAGTTGCACATCCGCCACGTGCCCGGCGGTCTTTTCACGGACCAGCTCTTCACTTCCTACAAGGGCCGCGAGATCCTGCGCATGGAAGGTCCGCTCGGCGCGTTCTATCTGCGCGAGGAGTCGGACAAGCCGATCATCTTCGTCGCGGGCGGCACGGGCTTCGCGCCGATCAAGGCGATCATCGAGCACGCGCTCTACAGTCGCGTCGATCGGCCGATGGTGCTCTACTGGGGTGCGCGAGCGAAGCGCGATCTGTACCTGCCCGATCTCCCCGGCAGCTGGCAGCAGCAGAGCAGGAACTTCACGTACATTCCGGTGCTGTCCGATCCCGCGCCCGAAGATGAATGGCCGGGCCGCACGGGTTTCGTGCACCAGGCCGTGCTCGACGATTTCGGCGACCTTTCCGGCTATCAGGTCTACGCGTGCGGCGGCCCGGCGATGATCGATGCCGCGCGCCGCGATTTCACGGGCCTGCGCAATCTGCCGTCCGACGAGTTCTTCGCGGACAGCTTCACCTATGCGGCGGAGGCGGAGGCACGGTCGCCGTAGCGCACGAATCGGCCATGTAGCGAAGGGGCGTGCTCGACCGCCGCGACGGCACCCGTGTATCGTGTCGCACGGACGACCCATGCATGCCACGGTCCTTCTCGGCCCGCTGACGGCGAGTCGCGAAAACAACTTCCTGCTGATCCGCCTGTCGGCGGCATTGGCCGTCGTCGTCTTCCACAGCTACGCATTACTCGCACAGTCGTCCAACGACCCCCTGACGCGTCTCACCGGGACGGGAGACCTGGGCGCGGTCGGCGTGCACACGTTCTTCTTCGTCAGCGGATTCCTCGTCGCCAAGAGCTGGAGCGACCGCGATGGCGTCGTCCGATTCGTCATGGCTCGCGTTCTGCGCATCTATCCGGCATTGTTCTGCGCAACGCTGTTCAGCATCGTGCTCGCCGCATGGTCGAGCACCCTGTCGCCCGGCCAGTTCGCGTCCGCGCCCGACACGTGGGCGTTTGCTCGCAATGCGCTCGGCTGGAGAGTGCATGACTCGATCGCGACCGCCTTCGCGACCAACCCTTACGCAACGGCCGTCAACGTGTCCTTGTGGACGCTGCCGATCGAGCTGCGCATGTACGTGGCGCTGATGTTGCTCGGAATGCTGGGACTTCTTCGAGGCCGCGTGGCGCCGACGCTGGCGATTGCCGCCATCGTGGCCGCTGTCCTGTACGACCCCCGGCTCTTTCCCGTCGAGCCGAACATGCCTTCCACGCGACTCTTCGCGCTGCTGTTCGCGCTGGGCACGCTGGCCTACGTCTGGCGCGAGCGCATCGTGCTGTCGGTGCCCGCCGCGCTCGGCATCGCCTGCCTCATGCTGTGGAATCCGTGGCAGTGGACGCCGGGGCCGACGTATTGCCTGGCCCTGGGTTACGTCGTCCTGGTGCTCGCCTACCATCCGCGCCTGCACCTGAAGCGGGCCGCGCGGCTCGGCGATTACTCGTACGGCATTTACGTCTATTCATTCCCGATCCAGCAGGCGGTGATCTTCGCGCTGCCGAGCGTCCGGGCTCCGGCCGCGGTGTTCGCTGCGAGCCTGCCGCTGTGCCTGATCGCCGCAGCGGCGTCGTGGCACCTCGTCGAGCGGCCCTGCATCGATTTCAAGCGGCGCCTGTGGCCGCCGCGCGCTGGCCGCGCGCGCAACACCAAGGAGCGGGTCGACGCGCGCGAGGCAGGCGCAATACTGCGCGAGCCCGGCCATTGACCGCTTCCGAAGACGACATCCGTCCCCCGTTCCGCGCGGATATCGAAGGGCTGCGCGGCATCGCGATCCTGCTCGTCGTCGCGTATCACGCGGCGGTTCCTGGCATCGCCGCCGGCTATATCGGGGTCGACGTGTTCTTCGTGCTCTCCGGATACCTCATCACGTGGCTGCTGCTGCGCGAACACGAGGCGACCGGTCGAATCGCGTTCGCGCGCTTCTATGCGCGGCGTGCACGCCGGCTGCTTCCGGCGGTCTTCGTGATGCTGGCGATCACGATCGCAACCGCGTTCATCGTCTACAGTCCGCCGGAACAGCGGATCATCGCCCGATCGGCGCTGGCGACGGCAGCCTACGTCAGCAACCTGCTGTTCGCAGGCAATGCCACCAACTATTTCGGTGCGCAGCTGGCGGACGATCCGCTGCTGCACACGTGGTCGCTCGCGGTGGAGGAGCAGTTCTACCTGGTGTGGCCGGCGCTGATGCTCGTTGCACTTCGACGCAAGCGCTGGACGGTGCCCGTCATGGCCGCCGTCGCCGCGGCGTCGTTCGCGTGGTGCGTCTCGCTCACCCGCACCGAGCAGCCACTCGCGTTCTTCCTCTCACCGCCGCGCGGCTGGGAGTTCTGCGTCGGCGCGCTGGCGCTCGTCATCGGCGGCAAGACGCCGCGCTGGCTGGGTGCCCTGGGCGCGGGCGCGATCGTCGCGACCGCGGTGCTCTTCGACCGCACCACGCCCTATCCGGGGTATGCCGCGTTGCTGCCCGCACTCGCGACCGCCTGCGTGCTGCGCGCTCCACCGCGCTGGCTTTGCAATCGCGCGCTGACGCACGTCGGCCGCATCTCGTATTCGCTCTACCTGTGGCACTGGCCGGTGCTGGTCGTCGCGGCTGCCGTCGTTCCGGGTTCCCCGACGACACGCCTGGCGTGCGTCGGCCTGGCGATCCTTCTCGCGGAGGCCTCGTACCGCTGGATCGAGCGGCCGATCCGTGCGCAGCCCGTCCTGGTAGCGAAGCCGCGGCTCACGCTGTCGATGGCGGCGGTGGTCACCGTCATCGGAGTGGTCGCGGCGGGGACCTGGCGGCACGTCGCGTCCGTCGAAGCGGGATCGGGCCCGCAGGCGATCATCGCGGCCGCAAAGACGGATAGTCCGCGCATCGATCCGTGCTTTTCCGATTTCCTGTCCACCGACGTCGTGGAATGTACCTTCGGAGTCGCGGACGCCGAGGACACGGTAGCCCTGTTCGGAGACAGCCACGTGGCGCAATGGCTGCCGGCGCTCGAGCCCATCGCGCGCGCGAACCGCTGGAAGATCGTCACCCTGCTCAAGGCCGCCTGCCCCACGGCGGATGCCCCGTTCGTCTATCCCTTGCTGCGCAGACGCTATGTAGAATGCGACGCCTGGAGGCCGCGCGCGATCGAGCGCCTGCGCTCGCTTCACCCTCATCTCATCATCGAGAGCAACTCGCAGTGGTATCCCGCGTCGTCCGCCGTGTCGCCCGCCGCGTGGCAGGACGGCCTTCGCCGCACGCTCACCGCGCTCCGCGGCGCAGGGCGGGTGATCCATATCGCGGATACGCCACGCCCCGATTTCGACGTACCGGATTGCCTGGCGCGCGCGGACTGGCGTCGCCGCTGGGATTCGATCGACTGCGCCTTTGCGCAGGACAAGGCGCTCGACGCGCGCGTGCGGCGAATCGAGCGTGACGCCACGCACGATCTCCCGGACGTGACCTTCGTCGACCTCAACGCGGACATCTGTCCCGCCGCGATGTGCCCCGCACGCCGCAACGGCGTGATCGTCTATCAGGATTCGAACCATCTCACGGCCACGTTCGTGCGCACGCTGGTCCCGGCGCTCGAACGTGAAGTGAAGAGCGCTCGTGCTGACCCGCCGTAGCGCGCACGTCATCGTCGGCGGTCTCGTTGCACTGCATGTCGCGTTCGCGCCGTTCGCGCTGACGCACCTCGATTTCGCGCGCGACGTGGCCGATGCGCTCGACATTGCGGCGGGGCGCCGGTTTCCGCTCGAGGGTCCGGTCTTCGCCAGTGCCATCCATTTCGGCCCGGTCTGGAACTATGTCCTCGCCGGTGTTCTCTGGGTGGCGCCGTATTGGCTCGCCGCGTGTCTCGCCGTCGCGGCGGTCGAGTCGGCGAAGTTCGTCATCGCGTACAAGCTCGGCGAGATGCTTTGGAACCGGGACACGGGCGTCCTCTGGGCGACCGGGCTGGCGCTGCCGGGCTGGACGCTCTATGCGCAGGTGCTGCCGACGCACCCGTCGCTGGTCGAAACGCTGGTGCTCGCGTTCATGCTGTTCACGGCGCGGTTTCACCTGCGCGGCAGGACCCGCTCCCTCGTTGCGGCGGCCATCGCCTACTCACTCGCGCTGCATGCGCACCCGACGGCTTTGCCGGTGCTCCTGCTCGCGCTGCCGCCCGTGGTGATGCGTCTACGTCAGCGCACCCTCAAGTGGTCGAGTGTCGTGCTTGCGTGCGCCGCGGGGCTCGTAGGGTTCCTGCCTGCGCTCTACCGCCAGTTCGCGACCGGTTTCGCGGACCTGCACAGCAGCGAGCGCTATTTCGCGATCAACCGCGCCGTGCAGGATTTCGATCCCGTGCGCGATATCACGCACGCGATTTCCGGCTGGCTGGTCACGGGACCGCGCGTGGTCGCGAGCGACCTGCTCGGCTGGAACGACACCAGCGGCATCGCGCTCGCCGCGGTGCTCATCGCCTTGCTCGCGCTCGGCTTCCTCGGGGTGATGATCAATTTCCGGCAGATGCGACACGCCCGCATTGTCGCGTACGCCGCCCTCGTCGCGGTCGTCACGCTCTGCACCGTTTCCTGGATCCGCGCGATCACGCCCTACTACTTCCTGTTCTCGGCCTGGCCCATCGTGACGGGCGTCGCGGCGGTCGGCATCGCGAGCCTGCTGGCAGCGCCGTCACGGGCCATGGCGCCGCTCGCGATCGCGGTGCTCGGACTGTCGCTCGCTGCCGTCGTGGAAGTGCGGGCGGCCACGCAGATCGCCGGCGGGCGCGTGAAGCTGGCGTTGCTCCCACTGTTCGACATCAAGACCGACTTCATCGCCGGAACTCGAACGCCGTTCATGCCGGCGTACGCCATGTCGGCGGCCGGCGGGCGCTATTGCGCGTGGGGGCCCACCACGCTGCACGGAGCTCTCGCCTTCATGGCGCTGCACGACTACGCCGTCGAAGCGACGCTGGCGTGCGGTGCGCCGCCGCAGTTGACGCTCGGTGGCCCGCGCGTCGCCGGGCATCCCGATATGATCGGCCTCGGAAGAGCACTCGTGCAGCGTGCCGGACTCGCGCCGCAGGCGTGGCTCGGTCCGCTCGGCGTCGTCGCCGTCGACCGGTCGATTCACCCGCCCCTTGGCTATGATCTGCCGCACGATCGTCCGTATCCGCCCGTCGCGGGGGCTTACGGGCCGACTGCGAGCCTCACGCTCGATGCCGTCATCCAGCCCGGCGAATGGATCGTCGTCAGCAACGACTTCTTCGCCTTTACAATGCCGCCGCAAGTGCGTGCGACCGTGGACGACAGGGCCGTCGCGCCGATTGCCTCGGATGCCATCTCGACCCTATTCGCGTGTGAACGATGCGGCGCGGCGGCGCAGAAGTGGCGACTGTCGATCGCCACGCCCGATCCGCGCCGCGTCGACGTGGTGATCGTTCGCGGACGCCGCACTCCTTGACCCACACGAGCGCCCCGTCGGATCTGGTGTCCGTCGTCGTGCCCTGCTACTGCGAGGCCGCCGGCCTTGCCGCCGCGGTCGACCAGATTCGCGGCGCACTGGAGGCCTCGGCCGTCGCATACGAGATCATCCTCGTCGACGACGGGTCGAGTGACGCCACGTGGACCTGCATCACCGCGCTTCGCGCGCACCTCGGTCACCGCGTGCGCGGCATCCGCCTCAGCCGGCGCTTCGGCAAGGAGTCGGCGATGCGCGCGGGTCTCGAAATGGCGCGCGGCACCGCGGTCATCACGATGGATGCCGACCTGCAGCACCCGCCTGCGCTCATTCCGGCCATGGTCGAGCGCTGGCAACGCGGCGATGTCGACGTCATCGACGCCGTGAAAGTCGAACGCGGTCGCGAATCGGGCGCGAGCCGCGTATCGGCCTCGCTCTTCTACCGCCTCTTTCGCGCGCTGACGCGGCGGGACCTTCGCAATGCCTCGGACTTCAAGCTCCTCTCCCGCAAGGTCGTGACGAGCTACCTCGCGCTGCCCGAGCACAGCCTGTTCTACCGCGCGATGGTCGGCTGGCTCGGCTTTCGGCATGCCGAAGTGCCCTTCGCAGTCGACGAACGCAACGAGGGCACGTCCAAATGGGGGCCCCTGACGCTGCTGCGCCTGGCGCTCAATGCCGTGACCGCGCACAGCGCCGCCCCGCTGCATGCGGTCACGCTCCTCGGCCTCGCATTTCTCGTCCTTTCGGTGGCGCTCGGGGCGCAGACGCTCTACAACAAGATCGTGGGCAACGCCGTCAGCGGGTTCACCACCGTCATCCTCCTGCTGCTCGTCACCGGCAGCGCGATCATGGTGGCGCTGGGCGTCATCGGCGAATACATCGCGCGCATCTACGACGAGGTGAAGGGCCGGCATCGCTTCGTCATCGCGGACGCGCTGCCGGACGATGCGCACGACTGAATCGCGTCGCGCGCTGCTGCAAACGGGTTTCCGCTACGCCGTGGTCGGCGTCATCGGCACGATCGCCCACTTCGCGACCACCATCGCGCTGGTCGAAGCCGCATCGGCAAATCCCGTCGTCGCTTCGGTGATCGGCTTTCTGGTCGCTCTCGCGATCTCCTTCATGTTGTCGCGCCGCTGGGTCTTCGCGAGCGCCGCTCCCGTGGCGAGAACGTTTCCTCGCTATGTCTTCGTCAGCGTCGCGGGCCTCATCCTCAACGCCACGATCATGCATCTGACGGTGGACGTGGCTCGAGTGAGTTACCTGTGGGGGCTCTGCATGGTGGTGCTGATCGTCCCGGTGTTCAACTTCACGCTCAATCGCACCTGGACATTCTCGTGAGGACCCGGCTGCCGCGTCTGTCCGCGCTGGTGCTGGTCACGGCAGTCGCCATCGGCGCGTACCTTCGGCTGGACCAGATCGGCTCCCAGGTGCTGATCGACGACGAATGGCACGCGCTCCACCAGGTGATGCATCGGCTGCCCTCGTCGATGTTCCTCGACTTCGGCTTCGCCGACTACAGCATTCCGCTCGGCATTCTCTACTGGTATGTCGCGCAGTGGACGGGACTGTCGGAGCTGTCGATGCGCATGCCGATGCTCGTCTGCGGGCTCGTGACGCTCGTCGCGTTGCCGCTGTACGTCGCACGGCGTACCTCTCCATCCGTCGCGGCCGTCTTCGCGCTGCTGCTGGCCGTTTCGCCGCTGCTCGTCATCTACAGCCGCATGGCGCGGCCCTACGCAGTGACGTTCCTGCTGGGCTGGGCGGCTCATGCCGCGTACCAGCGCTACGCCCGGCCGGGTGGCGCGCACGTGGGTGCCGGCGCCGCGTATGCGAGCGCGGCGACGCTCGCCGCGTGGATGCATCCCATCGTGGCGCCTTTCGTCGTTGCGCCGCTGCTATGGGGACTCGCGCGAATGCGCGGCGAGAGCCAGGCCGCACGCACTCGTGCCTTCCTGCGGCTGCTGGCGCTCGGTCTCGCGACCGGCATCGCGATGTGCGCGGTACTGCTGCCGCCGCTTGTCGCCAATGCCCACTCGATGACCGCGAAGAGCGGCATCGATCATCCGAACATCAGGACGTTCGTGGGCGTCTGGTACGCCTGGCTCGGAACTCCATCGACCGCGGTCGTCATCGCCTGCCTCCTCCTCGCGCTGGCCGGCTCGCGCGACGTATGGCGCGCGCTGCCGGAAGCACGCACCGGCTTGCTGGGCGTCGGGCTCGTCCTGCTCGCACTGCTCGTCACGCGTCCGATGTTCATCTACAACCCGATCTCGTGCGCGCGATACCTTCTGCCCTTCGTGGCGCTGCTGCTGCTGTCGATCGCCGCCGGCGGCGTACGCGTCGGCGTCTGGGCGACACGGCGGCTGCGCTCGCCGCAGGAAGCGGCCATGGCGATCGCGCTCATCCCGGCCGTCGCGCTCGCGGCGCAAACGCCGCTGCGCCCCATGCTGAGCCGCCCCAACAGCGAGACGCTGCATTTTCTCTACCACTTCGATTTCAGGCCCGGCCGCAATCCCTATCCGCCCTACATGGCCGGCATACCGCTGTCGCGCTTCTGGCAGGATCTCGCCTCACGACCGGCGCAGAGCGTTCGCATCGCCGCCGCACCGTTCTACTTCGAGAGCTATGACTGGGATGCGCCGCGATGGGAGCGCATCAGCCGGCAACGCGTGATCCCGGGGTTCCTGACCGGCCTGTGCGTCGACGAGCGCCCCGGCGAGACGCCCGACACGCCGGCGTTCCGGCTTCGCAACGCGGTGCATCTGGCGGACGCGGACGAGATCGCGCGGAACCGCATCGATCTTGTCGTCTGGCAAAAGCCGTACACTCGCGTGACGCAGGGCCGTCCGTCCGTCGTCGGCGCCGACACCGCGCACTGCGAGGCCGTGCTGCGCGCGCGGTTCGGCGCGCCGGTCTACGAGGACGCCGTCCTGGCGGCGTTCAAGCCTGGGCAGAAATAGTTGCTCGAAGGGATACGCGCGGCAGCCCTCACATGCTGAACGGCAAGCGCATCATCGTCGTCATGCCCGCCTACCTCGCGAGCCGCACGCTGGAGGCGACCTGGCGCGACCTGCCGCACGACATCGTCGACGACGTCATCGTGGTCGACGACTCGAGCGACGACGACACCGTGACCGTCGCGCGCTCGCTCGGCCTCGACGTCATCCTGCACGACGAGAACAAGGGCTACGGCGCGAACCAGAAGACCTGCTACACGGAAGCGCTGCGCCGGGGCGCCGACATCATCGTGATGGTCCACCCCGACTACCAGTACGACCCGCGCCTCGTGACGGCGATGGCCGGCATGATCGTGTCGGGCGTCTACGACCTCGTGATCGGGTCGCGCATGATCGGCGGCGGCGCGCTCGCCGGCGGGATGCCGTGGTGGAAGTTCATTGCCAATCGCCTGCTCACGGTCTTCGAGAACGCGCTGATCGGCGCGCATCTCTCGGAATACCACACCGGCTACCGCGCGTACTCGCGCAAGCTCCTCGACGGCATCCCCTGGCAGCAGAATTCCGACGGGTTCGTGTTCGACAACGAGATCCTCGCGCAGGCGGTGCTGCGGTGCTTCCGCATCGGAGAGCTGTCGGTGCCGACGCGCTACTTCGCCGAGGCGAGCTCGATCGACTTTCCGCGCTCGGTGCGCTACGGCTTCGGCGTCGTGCGCACGACGCTGCTCGCGCTCCTCGCCCGCAGCGGCATCTATCGACATCCCCTGTTCCGGACCGAAGCACCGGCCCGGATCGAGTCGAAGGTACGCTCGAGCGACTAGACCTTCCGCGCCAGCGCGAAGAACTCGTGACCGCGTTCAGTGGCGTTGCGGAACAGCTTGAACTGCAGCGGATGCAGCGGCCGCCACAGCAGGGCGCTGCGATCGAGAATGCGCGACACGAGCGGCAATTCCCAGGCGCTCACGGTCGCGCTCGCGCGTGTCGCCGCCTCCTTGTCGCCGGACAGCGCCGGCGGCCGCTTCACGCGTGTGTAGGCGCGGCGCAGCGCCCAGAAGACCGGGAAGGTGAAATCCCAGAACGCCTGCGATTCCATGCCGGCCTCGGCCAGCTTCGCCGCGAGCTCTTCGACGGTGTAGCGCCGGAAGTGGCCGTAGAAATCGTCGTCCCAGCGCCATTCGCGCGGGTTGCTCGGCACGGCGATCAGCAGCTGACCCCCGGGCGTTAGCAGCTTCGCGATGTCATGCAGCGCCGCGCGATCGTCGTCGATGTGCTCGAGCACGTCCCACAGGAGAATCGTCGCGAACGTGCCGGTCGTCTCGCCGAGCGTCTGCCGGCGTACCGTCACGCCGGGATACGGCGCGAGCGTGCGCTGCGCATGCGCGACCGCCGTATCGGAGAAGTCGATGGCAACGCCCGACCAACCTTTGCGCGCGAGATGCGCGCTGGCGTCGCCCTTGCCGCAGCCGATCTCGAGGAACGGCGGCGCGAGGCCGTACTGCTCGATGAAGCGATCGAGGCAGTAGACCATGTACTGCTTCAGCGGCAGGAAGTTGGCCACGCCGGGCGGCGCTAGACCGCAGGCGCGTCGAGCGCGCTGATCGCGAGGCGCAGCGCGGCCGCGAGATGCGCATTGGCCTCGTCGGTGCGGCCGAGATTCGCGCAGAGCTCGCCGAGCGCAAGCTCGGTGCGCCATTGCGTGTCGAGTGCGAGGCTCGCCTCGAGGTACGTCTGCGCCTTGCCCCAGAGCTTCTGGCGCTCGCAGAGGCGGCCGAGGGCGTAGAGCAGCGTCGCGTCCTGGTTGTGCTCGACCAGCCAGCGCTCGGCGATCTCGAGCTGTCGCGTCGCGTCCGGCGTACGGCATTCGGCGTACCACTGCACGAGGCGCGGCTCCCAGTGCCGTTCGAGCGCGCGCACCAGAACGTCGGCCGCTTCGCGATCGGCGCCTTGCGCGAGCAGCGCACGCGCCGCGGCTTCGGCAACCGCCGGCTGCTCGCGATCGGCGTCGTTGAGTCGCGTCCAGTACGCGCGCAAGCCGGTCGCGTCGTGCGTGAGCGCCGCGATGGCCTCGGCATGCGCACGCGCCCGCAGCACCTGGCCCTGCTCGGCGTCGTAGACCTTGCGCTTGACGAGCTGGTCGACGATCGCGGGAATCTCTCCGTGCCGTCCCGCGGCGGTGAGCGCGCGGATCTCCAGACGGAGCGCCGCGGTGTGCAGGCCCGCTTCGCGGCGCAGGTCCGCGAGCCGTGCGAGAGCCTCCGTCGCATTGCCCTGCTCGAGCGCGGCTTCGGCTTCCAGCATCAGCCGCGGCACTGCAAGGCTTGGCGCCTGCGCATCGGCACGGCGCAGCAGTGCGAGCGCGGCATCGTAGTCGCGCATGTCGAGCGCCGCGCGCGCGCCGACCAGCGCGGCGACCGGCGTCGCCTGCGGGATCTCGAGCGCCTCGCTCGCATACTGGCCCGCCTTGCCGTCGCGGCCCTCGATCAGCGCGATCACCGCGGCGTCGAATCGTGCCCGGGCACGCGCAAGCTGTTGCCGCCGTCGATGCTCACGCACGTCACGCGGCAGGCGCGCGAGGCGCGACGCGAGGCGGAGCACGGCGTGCACGACCAGGAAAGCCAGCACGACCAGGATGAGCAGCGTGTTGAGCGACAGCTCGACGCGATAGGGCGGCGCCACGAACAGCGCGTACCCGTCGTTGATGCGGAACAGCAACGCGACGAGCACCGCCGACACCGCGAGCAGCAGGAAGGCGACGAGCGCACGCACTCACTTCGTCCGTGTCGGCGCGACGGGCGCAGCGCTCGCGCGCTCGCCGGCAGCGCGCAGCGTGCGCACCGCCTCCAGGCTGCGGCCGAGGTCGGGCATGTCGCCGGCCATCGGCGTCGCCGCGAGCTGGGTGATGGTGGCGATCGCCGATTGGACGCTCTTCTGACGCGTGTCGAGATAGCGCTCCATCCATTGCCGCGCGGCGTCGAGGTCGGTGCGGAAGGCGCGCTCGTCGCGCGAGAGCAGCGCGAGGCGTGCAGCAAGGAGGCGAAGGCGCAGGTTCTCGCGCAGGAAATAGTCCTCCTGCGGTGTCAGCAGCGGCGCCGCCGGTCGATCCGACACCTCGACGCGCACCAGCGAGCGGATCTGGGCCCACGCGTCGCGCAGGAATCGCCGCCAGGCCGGCTCGCTCGCGCCCGACGCGGCGCGCGGCGCTTCGGGAAGGCGCTCGTCGCGCGCGAGCGGCAGCCGGTCCAGCGCGGCGAGCGTCTGGTCGAGCTTCAGCGAAATGCCGGCAACGTCGACGTACGGGATCGCCTTCAATCGGTCCATGTCCCGTGCCAGCTCGCGGCGCAATGGCGTGAACTGCGGACGATCGAGGCGCGCGAGCTTGGCGTCCGCAAGTTGCACCGCGGCCAGCGCCGCCTGCACGTTGCCCGCCAGCGTCAGCTGCTGGCTCGCAAGCGACAGCACCTGCTCGACCTCGGTCAGCGCGAGCTCGTCGCGCGACGGCGCGAGCTCGCGGTACAGCGCCTCGAGCGACGCCTGCTGCGATTGCGACTCGGCGAGCCGCGCCTCGAGCACGGCGATCTTCGCCTGCGCGTCGCGCAGCGCGTTGCCGAGATCGGAGTCGCGGCTGCGCGCGTCCGAAAGCGCGCTTTCCACGGCGCCGAGGCGCTCGGCGACGCCGGCGCGCAGATCGCGCGCGTCACGGCGCACGTCGAACCATGCGTAGAACGCCAGCACCGCGGTGAGCAGCGCGACGACGAGTGCGACGCGGCCCAGGCGAAGCGATGCCCGCGACGCATTCGGGGACACAGCGGCGGCCGCCGCGCTCTCCGCCGGGGCGAGCGCGGCGCCGCGATCGGATTCGGGGAGATCTTGCATGGTCGGCGCGAGCCGATTCTAGCAGTCCGTCGCGACGCAGCGCGGGCCGTTGGCCGCGGGCGCACGCGCGGCATACAATGCCGGCCACTCGGCGAGCTTCGGCCCTGGCCCCGAGCCTTGCGAGAGGACGACGTGAACGGTTTGTCGCTGCTGGCGCTCATCGTCATCGCCATTGCGTTCGTCGTCGTGTACCGGCTCGGACGGCTGCACGCGCGCCGCGACGGCGCCGGCGCGGTCGACGTCACGCCGCGGCTCACCGAGCCGCCCGTGGTCCCGTCCCCGGCTGCGCCCGTGAGCGCGGCTGGCGAGAATCGCAGCATCGCCGCCGAAAAGACGCGTCTCATCATCGCGTACGAGGCGGAGAACGCACGCCTGCGTCGCGAGCGGGTCGCGCGCGATGCGTGCATCGGCGGCCTCGCGGCATTCGCTGAGGATCGGCGACGGCTGTATCGCGAGCTCGCCGATGCGCGCGCCGACACGGCGCGGTTTCGACAGATCGTCGTCGATCTCGAGAACAACGCGCCCCCGCCGATCCTGGGCGAGCGAGGCACACCCGACGATCTCAAGCTCATCGTCGGCATCGGCCCCGTGCTCGAGCGCATGCTGCAGCAGCTCGGCATCGCGACGTACCGGCAGATCGCGCGCTGGACCGAGCGTGACATCGACGACATGGATGCGCGCCTCGCGGAGTTCCCGGGACGCATACGCCGCGATGCATGGGTGGTCCAGGCGCGCGCGCTGCATCAGAGCAAATACGGCGAAGCGGCCTAGGGTTTCGCCGCTACAATCGGGGAGATGAATCGCGCGGTCGCGTCGGCCGGCGCGCCGGTCATGGCGCGCGCGTTCCTGCCCATCGCAATCCTGACGCTCGTCTGGGGCTGCAACTGGCCCGTGTTGAAGATGGGCGTGAACGAGCTCGAGCCGCTCACGTTCCGCAGCGTGACACTGCCTTTCGCCGCGATCGGCATGCTGCTCGTCGCGTTCCTGAGCGGCGACAGCATTCGCATACCGCGCGAATGGTGGGGACGCGTCGGCGTGCTGGCGGCGCTGAACATCGCGGGATGGAACGGCTTCGCGCTGTTCGGCGTGCAGCAGATGCCGGCGGGACGCAGCGTCATCCTCGCCTACACCATGCCGATCTGGGCCACCCTCATCGCGGTGGCGGTGCTGGGCGAGCGCCTGTCCCGACGCAAGCTGTGCGGTCTCCTGCTCGGCTCGGGCGGCATGGCCCTGTTGCTGGGCGAGGACGTCATGACCATCCGACACGCGCCGCGCGGCGCGCTCATGATCCTCACGGCCGCCATCATCTGGGCTTTCGGCACCGTGCTCTTGCGCAAGTGGCGACCGGCCGTGCCGCAGAACACGCTGTCGGGCTGGATGATGCTCGTCGGCTGGCTGCCGCTCGCGCTCGTCGCGCCGTTCTTCGATCCCCAGCCATTGACGCAAACGCTCGGAGCGCTGTCACCGCGCGGATGGTTCGCGGTCCTCTACAACATCTTCCTCGCCGGCACCGTCGCGCACTGGGCGTGGTTCACGCTCGCTCGCACGCTGCCGGTCGCCGTGTCGTCCCTGTCGTCGCTGCCGGTTCCGGTCGTGGGCGTGTTCGCCGGCATCGTCGTGCTGAACGAGCGACCCGGCCTGCACGAATGGCTCGCGCTCGGCCTGGTCGTGCTCGCGCTCTTCATCGTGCTGTGGGCGCCGGGCGAGCGGCGCGAGATGATTCCGGCGCCGCTGGCGCCGGACGACTGAGCGGATCGGATCAGGCGAGCTCGGGGATGAGCGTCAGCGTCCGGTGCTCGTTGAACCACGCATCCAGGTTGGCCTTGCACAGGTCGCCCATCGCCCTGCGCGTCTCGTGCGTGGCACTGCCGACGTGGGGCAGCAGCACGACGTTGTGCATGGCGAAGAGCGCCTCGGGGATGTGCGGCTCGTCGGCGAAGACGTCGAGGCCCGCGCCGCCGATGATGCCTTTCTGCAGCGCGTCGACGAGCGCCGGCTCGTCGACGATCGAGCCGCGCGCGATGTTGACCAGCACGCCCTTCGGTCCCAGCGCCTTCAGCACGTCGGCGTCGATCAGATTGCGTGTCGCCGGCCCGCCGGGGCACGCGATCACCAGGAATTCCGATTGCGCGGCGAGCGCGCGCAGGTCGGGCACGAAGGCGTACGGCACGTCCTGCGGCTTGCGGCCGGTGTAAGCGATCGACATGCCCATCGCCGCGAGGCGATGCGCAATGGCCTTGCCGATGCGTCCAAGGCCCACGATGCCCACGCGCTTGCCGGACAGCTTCATCGTGAGCTCGGGACCGCGCTGCTTCCATTCGCCGGCATGCACGAAGCGGTTGAGGCGCACGAAGCCGCGTCCGGTCATCATGACGAGCGCCACGGCGACGTCGGCGACGTCGTCGGTCAGAACGTCGGGCGTGTTGGTTACCCGAATGCCGCGCTCCTTGCAATACGGAACCGGCACGCCGTCGTAGCCGACGCCAAACACCGAGATGATCTCGAGCTTCGGCAAACCGTCGAGCAGGGTCGTCGGCGTCACGGTTCCACCGCCCTGCACGAGGCCGCGCACGCGCGCGCCGACGCTCGCGAGGAACGCCGGCTTGTCCGCCGCCTGGCTGTAGTCGTGCGTACGGTAATCGGCCTTCAGCGGGTCGTACAGGAACGGCGGCAGCGGGGCGGTGACCAGGATGTCAACGTTGCTCATGGCGCTCCGGGGACGGGGGATGCAGCGTGAACCATTCTAGCAACGCCGTGACGAGCCCGGCGTCGCCGGGCGGCGTTTCGGCGGCATCGAGCCCCATCGCCCGGGCGGCGTCGACGATGCGGGGATGAGGCGCAAAGGTCTTCAACGGCGAGAGCAACGCGATGGCGCGAGCGCCCAGCGCCGCGCGGAGGTTGTCGAGGCCCTCCACGGATGTCAGCGTGAGCGCGTGCGCTTCGCTTGCAGCGAGCAGGCGCTCGAGGCCTTCCGCGCCGCTCGCCGGCGGCGCGCGTCGATAGCACGCGACGTAGTCGACGCGTGCGCCGCGCGCGCGCAACGTCTCGCCCAGCAGCGCGCGGCCCTCGTCACCGCGAAAGATGACGATGCGCCTCCCTTGCACCTGCTGCAGCTCCGGCAGCGCCAGCAATCCTTCACTGTCGAACGACGAGTCCGGCACGCGCGCCGCGGGCAGGTCGACCGCCGCGATCGCTTCTGCGGTCCCGATGCCGGGGGCCAGGATGCGCAACGACGCGGGCCATCGCGCAGGATCCGGCGCGCCGAACTCGACGGCGTTGGCCGAGACGAAGATCGCGAGGTCGTACTCGGCGAGATGCGCATGCGCCTGCGCGAGCGCCGCAGCATCGGGTGGCGGCAGTATCACGATGGCGGGCCACACGATGGGTCGCGCGCCGAATCGCGCCAGCCTCGCAGAAAGCGCCGCCGACTGGCGCGCGGGCCGCGTCACGATGACCCCGACGCCCGCGAGCGGAGGGTGTGCGGCGCCGCCCTGCGCTTGCGGTTTCACCGCTGCGCTGCCGCCCGCCGGGACGTCGCTGGCCGCTTGAGACGACGTTGGCCGCTCACGCGTGCGCGCTCGTGAACCGTGCTGCACCCCGCGAAAGAAATTCGTCGGCGAGCGCAGTGCCGAGGGCATTCGCTTCCTCGATGTCGACGACGTCGTTCTCCGCTTCGCCGCGCAACACGTCGCGGCCATCGCGGCTCGCGATCAAGCCGCGCAGCCACAGGCGCCCTTCTTCCCACTCCGCGTACGCGGCGAGCGGTGTCTGGCAGCTGCCGCCGAGAACGCGCGAGAACGCGCGCTCGGCCGTGACGGCGAGCGTGGTGCCGCGGTCGGCGAGCGGCGCGACCGCGGCGATGATGTCGCTGCGCTCGGCCCGGCACTCGATCGCGAGCGCGCCCTGACCGGGCGCTGGCAGGCTCTGGTCAGGCTCGAGCAACGCGCGAATCCGCGTGCCCAGGCCGAGGCGCTTGAGCCCCGCGGCTGCCAGCACGATCGCATCGTATCGCCCGTCGTCGAGCTTGCGCAGGCGCGTGTGCACGTTGCCGCGCAGCGCGTCGACCTTCAACGACGGATGCCGCTCGCGAATCTGCGCCTCGCGGCGCAGGCTCGACGTGCCGACGAGCGCGCCTCGCGGCAGCTCGTCGAGCGACGCATGCCGCTCCGACACGAAGGCGTCGCGCGGATCCTCGCGCGCGCTGATGGCGGCGAGCGCGAAGCCTTCGGCGACGTCCATCGGCATGTCCTTCAGGGAATGCACCGCGATCTCGGCACGACCCTCGTGCATGGCGATCTCGAGCTCCTTGATGAAAAGGCCCTTGCCGCCGATGGCCGCGAGCGGTCGATCGACGACACGATCGCCCTGCGTGGTGATGCCCAGCAGCTCGACGGTCATGTGCGGATAGAGGGCGCACAGACGTGCGCGTATGTGCTCGGCCTGCCAGAGCGCGAGCGCCGATTGGCGGGTGGCGATCGTCAGACGGCGCGGGCCGGGGACCGGGCTCATTGCGCGTCGATTCTAGCAGCCGGGATCACGCGCGACGGCGATACCACCCGGCGACCGACATGCGCTCGCGCGTCGCGGGCAGGACCTCGTGCTCGACGCGATCGGACAGGAACGTCACCAGCGTGCCGCCATCGGGTGCGATGTCCAGCGCACCGCTCCCCAGATGCAGGCGCAGCGCGCCGCCGTCGCCGATGCCCCACCCGCCGTTGAGGTAGAGCACGAACGACACGACCCGCGCGTCGTCGTCGCGAAAACGGTCGCGATGCCGCGCATACCCGGTGCCGGCCGGATAGATCGCATAGTGCGCCTCGACATCGAGCAGGCCGAGCACGAGCGTTCGGTTGACCGCGAGTCGAAGCGCCTCCAGTGCGTCGCGCAGCGGCCGTTCCGCGGCCACGTGCGCTGCGTCGTCGAGCCAGCCGATGCGATCGCCGCGCGTGGCCGGCGCGACGACGCGCGCCGCGCCACGGCCGACCGCCGCCGGCGTGAGGAGTCCCTCGGCATCGAGCAACCTCGCGCGAAGCCGCAATGCGTCGATGGCCGGTGCCGGAAGGAAATCGCGCTCGATCGCACAGCCGCGCTGCGCAAGCGCATCGGCGATGCGCGACAACACATTCGAGGCAGCATCCATGCGGCCCGCTATGATAGCGGTCTCTTCAGCCAAACCGGGCGCGGGCCATGCACGTCGTCATCACCGGCGGTGCCGGATTCCTGGGCAGCCGTCTTGCCCGTCAGCTACTCGAGCGACCGACGCTCACCAATGCCCGCGGCGAGCTGCACGCGATCACTTCGCTCACGCTGCTCGATCAGGTGCCGCCCGCCACGACCTTCACCGATCCGCGCGTGCGCGTCCTGGTCGGCGATCTCGCCGATCCACGCATCGTGGACGACGCATTGCCGGCCGAGACCGACAGCGTGTTCCATCTTGCCGCCGTGGTCAGCGGTCAGGCCGAGGCGGATTTCGATCTCGGCATGCGCGTCAACCTCGATGCCACCCGGCTGCTGCTGGAGCGCTGCCGCAAGCTGCGCGTGCCTCCCAAGGTCGTGTTCACGAGCTCGCTCGCCGTGTTCGGCGGTGAAGTGCCGGATCCGGTGACGGACGACACGCCGATCAAGCCGCAAACCTCCTATGGCACGCAAAAGGCGATCGGCGAATTCCTGGTGTACGACATGACGCGCAAGGGCTACATCGACGGGCGCAGCCTGCGCTTGCCGACCGTTACCGTGCGCCCCGGAAAGCCGAATCGCGCGGCGTCGTCCTTCGCGAGCGGCATCATTCGCGAGCCCATTTCCGGCGTCGACGGTATCTGTCCGGTATCGCCCGGGACGCGCATGTGGGTGCAGTCGCCGCGCGCGGTGGTCCAGAACCTCATCGTCGGGCACGAAGCGAAGGCATCGCAATTCCGTGATTCGCGCTCGATCAACGTGCCCGGCCTGTGCGTCGGCGTGGGCGACATGGTCGACGCGTTGCGCGATGTCGCGGGGGAAGAGGTCGCCGGGCGCGTGAAGTGGCAGCTCGATCCCGTCGTCGACCGCATCGTGCAGACCTGGCCGGCGAATTTCGCGCCCAAGCTCGGACCCGCGCTCGGCATGCGCGCGGATCGCGACTTCCGCTCCATCGTCCAGGCGTATCTCGAGGACGACGCCCTCGTGAAGTGATCGCGCGGCGATTCGAGTGGAATCGCGACATCGTCGCCGCCGTGCTGCTGTGCTGCGCGGCCGGAATGACGGATGCGATCGGCTACGTGCGCAGCGGCATCTTCGCCGCGAACATGACCGGCAACACCGTGCTGGCGGCCCTTGCGTTCGCGCAGGGCGAGTGGCTGCGCGCGCTGCAACGCGCCGCAACGGTCGCGACGTTCTTCGGCGGCGCGATGTTCGGACGCTTTCTCCTCAATCTCACCGGCAGCCGGCCTTCGGCACCGCTCGCCCTCGAAGCCATCCTGATTGCCATCGCGGCCTTCATACCGAACGCCGCGACCGAGATTCTGTTCGTCACCTTCGCCATGGGCATTCAGTCGACGGCGCTCACGCGCTTCAGCGGTGTCGCGTTCAGCACCGTGGTGATGACCAGCACGATCGGGCGCCTCGCGGAAACGTCGGCTGATCGACTGATTCGCGGATTCGGCCGCGTGGCGCCGCGTCACGGCCTGCCGAGCCGGCTCCTGCTCTGTACGTGGGCCGCGTACGCCGTCGGGGCGGCGATCGCCGGCGTCCTGATGCGGTTGGTGCAGGTTCCTCTCGTTTTGCCTGCGCTGGTGATCGTCGTGGTCACCGCGTCGTATACCCGCGCGCTGTTGCCGCGCAGCTGACGCCGGGATTCACGCGTACGCCGGCTCGACCACCACGAGCGCTTCGCGCAGCAGCGCGACGTCGTCGTCTCGCAGGCGCGCGGCATCGGACAGCAGCTGCCGAAAGCGCCGCCCACCCGACTGTCCGTGGTACAGGCCCAGCATGTGGCGCGTGATCGCGCGCAGCGGCGTACCGCGTGCAACCTGCATCTCGGCATAGTTCGCCATCGCGCGCAGCACCTCGGCACGGCTTCGCACCGGCCGCTCGTCATCGAAGAGACGCGCGTCCGCCTGCGCGAGGAGATAAGGATCGTGATAGGCGGCGCGCCCCAGCATGACGCCGTCGACGTGCGCGAGCTCGCGCTCCGCGGTGTCCCAGTCCACGATCCCGCCGTTCAGCACGAACCGCAGGCCCGGGAAGTCGCGCTTCAGCCGGCGCACGACGTCGTAGCGCAACCGCGGCACTTCACGGTTCTCCTTCGGCGACAGTCCCTTCAGCACGGCATTGCGGGCATGCACGATGAACACATCGCAGCCGGCTTCCGCGACCGTGCCGACGAAGTCGCGCACGAACTCGTAGCGCTCGTCGTGATCGAGACCGATGCGATGCTTGACGGTGACGGGCACGTGCACGGCATCGCGCATGGCGGCGACGCAACGCGCCACCAACGCCGGCTCGGCCATGAGGCAGGCGCCGAAGCTGCCGGTCTGCACGCGCTCCGACGGGCAGCCGCAGTTCAGGTTGATCTCGTCGTAACCGAAGGCGGCGCCAAGGCGGGCGGCGTGCGCCAGCTCGTCCGGGTCGCTGCCGCCCAGCTGAAGCGCCAGGGGGCGCTCGGCGGGATCGAAGTCCAGGTGATGCGGGACGTCGCCATGCACGAGCGCCGGCGCGGTGATCATTTCGGTGTACAGACGTGCGCGCCGGGTGATGAGTCGCAGGAAGAACCGGCAGTGCCGGTCGGTCCAGTCCATCATCGGGGCGACGCACAAGCGATGCGACACGTCATCCATCGAATCGACGTTGCCGAAGCATCGGACGACCCAGTGTCCGCTGAACGGCGCTGATTGTAGCCGGCGCGCGTGATTGCCCAATCCCCGCGAATCGCGTCGAACGACCGCGGCGCGCCAGCCGGCTCATCGCGCGTCCTGCTCGAGACAATGCCTCGGTCACGGCGAGCCGGCCGCTGCCTGGCCGGCGGTCGAGCGCGCCTCATTCTTCAGGACGTATGCCTCGTGGTCGAGCAGCCACTGCGCGAAATCGTGGCAGGCGGCCTGCGGACCGTACCGCGGCACGAAACCGACATCGGTTCGCAGTCGATCGATCAGCATGGGCGCGCGGTCAGCTCGCGCTGAATCGAACACGTTGGGCTCTTCGTCGGCTTCTGCCACCCGGAACGCGAAGCCATCCAACACGGCGGCCAGTGCTTCGCACCACTGCCTTGCGCCGATCGACCAGTCGAGCCCCGACGTCAGATGATAAAGCCGATGCGTCGGCGCGCGCGCCTGCGCCACCATGACGAGCCCGGCGGCGACGTCCCTGCTGTAGATCCAGTCCCGAGCGTACAGCCGTCCGGGAAGCACCACGGCCTCCCGTCGCAGCGCACGCCGTGCGATCTGCAGATGGATCGACATCGCCTCCCGGGCACCGGTCTCCCGCTCCCAGGGACCGAACACGGAGCCGAGCCGGATCGCGCGCACGTCGAGCCCGTAGAGCGCGCCCAGTCTGAGCGCGACGCCCTCGCCCGCGAGCTTGGTGATGCCGTAGAGCGTGTCGGGCGCGGACATTGAATGCTCCTCGCGGAGAGGGATCGTGCCGTCCCACGCCCTGCCGTACGCCGACCCCGACCCGACATGAACCACGCGCGCGACACCCTGCCCGGCCGCCGCTTTCAACAGGCGCTCGACGCAGCGCACGTTGATGTCGATCATCGCCGCGGCGCAGTCGAGCTCGCGCGGACCGCTTGCCGTGACCGTCGCGAGATGAATGATGGTGCGAATGCGCGACGACTCGAACAGCGACCGCAGGAAGACGTCGTCGCGCAAGTCGCCCTGGCGATAAGTCACCTGCGCGGAGTCGAATATCCGGGCAAGCCGAGCTTGCGGCAGCACATCGACCGCCAGGACCTCGTCTCCGCCCGCGAGGAGGTGCTCGACGACGTTGTGGCCGACGAAGCCTGCAGCGCCGGTCACCAGCGTCGTCATCGGCGGTGACGCCGTGGCGGCATCGTTGCAACCAGGGACGGCGAACTCGTCAGCGCTAGTTCACCGTGGCGCCCGAGTCGCGAATGACCTTGCCCCACTTCTCGACCTCGGCCTTGACGAAGGTCGTCAATTCCTCGGGGCTGCTGGCCGCCGGCTCGACACCCATTCCCTGCAGTTGCTTGCGCACGGTCGGATCGCTCAACGCCTTGCGCGTGGCGTCGTTCAACTTGGCGATGACGTCTGGCGGCGTGTTGCTCGGCGCGAAGAAGGCATTCCACACGGTCTGCTCGTAGCCCGGCACGCCGGCTTCGGCGATCGTCGGCACATCGGGCAGCGCCGGCGAGCGCTTGGGCGTGGTCACGCCGATGGCGACGACCTTCCCGCTCGCGACCAGCGGCTGCGCGTTCGCGAGCGGCGAGAACATCATGTCGGCCTCCCCGGTGATGACCGCCGTGACGCCCTGCGGAACGCCCTTGTACGGGACATGCAGGATGTTCACCTGCGCCAGGCTCTTGAAATGCTCGCCGGCCAGGTGCTGCGAGCTGCCGTTGCCGGCCGAGGCGTAGGTCAACTTTCCGGGCTTGCTTCGTGCCAGCGCAAGGAGATCCTTCACCGACTTGACGTTCAGGCCCGGATTGACGATCAGCACGTTCGGGTTCTCGGACACCGTGCTGATCGATGCGAAATCCTTCACGGGATCGTACGGCAGCTTCGGGTACAACGTCGGCGCGATGGCGTTGGGCCCGGGCCCGCCAATGAAGATCGTGTAGCCGTCGGGCCTGGCCTTGGCGACGTACTCGGCGCCGATGATGCCGCCGGCGCCGGGCTTGTTATCCACGACGATCTGCTGACCCAGGACCTCGCCGAGCCGATGCGCGACCGTGCGACCGATGACGTCGGCCGACCCGCCCGCTGCAAACCCGACGACGAGCGTGATCGGCTTGCTGGGATAGCTCTGCGCGGTCGCGATCGCGGGCGTGCCGACCGTCAACGCAAACAGCAACCAAGCGATGGTGCGCACCATGACTATGCCTCCGCGAAAATGAAGTTCGACAATCCTTGCCGATTCCGCCAATCGAGCCTGTCGCAGGTCCTCAGCCGCCGATCGTTGCGTCGAGCGACTGAACCTCGTCGTATTTCATGAGCGTCATGATCTCGCCCATGCTGGCAATGAGGTCCTCGCGATTCTGGGCCTCGCCGGTGCGCGCCGATTCATCGAGCAGCTGCAGGCTGCGCCGCATGGCGAAGATCGCCGCGCCGGGGAGCAGACGAGGAACGCACACGCGCGCGACGCCCAGCTCTCCGAGCCTGCGGATCGAGAACAGCGGGGCGTGCGGCCGCGCGCGGATACCGAACCCGATGCTCATGCTGACCGGAGCCCGCACGGAATCCACGATCCGGGCGACATCGTCTTCGCTCGCCACGCCGTCCGGGTAGACCATGTCGGCGCCCGCGTCGGCGTACGCGCGAAGCCGTCGGATCGCCCCGTCGACGCCTTCGACGGCGATCGCGTCGGTGCGCGCCACGATCAGGAAGTCGGCGTCGCTGCGAGCGCGCAGCGCGGACTCGATCTTGCGCGTCATCTCGCGGGCCTCGATCACCTCCTTGCCCTGGAGATAGCCACATCGCTTGGGCCACGTCTGGTCTTCGAGGTTGAGGCCCGCGATTCCGGCCTCCTCGAAGTACCGCACGGTATAGGCGACGTTGATCGCACTGCCGTAACCGGTGTCGGCATCCGCCATCAAGGGAATCGAAACGGCCCGCGCCAGCCGGCGGCATGCCTCGACGTTGGCCGTGAGGTCCATCACGCCGACGTCGGGCACGCCGACGCAGGAATTCGCGAGGCTGGCTCCGGACGTCGATGCCGCCTTGAATCCCATCTGCTCGATGAGGCGCACGCTGTAGCCGTCGTAAGCGCCGGGGGAGATGACCATGCGCCCTTCGTTGAGCAGCATGCGCATCCGCCGGGGCTTGGTGAGGCTTTCTGTCATCGCGGCAGCTCCTTCGTCGATGCGGCGAAGTGCGCCGCAATGCCGCCCGCGGTGGTCGCCCACACGTCGTGACGATCGATGGCCTCGAGGGTTTCCCTGAGGTATCGAATGCGGTGCGGCTGTCCGAACAACCAGGGATGCACGTTCAGCACGAACGTCCGTCCCCCACGCTGACCGTCACGAGCCAGCCGGCCGAGCGCCGAATCGACGATCCGCGGGAATCGATCGGTCGCGAGCTGCCGCATCCACAGCAACGTGACGTCGTCCCATTCGGTCTGCTGCGGCACCGAGACCAGCGGCGGAACGGTGGCCATCCAATACGGCTGCTCGTCGTTGGGCCAATCGGCGAGATAGCGAAAGCCGTGATCGGCGACGATGTACGGAGTCTTCGTCGATTCGCCGAAGTCCTGTCCGATCCAGCCCTCGGGATCGAGGCCGGTCACCGCGCGCACGGCTTCCTTCGACGTCGCAACGTAGGCGCGCTCCTCAGGTTCCGTCATGTCGCTGCTGATCATTCGCGTCGCGTGCGTTCCGCCCGCGGCGATCTCCCAGCCGCGCTCGCAGCATTCGCGGACGAGATGTGGATAGCGCTGGCAGACGGCGGCATTGGCCGCGACGGTGACGGGAAGCTCCCATTGGTCGATCGCGTCGATTACGCGAAAGAAGCCGATGCGGTTGCCGTACTCGCGGTGGGAGAACGTCCGGAAGTCCGGCGCGAAGATCTGCCACGCGCCCTCGATGCCCGCCGGGTGTCGCGCCGAGGTCGGCGGCTCGAGCTCCCAGTATTCGAGGTGCAGGCATATCCACACCGCCACCGGCCGGGAGCCGGGCCAAGATAGCGGCGACCGCGCGGGCAGCGCGGAATACGCGTAGAGCGCGTGATCCATGCCTCGCGTGCGTGCATCGGACACGGGGCTACCCGACCGGAAGGAACTGCGCCATTTCGTCGTAGTAATGCGCGTAGTACCAATCCGCGATCTCCTCGCCCGTGGCCTTCCAGACGTGCGGGTGCCCGCAGATGTACGTCAGTGCCCGGTCGAGATGATCGATGCGGTGCGGCTGGCCGATGATGTACGGATGCAGGTTGAGCGCCAGCACGCGGGCCTGCCCGGCGCCCTCCGCGTACAGCGTGTCGAAATAGTCGACGATGAACCGCGCGAAGTCCTCCGCCTCGTGCCCCTGGCGTTCGTTGATGGCGTCGCCGAGGTTGCTCGAATACGGCAGCGTGATGAGTCGGCCGCGCTCGACCTTGAGCGGGAACGGTTGGTCGTCATGCTGGCCGAAATCGCCGTAGTACTTGATCCCCGCTTCGGCGACGAGGTCCGGCGTGTTCACGGTATTGGAAAGCCCGGGCCCGATCCAGCCGGCGAGCATTCGACCCGTGTGCCTGCGCACCGTCTCGACGCCGTCGGCGATCAGGGCGCGCTCCGACTCGCGCTCCATGCCCCAGACGTAGCGCGTGTTGTAGATGCCGTGGCACATGAAATCCCAGTTGCGCTCGATCAGCGCCGCCGGCACCTCGGGAAGATGATCGAACACCGCCGCATTGATGGACGCCGTCGCGCGGATGCCGTGCTTGTCCATCAGCTCGATGAACCGCCAGAGCGCGACGCGGTTGCCATAGTCGCGCACGCCATAGCTCACGACGTCGGGGTGCGGACTGCGCGCTCGCCACGCGAAATGCTTGCGTACCGGATCCGCGGGAGGTAGGAGCTCGTAGTACTCGATGTTCGGGGTGACCCACAGCGCCACGCGTGCGCCATCCGGCCAGACCACCCGCGGCCGATGCTTGATCGAGCTGTAGCCCAGGCGTTCCAAACCGCGGAAACTCTCTACTCGGGCTTCGGGACGCTGCGAACGAACCAGTCGTGCACCTGGCTGTAGCTCCAGAATACGACGCCGCGCTGTTTCTGCAGGTAGTCGAGCATGTCGTCGAAGTAGCGGATCCGGTGCGCTGCGCCGGTGATGTAGGGATGCACGCCGAACGACAGGATCCGCGCGCCGTTGGCGGATTCCTCGTACATCCGTTCGAAGGCGTCCTTGACACGCTTCAGCATCGCGTCCGATTCGTGCTGGCCGGTGAGCATGATGGTGATGTCGTTGAGCTCGACGGAATACGGGATCGACAGGAGCGGACCGCGCGTGGTCTTCACGTAGAACGGCTGGTCGTCCATCACCCAGTCGGCGAACCAGTCGAAGCCCGCCTCGGCGATGTAGTCGAGCGTTGCGTACGTCTGGCCCCTTCCGGGGCCGAGCCATCCCCTGGGGCGCTTTCCCGTTACACGCGTGAGCACATCGACCGACTGGCGGATCATCGCGCGCTGATCCGGGATCTTGTGAATCGGCATCTGCACGTAGCAGTGGGCCATGAACTCCCAGTTGGCTTCCATGGCGGCCTGCGCGATGCGCGGCCGCGTCTCGCAGACCCGGGCGTTGATCGAGAGCGTGGGGGCGATGCCGCGGCGCTTGAAGGCTTCGAAGATGCGCCAGATGCCGACCCGCATTCCGTATTCGTGCCATCCCCAGTTCTGGATATCGGGCACTACCGAGACGCCGCCCGGAGGATTGGAGACCTGCCGCGGCATGGGGCGCGTGATCTCCCATTCCTCCACGTTCAGGACCGGGCACACCACGAGACGCGCGCCATCCGGCAACTCGAGACGCTCGCGATCGACGATCGCCGAATAGTCGAAGCGCTGCTCCGGTTTGAGGGCTCGCGCTTCGTCGTCCATCGACGCCTGCGATGACGGATTGTCGTCGGCCATGCCGTTTGCTCCTCAGTGCCTCGGGAACTCAAACACGCGCCGCCTCCTTGGGCCCGTCGCGCGGAGGAACCCCGGCACGCGCGCGCCCTTCGCCGTACTCGGGTGGCAGCCTGCGTGCGCCGGGCACCCTCAACCAGAGTCGCAGCAGGTGGCGCTTGCGCGCGTCATCGGGATGGTCCTGATAGCCCGTGCGGCCGTGCACGATCACGTAGTTGTTGATGAGCTGGATGTCGCCGGGCTCGAAAGGGATCTCGAAGCACGATTCCTCCGCGAGCGCTTCGACGATGCCCAATGCGTCGAGCTCCACCTCGCTGAGCGGGACTCCCGTCTTCTGCGGCGCCGAGCGGATGAAGCGCGGCGCGAACCTGCAGCTCAGTCGCTCCTCGAAATAGCTGAAGATCGGCTCGCGGTAGACAGGAGCAGCGTCCACGGGCTCTTCGCCTCGCCAGTCGATGTCGAAGTTCTTGTACAACAGCGCGATATACCAGGGGTACCGCCGAAGGAGCTCGTTGTACACCGTCATCGAGCTCGCCAATCGGCTGGCGCCCCCGGACATCGCGCCCTGAAGGCACATGAGCCCGAGGACGTCGCCGCCGATGTCGGTGTGGAACGACTGCGCCGCATTGGTCTGGTAACCCCGGACGCTGGTGCTGCGGATGTCGAGGCCTTCGTCGCGCACGTGGCCGAGACGCTCCCCGCGGACGTTCTGCGACAGCGCTTCTCCGAGGTGGCGGCCGATCCCCCAGTAGACGATCTCAGCGTCTGCGGTCGTGTAGCGCTCGACGGGCAAGCCCTTCAATTGCACGAAGCCGCGCCCATGCTCCAGCTCCTGCGCGACGTCGCGCAGCAGCGGGACCAGCGAAGGAATTGGAAAGTCTTCCCGGCGCATGGCGGCGAGCGGTTGCCGCAGGCCGCGCCATCCCTGCAGCGCCGCGTCGATCTCGTCGAGCCCTGACTGCGGAATGGACACTGCCCAGTCGCGCGTGCGCGCCATGGCGTCGCCGGTCCACGCAACGGGCCCTTCGATGGGGTTGGTAAGGATGCGGGTCATGCGCGCGCTCATGCTCGAAGCGTCTCCTTACCTGCATCACGGCCGGCAAGCCCGGGCAAGCGGCTTCGCGGATGAGGCGCCGGCACGGCATCGGCAGAGATCACGGGGCGCGTGCCCTTGCATTGCGCGCGCTGCAGAAGCCGGCGCGCGCCTGGGTCGAACGGCTGGCGCCGATGCATGACGCAGCGGTTGTCCCAGATCACGATGTCACCGACCTTCCAGTCGTGGAACCACGCGGGCAGCGAGGTCGCGTGCTGCCAGAGGGCGTCGAGCAGCGATTCCGACTCGGCGACTCGCAGTCCCTGCACGTACGCATTGGGACGCCGTCCCAGGTACAGCGCGTTGTGATGCGTTTCAGGATGCGTGCGCACGGCCGGGTGCACTACGCCGGGCGAAGCTCTCACGTCGGTCACCGCTGACATCCCACGACGAATCTGGCCTGCGCTGTTGTAGGTCGCGTCGTTCTTGATGCGCATCGATTCGATCCCGGCAGCGAGGTGCGACGGCAGCGATTCGTAGGCCTGGTACATGTTGACGAAGCCCGTCTGCCCGCCTCCAGACGGCACTTCGACGGCGTAGAGCATGCTCGCGGAGATAGGCTCCTCGTGATACGACATGTCCGAGTGCCAGACCACTTCGCCGTCGCCCAGCGTGCCGATCGGCATTCCACCTTCGCGGATGTTCGAGACCATGGAGAGGTACGGGTTGGGACGCTCCCGTATGCCGGGCGGCAGCTCGGAAACGGGCGTGGCGAGCTCGACTTCCCCGAACGTGCGGATGAACTCGACCAGATCGTCGGGAGCCAGGCTTTGTCCCCGGATCAGGATCACGAGGTGATCCAGCCATGCATCGCGGATCGCCGCGCGCGCGTCCTTGCCAAGGCGTCGCACGTCGCCGCAGCGCACCTCTGCACCCAGCGGGCGCTGGAACGGCCGGATATCGAGATTCGCGCGGCGCGCGGGATTCATGTCCTCGGCAGAATTCGGCATCTCGACGCTCCTTTGCTCCATTGATTCGTCGCTATTGTTGCGGCACGCCTGCGGACTTGACCACCACCGCCCACTTCGCGATGTCGTGCGCGAGGAAAGCCTGGAATTCCTGCGGCGATTCAGCGATGGCTTCCGCATTGAGCTTGACGAGCGCCTGGTGCGTCGTCGGGTCCTTCTCGGTCTCGACCCACTTCGCCTGGATCGTCTTGATGACCGATTCCGGCGTACCAGCGGGCGCGCTCAGGCCGAACCAGATCGAATACTGGAAGTCGGGCAGGCCCGCCTCCACGGTCGTCGGCACATCGGGCAGCTCGGCAATCCGATGATTGCCGATCACCGCCAACGCGCGCAGCTTTCCCGACTTGAGGAAAGGGAGGAATTGGCCGACGTTGTCGAAGCTCACCTGCAGGCGACCCTCGACGAGATCGGTGAATATCAAACTGCCCTGCCGGTAAGGAATGTGGACGATGTCGACTTTGGCGAGGCTCTTGAAGAGCTCTCCGGCGAGATGCGCGGTGGTCCCCGTGCCCGGCGAGCCGAAGTTGAGCTTGCCGGGATGCGCCTTCGCGTAGTCGATGAGCTCCTGGAGTGTCGCGACCGGGAGCGTTGGCGTGACGACGACGATCGACGGCTGCACGGACACGCGGCTGATGTTCACGAAGCTCTTGAGGGGATCGTACGGAAGCTGCTTGTAGATGCTCGGTCCGACCGAGTTGGGTCCCGACGCCGACATCAAGAGCGTGTAGCCATCGGCGGCAGCCTGCGCGGCGAGGCCCGCACCGATCGTTCCGCCGGCCCCGGCGCGGTTGTCGACGACGATGGGCTGGCCCAGCGCACGCGCGAGCGGATCCGCGATCACCCGGGCGACCAGGTCCGCGTTGCCGCCGACGCCGAACGGGACGATCAGCCGGATCGATCGCGTGGGGTAGGTCTGCGCAGATACGGAGACGGCTAGCCCGAGCGTCAGCGTCAGCGCGATTGCGAACCGGGTCAGGAACATGTCGACTCTCCTTCGAGGGTGTGGCGCTTCACCCGGCTCGCGCATCTCAAGGCGCTGAACAGCCCGATCGGCGCCGTCGCTGATCCGCGGCTAGACGACGGCCCCGGAATCGAGGTACCAGTCGACGATCTCGGAGCCGGTCGCGCGCCACACGCCCGCATGGCCCAGGATGTATTCGAGCGCCGCGTCCAACGCACCGATGCGCTGCGGTGTTCCCGTGACGAACGGATGGATCGGCAGGCAAAGCACGCGGCCGTTGCGCGCGCCGTCCCGGTACAGCACGTCAAATTGTCGCTTGACCGCGCTTTCGTATTGGTCCGGCGTCAAGCGGCGATTGAAGTAGCACGTGACGTCGTTCACGTCGGACGTGTAGGGCAGCGAGATAAGCTGGCCGTCGCGCAGCGTCATTCGATACGGCTGCTCATCGTTGGTCCAGTCGCCGACGTACCTGCAGCGTTCGGCGACGAGGTGATCGACGGTGTTCCAGGTCTCGGCCGTGCCGGCGCCCAGCCAGCCCGCAGGTCGGGCGCCCGTTGCGGTGGCGATGCGGTCCAGCGTCGCGCGGATCTCCTGGCGCTCCTCGTCGCGTGGAACGTCGACGCAACGCACGCTGTTCGTCTGGTTGTGCCCCATGAACTCCCACTTGAGCTCGCGCGCGCGCTCGATGATCTGCGGATGAAAATCGCAGACGCGGCTGTTGAGCGGCGCCGTGCCCCGCACGCCGTGCTTCGCCAAGACCTCGAAGATGCGCCAGATGCCGATTCGGTTGCCGTAGTCACGAACCGCCCAATCGCGTACCGCCGGCCGATGCGACCTGTCGCTCGGGAGCCGCTCGTTGTCCCTTCCAGGCACGTTGCTGTCGAGGCCGAAGAACTCGATGTTCGGCGCGATCCACAGCGCGATCCGCGCCCCGTCCGGCCACACTAGGCGAGGCCTCTCGGGAAGCGGCACATACGGGAAAGGGCCGTAAGCGCTCGGTTCCATGCGTCACGCCTTGCGTGCCGCCGCCAACGGAAAGCGGTCGCTGCTGGAATCGGTGATCATGCGGAGCACGTGCTCGCGCCCGCGGCGAATGTGCGAGCGCACGGCTCGCTCGAGCGCGGGACCGTCCTTCTTGCGCAGCGTGGCGAGTATCCGGCGGTTTTCCTCGAGCAGCTCCTTGAGCCTCGGCTTGTGCATGGTCACCGTCAGCGCACCCACCTGCCGGACGCGATCGTGGATGGTGCTGAGCATCTGGTGCAGCAGCCTGTTCCCGGTCGCGCCTGCGATCGCGTCGTGGAACTGGCGGTTCTGCCTCAGGAAGTTCTCGTACTGTCCGGTACGGAAGTACGCCTCCGCCCTGGCGTTCATCGCGACGAGCTCGTCGATCACGCCGTCGTCGAGCTGTCCCACCACCTGCCGCGCTGCCGCGAGCTCGAGCGCCTCGCGCACGCTGAAAAGGTCGAGCACGTCCTTGACGGACATGTGCTTCACCACGTAGCCCCAGCCGCCTTCGCGCTCGACCAGCCCCTCCTGTGCCAGGCGGCTCAGCGCTTCGCGCACCGGCGTGCGGCTCGCGGACAAGGCTTGGGCGATCTCCTCCGTTCGAAGCCGCTGCCCCGGGCGAAAGCGCACGGCGGTTATCGCCTCCTTGATGTAGGCATACGCACGCTCCTGCGCGAGCTGCGCGGCCGCGGGGTGAGCAATTGCATCCATATTGGATCCAATTCTGTTGCAGCCGGTCGCGCGTTGTCAAGAACGCGCCGCGCGAAGCTTTTCAGGGAATGGGATGCCGCGTGTGCCAGCCGGTCGCCTGCTCGTACGCGTGCGCCACCTGGTACGCGACGTCCTCGCGCCAGTGCGGCGCCGCAATCTGGAGCCCGAGCGGCAATGCGTCGCGGGTGAATCCCATGGGCAGCACGAGGGCCGGATTTCCTGTGACGCTGTACATGCGAAGAGCGAGGCTGCGCTTGCCGAGCGGGTCCGCCCACAGCTCGGCCATCGTCTGTGCGGGACGCTCGCGGCCCGGATTGATCACCACGTCGACGTCCGACTCGAACATTCGCGCAAGCGACCGGCGAAGCGTCGCCATTCGAGCCTTTGCGCCTTCGTAATCCGCCTCGGTCATGGCAGGCGCCTTCGCGAACCGGCCTCGAAAATTCGCCGAGTAATCGCCGGGCCTCTCCTCGAGGTTCTTGCGATGGTATCGATACGCCTCGTACGTGATCACCAGGCTGCCTGCGTCATGCGACTGTGCCAATCCGACGGGGTCGACGTCGACCATCACGCAGCCGAGGTCGCGCAACGCCGCCTCGGCCTCGCCGAACGCGGCAAGCGTGTCCGGCGTATGCTCGATCGAGTCGATGAATCGCCGAAGCACGCCGACGCGCATGCCGCGGAGCGGGCGTCCGATCAGCGATCGAAAATCACCGGGCGTGGCGTCGAGGCTCGCCGGATCGCGGGGATCGTGGCCGGCCATCGCTTGAAGCATGATGGCGTTGTCGACCACGGTGCGCGTGAGCGGCCCGACGTGGTCCATCGTCGGGGCGAGCGGCAGCACGCCGAAGTTGCTGACCCGGCCGAACGTCGGCTTCATGCCCACGATTCCGCACACGGCCGCGGGATGCCGGACCGAGCCGCCGGTGTCGGTGCCCGTGGCGGCGATGCAAAGTCCCGCCGCGACCGCGGCACCCGAGCCACTGCTGGAGCTTCCGGGCATGTGCTCCACGTTCCAGGGATTCCGGGCGGCCGGGAACGCCTCGTCCTCGCCGGGCGATCCGAAGGCGAACTCGTGCAGGGAAGTCTTGCCGAGATTGATCGCACCCGCGGCGCGAAGCTTTTCGTGGACCGTCGCCGACTGTTCGGGCGTCCAGTGCTGCAATGAACGCGAGTGCGCGGTGGTGCGCACGCCCGCCGTCTGTATGATGTCCTTGTGCGCAATCGGCATCCCGTGGAGCGGACCGCGGTCGACGCCACGAGCGAGCTCGTTGTCCGCATCGGCGGCCTCGGCGAGCGCCTTGTCCGCCGTCAGCGTGATGAAGGCGTGAAGCTTCGCATCCAGCGCTTCGATTCTGGTCAGGTGAGCTTCCACCAGCTGCCGCACCGAGAACCGCTTCCCGCGCAACCCGGCGGCCGCTTCTTCGATGGTCAGGTAATGCAGTGAATCGTGCATGTCGGAATTCCGCGTGATTGACAAGACTCTGGTGCGCCGCATTCAGGATAGCGGAGTGGCGCCATGCCTCGCAATTCGCGACGCCGCCCGACGCCGCGTGCGGCGTCGAATGCGCGCATGAATTCGGGCAACGCGGAGCTGGCGCGCGAGCTGGCACCTGGAGGACGGATCCGCGCTGCGATCAACCTCGGCAATCCCGTGCTGGCGCAGCGCGGCGCCGATGGCGAGTTGACCGGCATCTCGGTGAAGCTCGCGCACGAGCTCGCGCAGCGACTCGACCTGCCGCTCGAGCTCGTGGCGTTCAATGCGGCGGGGAAGGTGGTCTCTGCGCTTCGCGAAGACGCGTGGGACGTGGCGTTCCTCGCCATCGATCCAGCGCGCGCGGAAGCCGTCGATTTCACCGCCCCTTACGTGATCATCGAGGGCGGCTGTCTCGTCGCGAAGTCGTCCCCGCTTCAGCATGTCGAGGAGGTCGATCGGGATGGCGCGCGAATCGCAGTGGCCACGGGCAGCGCCTACGATCTCTTCCTGACGCGCACGCTGCGGCATGCCACGCTCGTGCGGCACGGCAGCGGTGAAGCGGCGCTCGCCGCATTTCGAGCGGGGAGCCTCGACGTACTGGCGGGCGTGAAGTCGCCGCTTCATCGCGTCGCGGACCGCGATCCGCGCGTTCGGGTCCTTTCGGGTGCCTTCATGCAGATCGAGCAGGCCATGGGCATCCCTGGGGGCCGCCCCGCTGCCCTGGCATTCCTTTCCGCGTTCGTCGAAGACGTGAAGGCGTCCGGGTTCGTCGCCGACGCGCTCGACCGGACCGGCCAGACCGACGCGAGGGTCGCGCCTGCGGCATCGTCCCGGCCGCGCGCCTGAATCCCCGACAACCCGCGAGTTGCCGTCGGTCCGGATCCATGCCGGCACAGGTTGTGCTTCCGTTCGGCTCGCCTCGGCGCATGCACGACGTTAAGATCACACATCCATCAACGACCGGCGCCATTCCTCACTCACGAACGCCATGCTCGCTCGCACGCTCTGCGCCCTGGCCGCGGCCCTCGTCCTCACCGGGCAGGCGCGCGGGCAGACGACCGATCTCGTCTTTTCGGTGACCGAGGGCGTCACTTACCAGGCCACGCCCAAGGACATCCGGGACAAGTTCGAGCCGGTCGCCGAGGCGATGGGCCGCGCGCTCAAGCGCAACGTCAAGCTCGTGCTGGTCCCATCGTACGACGACGTCCGGGCCGGCCTCGCGAAGCAGGAATACGACATCGCGTTCATCCATCCGGCGCACATCGCGCTCGCCGAGGTCAAGGCGGGCCGCTACCAGTCGGTCGCCTGGACCAGCGGGTACACCGAGTACACGGTGTCGCTGCTCGCCATGCCGCAGGAGCCCTTCAAGGAGCTCCGCGACATCAAGGGCCGCACGCTGGTCTCCCCGGATCCGGACTCCATCACCACGGCGATGGTCAAGGCCATGCTGCGCACCGACGGCATGGGCAGCCAGGTCAAGGTCATCAACACGCGCTACCAGGACGCGGTGCCGTTCTATCTCGAGAACGGCTTTGCGCAGGTCGGCGCGACGGCGGCGAACGCCGTCGTCAAGCAGTGGACCGACAAGGGCGGCAAGGTTTTCGCCCACTCGCGCAGCGTGCCGATCAAGCAGTTCGTCGCGTCGATGAAGCTTTCCGCGGACGAGCGCGAACGCATTCGAGACGCGCTCGTCAAGCTGGGCGACTCCGATCCGGGACGCCGCGCGCTGACGGCGAGCGGCTACAAGGCCTTCGTGGCGCCGAATCACGACGTGGAGGCCGCGTCGATCGTCTGGCTCGGCCTCTGACGGCCGCGGAACCGCGCGGTCGGTGAACGCCGGCGCGCGCCGCCACTCCAACCCTGACCCGAGTTGGAATCAGCGACATGGCACACGGTCAGGACGCAGTCGGCGAGTCGTTGCCAAGCCTTCTCTACCGCTACTGGTTCTGGGAGTGGCTGTTCGTCGACCTGCGCAAGGTCGCGGGCGTGTACCAGCGCGCCGCAGCGTGGCGTCACAACGTGAGCCAGCGGCGCTATCTGCCGATCTACATGCGGCGCTGGCTGGTGGTCACCGCCGCGAACCTGGGCGTGGCCGCGGTGATGGAAAAGATGCTCGCGTGGATGCTCTCGGCCGCGGTGTTCTACACGAACACGTGCATTGCCGTGTGCGTGCTCTTCGTGACCTTCGTCGGATGGCTGCTGCTCGGCACCATGCAGGACGGCGGGCTGTCGTAGCGACGGCTCACGCGACCTGCGATTTCCATACGTTCCAGGCGCGATCGATCTGCGAGGCGTTGGTGGCCGCCGACGCCGACGCTTCGCCCTCGGTCATGTACGTCACCGGACCGAGCGCGAGCGCATTGAACTGGATGCGCGCGTTGAACTCGGTGTAGACCGCGCGGAACACCGCTTCGCGCAGCGTCGAACCGACCACGGTCACGCCGTGGCCGCGCATGAGCACGGCCGGGCCCTTGCCGAGCGAGCGCGCGAGCGCATGGCCGAGTGCGTTGTCGCGAATCAGCAGATCGCTTGCATCACCCGCCACGTCGCGTATCTCGAACACGGGCGTGTGCACGCCGAGGAACGAGCCCATGTGGCTCACGGCACGAAGCTCTGCGCCGGACGCCACGCTGAAGGGAATCACGGCAGGTGAGTGCGTATGCACAACCGCCATCGCATCCGGCCTCGCGCGCAGCAGCTCGCCGTGAATGAAGCGCTCGAGGTAGACCTTGTGCGCGGTCGAGTCGACAGCGTTGCCATCGAGATCGAACTCGAGGATGTCGTCCGCGGTGACCGAGCCGGGCGCCATGTTCCGCGCAAGCAGAAAACGATCGGGGCGTCCCGGATGGCGCACGCTCACATGGCCGAAGGCATCGACCACGCCCTGCGCAACCAGTATCCGGTTGGCGAGCGCGAGCTCGGCTTTCAGTGCGGCGAGGTCGGTGGAAGACGGGTTGGATGCGCTCATGAGCAGGTGTCCAGTGTGTTCAAAGCCGATCGGTGCGGTCGGACAGCGTGAAGCCCGGCCATTCGATATCCTCGTTTCGCGCGAGCGCGAGCACCTTGAAGAGCTCGCCCATCTCGGCGGGCGATGTGAGCTGCTGCACCGCGGCCGCGGCACGAAGGTACGCCGCCTCCGAGGGCGCACCGCTTCGCGCGAGAAGGTCGACGATACCGCAACCGAGCAGGAACGCCGCCTGCGACGTGAATCCGGCCACGTGCAGTCCGCCGCGCTCGCCGGCTTCCGCCATGGCGGTGAAGTCGACGTGCGCGGTGAGATCGCTCAAGCCGGGCCACAGCAGCGGATCGGCATGCACGCGATGCCGATAGTGACCGACCAGCGTTCCTTCGCGACGCTGCGGGTGGTAGTACTCGGCGCGCGGAAAGCCATAGTCCATGACGAGCAGGGCGCCGCGGCGCAGCGACTGCGCGAGGCTGAGCACGAGCGCTTCGGCGGCCGGATTGACCTCGCTCGCGTAGTCGATGTGCGGGGGAAATCGCGCGGCAGCCAGCGCACGCAAGCGCTCGTCGAGCAAGGGGCGCTCATCGATCGCGAGACCTTCGCCGTGTGCGACGACACCGCGCTCCATCCAATGGCCCTCGCGGCGCACGATCACGTGGCAGGGCACGGCGTCGAGCACCTCGTTCATCACGATGGCACCCTCGATGTGCGCCGGCGGCGCGTCGAGCCAGGCCACCCGGTCGACGTGCGCGGCAGCGCGCGCCTCGAGTGTCGCGCGCTGAAGCGCGCGCAGCGGCGCACTCACTTCCACGATCGCATACGACACCGGCAGTGCGCCGCGCTCGCCCAGCTCGTTCAGCACATCCGCGGCAAGCGCACCGCTGCCCGCGCCGAGCTCGACCAGCTGGCGGCCGCTCGTCGAGGCCAGAACCGCGTCGATCTGCGCCGCGATCGACCGGCCGTACAGCGGCGAAAGCTCGGGCGCGGTGACGAAGTCACCCTCGGGGCCGAACTTTGCGGTGCCCGAAACGTAGTAACCGAGGCCGGGGGCGTACAGCACCCGCGCAAGGTAGCGCTCGAGGCTCAGGAATCCGCCGGCGCCCACGATCGCTTGCCGCACGGCCGCGACCACGCGCGCGCTGTGCGCACGCGCCGCCGGGTCCGGCATGGGCAATACGGGCTTGGTGAGCGTCGACAACGAGGGCTGCCGCTGCACGCTTGCAGCAGGGGATTGTGCTAGATTGGCCGAAGTCTAGTCGATCGAAAGCGCCCGCGTGCAAGGCAAGGTCGTTCTCATAACCGGCGGCGCAAGACGCGTCGGTGCGGCGATCTGCCGGCGCCTGCATGGCGCGGGCGCTTCCCTCATGCTGCACTACCGGAACTCCGCGGGCGAGGCGCGCCTGCTGCAGGCGGAGCTCAATCACGTCCGCGCGAATTCGGTCGCGCTGATCCAGGCCGACCTCCTGGACCTCGCCAAGCTGCCGTCGCTGGTCGACCAGACGGTGCAGACGTTCGGGCGACTCGACGGGCTCGTCAACAATGCGTCGTCGTTCTTCCAGACCCCCGTCGGCGAGATCACCTCGGCGCATTTCAACGACCTCATCGGGACCAACCTGCAGGCGCCGTTGTTCCTCGCGCAGGCGGCTGCCGCGGCGCTGAAGAAAACCCAGGGCGCCATCGTCAACATCACCGACATCCATGCCGAGCGGCCGCTGAAGAGCTACGTCGTGTACTCGACGGCCAAGGCCGGCTTGATGGGACTGACGCGCTCGCTCGCTCGCGAGCTCGCGCCCGAGGTGCGCGTGAACGCGATCGCCCCCGGTCCGATCCTCTGGCCCGACGATGGCGCGTTCGACGAGCTGTCGCGTCAGCGCATCATCTCGCACACGCCGCTGCGCCGGGAAGGCACGCCCGACGACATCGCCAAGGCCATTCACTTCCTGCTCGCGGACGCGCCGTACGTCACCGGCGAAACGCTTCACGTCGACGGCGGCCGACACATCGCCGTCTAGACCGGCGGCTCCCCGGGCTCGTGCCCTTCCGCGGGGCGCGCCGGCGGACACAGGCGGCCGACCGTCTTGGCGAGCGATTCCAGATACGGATCCACGATGCCGTGCGAAACGAGCGCGACACGCGTGCGCTCGAGATAGTCGGCCGACGACCCGAACGCACCGCACGCCGATGCGATGACGCGCGCCTGCTCGGCCATGTCGAGGCCGCCGGCGTATTGCGAATGATCGCGCCGCACCACGAACGCAAGCGCGTGCATCGGCTTGTCGTCCGCCTCGACCTTCAGCCAGCGGGGCGCGTACGCGCCGGTCACCATCTCGCGCCGCCACAGCAGGTGGAGCTCGTCCAGGGCGAGCGACGCGGGCAGGCGATACACGACGCCGTGACACGAGCCGCCGCGATCGAGGCCCAGCACCAGCCCCGGCTGATCCGGCCGGCCGCGCGATGCGAGCGACCACAGGCAGAATCGGCGGTGCAGGCCCCGCAGTCGCGCCGGGCGCGAGTCGTCGAACGGGAACAGCGGGTTCCACAGCAGCGAGCCGTACGCGAATACCCACCAGCCGGCGCCTTTGGGTCGCAGCGCGAGCGTCGCGGCAAGCGACGCCGACAGCTCCTCGTCGGTCAGCGGATGCTGCCCGAGCGCCTCGACGTAGATCCTGCGCATGCGGCCTTCCTCGAGGTCACGGCGCGACAGCGTCATGCGACTACTCGGTGTGACCTTCGCGCACGAGCTTCTGGAGCGCGATGCGCTCGGCGCGACGCTTGGCGCCGCGTGACTTCTCGTGAAC
>Ga0207674_10000089_pt1 | contig 99911 bp, 86 predicted proteins | sample KBSCornC72_FD_184303 | JGI IMG/M metagenome (GOLD analysis project Ga0207674, IMG submission 184303) | Corn rhizosphere microbial communities from Kellogg Biological Station, Michigan, USA - KBS Corn C7-2 (SPAdes) (version 2) | ecosystem: Host-associated > Plants > Roots > Rhizosphere > Soil ...
GAGCAGCAGATCGCCGATCCCGAGAACCGGTACTCGGAGACGATGGCGCCCGCGGTCGTCGACGGCAAGGTGCTCATCGGCACCAACGGCGGCGAGTACGGCATCCGCGGCTTCGTGAAGGCATTCGACGCCAACGACGGCCACGTGCTGTGGACGTTCGACACGATTCCCGAGAAGGGACACGAAGGCGTGTGGGCGACGAAGGACGCCACGGGTCGCGACATGCATCGTGACATCGACGCCGAGAAGGCCGCGCTTGCCAAGGACAGCTCGTTCTACCAGACGCTCGGCGGCGGCGTGTGGATGACGCCGGCGGTCGACACCAAGGCCAAGACCGTGATCTTCGTGGTCGGCAATCCCTCGCCGGACCTCTACGGCGCGATCCGGCCGGGCGACAACCTGTACACCGACTCGATGGTTGCGGTCGATCTCAACACGGGCGCCTACAAGTGGCACTCGCAGTACATCGCGCACGACGTGTGGGACCTCGACGCCACGTCGCCGGTGATCCTCACGCAGGCCAACAACGGCAGCGGCAAGATGGTCGACGTCGCGATACACGGCGGCAAGACCGGCCACGTCTACGTCAACGATCGCGCGACCGGGAAGCTGATCCGCTTCTCGGAGGCGATGATCCCGCAGGAAAACATGTGGACGCTGCCGACCAAGGATGGCGCGCGCATGCTGCCGGGCGCGAACGGCGGTGTGGAATGGTCGCCGATGGCGCTCAACCCGAAGCTGCGCATGGTGTACGCAGCGAACCTGCACCAGCCGATGACGTATCACGTCGAGGAAGTGCCCTATCCCGGCGGCAAGCTCTGGCTGGGTGGCGCGTTCAAGACCATCCCGTCGGAGCAGCAATGGGGACAGCTCGTCGCCGTCAACATCGACACCGGCAAGGTGGTGTGGAAGGTGAAGACTCCGCAGCCGCTGATCGGCGGCACGCTGGCCACGGCCGGCGACGTCGTCTTCAACGGCGAGGGCAACGGCTGGTTCAAGGCCTTCGACGCCCGCACGGGGAAGGAGCTGTGGAAGTTCAACGTGGGCGCCGGCGCGAATTCGCCGGCGGTGTCGTACATGGTGAACGGCAAGCAGTACGTCGCCGTGTCGGCGGGCGGCAACACGCAGCTCGACTTCAAGCGCGGCAACAGTCTCGTGGTGTTCGCGCTGCCGTAATATCCGCGATTCCATCCACCGGACGGCCACTCCTCGAACGGGGTGGCCGTTTTCTTGTCATCACTCCATGCGCATCGCTCTGACGCTCGCCGCTCTGACGCTCGCCGCTCTCACGCTCGCCGCACCCGCGAGGGCACAGGTCCCGGACGCCATCAAGGACAAGGTCGCGGTCTGCGCGACCTGCCACGGCGAGACCGGCAACAACGACAATCCGCAGTATCCCGTGCTCGCGGGACAGACGGCTCGCTACCTCTACACCGAGCTGCAGGACTTCAAGGCGGGTCGACGCCACGATCCGAACATGGACGTCGTCGTGCAGCCCCTGTCGCGCGACGACATGCTCGCGCTCGCCGACTATTTCTCGAAGCAGAAGCAGACGCCGAGCACGTTCGAGGCGGATCCCGCCAAGGCGCAGGCCGGACAGAAGAAGGCGGATGAAACGCTGTGCACCATGTGCCACCTCGGCGGGTTCATCGGGCAGAACGAGATCCCGCGGGTAGCCGGCCAGCACTACGAGTACATCAAGAAGCAGCTCTCCGACTTCAAGGCGCGCCGGCGCACCAACGACGCCGGCAACATGACGAGCGTCGCCTCGACGCTGTCGGACACCGACATCGAGAACCTCGCGCAGTACATCACGTCGCTCTACTAGAACGCCGGCCGTGTCGGCATCGTCCGACGGCAGCTTCGGACGCCGCCGATACCGGGCCGCGGCGTGCGACGGCATAGTGGAAGGCTCGGGCGGCTCGAACGCGCAGGCGTGTTGCCTTCGCGCGGCCGCTGCACAAGAAGGAGGTATGTCCATGAGGAAATCCCACGTTGCGATCGCATGCCTGCTCGCGGCCGGGCTGATGGCGCCGGGCGCCGCGTCCGCCTGGGGCGACAAGGCGAAGACGCAAGCGGCCAACACGACGAACTCGACGACCACCAACACGTCGTCGAGCGCACACGAGGCCATGTCCGACGCGGCCATCACGACCAAGGTCAAGGCCGAGTTCGCGAAGGAGAAGAACGTCAGCGCGACGCACATCAAGGTCGACACGGACAACGGTGTCGTCAAGCTTTCGGGCACGGCGCGCAGCCAGCAGGAGGCGGATCGCGCGGCCCAGCTCGCGCGCGACACGAAGGGCGTGACGTCCGTGGAGAACGACATCCAGGTCGTCGCCGGCGCGAAGTAATCGCGTCGAGCGTTGCGCAAAAAGGCGGCTGCGGCCGCCTTTTTGTTTGTTCGCGAGGCGTGTTGCACCCGAATGCAGCCGGAGTATGCTTCCTCCACCACACGAAGACACCAAGGAGGATAGCCCCGTGTCCGTCTCCCTGTCTCTCATGGTCAACGGCGCCGCCGTGCGCGAGGACGTCGATCCGCGCACGCTGCTCGTCGATTTCCTGCGGCGCGATCTCGGCCTCACCGGAACGCACGTCGGCTGCGACACCGCCCAGTGCGGTGCGTGCACGGTTCACGTCGACGGTCGCGCGATCAAGTCGTGCAACGTGCTCGCCGTGCAGCTGCAAGGCGCGAAAGTCACCACGATCGAAGGCATCGCCGGGCCGAACGGCGAGCTCCATCCGATGCAGGCGGCGTTCAAGGAATGCCACGGCCTGCAATGCGGGTTCTGCACGACGGGCATGGTGATGAGCGCGATCGAGCTCGCGCAGCGTCATCCCAAGGCCGACGAAGCGACCATCCGCGCCGAGCTCGAAGGCAACCTGTGCCGCTGCACGGGCTATCACAACATCGTGAAGGCGGTCGCGCAGGGCTCGGCCGCCATGGCCAAGTAGGAGGCCGCCATGGGCGCCAACGACATGACCGCGCCGCTCGGGCAGGCGGTGCTGCGCAAGGAGGACCAGCGCTACCTGACCGGCACGGGGCAGTACACGGACGACGTCGCGATGCCGCGCCAGACGCACGCGTATTTCCTGCGCTCGCCGCACGCGCACGCGACGATACGCGCCATCGACACGTCCAAGGCGAAGGATGCGCCCGGCGTGGTGGCCATCTTCACCGGCGCCGACCTCGCCGGCGTCAACGGGCTTCCGTGCGGCTGGCTCATCACCGGCACCGACGGCAAGCCGATGAACGAGCCGCCACATCCCGTGCTTGCGCAAGGCAAGGTGCGCTACGTCGGCGATCCGGTGGCGCTCGTCGTGGCGGAGACACCGAACCAGGCGAAGGACGCGGCCGAGCTGATCGAGGTCGATTACGACGTGCTGCCCGCCACCGTACGCACGGACGACGCGCTTCGCGCGGGCAGCGCGCAGATCCACGAGCAGGCGCCCGGCAATCGCTGCTACACCTGGGCGCTCGGCGACAGGGCGGCGGTCGACGCAGCCTTCGCCAAGGCCGCGCACGTCACGAAGCTTGACATCGTCAACAATCGGCTCGTGCCCAACGCGATCGAGCCGCGGGCGGCGGTCGCGTCGTACAACCGCGCCGAGGACAGCTACACGCTGTACGTCGCGAACCAGAACCCGCACGTCGAGCGATTGCTCATGACGGCGTTCGTGCTCGGGCTGCCGGAGCACAAGGTGCGGGTGATCGCGCCGGACGTCGGCGGCGGCTTCGGTTCGAAGATCTACCTCTATCCCGAAGAGACGGCGATGGTGTGGGCGAGCAAGCGCGTCGGCCGGCCGATCAAGTGGGCGGCCGAGCGCAGCGAAGCGTTCCTCGCCGATGCACACGGCCGCGACCACGACACGCACGCCGAGCTCGCGCTCGACGGCGACGGCAAGTTCCTTGCGCTCAAGGTCTCGACGGTCGCGAACATGGGGGCGTACCTCTCGACGTTCGCGTCGTGCATTCCGACGATCCTGTACGCGACGCTGCTCGCCGGTCAGTACACGACGCCGGCGATATGGTGCGAGGTGACGGCGGTGTTCACCAATACCGCGCCGGTCGACGCGTATCGTGGGGCGGGGCGTCCCGAGGCGACGTACGTCGTCGAGCGCATCGTGCACCAGGCAGCCCACGAGATGGGCATTCCGCAGGACGACATCCGGCGACGCAACTTCATTCGCACGTTCCCGTACCAGACGCCCGTGGCGCTCAACTACGACACCGGCAACTACGACGCGACGCTCGACCAGGCCATGAAGATCGCCGACGTCGCCGGATTCGAGGCGCGCAAGGCCGAGGCGAAGAAGCGCGGCAAGCTGAGGGGCATCGGGTACGCGTCGTACATCGAGGCCTGCGGCCTCGCGCCGTCCAACATCGCCGGCGCCCTCGGCGCGCGCGCGGGCCTGTTCGAGGCCGGCGAGGTGCGCGTCAACCCGACCGGCAGCGTCACGGTCTTCACCGGCTCGCACTCGCACGGGCAAGGCCACGAGACGACGTTCTCGCAGGTCGTCGCCGCGCGCCTCGGCATTCCGATCGAGAACGTCGACGTGGTGCACGGGGACACCGGCCGCATTCCGTTCGGCATGGGCACGTACGGCTCGCGCTCGCTGGCGGTCGGGGGCACGGCGATCGTCAAGGCGCTGGACAAGATCGTCGCGAAGGGCAGGAAGATCGCGGCGCACCTGCTGGAGGCGGCGGAGAGCGACATCGAGTTCAAGGACGGCAAGTTCACCGTTGCGGGCACCGATCGCAGCAAGACGTTCGGCGAGGTCGCGCTCACCGCGTACGTGCCGCACAACTATCCGCTCGACAAGCTCGAGCCCGGCCTCGACGAGACGGCGTTCTACGACCCGACCAACTTCACCTATCCGGCCGGCACGCACATCTGCGAGGTCGAGGTCGATCCCGACACGGGGCAGGTGCAGGTCGTCGCGTTCACGGCGAGCGACGATTTCGGCAACATCATCAATCCGATGATCGTCGCCGGCCAGGTGCACGGCGGCGTGGCGCAGGGCATCGGTCAGGCCTTGCTCGAGCATTGCGTGTACGACCGCGACACCGGCCAGCTCCTCACCGGCAGTCTCATGGACTACGCGCTGCCGCGCGCCGACGACGTGCCTTCGTTCAAGGTCGACACGCAGGTCACGCCGTGCACGCACAATCCGCTCGGGGCCAAGGGCTGCGGCGAGGCGGGTGCGATCGGTGCGCCGGCGGCGATGATGAACGCGGTCATGGATGCGCTCGCGCCGCTCGGTGTGACGCATCTCGACATGCCGGCATCGCCGCACCGCGTGTGGCAGGCCCTGCAGCAGGCACGCGCATAAGGAGGCGCACATGTACGCATTCGAATTCCGCCAGCCCAAGTCGCTCGCCGATGCCGCGAGCCTGCTCGGCCAGACGGGCGGACGCCCGCTCGCCGGGGGACAGAGCCTCATCGCGGCCATGAAGCTGCGGCTCGCCCAGCCCGGCACGCTCGTCGATCTCGCGGCGATTCCGGAGCTCAAGGGCGTTCGGCGCGACGGCGACAAGCTCGTCATCGGCGCGATGACGCGCCATGCCGAAGTCGCGGCGTCCGACGTCGTGAAGCAGGCCATCCCCGCGCTCGCCGCGCTGGCCGAGGGCATCGGCGATCGCCAGGTGCGCAACATGGGCACGATCGGCGGCTCCATCGCCAACAACGATCCCGCCGCCGATTGGCCTTCGGCACTGATGGCGCTCAACGCCACCGTGAGCACCAACAAGCGGACGATCGCCGCCGACGGCTTCTTCAAGGGCATGTACGAGACGGCGCTCGGGCCCGACGAGATCATCACCTCGGTGAGCTTCCCGATTCCACAGCGCGCCGCGTACGTGAAGTTTCCGAATCCCGCGTCGCGGTTCGCGCTCGTCGGCGTGTTCGTCGCGCGCATGGCCGACGGATCGGTTCGCGTCGCAGTCACGGGCGCGGCCCCTTCGGTGTTCCGCTCGACGCCGCTCGAGGACGCGCTGAAGCGCACGTTCACGCCCGACGCCGCGAAGGCGGTGCGCATCGACGCCAAGGGGCTCAACGCCGACCTGCACGGCTCGCCGGAATATCGTGCGCATCTCGTGTCGGTGCTCGCGTCGAGAGCCGTGGCTGCCATGACCTGACGCGCTGGTATGCTGGCGGGGTATGGCTGCGCAACCGAATCCCGCCAGTGTCGATGAAGCGCTCGATCTCCTTGCGCGCAACGACTATCTCGCCGACCGCCGTCTCGCGACGTCGGTCTTTCTCTCGCTTCGCCTGACCCGTCCCCTGTTCCTGGAAGGCGAGGCGGGCGTTGGCAAGACCGAGGTGGCCAAGGTGCTCGCGAGCGGCCTCAATCGCCGCCTCGTGCGCCTTCAGTGTTACGAAGGCCTCGACGTCGGCGCCGCGGTGTACGAATGGAACTACCCGCGGCAGATGATCGAGATCCGCCTCGCGGAAGCGACGGGCGGCGTCGAGCGCAGCGAGCTCGCGCACGACATCTTCACCACGCGCTTCCTGCTGCGGCGTCCCCTGCTGCAGGCGCTCGCACCCGAGGACGGCGTCGCGCCGGTGCTCCTCATCGATGAGCTGGATCGCGCCGACGAGCCGTTCGAGGCCTATCTTCTCGAAGTGCTCTCTGATTACCAGGTGACGATTCCCGAGCTCGGGCCGATTCGCGCGATGTCGCCGCCGATCGTGGTGATCACGTCGAATCGCACGCGCGAGATCCACGACGCCATCAAGCGGCGGTGCCTCTACCACTGGGTCGACTATCCGGATGCGCAGCGCGAGCTCGCCATCGTGCGCCGCAAATGCCCGGGTGCGCCCGAGGCGCTCGCGCGCCAGGTCGTGGCATTCACGCAGCGCCTGCGCGCGCTCGATCTCTTCAAGGCGCCCGGCGTCGCCGAAACGCTCGACTGGGCCGAGGCGCTGGTCGCGCTCGACCGCGTGAGCCTCGATCCGCAAACGGTCGCCGACACGATGGGTGCACTGCTGAAGTACCAGGACGATCTCGGCGCGATCACGCCCGAGGTCGCGACGCGCCTCGTGGGCGAGGCGCAGGCCGAGAGCGCCAGGACTTGAGCGACGTCTTCAGCGGCTTTGCGCTCGCGGGCCTGCCGCGCGGCCGGCTCGCCGACAACGTGCTGTACTTCGTGCGCGTGCTGCGCGCCGCCGGCTTGCCGGTCGGTCCGGCGAAGGTGATCGATGCGCTCGCCGCGGTGGAAGCCGTCGGCGTGGCGAACCGCGACGACTTTCGCGCCGCGCTCGCTTCCGTGCTGGTCGCGCGACGCGAGCACGCCGAGCTCTTCGACCAGGCGTTCGAGCTCTTCTGGCGCAACCCGAGACTCCTCGAGAAGCTGCTCGCCTCGCTGCTGCCCAAGGTGCGGGGCCGCACGGGCGATCCCGAGCTGCCTGCTCGGCTCGCCCAGGCGCTGCTGCCACCCGAGGCGCCGCGGACGCGGCCTTCGGGCGAAGACGAGACCGAGCTCGACGCCACGTTCACGTTCTCCGCACGCGAGGTGCTGCAGAAGAAGGACTTCGCGACCATGACGCCCGACGAGCTCGCCGCGGTTCGCCAGATGCTCGCGCGTCTCAAGCTGCCGCTGCCGTTGAGGGCCGTGCGGCGCACGCGCGCGGCGGAGCGCGGCCACGTCGTCGACCTGCGCGCGACGTTGCGCGGCATGTCGGGCGCTTCGAGGGCGGTCGCGCCGCTGCGCTACCGCGCGCGGCGCCGGCGCACCCCGCCGCTGGTCGTGCTGTGCGACGTGTCCGGGTCGATGGACCGCTACGCGCGCATGCTGCTGCACTTCCTGCACGCCATCACCAACGATCGGCATCGCGTGCACGTGCTGACCTTCGGCACGCGGCTCACCAACATCACGCGCGCATTGCGCCATCGCGACGTCGACGTGGCGATGTCCAAGGTCACCGAAGCGGTGGGTGACTGGGCGGGCGGCACGCGCATCGGCACGTGCCTCGCGGAGTTCAACCGGCGCTGGTCCCGGCGCCTGCTCGGGCAGAACGCGGTCGTGCTGCTGATCAGCGACGGGCTCGACGCGGACGCCGGCGAAGGTCTCGCGTTCGAGGCGGAGCGGCTCGCCAAGTCCTGCGACCGGCTGGTATGGCTCAATCCCTTGCTGCGCTACGCCGGCTTCGAGGCGCGTCCCGCGGGGATTCGCGCACTGCTGCCCTACGTCGACGACTTCCTGCCCGTGCACAATCTCACGTCCCTGCGCGAGCTCGCCGCGGCGCTCGCTCGACCGCCGGTACGCCGCGGCGACGACTGGCCGCTCGCGGCCTGACCGATCATGGAGCTCGCTCAATCCCGCACCATTGCCGCCCCGCCCGCCGCGGTGTGGGCCGCGCTGAACGACCCTGTGGTTCTCAAGGCGTGCATCCCCGGCTGCGAGAAGCTCGATCGCGTGAGCGACACGGAGTGGCAGGCGGTGGTCGCGACGCGCATCGGTCCGGTGCAGGCGCGCTTCAACGGACGCGTGCAGCTTGCCGATCTGCAGCCGCCGACGGCCTACACGCTGCGCTTCGACGGGCAGGGCGGCGCGGCCGGCTTCGCGAGCGGAGAGGCGCGCGTGACCTTGTCGCCCGCGGGCGATTCGACCACCACGCTCGACTACACGGCGAAGGCCAAGGTCGGCGGCAAGATCGCACAGCTCGGCTCGCGCCTCATCGACGGCGCCGCGGCGAAGCTGGCGGACGACTTCTTCACCCGCTTCGCCGAGCGCATGGCGTCCGCGCCGGCGGAGATCGCCAGCGCGGCGCCGGCCGCGGCGGCGCCAGTGACGCGGGCGGGCGCGAGGCACTGGGTGCGCTACGCCGCGGTCGCGGGAATTGTTCTCATCCTGGTCGTTCTATATCTCTATCGCCATGGATAGCGTCGATCTCGAGGTTCTCCGTCGCAGCGCCGACTGGCTCGACGAGGGCCGGCGCGTGCTGCTGGTCACGGTGGTCAAGACGTGGGGCAGCTCGCCGCGACCGGAGGGTGCGATGCTCGCGGTGCGCGACGACGGGCTCGTCGCCGGCTCGGTGTCGGGCGGTTGCATCGAGGACGACATCGTCGACCGTGTGCGGCGCGAGGGCATGACCGACACGCGCTGCCGGGCGGTCAAGTACGGCGTGAGCGCGGACGAGGCGCGACGGTTCGGCTTGCCGTGCGGCGGCACGATTCAGCTCGTCCTCGAGCCGCTCACGCGCGATTCAGGCATGCGCTCGCTGCTGCGCGAGATCGAGGCCGGGCATCTCGTCGCGCGGCGCCTCGATCTCGCGAACGGTCACGCGACGTTGCATCCGGCTGCCGCGGTGGACGGGCTCCTGTTCGACGGCAAAACGCTCACGACGATCCACGGCCCGCGCTATCGCATGCTGGTGATCGGCGCATCGCAGCTCTCGAAATACCTCGCGCAGATCGCCGTCGGGCTCGACTACCAGGTCACCGTGTGCGATCCGCGCGAGGAGTACATGGAGACGTGGGACATTCCCGGCGTGACGCTGGTGCGCACCATGCCCGACGACACGGTGCTCGCGATGAAACTCGACGAGCGCTGCGCGGTGGTCGCGCTCACCCACGATCCGAAGCTCGACGACCTCGCGCTCATGGAAGCGCTGAAGTCGCCGGCGTTCTACGTGGGCGCGCTCGGCTCGCGCGCGAACAACGCGAAGCGCCGCGAGCGCCTGCACGAATTCGAGCTGAGCGACGCGCAGATCGCGCGCCTGCACGGGCCGATCGGCCTGTACATCGGCAGCCGCACGCCGCCCGAGATCGCAGTCTCGATCCTGGCGGAGATCACCGCGGTGAAGAACGGGGTCGATCCGCGCCGGATCGCAACCGTCGCCGTCGCCAAGGAGCGGCAGAGCGTGGAGGCCGCGCCGCTCTGCGAAATGGCCGAGGAGATTCCGCTGCCCGCGCCGCAGGCCTAGTCGTCGAAGAACACGTCGAGCGTGGGAAACGCGGCCCCGCCGCGAATGCAATCCCACAGGTAGACGGCGAACCCCGGGTCGCCGGTCCACAGCGAATAGCGCATGGCGCCGTGCGCGCGTGCGGCGGCATCCGTCTGGGCGATACCGTGCATCGCGAAGCGCCGCGCGCGATCGAGCCAGCGCTCGTCGCCGGTTCGATCGAACAGCTTCAGGAACGCGTAGCCGTTGCCGCCGGTGCCGTGGCAGAGGTTCGAGCCCTTGGCGAGCGGGCCGGCTGCCCAGGTCGCCTCGCCGGCCGCGGTGAGCAGATCGTCCAGGTCGTCGCCCGGATATCCGGCGAGACACACGACGAACCCCGGGGCGCCGTGGCAGTACTGCATCAGCATGCGCCGTGCCCGTTGCGTGGGAGGTTCGAGGAACGCTCTCCAGTTGACCATGCCGTCGTCGTGCGTCGCGGTACGGCGAACCGTGTTCGCGATGCAATGCGCCCACGCGGCCCATTCGGAGGCATCGAGGAGCGCACGCCCGCGGATCAGCGGCAGCGCAGTACCCACGAAGCCGTGAACGGCGTCGAGGTAGTTCGTGCGCGAGCCGTACAGGTGCTGCGTCCAGTAGTGGCACTCGTACGCGGCGGACCACTCGAGCTGTGACCACAGCGTTCGCGCGCTTTCGCGAAACAGATGGGCCCATCGCGCGTCGCCGGTGTGCTCGTGCATGAAAACCGCGGCGAGCAGGGTCCCCGGCGCGCCCCACATGAGCTCGCGCGAGGGATGGTCCTTGTTGCCCTCGATGAGCGCGTGCAACGACGTCGCGATCGACGGCTCGCGGTCGATCGCGTACTGCATCATGAGGATGGGGGTTTCACCGAACAGGTACGACGCCGCGGTGGGCATGTCGAGCGCGGATACCTGCGCGCGGTTGCGCTCGCCGATCGCCTCCAGCCAGGTGTCGTACCGGCCCGTGACCGGCGCGGCACCCGCGCGCTCCAGATGCCGCAGCGCCCACACGACCCCCGCGGCCCCGAAGTACATCGAGTACTGCGGCGCATTGTCGCTGCCGTCGGCGTCGTTCGGGTGCAGCGGCCAGCTTCCCCGCGAAAACCGCGCTTCGGTGTCCGAAACGATGCGCGCGATCGCCGCCCGCGCGCGACCCTCGTCCCAGGGCGCGTCGAGCAGGCGTTCATGGCGGGCGGGGTCGAAGAGCATGGTGACGCGGGCGAGCGCCGCATTATGGCGCCTCGATCCTTAAACGTTATGAAATGCGACGCCATGCGCTCGAGGCGCGCCGGGCGTCGCGGTATCCTTGACCCATGTCCGAGTGCTACCGCTTCGGCCGCTGCGAGGTTCGTCCCGGGGAGCGCCAGCTGGTCGTGGACGGTGTGCCCGCTGCGCTCGGCGGGCGCGCCTTCGATCTGCTGCTGACCCTGATCGAGCGCCGCGAGCGCGTCGTGGCCAAGTCGGAGCTCTTCGAGACGGTGTGGCCCGGACTCGTCGTCGAGGAGAACAACCTGCAGGTGCAGGTGAGCAGCCTGCGCAAGGTGCTCGGGCCCGCCGCCATCATGACCGTCACGGGCCGCGGCTACCAATTCGTCGTGCCGGTCGAAGGGCAACCGCGGGGCGAGGCGGCGAATCGGGCCGTCGCGCCGCCCAACAATCTGCCGCACGCACGGTCGCGGTTCATCGGACGCGAGTCCGCGCTCGCCGACTGCGCGACGCTCCTGGACGACACGCGCCTCCTGACCCTGTCGGGAATCGGGGGCTGCGGCAAGACGCGGCTCGCGCAGGAGCTCGCGCACCGGGCGCTGCCGAAATTTCCCGACGGCGTATGGTTCGTCGATCTCGCGCCGTTGCAGGAAGCGCGGCGCGTCTCGGCCGCCGTCGCGGAAACGGTCGGTGTGCAGGCAGGCCAGCTCACCGACCACCTCAAGGGTCGGCGCGCACTGGTCGTGATGGACAATTGCGAGCACGTCATCGGCGCGGCGACACGCTCCATCGAGTCGCTGCTCGCCACGTGCGGCGCGCTCAAGATCATCGCCACCAGCCGCGAGGTCCTCGGGACGGCCGGCGAGCAGGTGTTCGCGGTGCGGTCGCTGTCGTTGCCCGAAACGACGGATCTCGACGACATGCGGCGCTCCGAAGCTGTGCGTCTCTTCGTCGATCATGCGCGCCTCGTGTTACCGGACTTCGACGTCGACGAGCGCAACGCCTCGGCGATTGCCGAGATCTGCCGCCGCCTCGACGGCATCGCGCTGGCGATCGAGCTCGCGGCGGCGCGCGTGCGCGTCCTGCAGCTCGAGGACATCCGCGCCCGCATCGACGATCGCTTTCGCCTGCTCACCGGTGGAAGCCGCGCGTTACCACGGCACCAGACGCTCCACGCGACGATGCAATGGAGCTACGATCTCCTCACCGCACCCGAGCAGCAGCTCCTTCGCCAGCTCGCCGTCTTCGCGGGCGGCTGCACGCTGACGGCGGCGGCCCGTGTCGCCGGCGAGGAAGCCGACGAATACGACGTGCTCGAGCGTCTCACCGCGCTGCACGACAAGTCGCTGCTGCTCGTGGACCGCGACTCGCAGACGCACCCGCGCTATCGCGTGCTCGAGACGGTGCGCCAGTACGCCGAAGAGCGCCTGAACGAGGCCGGCGAGAGCGACGACGCGCGCTCGCGTCATCTCGACTACTACGTCGCGCTTGCCGAAGAGGCCGAGCCGGCGCTCCAGGGCCCCGGGCAGGACCGTTGGTTCGCCGCGTTCCGTCACGAACAGGAGAACCTGCTCGCCGCCCACGCGTGGTGCGCCCATGCTGCGCAGGGCGCCACCCTGGCGTTGCGGCTGGTTGCGGCGTCGTGGCGCTACTGGAACTACACCGCGCAACCCGAGCGCGGCTACGCCCTCGCGCAAGCCGCGCTCGCGCTTGCGGAGGGGAATGCGCCCGGCGCGGAGCGCGCCAAGACGCTGCTCGGCATGTCGCGCCTCGCGTTCGCGCTCGCCCGCTACGACGACGCGATCGCGCATGCTCGCGAGGGGCTCGAGATTGCGCAGCGGCTTCACGACGGGCCGCTCACGGCCGACGGCCTGCGCATGGAGGCGAGCAGCCTGCTCGCGCTGGGCGACGACGAACACGCGCTCGCGATGTACGCGCGCTCGCTGGAGCTTTCGCGAGCGCTTCACGACAACATGCGCGCCAGCTCGGCGCTGAACGGCATGGGAGAGGTGCATCGTGGCGAGGGCCGACTCGACGAGGCCGAGCCGCTGTATCGCGAAGCGGCGCGCCTCTCGCGCGCGGCCGGGGACCGGCGCGGCGCGGCGACGTGCCAGACGAACGTCGCGGCCGTGCTGATCGGTCGTGGCAACCTGCAGGAAGCGCGCGCGGCGCTCGCCGAGGCGCGCATGCTGGCGAACGTTGCCGGCTACAAGGGCCTCGTGGAATGCGCCACGGACGTTGCGGCGACGCTCGCCTCCGCGTGCGGCGAGCACGCCCTCGCGGCGCGGTTACACGGCGCCGCGCAACGCCAGCTGCACGAGGCGCGCATGGCGCACGACCCCGTCGACGAAGCGTGCGTCGTGCGGCGAATGGTCGCGTCGCGGGCGGCGCTGGGCGACGCGGCGTTCGAAGCGGCGAAAGCGGACGGCTGGTCGCTCACTTACGGCGCTTCGATGGCCGAGCTCGACCGCTGGCTCGGCGTGGACGCAAGCGCACCTTGAGCGCGAGCCGCCGCGCGGCGATCCTGCGCTACTGGGCCGCGGGCGTGCTCCTGGTGGGCGTCCTGGCTGCCGAGATCGTCTACGTGCTCGCCTCCGGCGACGCCGATGCGTCCGACGCGCTCGCAGGCGGCCGCATGTACCAGCACAATCTTCAGGTCATGGGCGGAAAGGCCGCGGTGCTGTTCGACGGGTTCGACCGCTGGTTCGCGAGCCTGTGGCACGGGCGGCCGCTCGCGTACACCCTTGCCGTGCTGACGGTCATCGCAGCCGCGACGCTGTACATCGCGTCGCGGCTGTGCGAGCCGGTTACTCCTCGGCGCTGACGCCTGATCCGCCCATGGCTTGCGGCAAGTCCTTCATCTTGGGCAGGCCGTCGTGGATGCGAAGGCGCGTCTCCTGGTAGTTGACGTGCACGCCGGGCGCGTACGGAAAGTCCGGGATCACCGCGGCGTAGACATCCACGAGTCCCCAGTGCGGATGGTCGGTGAAGAGATGGCCGCCGCACGTGGTGCACCATTTGCGCGCACTGCGCGGCGTCTTGTTGAACGTACCGATCTTCGCGGCGCCGGACGTGATGCGCAGCGATTCCGGCTTCCACAGCGTGAAGGCGTTGACCGGGCCGGCCGACCAGCGCCGGCACGAGTCGCAGTGGCAGTAGCCCATCGCGACGGGCGCGCCTCGCAGCGTGAACCGCACCGCGCCGCAAAAGCAGCTGCCGTCGTAGGTCGTGGCCGTGCCACCCGTTGCCTTCGTGTGCTCCTGCACTTCCATGGCGATCTCCTTTCGATAGCCCCGGGTTGCTACTATGCGCACGTCCCCCTCCCGCGCCCTTGACCGGGACGCCGGGCTTCTTGTCCGAGGCTCCGTGGATGCCTTGTCCGACGTGCTGAAGGCGGTGCGCCTCGACGGCGCCGTGTACCTCAACGCGGAGTTCACCGCGCCGTGGTGCATCGTCGGAAAATACGGTGTCGCGAGCGCGCGCGAGCGCCTCGCGGGCGGCGACCACATCGTCTTCTTCCACTACGTTCTGGAAGGGCGCGCGAGCGTGCGGCTGGTGGACCGTGCGGACGTCGTCGACGTGCGCGCGGGCGACATCGTGCTCTTCCCGCACGACGACCGTCACCTGATGGGAAGCGACCTCCATATTGCGCCCGTCGAGGTGGAAACCTTGAAGGCCGAGGTGCCGCCCGGCGACGGCGACTTCATCCATCTTCGTCACGGGGCGGGCGGTGAAGTCACGCGCTTCGTGTGCGGGTACCTCGCATGCAACCGAAGCGTGCTGCGGCCGCTGCTCGAGTCGCTGCCGCGCATGATGCGCGTCGGCATGGCCGACGCATCCGTGTCGACGATGCTGCGCGAGCTCTTTCGCACGGGCGTGCGCGAGACGGCGCGCGTACGACCCGGCACGCACTCCGTCCTGGCGCGGCTCTCCGAGCTGATTTTCGTCGAGGCGCTGCGCCGCTACGTCGAGGCCTTGCCGCTCGACGGCAAGGGCTGGCTCGCCGGAGTGCGCGATCCGCACGTCGGACGCGCGCTTGCGCTCCTCCACGGCGAGGCGCATCGCGGGTGGACCGTCGATGCGCTCGCGCGGGAGGTGGCGCTTTCGCGTTCCGCGCTCGCCGAGCGCTTTACGCAGCTCGTCGGCGAGCCGCCCATCCAGTACCTCATGCGCTGGCGCCTCGCGCGCGCGGCCGAGATGCTGCGCTCGGGGCGCGAGCCCATCGCGCGCGTCGCCGAACGCAACGGTTACGAATCCGAAGCCGCGTTCAGTCGCGCATTCAGGCGCGAGTTCAACATGCCGCCCGGCGCGTGGCGCAAGGCGCCGATCACCCCATGACCCCGGAGGACGAGATGAATGCAACGCACAGTTCGGGCCGGCGCGTGTTCCTGCGCGTCGCCACGTATGCGATCGCCATGAGCGCGATCGGCGGACTTCCGTACGCACGTGCCGCCGACGCGAAGCCGAAGATCGGCATCATCGGCTCCGGACGGATCGGCAGCACGCTCGGCGAGCTGTGGGCCAAGGCGGGCTACGAGGTCATGTTCTCGTCGCTCGATCTTGCGAAGGACAGGGAGCTCGCGGCGCACGTCGGCAACGGCGCGCAGGCGGGCACGCCCGCGGAGGCCGCCGCGTTCGGCGACGTGCTGCTCGTGTCCGTGCCGTACAGCGCGCTGCCGCAGATCGGCCGCGATCTGGCCGCTTCGATCCGGGGCAAGGTCGTGATCGACACGTCCAATCCCGTGCAGGCGCGCGACGGCGACATGGCCGTGCCGGCGCGCGAAAAGGGCACGGGCGTCGCCTCCGCGGAATATCTGCCGGGCGCGCGACTGGTGCGAGCCTTCAATTCGGTCGGCTTCAATTCGCTGCGCAGCGAAGCGCATCGAAGCGGCGACAAGGTCGCGATTCCGGTCGCCGCCGACGATCCGGACGCGTTGAAAACGGGTGTGCGCCTCGTGGAGGCAGCCGGCTTCGAGCCGGTCGTTGTCGGACCGCTCAGCAAGGCGAAATCCTTCGACGTCGGCACGCCGGTATTCGGCAAGGCGATGACGGCCGCGGAGCTGCGCAAGGCGCTCGGGCCCGGATCCTAGGCGTCCATGGAATCCTCGCTCGCTCGCCGCGCGCTGTCGCGCGTGGTCGCCGTGCAGCCGGAAGAGGTTCGCGCGCTGACGTGGTCGTTCGCGTACTTCTTCTGCCTGCTCGCGGGCTACTACGTGCTGCGGCCGCTGCGCGACGAGATGGGCATTGCCGGCGGCGTGAGGAACCTGCAGTGGATGTTCACGGCGACGTTCGTCGTCATGCTCGCCGCGGTGCCGCTGTTCGGCTGGGTGGTCGCGACGCTGCCGCGACGGCGTTTCATCCCGCTCGTCTATCACTTCTTCGTGGTCAATATCGCGATTTTCTGGCTGCTGATGACGCTCGGCGTCTCGGTGCCGATCGTCGCGCGCGTGTTCTTCGTGTGGATCAGCGTGTTCAACCTCTTCGCCGTGTCGGTGTTCTGGTCGTTCATGGCCGATCTCTACACGAGCGAGCAGGGCAAGCGCCTCTTCGGCTTCATCGCGGCGGGCGGATCGGCGGGCGCGCTGCTCGGACCCGCGATCACCGTCGCGCTCGCGGTTCCGCTGGGCCACGTGAATCTCCTGATCGTCGCGGCGCTGCTGCTCGAGCTCGCGGTGCTGTGCGCGCGACGCCTGGAGGCCGTCGCACCGGCCCGGCAGGACGCGCCGAGGCCCGCCGAGGGCAAGGGACTCGGCGGCGGCTGGCTCGCGGGCCTGGCGATGGTGCTGCGCTCGCCGTATCTCGCCGGAATCGCGCTGTGGGTGCTCCTGTTGTCGATCGCGGGGACCTTCCTGTACTTCCAGCAGGCGAACATCGTGGCCGCCGCGTCGGACGATCCCGCCGTGCGCACGCGGATCTTCGCCACCATCGACCTCGTCGTGGGGATCCTGACCATCATCGTGCAGTGCCTCGCCACCGGGCCGCTCATCGCGCGTTTTGGCGTGGGACGCGCGGCGGCGTTCCTTCCGCTGGTGTTCGGCGTCGGCTTTCTCGTGCTCGCCTGGACGCCCGCGCTGTTCGTCGTCATCGCCTTCCAGGCCTTGCAGCGCACGGCCAATTTCGCCGTGTCGAACCCGGCGCGGGAAGTGCTGTTCACCGTGCTCGACCGCGAGGAGAAGTACAAGGCGAAGAACGTGATCGACATCGTCGTGTTCCGCGGTGCCGACGCCGTGGCGGGGTGGCTGTTCTCGGCGCTGCGCGGCGCGGGCCTCGGCCTGACCGCGATCTCGCTCGTCGCCGTGCCGCTCTGCGCCGCGTGGCTCGGATTGGCGCTCGCGCTCGGGCGTGCGCAAGAGGCGCGGGCGCGCGCGACGGCAGGCAGCGGCGTCAGCCAGCCAGCGTAGCGATCATCGTCCTGCGCAGCGCGGCGTCGGGATAGCGCCCGAAGCCCGCGCGCACGTTGTCCTTCATGTGCTCCGGTCGCCCCGTCCCCGGGATGACGCAGGTCACCGCGGGATGCGAGAGCACGAACTTCAGGAGCACCTGCGCCCAGGTGGCGCATTCGATGTCCGCGGCCCAGCCCGGCAGCGCCCTCGACAGAAGCGAGCGCAGCAATCCGCCGCCGCCGAACGGCTGGTTGACGATGACGGCGATGCCGGACTCGGCGGCGAGCGGCAGGAGCCGCTGCTCGGCGGCGCGGTCGGCGATCGAGTAGTCGAGCTGCACGAAATCCGGCCGTTCCGCGCGCATGACCGACTCGAGCTCGCGATAGGCGCTCGGCGTGTAATGCGTGATGCCGAGATATCGGATCCGGCCCTGCTGCTTCCAGGCGCGCAGCGTCGCGAGCTGCGTGCGCCAGTCGACGAGGTTGTGCACCTGCATGAGGTCGATGCGGTCGGTGCGCATGAGCTTCATCGAGCGCTCCATCTGCGCGATGCCGGCCGCACGGCCCTCGGTCCACACCTTGGTCGCGATGAAGGCCCGGTCACGCGCGCCGAGCGACGCGAGCACGTCACCCGCGACGCCTTCCGCGGCGCCATACATCGGCGAGGAATCGATGACCGAGCCGCCGGCGTCGAAGAGAACGCGCAGCACGTCCGCGAGCGGCGCGCGATCCGCCGGCTCCGTGCCGACGTCGAACGTGCGCCAGGTGCCGCAACCCACCACGGGCAACGGCTCGTTGGACACGGGAATTGCACGCGTGTGCATCTTCTCGGGCGCCGCGGCGGCTGCGGGAACGGCGAGCGCGGAGAGCGCTCCGGCCGCCAGGCGCAGGAATTCGGCTCGGGTCACGGTCGCCCCATCGCCATCGGACCAGCGTAGCACGACGCAATTCCTCCGCGCGACACATCCTGTTACACACGCGGCGATGGGCTTTTCGCCGCGCAGCTTGAGGACTACACTCGCCGCACGTCGCGCGCGCATCGCATCGACCGTGGTGCCGTGCGTGTGCACGACGCAGGCTGGGAGGCATGGCGGCTACCGCCAAGGGTAGCCGCCTCGGCAGGGAAGGTCCTTGGCGATCAGCATCACACCGCTCGCCAGCGGGGTCGCACGCGAACGCACCGTCGCGTGGACGCTGCTGCTCGAAGCCGCGCTCGTGGCTGTGGCCATCGGCTTGCTGCTTCCGCTGTTCTTTCCACTGACGTTGCAGGACACCGGCCGCGACGCGCGCTTCGCCGCAACGACCGCCGGCGTTCACGACGTGTCGGCGCCGGCGAGTGCCGGCGCGTTGGTGCTCACGATGAAGAGCGAGGCGATGCGTGCGCTCCTGCGCAACGCCCGCTGGCAATGGGCGGCGTGGGCCGTGATCGGGCTCGGGCTGCTGAATCTCAGCCGTCGCGGTGGATCGCCTGTACCGGGTATCGCGCTGACGCTGGTGGCGTGGGCGGTCGCCGCGTGGGTCGGACGCGTTCCCTGGCCGCTCGGCAGCGACCATGCGCTGCGACTCGCACGTCCTTCCACCGACTGGCTCGCGATGCCGGCGCCGTTCGTGCTCGGGCTCCTGGCCGCCGCGTGTTGCGTGATCGTGTGCGGCCCGTGGCTGCGCAGGATGCTCGCCGACGCCCCGCAACAGCCGACCTCCGCATTCGCCTACCCGGGCCTCGTGCTGGCGACGGGCATCGGCTGGCTGCTCATTCTCGATCTGTCGGCCAACGGGCACGCGGGCGATCGCTATCTCGCGCTGTATCACCAGGGTCACCTGTGGCTGGCGATGCTCGTGTTCACGCTCGCTGCGTTCCTGCGGCAGCCGCTGGCGCGCGCGCTCGCGTGGGCGTTGTCGCTCGTCGACGGAGCGGCGACCCGGCTGTCGCGGCGGCTCGGCGCCGTGAGCGCCGGCGTGCTCCTCCTCTGCGCGGCAATGCTCGGCGTCGGTATCGCAGCCATCGCGCTCCTCAACATGCGCCAGCTCACCTCGGAGCTCGGGCGGATATGGCTCATCGTCGGCGCCGCGTGGTTCTTCTTCCTGCGCGGCACGCCGCTCACCGAGCGCATCGCACGCAGCGGCAGCTCCATCGCATCGCTCGCGCGCTACGTGTGGCCTCTGCTGTTCGTCGTGCTGGTGCTGGTCGGAGCGATGGTCATCACGCACGACATGGGGCCGCTGCTGATCGCCGGCTACGGCGCGGGCGCGTTCGTCGCGGCGTCGGTCGCGATGTGGCTCTATCAACGCACGGGCGCCACGGTGCCGGCGTACCTGCTCGCGGTCGTTCTGTTCGTCGCATGGATCGCCTTGACGACGTTGACCCTGTTCAAGCTGGGCGCGATCGACGACGTCACGGCCGCGCGGCTGGAGAACGCGAGCGCGCCGCTCGCTTCCGCCAATGATCAGCTTGCGCTCGTCACGTGGTTCCAGCGCGCGGCGCCGCCCACCGGTTTCGGACCCGGCGCGGTGCCCTGGTGCGGTTTCGCGGCCTGGAGCGCGTGCGCCGGCGTACCGGCGCAGATACAGAGCGATTACACGTTCACGGCGCTCGTGGGCATGTTCGGCTGGAACGCGGCATGGGCGCTGACGATCGGCACGGTCCTGTGGCTGCACGCGATCGTGCGCCGCCATGGGCGGGCGAGCCGCGGCGAGCCGCGCCTCGTGCATCGCGACGGGCGACTGCGCAGCGATCCGCAGGCGTTCCTCAGCTGGCTCTGCGTCGCTTGGGTCGTGCTCGCACTGTGCCAGCTCGCGGTCACGGTCGCCGGCAATCTCGCGGTCATTCCGCTCACGGGCGTCACGTTCCCGTTCGTGAGCTTCGGCATGACGTCGCTCGTGCTCTGCATGGCGTTCCTCGGCCTCGCGATCGACGTGCGCAGGCACGCCCATGCCTGACGCGCGCCGCCCGCTCACGCTGCTGCAGCTCGCGATCGCCGCCACCGCCGCCGTTGTGCCGGTGCTGCTCGGCGTGCTGCTGGCGGTCGCGTCGGCGCGCCGTGGCGACGACGCCGAGCCGGCGCGCGTCAGCGAGCGCCATGTGAGCGTGCGTCACGTCGCGGCGCTCAAGACGTTCGAGTCCGCGATCGTGCGTCGCGACCATGCCGCCACGCCGCTGCCGTCGCCCGATGCGCTCCTCGAGCGTATTCCGCAATGCCGTGCGGCCTGGACGGGCGCTCCGGGGCTGATGGCGCGCGCGCGCATGACGCTCGGACGCGGCGTGCAAGGCGGTCCTTCGGCCGCGACGCGCATCGCGCGCGAGCTCGTCACGATCGACCAGGCGTTGCTGCGCTTCAGCAGTGCCGACAACCGCCGCGTCACCGACACACTCGGGCTCGACGGCGCACGCTGGCTCGACGCCGTGGCTCGCGCGCTCGCGAGTCCGGTCGAATCGCCCGAATATCCCGGCCGCCGCTTCAGCGTGGGTTGCGACGATATCGCGGGCGCCGTCGCCGCGCTCGCGCGCTCGAATGCGCGGATGCTCGACGTGCTGGCATGGCGCGGCACCGAGGTCGAGCGCGTCGTCGAGCGCTGGCGTCCCGATCAGTACGTCGAGATCTCGCCGCGACAGGTTGCGCGCGCCAATCCGTGGTCGGGGATTCCGGGGTGCATCTATCTCGGCCACGCGGCCCGGGACAGCGGACCGGTGTATTACGTAGGCAACGTGCGCGGGCTCGACGAGCGCCTGTGCACGCGCAATGAAATGCTCGGGAGCGCCACGGAGCCTGCCGGCGTCGTACGCTTGCCGGGCGAGCCTGCGCCCGACATGCCGTTCGGTGATCCCCGCTGGAAGGTTCCCCCCTCCCTCGGGGCGCTGCTCCAGCCGCTCGAGACGCTCCATCGCCCCGCGGGACCGTTGTATCGCGATTTCACGGCGCCCGTCGAAGCCGGGCTGCTCCCCGCGACGTGGGTTCCGTCGCCGAACCGCATCGTCATCGGCGGTCATGCGGTCGACGTCGGTTTTTCCGTCGACCTGACCATCGACCCGGACCTGCAGGCGCTCGCACAGCAGACAGCGGCCTGTTACACCGGTCGCGACGACATATGCCGCGCGCTCGGCATGCGACGCAAGGAAGACGCGGCGCGGCCGCTCGGTGCGGCGCTGCTGGAGCACGCCATGGTGCGCATGGCGGCCGTTGCCATCGTCGACGTCGCGAGCGGTCGCATCGAGGCCGTCGCCGGCGCGCTGTCGCCGTGCACGCGCGAGGAGTACGACGGCCCGGGCCGCTCGCGCCACTGCGATCGACGCATTCCCTATCCGGTTCGCTATCGGCCCGACGCGCTGCTCAACGCAGCCGTGTTCCACGACGCCATGCCCGCGTCGACGATCAAGCCCATCATGGCGGCGGCGTTCCTCTCCGACCCCGTCGTCGGTCCTCGATGGCTCGCGGCCGAGCAGGCGGAGATGGCGCGCGCAGGCAACGCGTGGCCCTCCGCGCAGAGCCTGCGCGGCCAGTTGATGCGGTCCGATTCGGCGCGCTTCCTCGACCGCATGTTCTGCGCCGATCGGGGCTTCGGCCCGTGCGCGCGCCCCTGGGAAGTGCAGAGCGAGGCGTCGCTCTTCGGCTGGAACGGCGGCTGCTCGGCGCCGCGCGACGACTGCGGCAAGCGCGACCTGCTGTTCGGCCGCAGTGTCGATGGCGCCGGCGATCCGCGCCTGCGCGCGCTCGCCATCGAAGTGCCGTACGGACGGCTGCTCGCCGAGCCGGCCGGCGGCACGATCAGCGCGCCGTTCCATCTGCGCGCGCCGCTTGCGCTCGACGCGGCGAAGGTGCGCCGCTGCGCCGAGGGCCCGGATGGCAGGCGCCCGAGCCGCGACGATTGGGAGAAATGCGGCGGCGGCGTCGTCGTCGACGTCGTGGCCGAAGGATGGGGACAAGGTCATGCGCGCGCGAGCGCGCTCGGAAGCGCCGGCATGATGGCAACGCTTGCGGCGGCGGCCAACGGGGAGGAGCGCGTGCGGTTGCCGCATCTCGTCGAGGCGGTGCGCGGCGTGAGCCACGCCGACAGCGGCAGCAGCCATTCCGCGGCGCCGCGGCTCGATCTGGGCGAGACGATGCCCAATCGCGTCACGCGCGACGCGGCATCCGTCATCCTGAGCGGTCTCGCGTACGGCCATCGCGGCGGCACCTCGCGGCTGGCGTGCGAACAGGTGTTCGAAGCGCGCGAGTGCGCGCAGATGGACTGGATCGCCGGCAAGACCGGTACGCCGACGTTTCCCAACGACGACCGCTCGCTCGCAGAGCTCGCGCGCCTGTGTGCGCCCGGCGTCGCCAAAACGCGCAGCGAGCGTGCCGCGTGCGGCCCGCTGCGGCCTTACAAATGGTACGTCGCGGCGTATCGCACCGACCGCGCGGATCCACGCTGGACCAAGGTGATCGCGGTGTTGACCGAGCGCAACTGGCTCATCGACACGGGTCGCATTCATGGCGCCGGCGACCACGGGCCCAATCCCGCCGCGGAGATCGCGATGCAGATCGCCGGCCGCGACGCCGGTCTCCTGCCGTGGGGCGCGCAATGAAGCGCGCCGCACCGGCCACTGCTCGGCGCGAGGACGCTCGCCGCGATGCCGTCGTTGCCGCGCCGCTCGTCTGGACGTTCGACGGGCCCTTCACGGCCTGCCTCGCGAACCTCGAGGACGCGCTGCGGCGGGCGCTCGTGCAGGTCGGCGACGTCTCGGCGCTTGCGATCCTGGTGGAGCTTTCGTTGCCCGCGCTGAAGGCGCGCGTCGACGCGGGCGACGCCATCCAGCCCGCCTGGGGAAGCTTTCTCGATCGGCTGTCGGAGCGTTACGGCCTGCCGATCACCCCGCGCGTTCGTCACGTGCGCGACGCGGGGCCGCTCGCCACGCTGGTCATTGCCTATCGGAGCTGACGCATGTCACTGAAGAGATGGATGCTGGGCAAGGTCAACGACACGACCACGAGCCGCGGCCACGCGCGACGCATCGCGCCTTCGCTCGGCGACGAAGCGCCGGCCGGTGACGATCCGCGCGAGCCCGCGATGGGTCGTTCCCGCGACGGCACGCGCGACGCCGTCCATCTCGGTCCTTACGGGCCGCTGATCGGTGCGATACGCGACGAGCTCGAGCATTTCGTCGCGAGCCAGCTGCGCCTGCACCTCGCGATCGCCGAGCACGACCGGTACGTGCTCACGTCGATCGAAGTCGAGTGCGCCGACGACGAGGCGCAACGCGCGCTCCTGCGACGGTTCGTGACCGAATTCAAGCCCGAGCAGATCAAGCAGTACCTCGCCCGGGACGTGATCGCGGGGTTGCGCAATGCGAGCGCGATCGACCTGTCGCAGTTCGCCGGGCTCAATGCGCAGCAGCCGCCGGAAGACGACGATGACGACCCCTATCAGGACCTGATCGCGGACCTGCAAAAGAGCGCGCCGTCGGGGCGCGCGCGCGGATTCGAAGTCGCACTGTTGGGACGATGGTCGCAAACCGACGTGCCGACGCGCTCCCACGCGCGAAGCACGCACCCGGCGCGCGGCACCACCCAGGGCGCATCGACGCCGCTGGCGGGCCGGACGTTCGCGCTGGATGTCGAGGACACCGCCGGCACGCGCCGCGTCGAGCTGACGGCGATCGTGCCCGGGCAGCGCTACACGGTCGGCAAGGATCCCGGTTGTGATGTCACCGTCGACGCTCGCTACGCGAGCCGCCGTCACTGCGAGCTGTGGTTCGAGCACGGAACGTGGTGGGTCGCGGACGCCGGATCGACCAACGGCATTCGCGTCGATGCGAACGACGAGGCGGGCGGCGCGGAGCACCTGCGACGCGAAGGCGATGCGCTCGAGCTGCCCGCGGGCGCTACGCTCGTGCTGTCCGCGGCGGCACGGGGCGAAGCGGCGCTCTATCCGCGGCTGACGCTTCACGCGGCACCCGCGTTCCATCTCGACGTGCGCGATACGGCGGCCACCGACGCGCCGGTGCCGGTTACGCCGATCGCGCCGCCGCGTCGACGGCAGGCGGGATGGTGCATCGCGGCCCGCATGGCATCGGGCGTGCGCGACGCGACCATCGGCACCACGCTGCCGTTCGGTGTCGGCCGCTCGCGCAACCAGTCGCTGGTGATCGACTGGGCGCATGCCGAGGTCTCGGGACGACACCTCGACATCGTCGCGGTGGACGAGAATGGGGCTTCGGTCGTCGTCCATGGCGACAACGGCGTGAGCGTGGACGGAACGGCGTACGCGCGCGGCGCGCGCTTCCAATGGAAGCCCGGCGAGACGCTTTGCCTTGGCGCTGGCGACGAGGCCGCGGCCGCGTGCACGCTCGTGCTGTCGCATCGCGACTGATGTCGCCCGTGCAGCTCGTGTCGCGGCAATCGGAGCTCGCCACGCGCTGGACGCGCCTGCAGGCTGCGGTCGCGACCTCCGCCGGGCGCCCCGATGCCGTGAACGAGGATTGTCACAGCGCGCTCGAGGGCCGCGCGCCGCTCTTCGTCGTCGCCGACGGCGTGGGCGGCGGCGCACTCGCCGCGCGCGCGAGCCGGGAGCTCGTGCAGCACCTGCACGCGTCGCTCGAAGCCGCGCCGTCGGATGCCGACGCCGTGCGCACCGCGCTGCTCAACGCCGATCGCGCGATCGAGAGCAGCATTGCCGCGCAAAGCCCGCGGCCGGGCGCCGCGACCGTCGCGCTGTGCCGCGCGACCGGCGCGTCGCTGACGCGCTGGTTGATCGCGTGGGTCGGTGACTGTCGCGTGTATCGGCTCGACGACGCTCGCGAAGGCTGCGCGCAGCTTCTGACGGTCGACGACACCTATCGGCATCTGCAGGAAGCGCCGCCCGCCGGCGGCTCGCCCGACGATCCCGCGCGCATGGTGGGCAACGGCGCCGTCGACGCGCCGAACGTGCGGCGCGTGGACCTCGGCGCCGGCGACATGCTGGTGCTGTGCAGCGACGGCGTGCACAAGCACGCCGAGGCGAACGACATCGGCCGCATGCTGCGCGGCCCTGCGCCGCTTGCGCGTCGCTGCACGCGGCTCATCGAGTTCGTGCGTGCCCGGGGCAGTCGCGACGACGCGACGGTGCTCGTGGTGCGCCGCATGCGCTCGCGCCTGACACGCTGGAACGGAAGCAGGGAGTGACGCCATGAAGCCCGATCAGATCGAGCGCGTGTTCGGCCGTGGACGCCTGAAGATGGCCACGGGCGAGCACGTCGAGGTGTTCCGCGAGGCCGTCGGAGCCAACGAGCGACGCCGCTACACGAAGCGATTCCTCGAAACCGGGGACGCCGACTTCCGCCAGTGGACCGCGCGCGAGTGGCGCATTCTGGCGCGCCTCATCGGCCACGGCATCCGCTGCGTGCCCGACGTCGTGCAGTTCGACGGCGGTCCCGACGGCGGCATGCGGCAGGTGCAGACGTACGATGCGGGCGTCACCGTGGATCAGTGGGCGACGCTCCTGCCCGTGGCGCGCGATGGCGTCGTTCGGCGCAACGTGTTCGAGGATTGCGCGCACTGGTGGGCGCTGGCGCATCACTGCCTCGCCGCGCTGCAGGAGATCCACGCGCTGCAGCTCGTGCACCTCGACATCAAGGCCGACAACATCTGCATTCCCTACGCGCCGGCGGGCTTCGACGCCGCGCGCGACGGCGCGAGCCTGCACGTCGATTTCGCGCGTCTCGCGCTCATCGATTTCGCGTTCTCGCTCGTGTCGCGCGAGCGGCTCGCTTCCGCGCTGCCCATCGGGTGGCAGAAGGATTACGACTACCAGTCGCCGCGCCTGCTCCGCGCGCTCGAAGCGGGGCGCGCAGGCAACTTGCAACCCACGCAGGACCTCGACTGGCGCTGCGACCTGTACAGTCTCGCGGCCATGCTGCGGCGCTATCTCCCGGACGACGAGTGGTTCCGCGCGTGCGGCGTCGATGCGGGCTGGAACGCGGATCGCTACGATGACGCGCGTGCGCTCGTCTATCGCTTGCGCGAGAGTCACGATGGCGACGCGGCGAGCACGGGGCCGCACGCGAGCCTCATGGCGCTGACGCGTGCGTACCTCGAGGCGCCCGACCTCGTACGCTCGCTCGCGCGCGGCTGGATGCTCGCGCATGACGTCGTCACGATCGCAGCGCCGGTGCTCGTCACGCCGCTGACGCGCATCGCGCTCGCGCCCGTCGCGCGCACGCTGCCCACGCGCATCACGCTGCCGGCGCGCGCAATGCCTCCGGTCGTCATGACCGCGATCACGCCGGCGGTCGTGCGCTACCCGCGCCTGCGCGTCCCGGTCGTCGCGCCCGGGAAGCTCGAACCCGTCGCGGTCGCACCGCCGCGTCCGCGCAGGCGCGCCGGCGTGGCCGTCGGCGCGGTGTGCGTCGCCATGGCGGCGCTCGCCGTGCCGTCCTTCGTCGGCGACGGCATCGATCCCGTTGCACATGTCGCGCGTGGCGGGCAGGCGCAGCCGCGCGTAATGCCGGAGCCGCAGACCGTGGCGGATGCGACGCCTGCCGCGCCGGCTGTCGCCGCGCCGGTGGCAGTACCCGCTGCGACTGCACCAAGTGCCTCCGCTCCAGCGCGCCCCACTGCGGCCGCGCCGGCTGCCGCCGCTGCCGCACCGCGGGCCGCGCTCGCCGGCGCGAGTCCGCCCGCCGTCGAACCGCCCAGCGAGGCCGGGCCGATGCATCGCCGCGCCGTTCCGGGCGCGCGCGACAAAGTCGCGCGTGCGCCGAGCGCCCCGGCAGGCGTATCGCCTGCGCGCCCGGCACGCGAGCGAGCGCCGATCGTCGCGCACGCGCACGTGCCTCCCGTGAGATGGGCGGCCGCTCGCGCGAAATCACCGGCCGGGTCTTCGGGCCCCGCCGTCACGGACACGGTTGTGGCGACGGAATCGCCGCCCGCCGCGCCCAGCGTCGCGACGTCGACGGCACCGAGCCCCGCGATGGCATCGGCTGCGACCCGCAACGACGCCATCGTCATCACCGAGGTGCCCCGGCTCGAGCCCGAAGCGCGGCCATCCTCATCGTCGCCGAGTCTGGCGCGAAGCGAGGTGCCGAGCCCGGGCAGGGCGCAGCAGCGCGATCCGCTGCGCATGGCGCTGCACGACGTGCTCAAGCTCTTCGGCGCCATCGAGCAGCGCGCGGCGCCGGTCGAGGACCGCAGCGCCGACGCACCGCGCCTGCTCGCCACCGCGCCGAAGGCGCCGTTGAAGCGTCCGACGCCCGCAGCCATGGAGACGGTTCGCGTGCAGCCCGGTGCGGTGCTCGACACCGGCGTACGCCCCGTGCCATCGATGCCACCGATGCCATCGATGCCACCGATGCCATCGATGCCGCCGGAGGCGCGTCCCGCGCTGGCGGAGCCGCCGCAGGACGATCTCGGCGCGGCCGGGCGACGCATGCTCGCAGACGCGGTCCCTCGCGTTGCCGCGCAGGCCAATCTCGACGTCGCGCGTGTGCTGTGGGCCGCGGCCATGGCGCAGACGCCCGCACAGGAGCGCACGGTGCTCGACGCGTCGTACGTTCCGTGGCGCGCCGAGCGCGCGTACCCGGCCCCCAACAATGGCGCTGAACAGTCGCGGGCGCTGCAAAGCCAGGCGCGCGGCGCGCTCGCGTCGGGTCGCGACGCGGAGGCGCTCGAGCTCGCCGTGCGCGCGCTCGCCGCGGATCCGCGCGACCCCGACACGGCCGGGTTTCTCGCGTTCCTGCATCTGCGGCTTCGTCCCGCGCAGGCCGAAACGGCGCGGCAGCTCGCGCTGTATGCGCTCGCGTTCAGCGGGTCGCGGCGCAGCCTGCGCGTGAGCGACTGGAATACGCTCGCCATCGCGAGCGCGCTGACCGGCCGCGAAGTCGATGCCAGCCGGGCGTTCCTGGTGGAGCTCGCGTTGTCGTCGGACGTCGATCGAAGCTGTCGCGACGCGATGGATGCGTACGTGATGTACGGCGAGCGCCTGCGCATGCCCGTGGACGGATTGATGCGGCGTGTGCACGCGCAGGCGCGAAGCCGCCTGCCCCCGGCATGCACCTGGCCGGGCGAGGGCATGGTGGCGTCCTCAATGAAAATCCCGTGAGCGCGTCGGCAGCTCGCCCAGCAGCGGCGTGAGATCGACGAGGCGCCCGGCGAGCACGTGCACGACATCGCCTTCGCGCTCGATGCGGCCATACACGGCGAGCAGGCGCGCGCTGAGCACCTCGCGTCGCTGGCGCTCCTGCAGATCGCGCCACACCACGACGTTCGTGCTGCCGGTCTCGTCCTCGAGCGTCATGAAGATGACGCCGCTCGCGGTATCCGGGCGCTGGCGACCGATCACGATGCCCGCGGCGCGGACGAGCTTGCGGTCGGGCGCCTTCGCGATCTCCGCGGTGGTCATCAGGCGCCGTGCTCGAAGGTGCGGCCGCAGCAGCGCCAGCGGGTGGCGGCGCAGCGTGAGTCCGAGCCTGCGATAGTCGGCGATGATGTCCTGCCCTTCGGTGGGCGCGGGCAATTCCGGATCGCGTTCGGCGAACGTGTCGCCGGCGAGGAGCGCCGGCAGCCGCTCGACGCCGGCGACGTTCCACACGGCGTGATGGCGATGACCGGCGAGCGCCGCCAGCGCGTCGCCGTCGGCGAGCGCGGCGAGATCACGCCGATCGAGCGCCGCGCGATGCGCGAGGTCGGCGACGCTTTCGAACGGCCGCTCGGCGCGTGCGGCCATGATGCGCAGCGCGCCCGCCTCGGTGAGGCTCCTCACCATGCGCAGCCCGAGGCGCAGGGCCGGGCGCTCGGACGACTCGGTCTCGGGCTCGAGCGTGCAATCCCAGTCGCTCACCGCCACATCGGGAGGACGCACCGTCACGCCGTGGCGCTGCGCGTCCTGCACGAGCTGCGCGGGTGCGTAGAAGCCCATGGGCTGCGAGTTGAGCAGCGCGCCGCAGAACGCCGCGGGCTCGTAGCATTTCAGCCACGATGAAACGTACACGAGCAGCGCGAACGACGCGGAGTGCGATTCGGGAAAGCCGTATTCGCCGAAGCCGAGGATCTGCTGGTAGATCTGGCGCGCGAAGTCCTCGCTGTAGCCGCGCGCGCCCATGCCGTCGATCAGGCGCTGCTCGAACACCTCGAGCCCGCCGCGGCGCCGCCACGCCGCCATCGAGCGGCGCAACCGGTCCGCTTCGCCGGGCGTGAATCCGGCGGCCACGATCGCAAGCTGCATCACCTGTTCCTGGAAGATCGGCACGCCGAGCGTGCGCTCGAGCACGGCCTTCACCGCGTCGCTCGGATAGGTGATGCGCTCGATTCCCTGGCGCCGCTTGAGATACGGATGCACCATGCCGCCCTGGATCGGGCCCGGCCGCACGATGGCGACCTCGATGACCAGGTCGTAGAAGCACGCGGGCTTCAATCGCGGCAGCATGGATTGCTGCGCGCGCGACTCGATCTGGAACACGCCGATCGTGTCGGCGCGCTGGATCATCGCGTAGACGGCAGGGTCTTCGGGCGGGATCGACGCGATGTCGAAGCCGCCGCGAAGATGTCGGTAGTACCCGTTCATCAGATCGATCGTGCGGCGGATCGCCGACAGCATCCCGAGCGCCAGGCAGTCGACCTTGAGCAGGCCCATCGCATCGAGATCGTCCTTGTCCCACTGGATGACCGTGCGGTCGGCCATGGCGGCGTTCTCGACCGGCACCATGCGCTCCAGCAGATCGCGCGCGATCACGAACCCGCCGACGTGCTGCGACAGATGGCGCGGAAAGCCCACCAGCTTGCCGGCGAGCGCGATCAGGCGCCGCAACACCGGATTCTCGGGATCGAATCCGGCTTCGCGCACGCGCTGCGCGGGCACCGCGCGTCCATCCCACCACGCGAACAAGCCGGCGAGACGATCGACTTGCGCGAAGTCGAGGCCGAGCGCCTTGCCCACGTCGCGCACCGCGCTCTTCGGCCGGTAGGTGATGAGCGTGGCCGCCAGCGCCGCGCGATGCCGGCCGTACTTGCCGTAGACGTACTGCATGACTTCCTCGCGCCGCTGATGCTCGAAATCCACGTCGATGTCCGGCGGCTCGTTGCGCTCCCGGCTGATGAAGCGCTCGAACAGCATCGACATGCGGGACGGATCGACCTCGGTGATGCCGAGCGCGTAGCACACCGCCGAGTTCGCCGCCGAGCCGCGGCCCTGGCAGAGGATGTGCTGGTCGCGCGCGAAGGCCACGATATCCTGCACGGTGAGGAAGTAGGGCTCGTAGCGCAGCTCGGCGATCAGCGCGAGCTCGTGCTCGATCAGCTCGCGCACTTCGGCGGGCACCTTCGCGCAGCGGAACGTGCTGTCGCCGCGCAGCACGCTGTCGTCGACGCCGTGAGGGTCGTAGCGCCTCGCGAGGCCGCGCTCGGTGAGCTTGCGCAGCCACGACGCGGGCGTTTCGTTCGAGGGCACGATCTCCTCGGGGTACTCGTAGCGCAGCTCGTCGAGCGAGAAGCGGCAGCGCTCGGCCACGCGCAGCGTCTCGGCCAGGAGCTCCGGCGGATACGTGCCGGCGAGGCGCGCGCGCGAGCGCAGATGCCGCTCGCCGTTGGGAAACAAGGCGAATCCGCATTCGGCGATGGGGGTTTTCAGCCGCACCGCGGTCAGCGTGTCCTGGAGCGCGCGGCGCGCGCGGACATGCATGTGCACGTCGCCGGCCGCGACGAGCCGCAGCCCGGTCGCGCGCGACAGTGCCGTCAGGCGCGCGAGCCGCAGGCGATCGCCCGCGCCCGCGAAGAGCTCGGCGGCGATCCAGGCGCCCTGGGAGAACGTGTCCGCGATCCATCGCCCGGTGTCGCGCGCAGCGTCGACATCGTCACGCGGATCGCCCGGCGGCACCCACAGCGCGAGGCAGCGGCGCCCGAGCGATTCCACGTCGGCACGCGCGAGCGCGTAGCGACCCTTCGGGGCGTTGCGGCGCCCGCGCGTGATGAGCTGCGACAGATCGCCGTAGCTCTCGCGATCGGTGGCGAGCAGCACGAGCTTGACGCCATCGCGCAGCGTGAATTCGCTGCCGATGATGAGCGGCACGCCGGCCTCGCGTGCGGCGAGATGCGCGCGGACCGCGCCGGCCACCGAGCATTCGTCGGTCAGCGCGAGCGCGGCATAGCCCTGGCCCTTCGCGCGCTCGACCAGCTCTTCGGGATGCGACGCGCCGCGCAGGAACGAGAAGTTCGACAGGCAGTGCAGCTCGGCATAGGCGGGGAGCAGTTCCATGAGCACCGTACATCCGTACGGTATTATGGCACAGGCCTCCCTCGGGCCGAGCGGTCACTTCATGAGCCACCCCGGCAATGCCAGCGTGAGCGGCGGCCACACGGTGATGACGACCAGCACGATCAGCAGCGGGACGAGCCACGGCAGGATCGCACGCGAGATCTGCTCGAACGTCACCTCGGCGATGCGCGCCATCACGAACAGCACCACGCCGATGGGCGGATGGATCGTGCCGAGGATCAGGTTGAAGATCATGATCAGCCCGAACTGGACCGGATCGATGCCGAAGCTCAGCGCGGCCGGCACGAGGATCGGAATGAGGATCAGCATCGCGGCGAGCGCTTCCATGAAGCAGCCGACCGCGAGCAGGATCGCGTTCGACACGAACAGGAACACGAGCGGCGAATGGATCGTCGCGACGATCGCCGGCGCCATCGTCTGTGGAATGCGCGAGATCGACATGCACCAGCCGAGCGCGCCCGCCGCCATCACGAGCACGGCGACGATGCCCGTGGTCTCGGCCGTGTTCACGAGGATCGCGGGCAGGTCCTTCAGCGACAGCGTGCGATAGACGACGAATCCGAGGAACAGCGCGTACAGGTCGGCGACCGCCGCGGCCTCGGTCGGCGTGAACGCGCCGCTGAACATGCCGCCGAGCAGGATCACCGGCGCCATCAGCGCCCAGAACGCATCGCGAAACGCGTGCCACACTTCGCACAGCCCGCCGAAGGCGTGCCGCGGCAAGCCCTGGCGCGGCGCGATGATCGCGACCAGCACCATCAGCGAGACGCCCATGAGCACACCGGGCACGACGCCGGCGAGGAAGAGCCGGCCGATCGACACGTCGGCGCTCACGCCGTAGATGACCATCGGCAGGCTCGGCGGGATGATGGGCCCGATGGTCGCCGCGGCCGCGCTGATCGCGGCCGCGGTCTCCGGACGGTAGCCGGCCTTTTTCATCGCGCGGACCTCGACCGCCCCGGTGCCCGCCGCGTCGGCCACCGCCGATCCGACCATGCCCGCGAAGATCATGCTCGACAGGATGCTGGCGTGCGCGTAGCCGCCCCGCAACGCACCGACGAGCGAGGTCGCGAAGCGCACGATGCGGTCGGTGAGCCGCGCCGCGCCGAGCAGGTTGCCCATCAGCACGAACAGCGGCGCGGCGACCAGCGGAAACGAGTTCATCGCCTGCGCCATCTTCTGCGGCACGATGGATGGGGACAGGCCGCCGAACGTCACGAACGCGAGCGCGGAGAGGCCCATCGACGCGAAGAGCGGCAAGCCCATGAGGATCGCGGCCAGCCACACGCCGACGATCTCGAGCATGAGGTGCATCATCGGCGGGCCGCCTGAAGCAATTCGCCCAGTCCCTGCAGCGCCGTCACGGCGCCGGCAAGGAGCATGGGCGCATACATCCACGCCATGGAGATCGGCAGCGTGGTCGCCTGCAGGTCGGCGTTGCGCAAGACGAGCCCGACCGAGTACCACGCCACGAGCACGCCGAACAGCGTCATCGCGGCCTGGATCGCAACCTCGGTCACGTCGTGCAGCCGCGCCGGCAGGCGATCGTGCACGAAGCGGATGCGCACGTGAATGCGCTTGCGTGTCGCGGCGATCCAGCCGAACACGGCGAGCCACACCATGAGGAAGCGCGACAGCTCGTCCGTCCAGATCAGCGGCTCGTTCAGCGCGCGCGTGACCACGCCGAGGGTCACGCAGCCGAGCAGCAGGACCACCAGTGCGCCGCAGCCGATGGCCGCGGCGCGATCGAACGCGCGGATCAAGCCCCGGCGATGCGTTCCCACAAGCCCTTGCCCCACTTCGATTCGAACTTGGGTGGGAGGGCCGCGAGCACGGGCTTGCGGAAGCTTTCGAGGTCGGGCTGGATCACGTTCATGCCGCCGGCCTTGAACGTGTCGACGAGCTTGCTCTCCTGCCCGACGATCTCGTTGTCCTGGGTCGCGCCGTGCGTGGTCACGGCGGCCTTGAGCGCATCGCGCTGTTTCGGCGTGAGCGACTGCCACGCGCTCTCGTTCACCACGACGAGTCGCGGCGTGATGATGTGGCCGGTCAGCACGAGATATTTCTGCACTTCGAAGAACTTGTTGCTCTGGATCGTCGGCAGCGGGTTCTCCTGGCCGTCGACCGCGCCCTGGCTCAGCGCGAGGTAGAGCTCGCTGATGTTCATCGGCGTGGGCCGCGCACCCCACGCCTCGGCCATCGCGCGGAACGTGTCGACTTCGGGGATGCGCAGCTTGAATCCCTTGATGTCGTCGACGGTGTTGATCGCCTTGGTGCCCGAGGTGACATGGCGCTTGCCGTAATACGTGGCGCCGATGACGCGCATCGACCGCTTGGCCACGAGCTGCGCGTTCATCTCGTCGAGCACGGGCGAGGCGAGCACCCGGCGCACGTGCTGCGGGTCGCGCCACAGGTACGGCGCCTCGAGTATCGAGAACTGCGGCACGAACTGCCCGAACTGCGCCGCGCCTTCGTCGACGATCTGGATGGCGCCGGACGAGGTGGCCTCGATCAGGTCACGCGAGGAGCCGAGCTGCCCTGCAGGAAAGGTCTGGATGTCGACCGCGCCGCCGGTCTCGTCGTGCATCTGCCTGCCGACGCGCTCCATCATGGCGACCATGGGATGGTTGGTCGGCAGGACGGTGGCCCAGCGCAGCGCGGTGGCGCCGCGGGCGCGAAGCGGCAGCGCGCCGAGGGCGAGGCTCGAGATTCCCGCGCCGACCCATGCGCGGCGCGAACGATTCACGACGATGCTCATGTCCGACCTCCCTCGAAGGGCCGCTCTGCCGGCGGCGCAGGTCAGATAGAGTAATCGGTCGCGACCGTTTCGTCGAATGGCGCTCGTGGCGCGCGCATCGCATTGAACACGAGCGTCAGGACGGCGGCCACGACGAGGTTCAGGATCACCGTGTAGAGCGCGGTGTAGCCGGGGAACGTCCATGCGCCGAGCTTCAGCGGATACGTCGGCGTGAGATTCGAGGCGATCGCCATCGCCGTCCCGGCGATCATGCCGACCGCCCAGCCGATCAGCAGCGCGCGATCGTTGAACCAGCGCGTGTACACACCGAGCATGACGGCCGGCAATATCTGCACGATCCAGATGCCGCCGAGCAACTGCAACTGGATCGCGTATTGCGTCGGCACGAACAGGATGAACGCCAGCGCGCCGAACTTCACGATGAGCGACACCCACTTCGCCATCTGCGCTTCCTGCCGGTCGGTGGGATTGCGATTGATGAATTCGCGGTGGATGTTGCGCGTGTACGTGTTGGCCGCCGCGATGGACATGATCGCCGCGGGCACGAGCGCGCCGATGCCGATGGCCGCGAATGCCACGCCGACGAACCAGTCGGGGAAGCTGTGCAGCAGCAGCGCCGGCACCGCGAAGTTGTTGCCGAATTCCTTGAAGCCGGCGGCGTACTCGGGCATCGCCTGCACGCCCGCCGCGACCGCGAAGAAGCCGATCAGCGCCAGCAGGCCGAGCATCAGCGAATAGCCGGGCAGCATGGCGGCGTTGCGGCGGATCGCCTGGCCGCTGCTGGCGCTCAGGAGGCCGGTGATCGAGTGCGGATACAGGAACAGCGCGAGCGCCGAGCCGAGCGCGAGGGTCGCGTACGCGCTGTATTGGCCCGTCGTGTCCGCCCCCGGGATTGCGAGCAGGAGCTTCTGCGGCGGCACCGCGGCGAAGATGCGCCCGAAGCCGCCGAGCTGGATGGGAATCACGATCACCGCTGCAAAGGCGGTGACGTAGATCAGGAGATCCTTGACGATGGCGATCGACGCGGGCGCGCGCAGGCCGCTCGAGTAGGTGAACGCCGCGAGCACGATGAAGGCGATGATGAGCGGGAGGTCCGCGGCGAGCCCCGTGCCCGAGATCCCCAGCGCGCCGACGACGACCTGGATGCCGACGAGCTGCAGCGCGATGTACGGCATGGTCGCGACGAGGCCCGTCACCGCGACGGCGAGCGCCAGCCAGCGATTGCCGAAGCGCCCGCGCACGAAGTCCGCGGCGGTGATGTAGTTGTGCCGGTGACAGACGACCCAAAGGCGCGGGAACACCAGGAACAGGATCGGGTAGATCACGATCGTGTAGGGCACCGCGAAGAACGCGATTGCGCCTGCGCCGAACGCGAGTGCGGGGACCGCGACGAAGGTGTACGCGGTATAGAGGTCGCCCCCGACGAGGAACCACGTGACGACGGTGCCGAACCGGCGCCCGCCGAGGCCCCACTCGTGCAGCAGGTCGAGGTCGCCTCGGCGCCAGCGCGCCGCGGCGAAGCCGAGCCACGTGATGAACGCGAACAGCAGGAGGAAGACGATCAGCGCGGTCCAGTTGACGGACTGCATGTCAGCGGCGACGCCGGGTGGCGAAATACACGATGGCCGTCAGCACCGCCCCAATGACCACGCACAGGAGCTGGTACCAGTAGAAGAACGGCACGCCGATCCACGTCGGCTCGACCCGGTTGTAGAACGGCGGCCACAACACGAGCGCGAATTGCACCAGGAACAGGAGGTACCACGCCTTCATCATCTGCTTTGATCGGGCTCGGGGCCCTCCGTTCGCGGGTCCGGCGTAAGATGCGGCGCTTGCCGCCCCGGGATGCAGAACCACCGATGCCAGCCGCCTTCGATCGCTTCTACCGTTACGACGAGCTCACCAAACTCCTTCACACGTACGCGCGCGAGCACCCCCGCCTGGTGGCGATCGAGTCGATCGGCAGGAGCCACGAAGGCCGCGACATCTGGGTGCTCACGGTGACCAACACCGCGACCGGTCCCGCGTCGGAGAAGCCGGCGTTCTGGGTGGACGGCAACATCCATTCCACGGAAGTGGCGGCGTCGGCCGCCACGCTGTATTTCCTCGATACGCTCGTGAGCGGCCATGGCCGCGATGCCGACATCACGCGTGCGCTCGACACGCGCGCGTTCTACCTGTGCCCGCGCATCAATCCCGACGGCGCGGAATGGGCGCTTGCCGACAAGCCCAAGTGGGTGCGCTCGAGCACGAGGCCGTATCCGTTCGAAGAGGAAGACATCGAAGGCCTCGTCGTCGAGGACATCGATGGCGACGGCCGCATCCTGCAGATGCGCATCGAGGATCCCAACGGATTGTGGAAGGCGCATCCCGAGCAGCCGCGGCTCCTCGTGCGCCGCGATCCGACCGAGACCGGCGGCACGTACTACCGCGTGCTACCCGAGGGACGCTACGAGCACTGGGACGGCTTCACGCTGAAGATCAAGAAGCCCAGGCACGGGCTCGACCTCAATCGAAACTTTCCCGCCGGCTGGCGCCAGGAGTTCGAGCAGGTCGGATCCGGTCCGTATCCAACCTCGGAGCCCGAGGTGCGCGCGGTCGCCGACTTCGTGGTGAAACACCCGAACATCACCGGCGGCACCTCGTTTCATACCTGGAGCGGCGTGCTCTTGCGCCCGCTCGAGCAGCACCCGGACGAAGAGATGGATGCCGAGGACCTGTGGGTCTACCAGACCATGGGCAAGAAGGGCACCGAGCTCACCGGCTATCCCGCGATCTCCGTGTACCACGAGTTCCGCTATCACCCGAAGTCGGTCATCGGCGGGACGTTCGACTGGATCTACGAGCACCTCGGCATCTTCTCGTGGGTCGTCGAGATCTGGGCGCCGATGCGCGAGGCGGGCATCGCGAACTACAAGTACATCGACTGGTTCCGCGACCATCCCATCGAGGATGACCTCAAGCTCTTTCGCTGGAGCGAGGACGCGCTCGGCGGCCTCGCGCATCAGCCGTGGCGGCCGTTCGACCATCCGCAGCTCGGGCGCGTGGAGATCGGAGGGTGGAACCGCTTCCACGCCTTCGGCAATCCGCCGCTGCCGCTGCTCGAGAAGGAGATCGCGCGCTTTCCGCGCTGGCTGCTGTGGCAGTCGCTCATCTCGCCGCGCCTGGCGCTCGTGCACGCCGGAGCGACACGCCTCGCCGGCGACACCTGGAAGATCACGCTCGTCGTGCAGAACGAGGGCTATCTGCCGACGTACGTGTCCAAGCGGGCGCTGAAGCGCAAGACCGCTCGCGGCGTGGTCGCCGAGCTCGACCTTCCGCCCGGCCTCGCGCTCGAGGCGGGCAAGCTGCGCGACGAGCACGGCCAGCTCGAGGGCCGCGCGTACAAGCACACGGGCGTGTCGTTCTGGCCCGATTACAACGTGACCGACGATCGCATGAAGCTCGAATGGGTCGTGCGCGGACCGGCGGCACAGTCGGTCGCCATCACGGCAAGGCATGAACGCGCCGGCACGGTGCGCACCACGGTGGAACTGACATGAACCGCAAACTCGCTGTCGCGTTCGCCCTCCTGCTCGCGGCCTGCACCACGCAGCCGGCCCGGCACGCCGGTCTCGACAAGGTGCAGCACATCATCGTGCTGTACGCCGAAAACCGCAGCTTCGACAACCTGTACGGGCTGTTTCCCGGCGCCAACGGCATCGCCAATGCAACGCCCGCGCAATACACGCAAGTCGACCGGGACGGCAAGCCTCTGCCGCACCTGCCGCCGGTGTGGCTGAGCAGCGACAAGCCCGATCCCCAATTCCCGGCGAACCTGCCCAACAAGCCGTTTCGCATCGATGCGCCGCCGGTCGACATGCCGCTGTCGGCCAAGACCCGCGACCTCATCCACGAGTACTACCGCAACCAGGAGCAGATCAACGGCGGACGCAACGATCGCTTCGTCGCGGCGAGCGACGCCGGCGCGCTGGTCATGGGCCACTACGACGGCTCGACGTTGCCGACGTGGAAGTGGGCGCAGGAGTACACGCTCGCCGACAACTTCTTCATGGGCGCATTCGGCGGCTCGTACCTCAACCACATCTGGCTGGTCTGCGCCTGCGCGCCGATCGACCGCGACGCGCCCGCATCCGAGCGCGCGCAGGTCGACGAGCGGGGGTGGCTCAAGACCAAGCCGTCCTCGCCGAAGTCCGTGCTCGACGGCCCGCCGCAGTTCCTCGGCGGCGAGGTCACGCCCGACGGCTACTCGGTCAACACCAGCCAGCCGCCATACCAGCCGTCGCGCATCGCGCCGGCGAAGGGCGGCGACCCGCGCTATGCCGATCCATCGAAGCATCCGGTGCCGCCGCAGACGCTGAAGACCATCGGTGACACCTTGTCGGCCAAGGGCATCTCGTGGGCGTGGTACTCCGGTGCATGGGACGCGGCGGTGAAGGACGGCATGCAGCCGGCCGACGCGAAGCGCACGATCATCAACGCGCGCGGCCCGGGCGAGCCTAACTTCGTCACGCATCATCAGCCGTTCAACTATTTCGCGCGCTTCGCGCCCGGCACGCCGGACCGCGTCGAGCACCTCAAGGACTATCACGATCTCGTCGCCGGCATCGAGAAGGGCGAGCTGCCGCAGGTGGTTTTCTACAAGCCGCAGGGAACGCTCAACGAGCATCCCGGCTATGCCGACGTGCAATCGGGCGACGAGCACATCGCCGGCCTGCTCGCGAAGATCAAGGCAAGCCCGCTGTGGAGCTCGAGCGTGGTGATCGTGACCTACGACGAGAACGGCGGCTTCTGGGACCACGTCGCGCCGCCCAAGGTCGATCGATGGGGGCCGGGGACGCGCATTCCCGCGATCATCGTCTCGCCCTTCGCCAGGAAGGGCTACATCGACCATACGCAATACGACACGACCTCGATTCTCAAGCTCATCACGCGCCGGTTCGGGCTCGAGCCCTTGCCGGGCGTGCGAGCCGACATGGGAGACCTGACCGCCGCGCTCGACCTGTGAGACGTGCGGCGATTCCGGGCGGCGTGTGGACGCTCGGCTTCGTCAGCCTGCTGATGGACAGCTCGAGCGAGCTCATCCATTCGCTCCTTCCGCTGTACATGGCGGGCGCGCTGGGCGCCTCGGTGCTCGTCATCGGCCTGATCGAAGGCGTGGCCGAATCGCTTGCGCTCATCTGCAAGATGTTCTCGGGTTACCTGTCCGACCTGACCCGGCGCCGCAAGCCGCTCGTGCTCGCGGGCTACGGGCTCGCGGCCGCGTCCAAGCTCGTGTTCCCGCTCGCGACCTCCATCGAATGGGTGATGGCCGCGCGCTTCGTCGACCGGGTGGGGAAGGGCATCCGCGGTGCGCCGCGCGACGCGCTCATCGCCGACCTCACGCCGCGCGACGTCCGCGGCGCGGCCTTCGGGCTGCGCCAGTCGCTCGACACCGTGGGCGCGATCGCGGGGCCTTTGCTGGCGGTCGGCGCGATCGCGTGGTTCGCCGGAAACTTTCGCGCGGCTTTCTGGATTGCCGTGATTCCCGCGGCGCTGTGCGTGCTGCTCATCGTGTTCGGCGTGGACGAACCGGCGCGGGTCGAGCGCGCGCCGGGCAAGCGCATCGCCTGGCGTGACGTCTCGCGCCTCGATCGCCGCTTCGCGCTGGTGACGGTGGTCGCGGCCGTGCTCACCCTCGCGCGCTTCTCCGAGGCGTTCCTGGTGCTTCGCGCGCACGACGTCGGAATGTCCAACCTGCAGGCGCCGTGGGTCATGGTGGTCATGTCGCTCGTGTACGCGATCCTGGCGTACCCCGCGGGCAACGCGGCCGATCGCGGCCACGCGAGGGGCCTGCTCCTCGGAGGCTTCGCGGCGCTCATCGTGAGCGACCTCGTGCTCGCGCGCGCCGCCACACCCGCTGGCGCGCTGGTCGGCGCCGGCCTGTGGGGGCTGCACATGGCGCTCACGCAGGGGCTGCTGGCCGCGCTCGTTTCCGCGACGGCGCCCGCCGATCTGCGCGGCACGGCGTTCGGTGTGTTCAACCTGGCGTGCGGCGTCGCGCTGCTGATCGCCAGCGCCGTCGCGGGCGCGCTGTGGGACGCGCTCGGCCCGGCGTTCACGTTCTACGCCGGCGCCGCATTCACCGCGCTCGCGGCGGCGGGCTGGCTCGCGCTCCGTCGCGACGTTCCGCACCTGGCGGCGTAAGCTTGAGGCGTCACCGAGCGACACACGCGCAACACCGGAGGACGCGCATGCCCGAACCTGCATCCCGCCTGTACTACCGGCACCGCCTGCCGGTCCGGATCATGCACTGGATCAACGTGGTCGCCATCACGATCCTTTTCATGAGCGGGCTCAACATCTTCGAGGGACACCCGTCGCTGTACTGGGGCCAGAACTCGTACTCGGGTCGCCCGGCGTGGCTGCAGATCGGCGCGCGCGAGACGGACACCGGCGCGATGGGCTTCACGCGCATCCTCGGTCGCGAGATCGACACAACGGGCGTGCTGGGCCTGCGCGAGACCGGGGACGGGTACAGCCCTTATGCCTTCCCGGGCTGGCTGACGATCCCTGGCTACTATTCGCTCGCCATGGCGCGCTCGTGGCACTTCTTCTTCGCCTGGGTGTTCCTGATCAACGGCCTCTGCTACGTCCTCTACACGATCTGGAGCAGGCACCTCGCGCGCGATCTCTGGCCCACGCGCGACGACGTGCGGGGCATCGGCGCGTCGGTCGTCGATCACCTCAAGTTCCGCCATCCGAAGGGTGAAGCGGCGAAGCGCTACAACGTGCTGCAGAAGCTCGTCTACCTGATCGTGATCTTCGTCCTGCTCCCGCTCATCGTGATGATGGGACTCGCGATGTCGCCGCGGCTCGACACGGTGTTCACCGGCTGGGTCGGTCTGTTCGGCGGGCGCCAGTCCGCGCGGTCGATCCATTTCATCGTCGCGTGGCTGCTGTTCGGCTTCGTCGCCATCCACGTGTTCGAGGTCATCGTGACCGGCTTGTGGAACAACCTGCGCTCCATGATCACGGGGCGCTACCGGGTGCCGCAGGAGGCGGGCCATGACTGATCGTCGCGACGCGTTGAAGCGCATGGCCGCGGCGGTGGGCGCGCTCACGCTCGCCGGCTGCGACAAGCTGTCGAGCACCGAATGGTTCCCCAAGGTGCTCGGGGTCGGCGAGACGCTGTCGGCGAAGATTGCGCCGCTGATCGCCGGCCGCAAGGCGATGGCGCAGGAGTTCACGCCCGCCGACCTGTCGCCTCAATTTCGCAGCAACGGCACGGCGAAGCCCATGAACGCGCAGTACGACGCCCTCGCCGCGGGTAATTTCGCCGATTACGCGCTCGTCGTGGATGGCCTCGTCGAGCGCCCGCAACGGTTGTCGCTCACGGAGCTGCGCGCACTGCCGTCGCGCACGCAGATCACGCGGCACGACTGCGTGGAAGGCTGGAGCGCGATCGGCAAGTGGAAAGGCGCGCGCCTGTCGGCGGTGCTGAACGCCGCAGGACTGAAGCCCGGCGCGCGCTACATCGTGTTCCATTGCTACGATCCGATGGAGGAAGACGGATCGAGCCCCTACTACGAGAGCATCGACCTCGACGACGCGTTCCACGAGCAGACGCTGCTCGCCTACGAGCTCAACGACCAGCCGCTGCCGGTGAAGAACGGTGCGCCGATCCGCCTGCGTGTCGAGCGGCAGCTCGGCTACAAGATGGCCAAGTACGTCATGCGGCTCGAAGCCGTGGAGAGCTTCGCTTCGATACACGGCGGCAACGGCGGGTATTGGGAGGACCAGGGGTATCAGTGGTATGCGGGCATTTGAGTCGAGGTCTCAGTAGTAGCGATCCAGGATCGACCGTGCGTCCGGGCCCAGGCGCTCGCGAAGCTCCTCGGTGAACGACTCGGGCAGGCCGTCATTCGCCGCGAACGAGCCGTGGATCAACCCCGGCACCAGTTCGTCGAGTCCTTGTCCGTTGCGCGCTTGCAGCGCCCTGTCGATCTCGAACCAGAACGTGGCGCCCTGCGAGTAGAAGAGCGGATAGACACTGGAATCGCCGGCGGCATGTTGTCGCTGCAGCGCGCGCAGGCCGGACGAGACTGCGCGTGAAGTATCGGAAACCGCGCGCTGTGCAGGTCATCGATCAAGTCAACCGGCTGCCGCCCACGGACGCTGGGGAGCAAGAAGACACGCACGCGAGCGTCGGTTGAGCGCCATGTTAGGTATCGACACTATCGATGAACGCGTAAACTCCGACGGCCCGAACGTCGACTGGGCACGCTCCGGCAAAACGATTCCGTGGAGAAGATAAGGCGCCATCGTTTTAGCGATCGTAAGATGGCATTGTAGGCAAATGCCCGGGTCAGCCGAACGATCGATATCATCTCTTTTTCTTCGGGGTTAGCATCTCTGCTACATAGCAACTCTGCTAACCCCTTTGAAAAATGACATGTGTCCCTCCGATGAACGAACCGAAGTTCTGAACGCCAACCTGGACCGAGTGCGCAGGCCGCGCAACATAAAGCCGACGCTGCAGCGCAGGCGCGATGGCTCGTTGGGTTGCCTCGTCAGCCAGCTCGCCGCCGGGCGCGTTCACGCCGGGCTCTCGCCACAGGAGGTTGCGACGAGAATGGGGACCACGCAAGCGCGATTTCGCGCCTGGAGAGCGGCAAGTACAGCCGTCCCACGTTGACGACGATCGAGAACTATGCGCTGGTGGTGGGATGCGAGCTGACCATCGCCGTGCGCATGCCGCGCGGTTGGGAGGACGTTTACTACGATCCGGAATAGGCGTTACCCGAGCGCGCTCGGCGTGATCCTGATCCATCGCCGGCCGGGCGTGCGCTCCACCACGAGCGCATCGTTCGCCACGTCGAGCTTGTACGTCAAATAGGCGCGATCGCGCACGTTGGAGAGTCGCTCGGGCCGCAGGATCGCGCCATTGGTGCCTTCGCACCGCGCCGAGCGCACCAGCAGTCCGTTCTGGTCCTGGTCGCGCAGGTAGCGGCCGAGCTTGTGAGTGAAGGCGTAGCTCGTCCGGCTCACCAGGCCCGGATAAGCGGTCTCCTTGCCGCGCAGGTCGACGAGCAGCGCATCGCAGCGCACGTCGAACACGCGCCGGTCGGTGATCACCGTGCGCGGCTCGCCCGCGTAGCTGTCGAGCACGAAGCGGTACCAGTGCCAGGCGGACTCGTACACGGTCGTCTCGATGTCGAGCGAGCCGTACCACACGCCGTACGATGCGCCGTCGGAAAAGCGCGTCGACTGCCAGTTCATCTCGTCGAAGCTGTAGCCGATGACGCTGCCGTAGTCGAAGGGCCGCGTGACCAGGGCGGATCCCGTGGGGATGCGGTCGCTGCCCTCGGCCGCGATGGCGATCTCCCAGTCGGCCGGATCGCTCGACAGGTCGTCGAACAGGTTCTGCGATGCGCGAATGCCCGGAATGTTGCGCGTCAGGTCATCGTGGAAGTCCACGCTGCTCGACAGGAGCTTCGGGTCCATCACCGACCGCGCTGGAAGTCGAGATAACGGCGCACCGCGAGCAGGCCTTCGAAGCCGTGCTCGACGACGACATCGATGGGCCGCGCGCCCAGGCGGCGATTGGGCTGGGTCATCCAGCGGTACGCGAGGTCGCGGTCGTGCGGAAAGAGCAGCCGCAGCGACTTGTGGATACCGAGCAGGTGCTTCGCGCGATCGAGCAGGTCGCGGTTGTCGGCGAGCGGCTCGCCGCTGCGATAGCGCGCGAGCGTGCTGCGGCTGCCGCCGGAAAGCCCCAGCACGGCGGCCTGCTCGGCGGCGCTCAGGTTCCAGTGGACGAGCAGGCGCGTGACCATCGCCGCCAGGCGGGCGCGCGCGTGGCGGGTGGCGAGATCGACGGCCTCGCGTCGTGGCGCGACGGCAGGCATGCGTTTGGACATGTGTACCAATTGGTACGAGAAATGTACCAATTGATACGGCCGGTGTCAAATGCCTACGCGAAGATGCCGTGGACGAACCATTCGCCGTCGTCGACGCCGTAGCGGTGGTCGCGATAGATCCACATCAGCGCGTCGTCGGGCGTCGCGGCCACGAAATAGTCGCGTCGCAGGTCGCGTCCGTCCCACCAGCCCGACTCGATGCGCTCGGGCCCGTCGCGCAGCACCCAGGGCTTCGCCTCGAGCTTGTGGCCGATCGGCTCCGGCTGTTCGAGCAGCCACAGCGGGCGCGGTGGCAGGCTTGCGCTCGCGGCCGACGCCTGCGCGCGGGGCGCGACGGCGCTTTCCTCCTGCGCGAGCTCGGGCCGATGCTCGGCGCGCGCAGCGAGCAGCGTGACGGCCTCGTCGCCGAGGCGTGCGCGCAGCCGCTCGAGCAGCGGCACCTCGACGCGGCGTGCTTCATCGCCCGGCAGCAGTCCCAGGTTGCGCCCGGCGAGCGGCGCCGTCTCCTCGCTCGTCAATGCCAGCGCTTCGACGGGCGCGGGCAACGCGACGCGCGCGAGGCGCTCGCGCAGCACGCCGTTGAGGTGCCCCGGCACGCGCGCCGGCGCGCCGAGCGCGAACGTCACCTTCGTGGACGGTATGCCGCGGGCGCGCACGTAATGCTCGTGCACCAGCGTCAGCGCAAGGCGCGTGACGCCGAGTCCCCGCCCGGTGAGCCAATGCGCGAGCTGCTGCACGAGGCGGTTGAGCGCGAAGCCGAGCGCCTGCGTATCGTCCACGGCGGCGGGCAACGGCAGTCGCGCCTGGAAGCGCGGGGGCGGCACGTAGGGCATGCGCGGGTCGGGCACGCGGCACAGCGCACGGTCGACGCAATCGACGACGGCCTCGCCGCAACGGCGTGCGAGCGCGGCGCGCGGCAGTGTGGCGAGCGCGCCGAACGTCGTGATCCCGGCCGACGACAGCAGCTCGAGCACGGCAGCATCGAGATCGGTGAGCGGCAGCGGCAGCTTCTGCAGCGCGGCGGGCAGCGCGTCGGCATGCAGAACCGGACGCGTGATGCCCGCGCGCGCCAGCAGCAGCGCCGCCGTGGGTGTGGGTGCGAGCCCGAGCGCAGGCTCGAAGCCGGCCTCACGCACGGCGTGCAGCATGCGGCCCACCAGCCGCCTCAGGCCGCCGAACAGCCGGACGCTGCCGCCGATGTCCGCGAGCACGGCATGCGGCGGCGCAAGGCTCGCCGTGGGCGTGAACGCAAGCAGCGCCTGCGCGATCTGCGCGAGCGCCTCGCTTTCGGCCAGCGGATTGCGATCGCGCGTGACCATGCCGGGCGCCAGCGCGAACGCCGCGGAAATGAGCTGGTCGCGCCGGATGCCCGCGCGCGCGGCAGCGTCGTTCATGCCGACCACGCGCGGATAGTGACCGCCGCTGCTCACCACGAACGGTCGCGCATGATCGTCGGCGCTCCACGCGCGCGCGAACACGTCCACCGCAAGCGTGGGGATGTCGAGGCAGGCCCAGAGGCTCATTGCCAGACGAGCGCTTCGGAATAGCCGAGCTCGGCGAGCTCGCGCGCGCGGAGGTGCGCCTCGTTGGCGCAGAAGAACTCGTCGAGCTGCGGCGGCGGCACAGGCGTGCCCGCCAGCATCGCGTGCGCCTGTCCGCGATGATGGATCTGATGCTGGAACAGATGCGCGAGCAGGCGCGTGGCCGTTTCGTGCTCCGCGCCTGCGCGCCGCATCACGGCCACGGGTTGCGACAGCTCGTCGTCGTGCAGCACGACGCACAGCTCGACGAGCCGTCGGTCGACCGCGTGCTGCGCTTCGCTCAGCGCGGCGCACGTCTCGAAAGGCTCCTCGGGCTCGAAGAAGCGCGACGGCATGGCGTTGACAGGGCGTCCGGTCCGCCAGCGCTCGAGCGCGTCGACGTAATACCAGTCGACGGTGACGATGTGGTTGAGCGTCGCCTTGAGCGACGGAAAGAAGCTCGTGCGCGTCGCGACGAACTCAGCCTGCGACAGCCTGGCGCAAGCCGCCAGCAGGCGGTGGTTCGCCCACGCGTTGTTGTACGCCATCGTGGCGAAGTGATGTGCGAGGCCGCTCATGACGCTTCTCCTCGGGAATTTCGGCGGCGATCCACGGCGTGCCGGGCGCGCGCGCCACGTCGATCATCACGGGCTGCGCGAGCGGTGCACCACGGCGTTTGACGACGTGCACGGCGAGCCTTCCGTCGCGCGGCTCGAGGGCGAGACGCAGCGGCACCGGTGCGGCGACGCTGCGCTGGCCGGGCCTGCGCCAGAGCACGCCGAACGTGCGGCCTTCGCGTGCGGCGACCTGCAGGCGCCGCAGCATGCGCGCGTCGGTGAGGTCGAGCCATGCGAACGCCGCGCCGCAATCGGCCGCGCGCAGCGCCTGCTCGTAGGCCCACAGCGCTTCGCGCGATTCGCGGCAACGCACCACGATGAAGCGCGCGAGATCGATGCCCGCGGCGGCGAGCGCCGGCGCGTACGGACGATGGGGCGGCGCCACCCATACCACGGCGCGGCCTTCGTGCGTCAGCCGCGCGAGCGCAGGAAGCGCGAGGCGCAGCTCGCCGATGCCTTCGCGCGCGAGCAGGATCTCCGTGAGCGCACCCTGCGGCCAGCCGCCGCCGGGCAGCACGGCGTCGAGCGACGCATGCCCGGTCGGCAGCGTCGCCGGCTCCGGTGCGCAGTCGCCGCCGCGCCAGATGGCGGGATGCGACAGGACCGCATTCAGGCTTTGGGAGGCCAATGCTTTGCGAACACTGCGGCGACCTTGGGATGCGCCTCGATACGCTGCAGCGCTTCGTGGAACGCGGCACGGCTCTGCTCGAGGTGCTTTCGCGCGCCGCTCCACTTGGACACCGTCGCGGCGTAAAGATCGAGCGCGCCGACTTCGGCGCCGGACAGATAAGGCCGCGCGGGGAACAGGTCGGCGAAGATGTCCCAGTGCTTGTGCAGCCGCGCGCGCGTGCCGGTCCGGATGCGCTCCTTCACCGCGTCGTCGTCGTCCGCCTCGGCGCAGAAGCGCTCGGGAAAGTCGATGATGGTGATGCACGCATAGCAGTTGGCGGCGATGTACACGAGGCCGCGGATCTGCTGCGCGCGCGTGCCGGGATCCGACGACAAGAGGTGGCTCGACGGAAAGCGATCCGCGAGATGAATGAGGATCGCCGCGCTTTCGCTCAATGCGCTGCCGTCGGGCAGCTTCAGTGTCGGTATCTGGCCGATCGGATTGACGGCCAGCAATTCGTCGAATGCGGCGTTGGGCTCCCACGACGCGGTTTCCACGAGCCGATACGGCGTGCCCGCGATCTCCAGCGCCGCGTGCACGGACGCGGCGCCGGAGCCGAGCTTGCCGTACAGCACGTACGGCATGGCCGTGCTCATGATTGCGCGCCCATCGACGCCATGCGGCGCTTCACTTCCTCTTCCGTCACGTCCTCGATGTGCGTGGCGAGCGTCCAGAGGATGCCGAACGGGTCGGTCAGCGTCCCGCTGCGATCGCCGTAGAACTGGTCCTGCACGGCGCGATGAACGGTGCCCCCCGCCGCGATGGCGCGCTCGAACGCGCGATCCACGTCGGGCACGTAGAACATGAGATGCACCGGCGAGCCGCCAAGCGTGTGCGGGCTCTTGTAGCCCATCTGCAGGTTCTCCTCCGACATCATCACGACACCGCCGGCGATGCGCACTTCGGCGTGCGCGATCTTGCCGTCGGGGCCGTCGAGACGCAGCACCGGCTCCGCGGCAAACGCTTTCTGGTAGAAGTCGAACGCGCGGGCGGCATCCCTGAGGATGAGATAGGCCGTGACACCGCGATACGTGCTCGGAACGGGATCGACCATGAAGCACCTCACAGTAGAAAAAAATGGCGCGGCGGCCGGGCCGCCACGCCGTTCACGCGGAATTACAGTCCGCTGCTGCCGCGAATCAGGCCGACGCCGATGCCCTCGATGGCGAGCGGCGTGACGCGCGGGTCCACGACGATGGGTGCGAAATCGGAGTTCTCGGGCATCAGCAGCACCTCGCGCCCGCGGCGCCGCCAGCGCTTGACCGTCACGTCGTCGGCGACGCGCGCCACGACGATCTGGCCGTTGCGTGCCTCCGTTGCACGGTGCACCGCCAGGAGGTCGCCGTCGAGGATGCCGGCGTCGCGCATGCTCATGCCGCGCACACGCAGCAGATAGTCGGCGCGCGGCGCGAAAAGATCGGGATCGACACGGTAATGCGCCTCGACATGTTCGTGCGCGAGGATCGGCTGGCCCGCGGCCACGCGGCCGATCAGGGGCAGGGTGCCTTGGCGCGGCTCGCCGGCGATGTCCTTCACGCGCAGCCCGCGCGATGCGCCGGGAATGAGCTCGACGGCGCCCTTGCGCGCCAGCGCCTGCAGATGATCCTCCGCCGAGCTGGCGGTGGAAAAGCCGAGGCCCGCGGCGATCTCCGCGCGCGTGGGCGGCATGCCGCGCGCATCGATGTAGCCGCGGATCCAGTCGAGGATCTGGCGCTGGCGCGGCGTCAGCCGAGTGCTCTCAGGGGTCGGTACCGTACGCATGTTCGGTACCCTTATTATATGCGGCTCCTGGGCTCCGTCAAGCCGATGCTATCTTCGCTCCCATGAGGCTTGGCATGCACATGACGCTGTGGGCGTCGCTGGTGTTCGCGGTGATCTGCTTCGCAGTGGGCGTGAACGGCCTGTGGTCGCTGCGCGCGGCCACGGACGAAGCGATGCGCGCGGACGCGCACGGCTTCGCATGGTTCTGGCTGTTCCTCGGCGCGATCGCGCTTCTGATGGCGCTGCTCGCGCGCCTCGCGACCAGGGGAAAGCTCGGGCCGCTCGACTAGCGTCAGGCGGGCGCGACTTCGCCTTCCGCGGGCACCGCCGCCGGACGTTTCGCCGGCGCGACGTACTTGTCGAGCTGCAGGGCGAGATAGAGCCGGTCGAACTCCTCCTCGGACATCACCGGCAGCAGCGCGCCGCGCGTGGTGATATTCGTATGCGGATGGCCGCGCGGCACGGCGCGGCACAGCGCGCCGCTGGGCTGCACGCGCGGCTTGCCGTCGCGCCAGCCGAGCGTGTACGCGGCCGCGAAGTCCGTCGTCGCGGCGAATTCGTCGATCTTGCGGCCGTCGTAGATCATCGCGTGGAACGGCTCGGGCTCGACGCACGACTGCGCGATGTAATGACCCGGCGAGCGTGCGGCGAAGCGTACGAGATGCGGCCACAGCTCGGCCCACGACGCATCGGTGATGCGTCCTTCGTCGTCGAGCGTGAGCGTCACGCCGGCGGCGATGGCGATGTTGCCGATCGCGTGACGCGTGAGATGCAGCCGCCCGTCGGCGCCCGGTTCCACCGCCGGCAGCCGCTGTGTGGGCCACGACGGGTGCGCGCCCACGATCACGGAGCTGCCGCCGCAGCCGAAGCGGCCTTTGAGCACCCACGACTCGCGTGCCTCGACAACCGTACCCACCTGCGCGGCGGTCAGCGCGAACGCGTCGGGTGCGGCATCCTGGAGGAGCGCCGCATCGGAGGGCGTGAGTCCCATGGCAGCCGAGCGCGCGGCGGCGTGCGCCTTCTCGACGAGGTGCGCCTTGTCGTTCTCGAGGAGCTCGCGTCCGGGCCATGCGCTGATGCCGAGCAGGTGGCCGCGAAGCACGGCGCGGGCGACGGCGCGCGTATGCGCATCGTCGCTCTCGAGCGCGCTCTCGAAGTACGCCATGCTCTCGGTGACGTAGAGGTCGCTCCACACCACGAAGCGCTCGTGCGCCGGTGCGCCGCGCGCGCGCACGCAATGCATCGTGCGCTCGCCGACTTGCAGCGAATCGGCGAGCTCGAGGTCCTCGAGGCCGATGAAGTAGCGCGCGTCGACGCCATAGCGCCGGCTGATGAAGTCGGCGATCCGTGGCCCCTCGATGTCGTTGACGAGGCGTCCCGAATACGGGCCGGTGACGAAGGCGAGCGGCGCGGCGCCGAGCGGGAACAGCGCGCCGAAGCGGCGCTTGCCCACGCGCTCGCGCAGCCACGCGTTGAACGCGTCGTAGACGTCGACGATCAGCGCGTGCGGCTTGTCGAACACCGGCTTGCCCTCGAGACCCAGCGCTGCGAGCAACACGTCGTTCACCGACGAGCAGATCCAATGTCCCTGCGAGCCGCCGTTGTTGACCTCGAGGGGCGCGAAGCGCGCGGCGAGCGGGTCGGCGAGCGCCGCGTTGGCCGCTGGGGGCTCGGGCCGCAGCAGAAGATCCACGCGCAGCCGATGGAAGCTCGCGGCGAGGCGGCTCTGCAGCTCGTCCGGCGTATCGGGCAGGAGCTCCGCGAGCACCGCCGCGCTCCAGCCCTGCGCCGCGGCGTCGGCGCGCACGGCGTCGAGCGGTCGGTGCGTGGCGGCGATCTCCTCGGAGTGCGCGGCGACACGCGCGGTGCGCAGCCCCGCGTCGTACAGCGCCCGTGGCAAAACGAGCGGCGTGAGGCCGCAGCCGATCGGCTTCACCGCGGCGACGGGCGACACGGCGAGTGGCGTGAGGAACGTCGGCGGTGGCGTCGCGCGCTTCACGAGGCCGAGTCGCGGCACCGCATCGGCCAGCCGCGACTCGATGTATGCGCGCTGGTCGGCGAGATACCGTCGATAGATCGCGAGCTTCTCGGCAAGCGGCGGAAGCGCCGCGGTGACGCTGGCGACGACGCGCGAGCGCGAGCCAAAGAGCAGCGCGACGAACAGCACGGCGGCGACGAGCGCCAGCACGCCGAGCGTGCCGCTCGCGAATCCCGTCGCTTGCACGACCAGCGCACCGGCGACGTACGCGAGCGAGTCGAGCGCGACCAGCACGCCGCTCACCCGTTGCCGGTTGCCGCCGGGAACGAGCGCGGCGCGCTGCTGGCGCACCCAGACGAGGAGCGGCGAGAACGACGCCGCCAGCGCCAGCGCGGCGAACGCGACGGCCAGCGCCGAAGCGCTGTGCGTCAGCGCGATCAGCGCGGCGAGGTAACCGGACAGCGCGAACGTCGCCGCCGTGCCGGTGCGTCCCGGCGCGGTGGCCCAGCGCGTCCACAGCAGCACGACGGCGGCCGCGGTGCCGGCCTCCAGCGCCTTGTAGTGGGTGAGGAAGAGCACGTCGGTGGGCTTCAGCCATTCCGGCAGGCCCGACGGCAGCTTGTTCGCGAGCAGGAAAGGCAGTGCGCCGAACAGCATCGTCACCGGAATGCTGACGACGAGCAGGAAGGCCGTCTGAAGCTGCGCCATGCGCGAGCCGGCGAGCCAGCGCCACACCGAGCGGTCGATGACCGAGAAGCGCGCGGGAACTGTTGCATCGGCGCGGTCGAACACGGCGCCGAGACGCGCGGTCGCGACGGCCGCGCCGAGGGCGAGCGCGGCACCGAGGCCGATCAGCGCGAGCGGTGCGTTGAACGCGAATACCAGCCAGCCGCCGAGGGGCAGCGCGCAGGCAGTCGCGACGAGATCGACGCTGCGCACACGGGCGGGAACGTCGTGCGCGCCGGCCTGCAGGAACGCGACGGTGCACGCCTCGGTGACGACGTTGCCGAGCGTGATGCCCGACTGCATGAACATGAGCGCCGCGACGACGAGGCCGAGGGCGAGTGGCACGCTCACCGGGTACGCGATCAGCACCGCGGAGAACAGCGCGAAGCCGATGGCGCATGCGGCCTGCGAGTACGCGAAGCTGCGCCGTCCGCCGATCGCGTGCGCGAGCTGGCCGCCGTAGAGCGACATCAGCAGGCGAACCGACGCCTCGATCAGCATCACGAGGCCCGCCGCGGCGATGCGATGCGTGGCCGTGTAGACGAGCCATGGCAGCAGCACTGCCGACAGCATCGACATGCCTGTCGCGACGAAGCGCAGGCGATAGAAGGGCTTCAGGGTGTGCGAGGACGGAGCGGACATGGCAGCGATCGGGGCCCGAATTGTCTTGTTGTAGTAAACAGACAAGCGCGCCTGCCGCGTTCACCACACGATCGCGGCGTTGCTCAATGCGTCGAAGACAGGGTGAAACGCGCGCTACGTCTGCTACAGATTAGCGCGGATTTTCGGGGCGTGGAGGTTTTTTTTGCGGTGGTGTAGGGGCTTGCGCGGCTGCGCGCGGGGCGCTTCCGGCCCGGATCCGCGCCCGGCCTGCGTTACACCGCGGCCATCAAGTTGTCGTCAACAAAACGCACATCGACCCAGCAGCGGTCGCGTGACGAAGCGACGCAGGCCTCGATGAAGGCCATGGTGTGGACACCGTCGTCGATGGTCGGGTAGAGCGGTGCGGGTGGCGTCTCGCCGAGGCTGCGCAGCATGCGGTCGTTCGCGAGCTCGTCGTAGAGCGTGGCGAATGCCTCGCGCAGACCCTCCGGATGACCGCGGGGCGCGCGTGCCGTGCCGGGCTCCGCCCAGGTGCTGCCAGGATCTCCGCGACCGATGACGCGTGCGGGCTCGCCCTGCAGCGCAAGCTTCACGTAGTTGCAGTCGCGGTGCCACCACTCGAGCATGCCCTTGTCGCCGTACACGCGAAGACGGATGTCGTTCTCGGCACCCGCTGCGGCCTGCGTCGCGGTGAACGTGCCCCGCGCGCCGTTGGTGAGCTCGATGAGCGCCGACGCGTAGTCATGTACGACGCGGCCAGGCATGACCGCGCCCATGTCGGCGCACACCCGCGCGATCGGCGCTTGCGCGACGAAGCATGCGAGATGCTGCGCGTGACAGCCGATGGCGCTCATGACCAGCGACTGGCCGCTGCGCGCCGGGTCGAGCAGCCAGCGCAGGCGCGGCGTCGGCGCGCTGTCCTCGAGCCTCGTCGCAAGGCCGCTCTGGATGTACTCGACCTGCACCATGCGCACGGCGCCGATCGTGCCGTCGCCAACGAGCGCGCGCGCATGGCGAATCGCCGGATACCCCGAGTAACCGTGCGCGATGCCGAACAACCGCGCATTGCGCCGCGTGCGCTGGGCGAGATCGCGGGCCTCATCGACCGTCTCGGCGACGGGCTTGTCGCACATCACGTCGAGGCCCGCGTCGAGTGCGGCGGCCGCGAAGGGATAGTGCGTGTCGTTCGAGGTCATGATCGCGACCGCCTCGGCGCCGTCGGCGCGTGCGCGCTCGCCGGCGATCAGCTCGGTCACGTCACCGTAGCAGCGGTCGGCCGGGTAACCGAGCTCGACGCCGGCGGCGCGCGAGCGCGCGGGCTCGCTCGCGAATACGCCGCCGACCACTCGGAACGCGCCGTCGAGCTCCGCCGCGGTGCGATGCATGTAACCGATCCAGGCCCCGGGTCCGCCGCCGATCACGGCGAGGCGCAAGGGCCGTCCAAAGCGTCGTCGGATGGTGTTCATGGCGTTTCATCGTAACATCGCGCGCCGCTTGACTTGCAGGCCCGGCGGGCGTCTCATCCCCAATCCCCACACAGGAGCCGCGACCATGGCCACCAAAGCATCCAGCGCAAGTCGGCGGCGTCCCGCGCGCAAGACTGCGCGCGCCGCCGCACCCGCGCCAGCGCCAGCGGCCGCGCGCGAAGCGCCGCGCGTGCCCAAGATGCTCACGCCCGAGCAGGCAATCGAGATGTACAAGGCGAACGCGCGGCTCGCGCTCGACGTGATCAACGCCGCCATCGAGGGCACCGAACGGCTGCGCCGCAAGCAGTTCGAGGGCGAGGAGGCAGCGCGTGCCTTCCAGAAGAAGCACGTTCGCGCGGCAGGGCAGGCGACCGATGCGCACTCGCTGATGGCGCTCGGCCAGGGCGCGGCCCAGGAAGCGCTCGAGAAGTCCATGCACTATTGGGGCGAGATGTTCGAGCTGATCGTCGAGATCCAGAAGCGGCTCTTCACGCTGCTCGAGGAGCAGACCAAGGACGTGCCGGGCGTCAAGGAAGCGAAGGCTGCGATGGCGCTGCTGCCCGATCTCAGCCAGTTCCAGAAAGTCGTCTCCGCCATGCAGGGTGTCGTGTCGTCCGGCGGAACCGCGTTCGACAGCATGCAGCGCGTGATGGGCGACTTCGCTCGCATGGCGCAAGGCGCCATCCCGGGATCGCGACGATGATCCCGCGTCGCGCATGGGTGCGAGCGTGGTCGTGCGCTGTGGTGGCCGCGCTGCTCGCGGGCTGCGTGCCGATCGGCGTGCGCGTGCAGAACATGTTCACCGCCATGCTCGGCTGATGCGCGCGCGGGGCGGCGCGCGTCAGTGCGTCGCGTCGGGTCGCTGCAGCGACTGCTCGAGATCGGCGATCGCGGCGTAGAGGTGCGCGGCGACGCCGCGCGCGTACTCTCCGACCTCTGCGCCGTGCTCGCTCAACGCTTCGTCGAGCAGCTCGCCGAGCTCGCGCGCGTGCTGCACAAGATCCATCAGCTCGTCGTCGAACCGCCCCGCATCGGCCATCGCCCTGGCTTCGGTGAGCGCTCCCACGAGTGCCGCTGAAATGCGGGCTATCTCGGCTGCATGTTCGGGTGCCACTGAAGGTCCTCGGTCGTGCAGCCGCAAGGCGATGGTGCCCGGGGCCGGAGTCGAACCGGCATACCCTTGCGGGTCGGGGATTTTAAGTCCCTTGTGTCTACCAGTTTCACCACCCGGGCGCGGGCCCATTCTATCGAAGCGGCACGCCGCCCAACATCGGCCTTTCGTCTAGTGGCCGATGAGGTCTGCGGCCTTTTCGGCGACCATCAGCACCGGTGCGCACGTGTTGCCCGACGGCACATTGGGCATCACCGACGCATCCACGACGCGCAAGCCTTCCACGCCGCGCACCTCGAGCATCGGCGTGACGACCGCGCGCGCGTCGAGTCCCATGGCACACGTCCCGGTCGCATGGAAAAGGGAATTCGCGCTCGCACGGACGTAGCCGAGAAGCGCATCATCATCCGTGACCGCATCGCCGGGCTGCACTTCGGCGTCGACCAGGTCGCGCAGCGGCGCAGTGGCGAAGACGCGCCGCAACAGGCGCAATCCGCGAAGCAGGAGGTCGGCGTCCTCCGGCGCGGTCAGATGGCCCGTGACGATGGTCGGCGACGCGTGCGGATCCGCGGACGCAAGTGAAACCGAGCCGCGGCTGCGTGGTCGCATCACGCCGACCATCGCCATGACGCCCGCGAATGCGTGCGGCACGAACCGCGTGCCGACGTAGTCGCCGCTCGCGGGACGAAACACCACGGTGATGTCGGGGCGCGCTGCATCCTCCGTGGACCGCACGAACGCGTTGACCTGGCTCGCCGTCGCGGTCAGCAGCCCGCGGCGCCGCACGGCATAGCGCAGGACCTCGCGCAGGAGCGCGATGCCGCGGCCTTCCTGGTTCAACGTCGGCACGAGGGTGCGCACCACGACACTCGCGCGAACGTGCTCCTGCATGTCGCGGCCCACGCGCTCCCGGTCGGCGACGATGGGGATGCCGAGCCGCTGCAGATCATCCGCGGGGCCGATGCCCGACAGCATGAGGAGCTGCGGCGACGCGATCGTCCCGGCGCAGAGCACCACCTCGCGCCGCGCGCGCACGACGCCGCGGCGTCCGAACCGCTCGATCTCGACGCCGATCGCGCGACGTGACTCGAACACGACGCGTCGGACGAGCGCGTGCGTGAGCACCTCCAGGTTGGCGCGGCCTCGCGCCGGCGCGAGATAGGCGGACGCCGCGGACACACGCCGGCCGTCGCGCATCATCACCTGGTTGAACGAGACGCCTTCCTGCGAGGCGCCGTTGTAATCGTCATTGCGCGGAACGCCCGCCGCGATCATTGCGGCGAGGAACGCATCGGAAAGCACGTGCCGGTGCGTGATGCTGCCGATGCGCACCGGCCCTTCGTCGCCATGCCAGGCGCTCGGCCCGAGCGGGTGCGACTCCAGGCGGCGAAAATACGGCAGCACTGCAGCGTACGACCAGCCGTCGCCGGCGATGCCCGCCCATGCGTCGTAATCGGCAGCCTGGCCGCGCACGTAGGTCATGCCGTTGATGCTCGACGTCCCGCCGAGCACCTTGCCGCGCGGCCAGTACAGCGAGCGTCCGGCGAGCTGCGCCTCGGCGGCCGTGTGGTATTGCCACGTGAGCCGCGGATGCGCGAAAAGCCGCGCGACGCCGGCTGGAATCCCGATCCAGGGATCGACGTCCGCCGGTCCTGCCTCGATCGCAATGACGCGGCACGTCGCATCCGCGGACAGCCGGTTCGCCAGCACGCAGCCCGCGGTGCCCGTGCCGACGATGACGACGTCGGCTTCGTGCGTCGCCGGCATCAACGCCAGCCCGCTCGGCGAAAGCGCTGGCGTGACGCAGGATCGTGACCGGGAAACGCGAACGCGAGATCGTAGACGGCGCCACCGAAGTCGTCGTCGGCATCCAGCTGCAGCGTGCGCTGCGCGATGCGCATCGCGGCCGAAGCGGCGTTCCGCTCGAGGGCTTCGACAATCAGGACGCGATCGAAGGGCCGCGTCGGCTCTTCCACGCCCACGCGCCAGGGCGGTGCGCCGTCGCCCGCTGGACGAATGCCGCAATGCCACGCGATCACTCCGGCGGCCTCGCGAATGGCCGTCGCGACGGCGTCCGGGTCGCGCGCACCATGCTCGTAGCACATCACGGCGACTGCGCCGCCCATGCCGAAGCCTTGCGAGCCGGCGACGGCACAGGGTGCGCGCACGAGGTTCAGCAGATCCGGCCGCATGGAAGCCGACCATGCCGTCGGATTGCGGACGAGGTCGAGGTACTCGGCGCACTCGAATACGCCCGCATCGTCCGCTTCGTACAGCGTGAAGTACCGGTGGCGCGCGCGCGTCCTGTCGACGTAGCGGCGCGCGCCCCGCATGCCGGGCACCGCGACCCGCTCGGGCACGTGCTCGAAGGTGTGCCAGCGCTCGTACTCCGCCTCGCGCCCCGAAGCGACGTCGTTCCACAGCGCGAGGAAGGCCTGCATGCACGCGAGTCTACCAAGCGTGCATGCAGGCCCGCGCGCGCTATTCGGACGCGAAGACGAGCACGCCGCCCTCCGGATTCTGGTCGAGCCCGATGCTGCCGCCGGGCGCGGCCGCCGAGGAATACGGCAGGAAGATCTTGTGCTGGACCGGGTCGATCGCCACGGAATGCGCGTTGTTGCCGGTCGTGAGCGAGGCCACCTGCTGGTGCGTGGCCGCGTCGATGATGAACAGTGTGGGGAAGCAGAGGTTCGCCGCGCCGCACGCCGCGCCGGACGAGAGGCCGTTCTGCGTCCAGCGGCTCGCCGCGTAGTAGTAGCGGTTGCTGGCGGCGTCGTAGACGATCTGATCGCCGCCGCCGAGGTTCGCGGTCGCGATGATGGCGCCCGTCGTGCGATTCATGAACAGGACGAGCAACGGTGCGTTCGGCGTGCCCTCGCGGCACGAGATGGCGATATCGGTGCCCGGTCCCAGCGCGAGCCCCGTCGGGTCGCAGTTGCCCTCGGGGTAGTAGTGGAAGCCGTTGCCGGGCGCCTCGGCGGGCAGCGTGAGCACCACCGGCGCGGCCGGCGTGCCGACCAGGATCGCCGAGGCCGGGATGACGTCGAGCTCGCCGTGCGGGTTCGCGCTCGAGCCGTCGTTGTTGACGAAGAAGCTCGCCGTGGCGTGATCGTACTGGCACGCCTCGAGGCCCGCCGAAGGCGGCCCCCCGAGACCCGTTCCCGGATCGGTGAAGACGACGGTCGCGATGATCTTCTGTGTGGTGACGTCGATGAAGGTCGCGAACGGCGGCGTCTCGCCCGGGCTCGAGATCATGTAGATGTTGTGATCCGGGTCGTAGCAGCCCTCGTCGGCGCGCAGGCCCGAGCTGTCGCCGATCTTGATCGTGTTCACGATCGTCCATGAATTGGTGTCGACGACCCGAACCGCATTGACGTCGCCGACGAACAGGAAGGGCGTGCCGGGAATGACGTCGATGCCGTTGGGCCCCGACTTGTCGTTGTTCGCGCCGGCGCACGTCGGCCCCGTGTTGCATCCGGCGAAGCCCTTGACCTGCCGCACCAGGGAATTGGTGCGCGTATCGATGACGTCCACGGATGCGTTGTTGCGGTCGGTGAAGTAGTAGAGGCCCTTCGCCGCGTCGACCGTGCCGAGGTCGAACGAGAAGTTGCTGGTCGACGTAATGTTCGGAATCGCGATCTTGGCGATGACGCGCGGACCGCTGTCGCTCTTGTTGTTGCTGTCGTTGCAGGCGCCGATGAACAGCGCCGCCGTCGCGATGGCGGCGGTTGCGAAACGATGCTTGATCATCTCTCGTCTCCCGTTGGACCGAAGGGATGCGCCCGAGGCTTTGCGCTCGAATGGCGCGCCGACCACTTTATGCCTGCGACATGGGCTTCACAACGAATCTTTCGCGAATGCAAGCTGCTTGCAAGCGCGTCGTCAGCCAATCGCTAGCACCATGATTGCCGTGCCCGCCCGCGAACGTGACAATGCAACCACGCGTCGATGCGGGAGGTTGTATGCGGCGACAGTTGGTTTGGGCGGCGCGCGCGTGCGCGTGGCTGCTTGCCATGTGGGCGGCGGCTTGCGCGGCGGGCTTCGATCATCGTATCGCCAAGGACGAGAGCGGCATCTGGTCGCGCGGCGTACAGGACTTCGTCTATTACGGCGCGATTGCCACGGAGATCGGCGGCGCTGCGTGGTTCGGCGGCGAGGACAAGCTCGGCCGCACGTTCTGGGAATCCATCGACAGCAGCGTGCTGAGCGGCGTCACGGCGGAAGTGGCGAAGCGCGCGTTCGGCCGGCGGCGCCCGGCGGAAACGGCCGATCCCAACGACTGGTGGAACGGCAGCTGCTGCAAGAGCTTTCCGAGCGGCGAGGTGACGCTGCAGGCGAGCTTCGTGACGCCGTTCATCGTCAACTACGCGTCGGACCATCCATGGGTCTGGGCGCTCGAGGTGCTGCCCGCGTACGATGCGATCGCGCGCGTCAAGAGCCAGGCGCACTGGCAGACCGACGTGCTCGCGGGATGGGCGCTCGGGACGGGATTCGGTTACTGGGCCGCGAAGCGCAATTCGCCGCTGTTCCTGCAGATCATGCCGCACGGCGTCGCCGTGGGGATTCAGACGCGTTTCTGAGTCGCGCGGTGCCGCAGGTATTCGACGGCGATCGGCACAAGGGACATCGCCACGATCACGAGCACGACGATCTCGAAATGATCGCGCACCAGCGGCATGTTGCCGAACCAGTAGCCCGCGGGCACGAGCAAGCCGACCCATAGCAGCGCGCCCATCACGCTGAATCCCAGGAAGCGCGGGTAGCGCATGCGACCCACGCCGGCGACGAAGGGCGCGAAGGTGCGCACCAGCGGCACGAAGCGCGCGATGACGATCGTCTTGCCGCCGTGCTTCGCGTAGAACGCTTCCGTGCGATCGAACGCCTTGCGGTTGAAGATGCGCGAATGCTGGATGCGGTGCGCCCGCGCGGACAGCGCGCGCCCGATCCAGTAGTTGCAGTTGTCGCCGCAGAGCGCGGCGGCGATCAGCGTCAGCATCAGGAGCTCGACGGGCAGATCTCCCGCCGCCCACAGCGCGCCGCCGATGAACAGCAGCGAGTCACCGGGCAGGAACGGCGCGACCACGAGCCCCGTTTCACAGAACACGATGGCGAAGAGGATCGCGTACACCCATACGCCGTACTGCTGCAGCAGCGCGCCGAGCTCGGTATCGAGATGGGTGATGAACGACCAGGCGGTGGCGATCAGTTCCAAACGGGGCTCGGGGCGCGGAAGGGCGGCATAGATTACGCTATGCGGCATGGACCTCGCGGCGGGATTGATCGCGCATTCCAAGCTGCCTGCGGCGGGCACGACGATCTTCACGGTCATGTCGGCGCTTGCGCAGCGATACGGCGCCGTCAATCTCGGTCAGGGCTTTCCAGACTACCCGATCGATCCCGAGCTCATCGACCGTGTCACTGCGGCGATGCGCGCCGGCTACAACCAGTACCCGCTCATGCCGGGTGTGCTGGCGCTCCGCGAGGCGATCGCGCGCAAGGTCGAGCGCTTGTACGGGCGGGCGTACGACCCCGTGGACGAGATCACCGTGACGTCCGGTGCCACCCAGGCGATCTTCACCACGCTGCAGGCGCTCGCGCATCCGGGCGACGAGGTGATCGTGTTCGAGCCGGCGTACGACAGCTACATTCCGGCGGTGCGTCTGGCGGGTGCGACGCCGGTGCCGCTGCCGCTCACCTTCCCCGATTTCCGGATCGACTGGGCGCTCGTGCGCAAGGCGATCACGCCGCGCACGCGCCTCATCCTCGTCAACACGCCCAACAATCCGGGCACGAGCGCCTTGTCGGCCGAGGATCTCGACGCGCTTGCCGAGCTCACCGACGGCACGCCGATCGCGATCGTGAGCGACGAGGTGTACGAGCACATGGTCTACGACGGCGCCCGTCACGAGTCGCTGGCGCGCCACCCCGCGCTGGCGCCGCGCAGCGTCGTGATCGGATCGTTCGGCAAGACGTTCCATGCCACCGGCTGGAAGGTCGGCTATGCGCTCGCGCCGCGCGCGCTGACGGCGGAGATTCGGCGCGTGCATCAGTTCATGGTGTTCACGGTCAGCAGCCCGATGCAGCATGCGCTTGCGGGGTTTCTCGAGGATCCGCGGCACTACGAAGCGCTGCCGGCGTTCTTCACGGCCAAGCGCGACCTTTTGCGGCGCGCGCTCGCCGACGTGCCGCTCGACCTTCTGCCGTGCGAAGGGAGCTACTTCCAGCTTGCGACGTACGCGAAGGTGAGCGACGCGCCGGCGGACGTCTTCGCCGAGACGCTGGTGCGTGACCATGGCGTCGCGGTGATCCCGCTGTCGGCCTTCTACCACGATCGCACGGACCACCGCGTCATCCGTTTCTGCTTCGCCAAGAAGGAAGAGACGCTTCGGGCCGCAGCGGAGCGCCTGCGCACGCTGGTGCCGCGCTTACAGGCGCGCGGCGGCTAGGCGGCGGACCGGCCGGCCCAGATATCGTTGAGCTTCGCGGCGAAGCGGGTGCCGAGCGCTTCGTCTTCGTGCATGAAGTAAACGTAGGTGTGGGGCAGCGATTGCGCGGCGATGCGCTCGGCCCAGGCCGCGAGCTCGGAATCGTCGTAGTGCGTGCGGCGCAGGCGGACGTAGCCCATCTCCGCGGTGGCCACGAAGGGCGTGTCGCCCTCGTCGGTGTCGGTCACGCAGAGCATCGCGCCGCGATCGCGCAGCGCCTGGTAGACCTCGTCGTCCTGCCAGGACTCGTGGCGAAACTCGAACGCGGTCCGCGAACCGGCCGGCAGGAGCGCGAGGAAATCGCCGAGGCGTGGCACGTCCTTCTTGAGAAACGGCGGCAGCTGGAACAGCACGACGCCGAGCCGGTCCCCGAGGACCTGCGCGCGCCTCAGGAATTCGCTCACGTGCGATTCGGCGTCGCGCAGCCGCTTCTCGTGCGTGATGCGGCGCGGCGCCTTGAGCGTGAACCGGAAATGGGCGGGCACCTGCTCGGTCCATTGCGCGAGCATCGACTCGGCCGGCATGCGGTAGAAGGTGTTGTTGATCTCGACCGTCGGCAGGCGCTCGGCGTAGTAGCGCAGCATGTCGGCGCCCGCCATCTTCTCGGGGTAAAAGGCGCCGCACCACTCCTTGAAGGAGTAGCCGCTCGTGCCCGCTGTTAATGCATTTCCCAAGGCGTTTTGCCTAACTGGTTGATCGACGGCCAATATTTTGGCACGATGCGTCCCCCGGGCGGCTTTCCGCCCCCGCACCCTGTGGAGCGCATCATGGCGGCTCGCGCATTGTCCTCGGTCACGATCAGCTTCGGCATGGTCTCCATCCCGGTCAAGCTGTACGCGGCCACGCAGGCACAGTCGGCGATCTCGTTCAACCTGCTGCACGCGGCCTGCGGATCGCGCCTCAAGCAGCAGTATGTCTGCGCCCGCGAAGGCGTGGTGGTCGAGCGCAGCGACATGGTCAAGGGCTACGAGTTCGCCAAGGACCAGTACGTGAAGTTCACGCCCGAGGAGCTGAAGGAGATGGAGGAGAAGGGCACGCAAACCATCGAGATCAGCGAGTTCGTTCCCTCGGACAGCATCGACCCCGTGTACTACGACAAGGCGTATTTCCTCGGGCCGGACAAGGGCGGCGCGAAGCCGTATGCGCTCCTCGCCGAAAGCATGCGCCAGACCGGCCAGACGGCGGTCGGCCGCTACGCGGCGCGAGGGAAGCAATACATCGTGCAGCTTCGCGCCGTGCCGGGCGGCATCGTGATGCAGCAGCTCCTGTACGCGCCCGAGGTGCGCAGCATCGACGAGGTGGCAATCGAGCAGGCGCCGGTCAAGGAGAACGAGCTGGCGCTCGCGAAGCAGCTCATCGGGCAGATCTCTTCGAACACCTTCGACCCCAAGCAGTACAAGGACGACGTGCGCGAGCGCATCGAGGCCGCCATCGAGCAGAAGGTCCAGGGCCAGGAGATCGCGATCTCGCCGACCGTCCCGGAAGCGGGCGGCCAGGTGATCGATCTCATGGAAGCGCTGCGCGCCAGCCTGCAGAAGACGGTCGCCAGGCGCGCGCCGGCCAAGGCCGCGCCGGCGGAGGCCCCAGCCCCCGCGCAAGCCAAGGCGGCCGCGGACCGCAAGCCCCCGCGCAAGGTCGTCCCGGAGACGCAAACGCGCCGCCGCGCGGCGAAGGGGTGATGGCGGCGTCGTGACGCAAGGGTATTCGCTGCGCGACGTCGGCAGGCTGCTCGGTCTTTCGCGTTCGATCGTCTACAGCCTCATCGAGGCCGGCTTCGTGTCGCCCGCGCGTGGACCGCGGCGGGAGTACCGGTTCTCGTTCCAGGACCTCGTGGTGCTGCGCGCGGCGCAAGCCCTCACCGAAGCCAGCATTCCGCCCGCGCGCATCCGCCGCTCGCTGCGCCGCCTGCGCAGCCAGCTTCCGGACGAGATGCCGCTCGCGGGCCTGCGCATCGAGGCGGTCGGCGACGCGGTCGTGGTCAGTGAAGGCGATACCCAATGGCAGCCCGAGGACGGACAGTACGTGCTGCAGCTCGGCGTCGTATCCCCCGGCGGCCGCATCGCGTTCTTCTCGCCGGCCGAGCTGCATGCCGACGTCGACTGGTTCGCCGAAGGCGTCGCGCTCGAGGCGACGCATCCTGAGGAAGCGTGCGCGGCGTATCGGCAGGCCATCGTCGCGAATGCGCGTCACTGCGACGCTTACGTCAATCTCGGGCGCCTGCTGCACGAGCGTGGCGACATGCGCGAGGCTGAGGCCGTCTATCGGGACGGCATTGCGCATTGCACGGCGGACGGCACCTTGCTGTTCAACCTGGGCGTGCTCCAGGAAGACCTCGGCCAGGCACGCGCCGCCGCGGACAGCTATCGCAAGGCGCTCGCGATCGATCCGCAGCTCGCCGACGCCCACTACAACCTCGCGCGCGTCTGCGATGCGCAAGGCCTGCCGCAGGAGGCGTTGCGCCACTGGAGCGCATACCGCAAGCTCTCCGGCTGATGCCGGTTCGCATGCTCTTCGTCGGCAACAGCTTCACGTTGCGTAACCAGTTGCCGCGCCTGCTGCGCGATCTCGCGGCCCACGCCGAGCACCCGATCGAGGTCGAGTTCAAAATGATCATGGCGGGCGGCGCGAGCCTTCGGCGGCACTGGAACGCCGGCGCCGCGCAACGCGCGCTGGCGGAATCGGCGTTCGATTACGTCGTGCTGCAGGAGCAATCGACGCTGCCGCTCAAGAACCCCGCGCGCTATCACGACAACGTGCGCGCCTTCGCGCCGCTGATCGGGGAGCACGGCGCGCGCATGGTGCTCTACCTCACCTGGTCGCGCCGCCATGTCCCGGACGCGCAGGCCGACCTCACGCGTGCCGTAGAGCAGATCGGCGCGGAGACGCATGCGCTGGTGGTGCCGGTGGGCGTGGCCTGGCATGCCGCGCTGGCCAAGCATCCCGCGCTCCCGCTGTACGACGCCGACGGCAGCCATCCGACCGCGGCCGGTAGCTACCTTGCGGCGTGCGTATTCCTCGTGAGCGTGTTCGGCGAGCGTCCGCGCGGCTGGGCCGTGTCGGATGCGCTGAAGCTGGACCGCGCGACCGCACAGGCGCTGCACGACGCGGCATCGGCGCTATGACCGAGCGTGTCGATTGCGTGGTCGTGGGTGCGGGTGTCGTCGGACTCGCGATCGCGCGGGAGCTCGCCGCCGCGGGCCGCGAAGTGCTGGTCCTCGAAGCCGAGGACGCGATCGGCACGCACACCAGCTCGCGCAACTCCGAAGTGATCCACGCGGGCCTCTACTATCCCACGGGATCGCTGAAGGCTCGCCTTTGCGTGGCCGGGCGCCATCGTCTCTACAGTTATTGCGAGGCGCGCGGCATCGCGCACCGGCGCATCGGCAAGATCGTCGTTGCGACCGAGGCCTCCGAGCTCGCCGCCGTCCAGTCCTACATGACCCAGGCGCACACGAACGGCGTGCGTGATCTCGCCTGGCTCACGCGCGAGGAGATCGGTCGCATGGAACCCGCGGTGCGCTGCGTCGCGGGTTTCCTGTCGCCCTCCACGGGCATCGTCGACAGCCACGCGCTCATGCTCTCGTTGCAAGGCGACGCGGAGCGCGACGGGGCCTCGTTCGCGTTTCGCGCGCCCCTGGAATCGGGGGCGCTGCGCGACGACGGCGTGCTCCTCCACGTCGGCGGCAGCGAGCGCGTATCGCTGCACGCCAATGCGGTGGTCAACGCCGCGGGCCTCGTCGCCACGGACGTCGCGCGCTCGATCGCCGGCTTTCCTGCGGCACGCGTGCCGCCACGTCATTTCGCCAAGGCGCATTACTTCACGCTCGCGGGGCGCTCGCCGTTCTCGCGTCTGGTGTATCCGGTCGCCACGCGCGCGTTCCTGGGCGTGCACGTCACGCTCGACCTGGCCGGTCAGGCGCGATTCGGTCCCGACATCGAATGGGTCGACGCGATCGACTACACCTTCGACGAATCGCGCGCGGCGCGCTTCTACGAGGCGGTGCGCCGCTACTTTCCCGACCTGCGCGACGGCATGCTGCGACCCGGCTACACGGGCATCCGCCCGAAGATCTCGGGCGCGCACGAGCCGGCGGCGGACTTCGTGATCGAGGGCCCGCCGCAGCACGGCGTGCCGGGCGTGGTGAACCTTTTCGGCATCGAGTCGCCCGGATTGACCGCTTCGCTCGCCATCGGCGAATACGTCGCGGATTTATTGCGCGAGTAGGTTGTCAGGATGGTGTTCGCCATTCTTCGATGGCCCTCACCCCTGATACCACCGTAACGCCGACGGAGCTGGCGCGCGGGCAGCGCGCGCTGGTGCAGGATGCCGCGTGGGCGAGCCTGACCGGCGCGCTCTACGGCGGCGTGATCCTCGTCGGCTTCGCGCTCGCGCTCGGCGCCAGCCCGTTCGTGATCGGGCTCCTGGCGGCGATTCCGCTCATCTCGCAGGCCGCGCAGCTGCCGGCAATCGCGTTGGTCGAGCGCGTGCGCCAGCGACGGCGCATCGTGGTCGTCGCCGTGACGACCGCGCGCGCGCTGATCCTGTCGCTCGCCATCATTCCGTATCTCGACGTCCGCGACGCGCGGCTTGCATTCCTGGTCGTCGCGCAGTTCGGCGTCACGCTCCTCGGCGCGCTCACCGCCTGCGCCCTCAATTCGTGGCTGCATCAGCTGCTGCCGCGCGAGGGCCTGGGCAAGTTCTTTGCCAAGCGCCTCTTCTGGGCCACGGCCGTGTCGTGCGCGGGCACGCTCGCCGCCGGGTACATCGTCGATCACTGGCCGGTGGCCGAGCGCATCCACGCGTACTCGATCACCTTTGCCGCCGCCGCCGTAGCGGGCTTCGTGAGCTCCTATTTCCTGTCGCGCGTACCCGAGCCGGCCATGACGTCCGCGGGGCCGCCGGGCCGCATCGTCGCCAAGATCGCCGCGCCGTTCAGGGATCGAGAGTTCCGCAGCGTCCTGATCTACATCGCGTCGTGGAACGTCGCGTCCAACATGGCGGCGCCGTTCCTCGCGGTCTATCTGCTCCAGCAGCTCGGCTATGCGTTGAGCACCGTGACGACGCTGTGGGTCGCGAGCCAGGTCGCGAACGCGCTCACGCTGTACCTGTGGGGACGCCTTTCCGATCGCTTTTCCAACAAGGCGATCCTCGACGTCGCGCTGCCGCTTCACTTCATGTGCATCCTGGCGCTCGCATTCGTCGCGATCTTTCGCCAGCACTGGGTCACGCTGCCGCTGCTCTACGGCATCCATCTCGCCATGGGCGCTGCGGGCGGCGGCATCAGCCTCGCGACCGGCAACCTCGGGCTGAAGCTCGCACCGCAGGGACAGGGCACCGCCTATCTCGCGGCGATCGGGCTCGTCGCGTCGGTCACCGGCGGCCTCGCGGCGATCACGGGCGGGGCGCTCGCGCAATGGTTCCAGTCCGCGGAGCTCTCGGTGGTCGTGCATTGGGCCGGCGCCGCGCGGAGCGGCCAGGTCGCGCTGCTGCAGTTCGCGCGCTGGCAGTTCCTGTTCGTGATCTCCGCGGCGCTCGGGCTCTATGTGCTGCACGCGCTGTCGCGCATCCGCGAGGGCAAGGAAGTCAGCCAGCGCGTGGTGATGCAGCACTTCGCGCTCGAGGCGGTGCGCAGCGTCAACGAGATCTCGTCGGTCGCCGGCCCGCTCGGCAATCTCTTCGCCTTCGGCCGGCTGATCGAGCGACGGCTCTATGCCCGTCGCTCCGAGACGCAGACGCCGCGCGAGTGACTCAGCGCCGCGTCACCACGATCTCGGCGTACTCGCCGGGCACCACCAGGCCGCGGCCTCCACCGCGATTTGCGCCGTCGAGGAGCGCCGTGAGATCCCGTTCGAGCGCTCGCGCCTGATCGCCATCGAGGCTGGCGAACGCCTTGTGCACGGGCCCGTACCATGCACGAAACACCTCGATGAAGTGCGCCGCGGACCGATAGCGGAAGTTGAAGACGCGGTGCGTGAGCGCGACGGACGCCGCGCGCTCGCCGAACAGCTTGCGCAGGTGCGCTTCGGTCCCCCACAGGGCAGGCGGCTCGACGCCTGCGGGGGGCGGAACGTGCCGGCCGAGCACCTTGAACACCTGACCGATGAAACCGTCGGGTGTCCAGTTCGCGAGGCCGATGCGCCCGCCCGGGCGGCACACGCGCGCCATCTCCGACGCGGCCCGCGCATGATCCGGCGCGAACATCACGCCGAACGTGGAGAGCACGGCGTCGAAACTGCCGTCGTCGTACGGCAGTGCCTCGGCATCGGCGACCTCGAAGCGGACCTCGAAACCTTCCGCGCGCGCGCGCTCCGCACCGCGCTCGAGGAGCGCCGGGAGGTAATCCGAGGACGTCACCCGCGCGCCGCGACGCGCGGCCGCCAGTGTCGCATTGCCGTTGCCGGCGGCGACGTCGAGCACGTGCTCGTCGAAGCGCAGGTCGCAGGCTTCGGCGAGCGACTCGCCGACGATCTGCAGGGTGACGCCGATGATGGCGTAGTTGCCGCTGGCCCAGGCGGATTGCTGGCGCGCCTTCACGGCGCCGAGGTCGATCGGTGCGTTCATGGGAGACCCTCGCGGTGACGCGGCGCGCTCGCCGCCTATGCTCTACATCGGAATGCGCGCGTGGAACCCGCCACGCCTCCGTGTAGGAGCGCAGGTTAGGTGCCGCACCTACATCGAAGCGCTCCGTTCGGCGATTCCCCCGCTCGAATGCGTATGCAACACTCGGCGCAACGCTTTCAAGAAGATGTCGCGTGGTACCCGCCATCGCATGTCCAACGCCCGGCTGCGGGCAACTGCTCCGCCGGTCGGAGGGAACGCTGCGCGATGGCGAGCCCTCGGTATGGAGTGACGAGCAGGGCGAGTTCGTGCGCTGCCCCAAGTGCCACCGGCGCATCGCGTGGCCGGTGGTTCCCAACGATCGCGAAAGCGAGCCGACGCGCTAGGCGCCCGCGCCTTCGTCATTCGACCGCGCTGTCGCTGCCGACGCCGAGGCACTCCAGCGTTTCCGCGAGCTTCCGCGCGAACGCCGCGCTCGCGCGGTTCTTGTCCTCGCGGCCGACCGGGATGATGCGGCTCACGCTTGCCGGACGGTCGCTCATCACGACGATCATGTCGCCGACCGCGATCGCCTCGGCCACGTCGTGGGTGACGAACATCACCGTGGGCCGATAGCGCTTGAGCAGCGCGAGCAGCTCGTGCTGGAGCTTGAGGCGCGTGAACGCATCGACGGCCGCGAAAGGCTCGTCGAGGAGGAGCAGGCGCGGGCGCAGGGCGAGCGCGCGCGCGATGCCGACGCGCTGCGCCATGCCGCCCGAGAGGTGCGCGGGATACGCGTCCTGGAATTCACCGAGGCCGACTGTAGCGAGGAACTCCTCGGCGATGCGTCGGGCTTCGACGCGGCCTTTCCCGCGCGTGCGAAGGCCGATGGCAACGTTCTGCCGCACGGTGAGCCAGGGAAAGAGCCCCGGCTGCTGGAAAGCCATGCCGAGATGCTGGGTGCGCCCCAGCCGCACGGGCGCGCCGTCCCACGCGAGCGTGCCGCTCGACGGCGCGAAGAGGCCTGCGGCGAGGGACAGCAGCGTGGACTTGCCGCAACCCGAGGGTCCCACCACGCACGCCACCTGCGCAGCCGGGATCGTGAACGAGACGTTGTCCAGGACCGGTGTGGTGCGGCCACCGACGACGTATCGGTGGCTGACCTGCTCGACGGCGAGCTCGCCCCCGTGCTCGCTCATCGATAATCCAGCCGCGCGCGCGCAAGCCACCCGATCAAGGCGCTGACGCCCGCGCCGACAAGGCCGATGACGACCATCCCCGCGATCACGACCGCCGTCGCGAGCGACGATGCGGCGTTGGTGATCATGAGGCCGAGGCCCGCGCTCGCGCCGATGTACTCCGCCGCGACGACCGCGATCCACCCGATGGCGGCGGCAGCCCGCGCCGCGCTCGCCAGCGTCGGCGCGGCGGCACGCAGGTGCACGGCCCACGCGAGGCGCCACCGGTTCATCCCGAGGGCGACGCCGACCCGCGACAGCGTCGGATCGACCGTGGCGATCGCGCGCGACGTCGAAACGACCATCACGAAGAAAACCGCGTAGGCGACGAGCACGACCTTGCCCGTGAAGCTCGTCCCGAACCACAGGATCGTGAGCGGTATCCAGGCGAACGGCACGACGAAGCGCAGCGATTCGACCACCGGGGTGGCCGCGAGGCGGAAGCCGCGCCATTCGCCGATGAGCATGCCGATCGCGACGCCGAGCACCCCGCCGAGGACGTATCCGACCGCGAACTCGTAGACGCTGACGGCGACGTCGCGCCAGAACGCCGCCGTTCCGAGAAGCTTCACGAGCGTCACCGCGACGAGCCAGGGCGGCGGAAGCACGACCACGGGAAGGTCGTACGCCAGCAGCGTCGCCTGCCACGCCGCGAGCACGATCAGCACGCCCGCCAGCGGCAGCACGACGCGGTTGCGCAGCGCCTGCCAGCTCACGAGCCCGCCTCGTTGCTATCGTGCCGCCACGGCATGATCCGTCGCTCGACGCGCACGAACAGCGCGTTCATCAAGAACCCGGTGATGCCGAAGCACGCCATGGCGGCCATCACCGCCGGGCCATCGTAGCTCTGCTCCACCGAGATGAGATGCGCCCCGAGGCCCGAGTCGGCGGCCACCAGCTCGGCGACGATGACGGTGCCCCAGCCGGCCATGAGCGCCACGCGCGAGCCGATCAGCACCTCGGTGAGCGTGCCGGGCAGCACGAGGCTGCGAAAACGCTGCCAGCCGTTCATGCCGAGCATCGTCGCAGTGCGCTCGAGCGCCGGCGATACGCGACGCGAGCCGTCGATCGCGTACACGATCACCACGAGAAAGACGGCGAGGGCGACGAGGAACACCTTGCCGCCGAGGCCGAAGCCGAACCATACGATGGACAGCGGCACCCACGCGATGCTCGACACCGGGCGGATCGCTTCGACGATGGGAATGAACACGCTGCCGAGCCACCGTACGCGACCGAGGACGAGCCCGACGATCGTCGCGCTCGCGGCGCCGATTGCCCAGCCCAGCGCGAACACGCGCAGGCTGAACAGGAGGTCGCGCCACAGATCACCCGACGCGTAGCGCGTGAGCTCGGCGAGCACACGGGCCGGCGTGGGAAGCCGGTTGATGACGCCGCCGCCCGTGGCGAGCACGTGCGCCATCAGCGTCCACACCGCGAGGCCGATGGCGACACCTGCGCAGCCGAGGATCCAAGCGTGCGCCCGCGGCGCGAGCCGCGCGTGCAGCGACCCGAGCGCGCGCATGGAGATACGGGCGACCGTCGGCCGGTGCTCAGGGCTTGCCGATCACGTCCTTCGCGAGCTGCGTGTTGTTGAACTTGCGCGCGTACGAGGGCAGGTCGACGCCGTTGGGCGCGAACCCGAGCTCCTGCGCGACACTCACCGTGGCGACGATGCCGTCGACGTCGGGGACGTACGTCGACGCGACACCGATGAGGTTCTTCTCGAACGAGTAACGGACGGCGGCTTCGTCGACCTTGGCGAACTCCGCCATCTGCTTGTACGCGTCCTCCGCGTGCGTCTTGATGTAGTCCGTGGCGGCGAACTGCGCGCGCAGGACGTCCTTCACCGCCTCCGGGTGCTCCCTGATGATCTTGGTGCTCGCGATGAAGCCGTCCCCTGGTGCCGCGCGCCCGATCGCGTCCGAGCCGGTGAAGAGGACGTGGCCGATCTTCTTGAGCTCCATGTCGGCGACGTACGGCACGTAGCCCGCGACCACTTCGGCGCCGCCCGAATCGAGAACGCCCACCATGCCGGGGCCGGTACCGGACACGAAGTACTCGTTGTTCATGGGATCGACGCCGGCCTTCTTCAGCCCGATCTGGAAGAAGAGCGTCGAGGCCGTCTTCGGGCCGCTCACGACGACCTTCTTGCCCTGGATGTCCTTCGGGCTCTTGATCGTGCTCTTGTTCGACACGACGGTGACGTTCGCGTTGATGAACGACTGGCCGACGAACTGCGCGGCGTCCGGGGATTGCGAGAAGATCACCACGGCGGAGATGCTGTTGCCCCAGGCGATGTCGAGCTTGCCCGCCGCGACGGCGCTGGCCGCGCCCGGCAGTCCCTGGCTGATCGGCACCCAGTTGACGGTATAGCCCTTGTCCTCGAGCTGGTGCTGCGCGCGCATGATCGGCACCGGCGAGACGACCGGGAAGTAGCCGATGTTGAGGGTGATGCCCTTGCCGGGTTGGTCCGCGGCCTGCGACGCGGTGGACAGCACTGCCATCGCAGCAGCTACTGCGGCAACCGCCAGGATCGTGCGGCGTGATCGGTTCATCGTGCCTCCTTGGAAGTGTTGTGAGTGATGGTCACGGCGCGCTCGTCAGGCGCGCTTCTTCTCGAGCCAGAGATCCCAGTCGGTGCTTTCGGTGTGATCGGCTGCGAACGGCGGCCTGCCATGCGCATCGTCGACGCGCGCCAACTGCCCGCATCCGGTCACGCCCTTGTCCACGCCGTCGCGGCGCGGATCGACATAGCGCCGGAACCAGCCTTCGAGGCGAGCGCGCAGTTCGCGGACGATGTCGCGACAGTCGGCGTCGTCCACGCGATTGGTGCGCTCGCCCGGATCGACGCGCAGATCGAAGAGCTCGTGCGGGCCCTCGGGGTAACGGTGCACGTACTTCCAGTCGCGCGTGCGCACCATGCGCACGGGCCCGTACTCGTCGTACACGACGACTTCGTCGTGGCCTGCCGATGCCGCGCCTTCGAGCACGCGCGCGAAGCTGCGTCCCGGGCCGGGGTGCCGCGCGTCATGGCGAAGACCGAGATACTCGATGAGGGTCGGCAGCACGTCGTAGCCGGACAGGAGGTCGTCGTTGACCACGCCCGACGCGACGCGACCGGGCTGCGACACGATGCACGGCACCTTCACCGACGTGTCGTACATGTTCTGCGGCCGCGTGCCGTTCCCTTTGCCCCAGATGCCGTGATGCCCGCAATTCATGCCGTTGTCGCTCATGAACAGCACCAGCGTGCTGCGGGTCAGGTCGGCGTCCGCCAGCGTGCGCAAGACGCGACCGATCGCGGCGTCCATCGCCGTGACCGCCGCGAAGTAACCGATGAGGCTGTCGCGCCGCTCGACGCGGCCGCGCTCGATCGCGGGCTTGCCGCCGATGAACCACGGATGTGGCGGCTCTTCGGGGCACGACGCGAACGCGCAGCCGCGGTACAGATCGGTGTATTCCTTCGGGTGACTGTCGATCCACGGGTAATGCGGCGCCGTGAAGTGCAGGCTGAGCCAGAACGGCAGCGCATTGCCGCGCTCGCTTTGCACGAACGCGCTCGCCGCATCGGCGAGGACGTCGGTGATGTAGCCATCGACGGTGCAGGGCCGATCCTCGTCCACCATCGGCGCGCCGTAGTACGGGCCCATGCCGGATTGATGGGCGAACCACTTGACGAAGCCCGGCCGCGGCACATCGCTTGCGCCGAGGTGCCATTTGCCGATCAGCGCGCAGCGATAGCCGCCGCGCGCGGCAACGTCGTGGATCAGCGTCTGGTCCTGCAGGTAGTCGATGCGCGCATCGCCCATGCTGCCGACGCGGATCCAGTCATGCACGCCGTGCCTGGAAGGGATGTCGCCCGTGAACAGCGACGCGCGCGCGGGCGAGCACACCGGCGAGGTGCAGAAGAAGTTCTCGAAGCGGATGCCGTCGCCCGCGAGCCGGTCGAGGAACGGCGTGCGGATCTCGGGATTGCCGCCGCAGCCGAGCGCCCAGGGGCCCTGATCGTCGCTGACGATGAACAGGACATTGGGCCGTTGCGGATCGATGCTTGCCAACGGTTTTCCTCCTCTCGTTGAGCGCGATTGTACATTTGTTTTTTGGAATTACCATGTGTATTCTGGCGCCTTGCGGCCGCGCTCGCGGCCGCGCGAAAGGGGCGACGGTGCGCGCTGCGGTGCTGCAGGACATCCGGGACATTCGACTCGCCGACGTGCCGCCGCCGGTGCCCGGCGAGCGCGACCTGCTGCTGCGGGTCAAGGCGGTCGGCGTCTGCGGCAGCGACATCCATTCGTACCTCGAGGGCAGCACCACCGGCCGCACGCGGGTTCGCCCGCTGGTGCTCGGGCACGAGCTCGCCGGCGTCATCACGGGCGAGGCGGCCAGCCGCACCGGGCTGGCCGAGGGAACGCTGGTCGCGGTCGATCCGGCCAAGCCGTGCGGTGCCTGCGAGTGGTGCCATCGCGGGCACACCAATCTCTGTCCCAACGTGAAGTTCCTGGGATATGCGCCGAACGACGGGGCGATGGCCGAGTACGTCGCCGTCCCCGCTTCGGCATTGCACGTCGTTCCCGACGGCTTCGACCCGGCGAACGCGGTGCTGCTCGAGACGCTCGGCGTCGCGATCCATGCGATCGACCTCGCGAAGATCCGGCTGATGGAGAGCGTCGCGGTGCTCGGCTGCGGTCCCGTGGGTCTGCTCGTTGCGCAGGTGGCGCGCCTGGCAGGCGCGGCGCGCGTGTACGCGGTCGATCCCGTCGCCTACCGCGCACAGCTCGCGCGTGACCTCGGCGCGGACGACGTGTTCGATACCTACGAAGGCGTTGCGCGGGCGACGGGCGGCCGCGGCGCCGACGTCGTGATCGAAGCGACCGATTCGCCGCTCGGCTTCGAGCATGCGGCACGCACCAGCCGCATCGGCGGCCGCCTCGTCGTCGTCGGCATCCCCGAGGGCAACCAGTACACGCTCACGGCGGCCGAAGCGCGGCGCAAGGGCCTGACGATCAAGTTCTCGCGGCGCATGCCCGAGGTGTACCCGCGCGCCATCGCGCTCGCGCAGACCGGTCGCGTGCAGCTCGCGCCGCTCGCGTCACATCACTTCGACCTGGAGGACGCCGGCAAGGCGTTCGAGATGCAGGCCGCGCGCCGCGACGGCATCATCAAGGCGATCATCTATCCTTGACGACGTCCGCGCCGGACCCGCCCGGATCGACGGTGGATGCGTGTCGCGGTGCAGGACGACCTTGTCGAAGGATCCGGTCTTCGCAAATGACACGCTTGCTGCCATGTTGCGCGCGCATGCTGTGCTTCACGGCGCTCGCGTTTCCGGCTGGCGCCCCCGCCGAGCCCGTCGTGCCGCTGCAGGATGGCCGCATCGCGTTCGTCCTCGAGGACGTCGTCCGCGTTCCTTCGGTGCGAATCAACCATGCGGCACGCCTGAACGGGCTGGTCTCGGCGCCCGACGGCTCGCATCGGCTGTTCGTCGTCGACCTGGACGGCGCCGTCCTTGTCATCGAACACGGCAAATTGCTGTCGAAGCCGTTTTTGGATCTCGCTCAGATGCGCCGGCAAACGTTGCGAACGGGCAGCTTGCAGGAGGGACTGAACAGCATTGCGTTCCATCCCGATTTCGCACGCGTGGGCAAGCCCGGCCACGGGAAGTTCTATACGTTTTCCTCGGAGCGAGCGGAGGCGCAGGCTTCGACGCTTCCGACCCGCGCGGGTCTGCCCGTCCATCATCATGACGTGGTCTCGGAGTGGAAGGTCGACGAGCAGAACCCATCGGTTGCGAACCCAGCCAGTCGTCGCGAGGTCCTCCGCATCGTGCATCCCACCGAAGGTCACGTCGGCGGCTGTCTGGGTTTCAACCCGGCGGCACGTGAGGGCGAACCCGACTACGGAATGCTGTACATCTCCGTCGGCGACGGCGCGGATACTGTGAACAACCCGCGCCGGCTGATCGACGAGTGGCATATCGCCCAGGACAAGGCGCTTCCGCTCGGAAAGATCCTGCGCGTCGATCCGATGGCGCACGGCGACAAGCCGTACGCCGTGCCGCGCGACAATCCCTTTCTCGCCGAAGCATCGACGTTGCCGGAGATCTGGGCGTACGGGCTGCGCAATCCCGAGCGCTTCAGCTGGGATTCGGCGGGTGCGAATCTCATGCTGATCGCGGACATCGGTCAAAAGCAGTTCGAGGAAGTGAACATCGGACACGCGGGCGCGAATTACGGCTGGAGCGAGCGCGAGGGGTTCACCGTCGTGGATCACGCGAACGAGTCGGTCCGCGGTCCGGTCGCGCAGGACGACGCCAAGAGCGGATTCACCGCGCCGGCGCTCGTCTACGGCCGTGAAGGTGGCGAACTTGCCGCCATCACCGGCGGATTCGTCTATCGCGGCAACGCCGTTCCCGAGCTACGCGGCTACTACGTGTTCGGCGACATCGCAACCGGCCGCGTGTTCGCCACCGACGTGTCCAAGCTTGTCGATGGCAAGCAGGCGACCTTCTTCGAGCTGTCGCTGCAATACGGCGGACAGCAGCAGACGCTGCGGCAGGTCGTGCGCGGCGACCGGGTCGATCTTCGGTTCGGGCTCGACGACGCGGGGGAGATCTACGTATTGTCCAAGCGCAACGGCGTCGTCTATCGGCTCGCGCGCGCGGTCTCTGCGGTCGCGCCGAATCGCGCGACGGATGGTGCCGAACCAGGAAAGTAGTGGAGGCGGAGGTCGGAATCGAACCGGCGTAGACGGCTTTGCAGGCCGCTGCATGACCACTCTGCCACCCCGCCTCGTGGGGTGCGCCCGCCGCGAGCGCGGCAGGACGTCAAACGAAAAGGGAGAGCGGTGGCTCTCCCTCGATGGATCTGGAGCGGGAAACGAGTCTCGAACTCGCGACCTCAACCTTGGCAAGGTTGCGCTCTACCAACTGAGCTATTCCCGCAGAAGGTCTTGAATTGTATCACCCCGCCATCGCGCCCTCAAGGCGCTTGGGATCCGGGGCCTCGGACATCGCGGCCGCCATGGCGTCGGCGACGTAGTCGACGTTCCTGGAATTGAGCGCCGCGACGCAGATGCGGCCGGTGTCGATGGCGTAGATCGAGAACTGATCACGCAGCCGCTGCACCTGCGCCTTGGTGAGGCCGGAGTACGAGAACATGCCGCGCTGCTCGATCACGTAATCGAACTCGCCGTTCGGCAGCCGCGCGCGAAGCTTGTCGTGCAGCGACCGACGCATCGAGCGGATGCGCTCGCGCATGTCGCCGAGCTCCTTCTCCCAGAGCTCGCGCAGCGCCGGCGTTCCGAGCACCTGCGCGACGATCTTCGCGCCGTGCGTCGGCGGCGTCGAATAGTTCATGCGCGCCACGCGCTTGACCTGCGAGAGCACGCGCAGGGCTTCATCCCGGTCCGCTGCGACGATCGTCAGCGCGCCGACGCGCTCGCCGTAAATGGAGAACGACTTCGAGAACGAGTTGGAGATGAAGAGCGGTCCCGGCGTGGCGGCGAAGCGGCGCACGACGTGCGCGTCCGCCTCGAGCCCTTCGCCGAAGCCCTGGTAGGCGAGATCGAGGAACGGAACGAGCCCGCGCGCGCGCACCGTTTCGATGATGCGATCCCATTGCGACGGCGTGGGGTCGACGCCCGTGGGATTGTGACAGCACGCGTGCAGGACGACGATCGAGCCTGCCGGCATGCCGCCGAGCGAAGCGACCATGCCCTCGATGTCGAGTCCGCGCGTCGTCGCGTCATAGTACGTGTAGGTTTTGACCGTGAAGCCCGCGCCCTCGAACAGCGCGCGGTGGTTCTCCCAGCTCGGATCGCTGATGTACACGTCCGCGCCGGTCGCGAAGCGATGCAGGAAGTCGGCGCCGAGCTTCAGGCCCCCCGTGCCACCGAGCGCCTGCAGCGTGATCGTGCGCCCCGAGGTGACGAGCTCGCTCGTGGCGCCGAAAAGCAGCGTCTGCACGGCCTTGTCGTACGCGGGAATGCCGTCGATCGGCAGATATGTGCGCGGCGCAGCCTGCTCGGTGATATCGCGCTCCGCCTTGCGCACGCATTCGAGCAGCGGCACCTTGCCGTTGTCGTCGCAATAGACGCCCACGCCGAGATTGACCTTGCGCGCATTCGTGTCGGCGACGAAGGCTTCGGTCACGCCGAGAATGGGGTCGCGCGGAGCGAGCTCGATGTCGTGAAGGAGGCGGTCCGGGGTCGGGGTCATTGCAGCGCCTGCTCGAAAGGGGTGGAAACACGGTATTGTAACCGGTCGCCGGCTGTTGCTTGCTTCCGGACGCGGGCGTCCCCATCTGCATCGAGGCCTTCGCCGTCCGCTTTTCATCGTCTGATTCCCATGGCACGCGCCGACACCCGTCTTGAACCCGCACCGCGCATCGCACCGGCCACGGCGTTACGCATCGTCGCGCGCGTCAGGCGGTTCGTGCGCCCCTATCGACGCCAGGTGATCTATGCCGCGATCGGCCTCGTCGTCGCGGCGGCGGCCGTGCTCATGGTAGGGCAGGGGCTGAAGTTCGTGATCGACCGGGGCTTCGCGGCGGGCAACGCCGCCGAGCTCGACCGCATGCTGGCCGCGATGCTCGGGATCATCGTGGTGATGGCGGCGGCCACCTACACGCGCTTCTATTTCGTGTCGTGGCTCGGCGAGCGCGTCACGGCGGATCTGCGGAGCGCGGTGTTCGACCATCTCCTGCGCCTGCCGCCGTCGTTCTTCGAGCTGACGCGCACCGGTGAAGTCATCTCGCGGCTCACGACCGACACGACGATGCTCGAGACCGTGATCGGGTCGAGCGCGTCGATGGCCATTCGCAACCTGCTGTTGCTGATCGGCGGCCTCGTCATGCTGGCACTGACCAGCCTGAAGCTGACGCTCCTCGTGCTCGCGGGCGTGCCGGTCGTGATCGTTCCGATCGTGCTTTTCGGCCGGCGCGTACGGCGCTTTGCGCGCGCCACGCAGGACCGCATCGGCGACGTCGGCGCGTACCTCGACGAATCGCTGCACGAGATCCGCACGGTGCAGGCCTACGGTCATGAGGAGCTCGATCGCCGCAATTTCGGCGCGCGCGTCGAGGCCGCGTTCGACACGGCACTGAAGCGCATTCGCCAGCGCGCGACGCTCGTGGCCGCCGTCATCGTTCTGGTCTTCGGTGCGGTGGGCGTGATTCTCTGGATCGGCGGTCACGACGTTGTCGCCGGACGCATCAGTCCCGGCCAGCTGTCCGCGTTCGTGTTCTACGCCGTGATCGTCGCAGGCGCCGTGGGCACGATCTCGGAAGTGATCGGCGACCTGCAGCGTGCGGCTGGCGCGACCGAGCGGCTGTTCGAGTTGCTCGCCGTCGAGCCCGAGATTCGCGCACCGGAGCGACCCGTCGCGCTGCCGGAGCCTTCGCGGGGCACCGTCGCGTTCCAGGATGTCTCCTTCCGCTATCCGTCACGGCCCGATCACGCGGCCCTCGATGACTTCACGCTGGAGGTTCAGCCGGGCGAGCGCGTGGCGCTCGTCGGGCCGTCGGGAGCCGGCAAGACCACCGTATTCCAGCTGCTGCTGCGGTTCTACGACCCGCAGTCGGGGCTTGTGCGCGTGGACGGCGTGGACCTCGCGCAGGCCGACCCGCGCAGCGTGCGCACGCGGCTTGCACTGGTCCCGCAGGATCCCGTGATCTTTGCAGCCAGCGTCGAGGACAACGTGCGCTACGGCCGGCCGGGTGCTTCGTCCGACGACATACGCGCCGCGTGCGAAGCCGCCTACGCGACCGAGTTCATCGAGCGGCTGCCGCAGGGGTACGCGACGTTCCTGGGCGAGCGCGGCGTGCGCTTGTCCGGTGGCCAGCGACAACGGCTCGCGATCGCCCGCGCCATCCTGGCGGATCGGCCGATCCTGTTGCTCGACGAGGCGACGAGCGCGCTCGACGCGGAGAGCGAGCGCATGGTGCAGCGGGCCCTCGAGCGGCTGATGGCACACCGGACGGTGCTGATGATCGCCCATCGGCTCGCCACGGTCCGGCACGCGGATCGCATCGTGGTCATGGACCAGGGCCGCGTGGTCGCGATCGGCACGCACGACGCGCTGGTGCGCGACAACCCGCTGTACGCCCGGCTGGCCGCACTCCAATTCGGCGGGACCGCTAAACTAGAGGGTTCCGCCTCGCTCCTGCCCACATGATCGTTCGCTTTCCCGACAGCCCGTACGAGCTGCACCAGCCGTTTCCGCCCTCGGGCGACCAGCCCGCCGCGATCGACAAGTTGACCGAAGGTCTCGAGGACGGCCTGTCGTTCCAGACGCTGCTCGGCGTGACGGGTTCGGGCAAGACCTACACGATGGCGAACGTGATCGCGCGCGTCGGCCGCCCCGCGCTCGTGCTCGCGCCGAACAAGACGCTCGCCGCGCAGCTGTACTCGGAATTCCGCGAGTTCTTCCCGAACAACGCAGTCGAGTACTTCGTCTCGTACTACGACTACTACCAGCCGGAGGCGTACGTCCCGTCGCGCGACCTCTACATCGAGAAGGACAGCTCGATCAACGAGCACATCGAGCAGATGCGCCTGTCGGCGACCAAGGCGATCCTCGAGCGGCCCGATTGCGTGATCGTCGGGACGGTATCCGCGATCTACGGCATCGGAGATCCGAACGAGTATCACAGCATGATCCTGCACCTGCGCCAGGGCGATCGCGTCTCGCAGCGCGACGCCATCAAGCGCCTGACCGAGATGCAGTATTCGCGATCGGATCTCGACTTCAAGCGCGGCACGTTCCGCGTGCGCGGCGACGTGCTCGACATCTTCCCGGCCGAGAACGCCGAGAATGCCATTCGCGTCTCACTGTTCGACGACGAGGTCGAGTCGCTCCAGCTGTTCGATCCGTTGACCGGGCACCCGCGCACGAAGATGGCGCGCTACACCGTCTTTCCGTCGTCGCACTACGTGACCGGGCGGCAGAAGGTGCTCGACGCGATCGAGGGCATCAAGCAGGAGCTCGTGATCCAGAAGGATTTCTTCGTCTCGCAGATGAAGCTCATCGAGGCACAGCGCATCGAGCAGCGCACCCGCTTCGACCTCGAGATGATGGCCGAGATCGGATTCTGCAAAGGCATCGAGAACTATTCGCGGCACTTGTCCGGCCGCAAGCCCGGCGAGCCGCCGCCGACGCTCATCGACTATCTTCCCGGCAACGCGTTGATGTTCGTCGACGAGAGTCACGTCACCATCCCGCAGGTCGGCGGCATGTACAAGGGCGATCGCGCGCGCAAGGAGAACCTCGTCAACTACGGCTTTCGCCTGCCGTCGGCGCTCGACAATCGGCCGCTGCGGTTCGACGAGTTCGAGAAGCTGCTGCCGCAGACGATCTTCGTCTCGGCGACGCCCGCCGACTACGAGCGCAAGCACTCCGGGCAGGTCGTGGAGCAGGTGGTGCGTCCCACGGGCCTGGTCGATCCGGTGCTCGAAGTGCGGCCCGCGGCGACGCAGGTCGACGACCTGCTGTCCGAGATCAACCTGCGGGTGGAGCGCAACGAGCGCGTGCTCGTCACCACGCTCACCAAGCGCATGGCCGAGGACCTCACCGACTATCTCGGCGAGCACGGCGTCAAGGTCCGCTACCTGCACTCGGACATCGATACCGTCGAGCGGGTCGAGATCATTCGCGACCTGCGCCTCGGCGAATTCGACGTGCTGGTGGGCATCAACCTCCTGCGCGAGGGCCTGGACATCCCGGAGGTTTCGCTCGTCGCGGTGCTCGACGCGGACAAGGAAGGATTCCTGCGCGCGGAGCGCTCGCTCATCCAGACCATCGGACGCGCCGCGCGCCACATCCACGGCATGGCGATCCTGTATGCCGATACGATGACCGACTCGATGAAGGCCGCCATCGGCGAGACGGAGCGCCGCCGCACGAAGCAGGTCGCGTGGAACGCGAAGATGGGCATCACGCCCCGGGGTGTGGAGAAGCGCATCAAGGACATGATCGACGGCGTGTACGACATCGACGAGGAGCGGCGCACGCTCAAGGCCGCGCAGGCGAAGGCGAAGTACGAGGCGATGCCGGAGAAGGACCTCGAGAAGGAGCTGAAGCAGCTCGAGAGGCAGATGCTCGACGCTGCCAAGAACCTCGAGTTCGAGAAGGCCGCCGAGCTGCGCGACCGTCTCTACAAGCTGCGCGAGCAGCTGTTCGGCGTGGCGCTGCCGACCGAGACCTGACGCGTCAGCGCTGGGCGACGCGCGCGGCGCGCTGCTTGGCGAGGTCGATGTCGAGGTATTTGAACCCGAAGCCGAACGCCGAAGGCCAGTAGCCGTCGATCCAGGGGTACAGGAGGACGTTGCTCACGCCGAACGTGTGCAGCATCAGCGGCATGTACGCCTGCGTGACCTCGGACATGCGCCGGACCAGGGCAATGCGCCGCGGGCCATCCGGCGTGCGCAGGAATTCCTCGTACGCGGCGTCGTACTCGGGACGGCGAAAGCGCGACGGATTGGTGTCGTCGGGCGACTTGCTCCACAGCGTCTGCAGGATCTCGTAACCCGAGGGCTCGAGGGAGCGGTAGCCGAGGTTGAACATTGGCAGCCTACCCGCGCGGGCCATGTTCACCAGCTCCGCGAACGTGTGCTGCTCGACCTCCATGCGAATGCCGATCGCGTCCATGTTCTTCTTGAACAGCGTGTCGGCCTCGCGATACCACGACTCGGGCAGCGTGCCGCGGCGCACGACCAGCGGCTTGCCGTCCGGCGTCTCGCGGTAGCCGTCGCCGTTGCGATCCTTGAAGCCGAAGCGATCGAGCAGCGCGCGTGCGCCCGCGGGGTCGTACAGCGAGCGCGCCGGCAGCGAGCGGTCGAACGCAGTCGAGCCCGGCGGAAGCAGCTGATTCGCCGGAAGCGCCTGACCGGCGAAGAGCACGCGGATCATCTCGTCGGTGTTGAAGCCCATCGCGATGGCGCGCCGCAACGCGACCTGCTGCTGGGTGTAACCGCCGACGGTGGGGTCGTTGAGATTGAAGTACGTGAACGTGATCGAGGGCGAGTCTGCGCGCACGTGGCGTATGCCCTTGCGCGCAAGCTCGGCGCGCAGCTTGCCGCCGTCCATGACCTTCTCGACGTCATTGCCGCCGAGCGAGAGGTAGTCGAGGTCGCCCTGCTGGAACGCGAGGATTTGCGGCTGGGACTCCTCGATGATGCTGATCTCGATGCGGCCGATCTGCGGCAGCTTGCGGCCGCGCATCGACGCGACGAGCGCGCGCTGGCTTTCGGCATCGCTTTCGGGAAACGACAGGCCGCGGTAATCGGGATTCGCCTCCAGCACCACACGCGAGGCGCGTCGCCATTCGGCCAGGCGATACGGACCGGTGCCGACGGGATGGGACATGATGTCGTTGCCCGCCGCCTCGACGACCTCGCGCGCGACAGCCATCGACGCCAGGCCCGCGAGGCGCTCCAGCATCGTGTAGTCGACCGAGGTCAAGCGGATCTGCAGCGTGTAACGGTCGAGCGCGCGCAGGCCGCCGATCGGCCGGTCATAGTCCATGCGCCCGCTCTTGGCGCCGTCGACGACCGGGCGCGCGCCTTCGATCAGATCGGTCAGCGCTGGGTCGCCGCCATTGCGCAGCTGCGGATCGAGCGCGCGCTCGATGGAGTACACGTAGTCTTCCGCGACCAGCTCGCGCCGCTTGCCCTTGAAGGCCGGATCCGGCGTGAAATAGATGCCCGGTCGAACCTTGATCGTCCATACCCTGCCGTCGTCGGTGATCGACGGCATCGCGACGGCGGTGTTCGGCACCACCCGCGTCGACAGGTAGTCGAATTGGTACAACCCCTCGAAGATCTGCTGCGTGACGCGAGTCGAATACAGGTCGGTCCCTTGCTGCGGATCGAGGCTCGAGATGTCCGGCGATGCGACGCGAAGCACCTTCGCCGGATCGGCTGCAATGGCGAGGTGCGCGATGGCGCACAGCATGACGCAGGCGAGCAGGCGGGCGAATGGACGCATGGGCGCACTTTATACTTGAGGCAATGATCAGGGCAACGCGACCCGGGCAGGCCGGGATGGGAGGAGGAACGATGAAGCTCGACAACAAGGTCGCCATCGTAACCGGCGCGGCCAGCGGCATCGGCCGCGCGATTGCGATGCGCTATGCCGGCGAAGGCGCGCGCGTGGTCGTCGCGGACCTGCAACAGGACGCCGCCCAGCGCGTGGTGGACGAGATCGCCGACAGCGGCGGCCGCGCGCTCGCCGTCGCGATGGACGTGACCGATGAAGCCGCGGTGAACGCAGGGGTCGCGGCGACGATCGACGCGTATGGTCGCGTCGACGTCCTGGTCAGCAACGCCGGCATCCAGATCGTTCATCCACTCGAGGAGTTCAGCTACGCCGAATGGAAGCGCATGCTGGCGATCCACGCCGATGGCGCATTCCTCACCACCAAGGCGTGCCTGCCGCATATGTACGCGCAGCAGAGCGGCTCGATCATCTACATGGGCTCGGTGCATTCCAAGGAAGCATCGGTCTTCAAGGGGCCGTACGTGGCCGCCAAGCACGCCCTCATCGGGCTGGCACGAACGATCGCCAAGGAAGGGGGCCGCCGCGGCGTGCGCGCCAATGTCATCTGCCCGGGCTTCGTGCGCACGCCGCTCGTCGAGAAGCAGATTGGCGATCAGTCGAAGAAGCTCGGTATTCCCGAACAGGACGTCATCGACAAGGTGATGCTGAAGGATACCGTCGACGGGCAATTCACGACCGTCGACGATGTCGCGGAGGTTGCGCTGCTCTTCGCCGCGTTCCCGACGAACGCCCTCACGGGGCAGTCGTTGATCGTGAGCCACGGCTGGCACATGGAGTGAGCGGCACCCTGGGCGAGCATCGCATCCTGTTCGTTTGCATGGGCAACATCTGCCGATCGCCGACGGCAGAGGTAGTGTTTCGCACACGGGCGGAGCGAGCCGGCCTCGGTGACCGCGTGACCGTCGCCTCGGCCGGCACGGGCGATTGGCACGTCGGGATGCCGCCTGATCCACGCGCGATCGCGCACGCGGCCAAGCGTGGATACGATCTCGCCGCCCTGCGCGCGCGGCAGGTGGTGGCGGACGATTTCGAGCGGTTCGACTGGATCCTCGCAATGGACCAGGTGAACCTTCGCGATCTTCGCGCGCTGCGGCCGCCGTCGTTTGCGGGGCGGCTCGGGCTGTTCCTCGATTTCGTCCCGCATCTCGGGCTTCGCGACGTGCCCGATCCGTACTACGGCGCCGCGCTTCATTTCGAGCGCGTCCTCGATCTCGTCGAGCGGGCCAGCGACGGGCTGATCCTGCAGCTGTTCCCCAGCGGCGCCCTGCGCGCGCCGACGTGAAAAAAAGGGGCTGGTTGTCGCCAGCCCCTTCCTTCGTGCAGCGATGCGTCGGTCACTGCGGCGGCGACATGTCCTTGCGCGTCTCGACCAGCTCCAGCGGCTCGACCGGAATCTCCGGCCGCGGCGGGCGCGTGCGCCGGGGCCGCGGCGTCTCCTCCGCTTGCTCCGGCTGCGACTCGACGCGATGCGTCGTTTCCACCAGCTCGAGATCGGAGCCTGCCGGCAGGGTGAGCGAGATGGGCGGCAATTCGATGTCCTGAGGCGCGACGGATGGCGCCTGCGGTGCTGCCGCGACGGTTGCCGGTGCTTCCTCTGCGTGCTGCGCGGGCTCGTGGCTCGCCTCGCGACGGTCCTCGACTTGTGCTTCGTTGCGGACCGGAGCGCTGTCGGCGGCCGGTGCCTGAGGGGCCGGCGCGGCGAGCGAGTCGTACACCATCACGTGGGTTGTCGGCTCGCTCGGCGCCTCGTCGTTTGCTGCGCTCGACGGCGCCTCGGTGCCTGCGCCGCGCTCGGCGCGATCGCCGCCACGGCCCCTGCGTCCGCGACGGCGGCGCCCGCCTTCGCGCCGCTCTTCCTGGGCTGCGGCCGTCTCTGCGTTGGCTTCGGTCAACGCGCTGGGCGCTTCCGACAGCGTTTCGGCTTGCGGTCGCGGCTCGCGCGGCGGCCGGCCTTGCTGACGCTCGCCGGGCTGGCGCGCGCGGTGCTCGTCTCGACGCGATTCGTCACGACGTGGCTCCTCCCGGCGTGACTCGTCGCGACGTGGCTCCTCCCGGCGTGACTCGTCGCGACGTGATTCATCACCATGTGACTCGTCGCGACGTGACTCATCACCACGTGACTCGTCGCGACGTGACTCACCACGTGATTCGTCACGACGTGGTTCGTCACGACGTGGTTCGTCACGACGTGGTTCGTCACGACGTGGTTCGTCACGACGTGGTTCGTCACGACGTGGTTCGTCACGACGTGATTCGTTACCACGTGATTCGTCACGACGTGACTCGTCACGACGCGACTCGCGTGCCTCTTCGCGCCGCGGCTCTTCGCGGCGTTGCTCGTCGCGACGTTGCTCGTTGCGGCGAGGCGCTCGTGGTTCACCGCGTCGCTCGTCCTTGCGCTCCGGCTTGCGAGCGTCACGGCGGGCATCGCCGCGGCTTTCCTCGCGTCGCTCGCCGCCGTGGGCCCGCGCGCTTCCGTCTCGCGCGCCCGAGCCGCGACCGTCACGTCGCTCGCCGCGACGCTCGTCGCGACGATGGCCTTCGCGACGCCCGTCGCCTCGGCCGCGCGTCTCTTCGCGCGCACGCGCTTCGCGCACGGGCGCTTCACGAGGCCCGGTCGCCGCGCTCGGCTCGGCGCCTTCGGTACGCGGCTTGAACCAGCTCAGCATGCGCGACAGCCAGGACTCGGGCCCCGCGTTCGTGTAGGCCGGTCGCTGCTCCGCCTGCGTCGTGGCCGGCCGTTCGACCGGCATCGGTGCAGGTTGCGCCGGGGTGATGCCCTTGACCACGGCTTCCTGGCGCGGCTCCCGCGCTTCCTCGCGCAGCATGCCCGGCGCGGCGGTCTCGGCCGGTTGCTCGACCATCTGGAACGACACGGGCAGCGGCTCGCTGTGATTGAGATCGTCGTGTCGCAGGCGCTCGATCGTGTAGTTCGGTGTCTCGAGATGGCGGTTCGGAACGAGCAGCACGTTGACCTTGAACCGCGACTCGATCGACAGCACGTCGCTGCGCTTTTCGTTCAGCAGGAACGTCGCCACGTCGACCGGGACCTGTGCCACCACCTGGGCGGTGTTGTCCTTCATCGCCTCTTCCTGGACGATGCGCAGGATATGCAGGGCGGTGGACTCGGTGCCGCGGATGTGTCCGATGCCGTGGCAGCGCGGGCACGGTATGTACGCCGACTCGGCGAGCGCGGGACGCAGGCGCTGGCGCGAGAGCTCCATCAGCCCGAAGCGCGAGATCTTCCCCAGTTGCACGCGTGCCCGATCGTACTTGAGCGCGTCGCGCAATCGGTTCTCCACCTCGCGCTGGTTCTTGGCGCTCTCCATGTCGATGAAGTCGATCACGATGAGCCCGCCCAGGTCGCGCAGTCGCAGCTGGCGTGCGATCTCGTCGGCCGCCTCGAGGTTCGTGTTGAACGCGGTGGTCTCGATGTCGCCACCTTTGGTCGCGCGCGCCGAGTTCACGTCGACGGCGACCAGCGCCTCCGTGTGATCGATCACGATCGCGCCGCCCGACGGCAGCGGAACCTGCCTGCCGTACGCGGTCTCGATCTGGTGCTCGATCTGGAATCGCGAGAACAGCGGGACGTCGTCCTTGTACAGCTTGACGCGCGATACGTTGCCGGGCATCACGTGGCCCATGAACTGCTGGGCCTGCTCGTGCACCGCTTCGGTGTCGATGAGGATCTCGCCGATGTCCGGCTGGAAGTAGTCGCGGATCGCGCGGATGACGAGGCTCGATTCCTGGTAGATCAGGTACGCGCCCGACTGCAGCTTGGCGGCGTCCTCGATGGCGCGCCACAATTGCAGAAGATAGTTCAGGTCCCATTGGAGCTCTTCGGGACTCCGGCCGATACCGGCGGTGCGCGCGATGACGCTCATGCCGCCCGGCACTTCGAGTGAGGAGATCGCCTCCCGCAGCTCGTTGCGCTCTTCGCCTTCCACGCGTCGCGACACGCCGCCGCCGCGCGGATTGTTCGGCATCAGCACCAGGTAGCGGCCGGCCAGCGAGATGTAGGTGGTGAGCGCGGCACCCTTGTTGCCGCGCTCGTCCTTGTCGACCTGGACGATCAGCTCCTGGCCTTCGCGCAGCTGGTCCTGGATGCGCCCGCGGCTCTCGCCTTCGTCGTCCGCCTCGGCATTGCCGCCGCGGCGCGACTTCAGGTACTGGCGCGAGATTTCCTTGAACGGCAGGAAGCCGTGCCGCTCCGTGCCGTAGTCGACGAAGCACGCTTCGAGCGACGGCTCGACGCGCGTGATGATCGCCTTGTAGATGTTGCTCTTGCGTTGCTCCTTGGATGCGGATTCGATGTCGAGGTCGATGAGCTTCTGGCCATCGACGATGGCCACCCTCAGCTCCTCGGCCTGGGTGGCGTTGAACAACATGCGCTTCATGGGCTTTCCCCGGCGCAGAGGCCGCGGGCAAGCGGGCGGTGCAGCGGCGGGCGCGGCGGCCATCGCGGCCGATACGCGCCCTGGCGTTCGCTACGCGGCGCTACCGCGCGAAGACGGGAATGCTGCCGGCCGTAGCCGGCAATTGGCGAGAGGGGAGCGCTGGTGCAGGGTCATGATACGGCCCCGACACCGGTCGGGGCATTGGCTCTCGTCGTGTGCGTGCAGTCTTCTTGTTCGCGGACAAGCGTTGTCGTCACGGTGCGGCCGGCGCGCCAAACGCGCCACGTTGTGCAAGACCGGGACCGGAACGAAATATTCGCTTCAGGCGCCGCGCAGCGCGCCGCGTCGAACCGGCCGTTGCCGGGTGCGGAGGCTGCGCTCTTCCTTTAACATCGCTACTCTTCTTCGGGATCTCCCGGCCGGTGAGCGACTTAACCGGCAGTCCCGCGCCATGCGGGACCCGCACACCCGGCCCAACCAGTGGTTGGATCGGCGAAGGCGGCCGTCATACGGGCGGCCCTCCCGGGGTGGTTCCGCATAAGTATAAACGAATGAATGGCTTGAGCAAGGACGCGGTCAGCTGGATCACGGTGGACGAGACCGCCGAGGGCCAGCGGATCGACAACTTCCTCTGCCGCATCCTCAAGGGCGTGCCCAAGAGCCACGTCTACCGCATCCTGCGCAGCGGCGAAGTGCGGGTCAACAAAGGCCGCGCCGGCCCCGAGCGGCGCCTCGCCGCGGGCGACGTGTTGCGACTGCCGCCGCTTCGGACCGCGGATCGCGCTGGTGCGGCCACGGGCGCGGCAAGGCCGGTGCGGCCGTTCCGCATCGAGATCCTGCACGAAGACGACGCCCTGCTGGTGGTCGACAAGCCGCCGGGTGTCGCGGTTCACGGCGGGTCCGGCATCGCGCTCGGGCTGATCGAGCAGTTGCGCGCGGCCCGCCCCCAGGCGCGCTTCCTCGAGCTCGCGCATCGGCTGGATCGCGATACGTCGGGCGTGTTGGTCATCGCCAAGACCCGCGCCGCGCTGCTCGCACTTCACGCGGCCTTGCGCGACGGCGAGGTCGACAAGCGCTACCAGGTGCTGGTGCGCGGCCGCTGGCGCGACGCGCTGCGCGTGGTGCGCGCGCCGCTGCACAAGTACTCGACCGTCGCCGGCGAGCGGCGCGTGCGCGTCGATGAAACGGGGCGCGCCTCGGAGACAGCCTTTCGGCGCTTGCGGACCTGGCCGACGCACGACCCGCCGCTTGCGCTGCTCGAGGCGGAGCTCATGACCGGCCGCACGCATCAGATACGCGTGCACCTGGCGCACATCGGCTTCGCGCTCGCGGGCGACGACAAGTACGGCGATTTCGCCTGGAACAAGGCTTTGCACGCCGAAGGATTGCGGCGCATGTTCCTGCACGCGCATCGATTGGTATTCCGGCACCCGACCGGAGGAGACGAGCTCGTGCTGGAATCGCCGTTGCCCGCGGATCTCACGGGCTTTCTCGCGCGCATTGATGCGGCGAGCACCGCGCCATGACCGAGCGCCGGTTCGATCTCGTGGTGTTCGACTGGGATGGCACGCTCGCCGACTCCACGTCCATCATCGCAGCCGCGCTGCAGGGCGCGTGCCGCGACCTCGGCTGCAAGGTGCCCGATGAGGAGGCGGCCCGCTACGTGATCGGCCTCGGCCTCATCGACGCACTGCGGCACGTCGCGCCGTCATTGGATGCGGAGGACTATCCGCGGCTGTCCGCGCGCTATCGCGAGCACTATTTCGCGCGCGAGGCCGAGATACCGCTGTTCGACGGCGCGCGCGATTTACTCGCCGACTTGCGCGCGCGCGGACATCGCATCGCGGTCGCGACGGGCAAGTCGCGCGTGGGACTCGACCGTGCGCTGGCGTATCACCGCCTCACCGAAGCGTTCGACGCGACGCGATGCGCCGACGAAGGCATGCCCAAGCCCCATCCGGACATGCTGCACCATCTCATGCGCGCGACCGCCACACCGGCATCGGCCACGGTGATGATCGGAGACACGACGCATGACCTGTTGATGGCATCGAACGCGGGCGTCGCGGCGATAGCGGTGACGCATGGGGCGCATGCGGCGGAGCGATTGGCGGAGCATCCAACCCTCGGCGTTGCTGCGAGCGTGGCTGCGCTCTCCCGACTCCTCAGGTAGCACTCACCCGCGCGCCAAGGGTTTGTGGCGTGAAGATCGCGATGCTGACAAATCTCGTGCGGCCGCCTTGGCGAAGTACGAGGATCGCTTGGCGTCCCCCGGTAGTTGAACATCGCAGGCGGCCGGACAGTTCTATGACCCACGCTGAGGTGTGCCACCGCCTTTCCCGACAAATCGATGTCCCGCGTTGAGGCTCGCGCGGTCCACACGAATCCAGCCGCGGGCAATTCCCACAGCAATCGCTTCGCGTCGATTGAGGACGCCCATCTTTTGGATCAAGTTATTGAAATGAAAGTTGGCCGTTCGTTCCTTAATGCCGAGCTTCGCGCCGATGTCCACACTGGTCATGCCATTCGCCGCGAGCTCGAGGCATTGCCTCTCACGACGGGACAAAGGCGCAACTCGTGTCATTAGCCCTTCGTCAATGTCCACGAAATCCGCCATAAACAAATCGTGGAACGACGTCGAAAATAGCATTAGCTCACCAAGCAAACTACCGAGATAGCGGCGGCGAACATCATCAACGGGCGAGATAGAAGAATTGAAGGCGCAGAGGACGCGACCATGATCTGGATCGCGAAACGATATTGCTACGCCGCTGCGGATGCCATATTCGGCTGCGTCGCCCAGGAAGCGTGCTAGGCGCAAATCGTGGCGATACTCTTGAGCGTCCCAGATAAAGGGAATGTTTCGATTGTACGTTTCGGTAATTCGTGGATCGACTTCGATATACCCCATTTGACCGTAGTGCCGCACCCACGCGAGTGGAAGCGTTGTCCACACGAATGCCCTGCCATCGCTTCGTTGTGGCATCGGATTGGCAGACATGCCATACATGAAGCTGTCGAAATCCAGCTCACGCATGAGCTTCGTCATGACCGGCTCCAGCGGATCGTTTCGCCGCTTGGCTTCGATCAACGCACTGATGTATGGCGTGGTGATCGCGCCCGTCAAGCGCGCCGGCTTGCCCGGCTTGATGTTGGCCAGCATCGCAGTTCCCTCCTGTGCTCCCTGACGCAGGTTGGCAACCGTATCGCTGGGCGAAAGTCTGAGCCTCTGCCTGCCTCCTTTCAAGTATCTTTCTGTGAAATCCACATCAGCCGTTTTGTTCGCCACAACGGCCTGCCGAATGCCGCGCTCACCGACAAAACAGCGACCTGTCGCGGGGATTTAACGAGGCGTCTGAGCTAGCCGCCCGTCACTCGCGCGACGCTGGCGGCAAGCCGGTAACCTTCATGCCCGGCGTGATGCCCTTCGCTGCGAACCAGCCTTGCTTGGCCTCGATCGCGTACAACGCATCGGCGCGCGACCAATGCGTCGACTCGTCCTGCGGCCGCATGTCTTCGATGTTGATGATCGCGCCGCCCGCGTCGACGAACGCGATGGAGAGCGGGATGTAGGTGTTCTTCATCCAGAATGCCAGTCGCTGAGGCTGGTCGAAGACGAACAACATGCCATGGTCGGGCTGCAGGCTGAACCGGTTCATGAGGCCTACGGCACGTTGTTCCGGCGTCTCGACGACCTCCACGGTCAATTTTTCGTTGCCGATCGTGACGGCACGCGTGGGAAGCGGAGCCGTCGCCGCCATGACCGGCGCGACGAGCACGAAGGCGAGGGGAGCAAGCAACGACGAACGCAGCATTCGAGTTCTCCGTGGCATCACAGAAGGAGCCGTTGATTCACGCGCAGGGCATACAGCCGCCAGATGGCGAAACTCGCTGTCGCGAACGCCGCCATGCCCAGCATCAGCCCGACCAGCGACTGAGCGAGAAACGGCGCAATCGTTCCCGCGATCACGCCGGAAAACGCGAACTGCACGAAGCCTTGCAGCGACGAGGTCAGGCCGCGCATGGTGGGAAACAGGTCGAGGAGCAGCAGCGTCAGGCTCGGCATCACGAGGCTGCTGCCCATGGTGAAGATGAGGATCGGCGCGACATGCCACGGGACGGCGGGTGGCACGAACGTCACGACGAGCGCGTTCAGCGCGACGCCAGCGAACATGGCCGCATAACCCAGGGAAATGGTGCGCGGCGCCGGAAGCCTTCCGGCAAGTCGTCCCGACGTCGCGGCGCCGAGCATGACGCCGGCAATCATCGGCACGAATAGCCAGGCGAAGCCCCAGGTCGAGACGCCGAGCTGCGGCAGGTAGCTCGGCGCGCTCGCGATGTAGATGAAGAACGCCGCGAAGTTGAGCGTCGGGATCAGCGCGAGCAGCAGGAAATCCAGGCGGAGCAACACGGCGCGATAGTTGCGCCACAGGGCACTCGGATGCAGCGGCTGCCGCGCCGTCGTGGGAAGCGTCTCGGGGAGGCTGCGATGAGCCCACACCAGGACGGCCGTCGAGAACAGGACCATCATCCAGAAGATTGCGCGCCAGCCGAACACGTTCAGCAACACGCCGCCGACGACGGGCGCGAGCGCAGGCGCCGCGCCGAACACGAGCGTGATCTGCGACATGAGCCGCTGCGCCTCCGGACCTTCGAACCGGTCGCGGATGACGGCGCGTCCGACGACAAGGCCTGCGCCTGCGGAAAGGCCCTGCAGCGTTCGAAAGAGCCACAGCGACTGCAAGTTGCCCGCGATCGCGCAGCCGAGCGAGGCGAAGGCGAATATCGCGAGGCCGGCGAGCACGACGGCGCGGCGGCCGAGCGCGTCGGACAGCGCGCCGTGCCACAGCATCATGAACGCGTAGGCGAACAGGTACGCCGAAAGCGTCTGTTGAACCGCGATCGTGGATACCGAGAACTCGCCCCGGATGGCATCGAACGCGGGCAGGTACATGTCGATCGAGAACGGCCCGAGCATGGCGAGCGCCGCGAGCAGAGCGGCGAGCGACCACGAGCGCCGCTCGATACGCGCGCGCTCAACGGCGCCGCCCGCGGCATCGCGCCGCCGCTCGAACCTCACGTTTCAATAACTTTCGGCATGCGCCTCGCCGGCCAGCGCGGCGTCGATCGCGCCGCGTCCGTACTGGGGCGCGAAGAGCGTGATGAATGCGTAGATGTAGCCGCGCAGGAAGACCCCGCGACGCAACGCGAGCCGCGTTGTGGATGCAGCGAACAGGTGGCTTGCGTCGAGGCAGTCGAACGAGGCGTCCTTGGCCGCGTCGTAAGCCATCTCCGCCACGATCCCCACGCCCATTCCGAGCTCGACATACGTCTTGATCACGTCGGTGTCCAGCGCGGTGAGCACGACGTTCGGCTGCACGTCCTTGGCGGCGAACGCGGCGTTGATCGCGGAGCGGCCGGTGAAGGCGAAGTCGTAGGTGACGATCGGATAGCGAGCCACGGCCTCGAGCGTCAGCGGCTTCTGCCGCGACAACGCATGCCCCTTGGGAACGATCACGCACCGGTTCCAGCGATAGCACGGAAACGTCACGAGCTCGGGGTAGTCCGACAGCGCTTCGGTTGCAATACCGACGTCGACGTCGCCACCTGCGGTGTACTCGGCGACCTGCCGCGGATTGCCCTGATGCAGCACCAGGCGCACCTTGGGATATCGCGTGGAAAACTCGGACAGGACTTTCGGCAGAACGTAGCGTGCCTGCGTATGCGTCGTCGCGATGGCGAGCGTTCCGGTATCCTCCGCGCGAAACTCGTCGGCAACGCGCTTCAGGTTCTGCAGCTCGCGCAGTGCGCGCCGCGCGGTTGCGACGACGATCTCGCCGGCAGGGGTCAGCGCGGCGAGCCGCTTGCCTTGCCGTACGAAGATCTGGAGGCCGAGCTCGTCCTCCATCTGCCGGATCTGCTTGCTGATGCCCGGCTGCGAGGTGTACAGGGCCTCCGCGGCGTCGGACACGTTCATGCCGTGATCGACGACCGCGCACAAGTACTTGATCTGTTGTAGATTCATGCGCTATATAACCATCGACCACGCGGCGCCCGCTATTATATAGCCGCGACGCAGGAGCGCCGTGGCCCAGTACTTCGTCGTTCACCCGACCCATCCGCAGCACCGCCTCATGCGACAGGCGGCCGCGCTGCTCGGGCAAGGCGGCGTGATCGCGTATCCGACCGATTCGAGCTACGCGCTGGCCTGCCGCATCGACGATGTCGACGCGATCCGGCGGATTCGCGCGCTTCGGCGCGTCGACGAGCGACATCACTTGGCACTCATGTGCCGCGACCTCGGCGACATCGGCCGATTCGCTCGCCTCGACAACTGGCAGTTCACGATCGTGCGGCAGGGCGTTCCGGGAAGCTTCACGTTCCTGCTGCCGGCGTCGCGGGAAGTGCCCCGCAAGGTGCAGCATGCGCGGCGCAACACCGTCGGCGTGCGCGTTTCGGATCATCCCGTGGTCGCGGCGCTGCTCGATGAGCTGGGCGCGCCGATGGTCACTTCGACGCTGCTCCTTCCAGGCGAGAGCGTGCCGCAGAACGACCCGGCCGCCATACGCGATCGCGTCGGGCCGCAGCTCGACCTCATCATCGATGCCGGCCCGTGCCCCAACGAGCCGACGACCGTGATCGACCTTGCCGTCGACCCGCCGGTCATCGTGCGCCAGGGAAGAGGCGACGCGCGTCGGCTCGGTCTTGCCGCGGCTTCCTGAGCCACGCGCAAGCGGCGGGCGGCGGCCAACTCGGGTAGAATGGGCGGTCAATGGGTCTGTCGCTCGAGACCATCGTGCTCTGGGTAGTGCCGGTGGTCTTTGCGATCACCCTGCACGAAGCGGCCCACGGATACGTCGCCCGACATTTCGGCGACCCTACCGCCGAAGCGCTCGGCCGGATCACGCTGAACCCGCTGCGCCACATCGATCCCATCGGGACGGTGCTGGTGCCGGCGATGCTGTATTTGACGGCGGGCCCGCAATTCGTCTTCGGATGGGCGAAACCCGTTCCGGTCAACTTCGGAAACCTGCGTCATCCGAAGCGCGACATGCTGTGGGTCGCGGCCGCGGGGCCGTTCGCGAACTTCGCGATGGCGTTCCTGTGGATGCTGGCGTTGAGGCTCGCGATCGGCGACGACGCCGTGACGAGCGAAGGTCTGGCGCGAATGGCCCAGATCGGTGTGTCGGTCAACCTGGTATTGATGGCCTTGAACCTGCTGCCCATCCCGCCGCTCGACGGCGGGCGAATCGCCGTGAGCCTGCTGCCGTCGCGCGCCGCGCTGGCATGGGCGCGGCTCGAGCCGTTCGGGTTCATCATCATCGTCGTGCTGATGTTCACGCCGCTGCTCGGCGCGCTGATCAGGCCCATTCGCGACGCGGGTGCCTTGCTGCTGCGCGCCGTGGTCGGGCTGTAGACCGAATGTTCGCGGATCGCGTTCTATCCGGGATGCGGCCCACGGGGCGCATGCACATCGGGCATTACCATGGCGCGCTCAAGAACTGGATCCGGCTGCAGGAGCAGTACGAGTGCCTGTTCTTCGCCGCCGACTGGCACGCCCTCACGACGCATTACGAAGCCGTCGAGACGGTCGCGGAGACGACGTGGGACATGTTCATCGACTGGCTCGCCGCCGGCCTCGATCCGGGGCGCGCGACGTTGTTCATCCAGTCGCGGGTTCCCGAGCATGCCGAGCTCACGTTGCTGCTCGGCATGATCGCGCCGGTGGGTTGGCTCGAGCGCGTGCCGACGTACAAGGAGCAGCAGCAGAAGCTGTCGGATCGCGACCTGTCGAACTATGGCTTCCTCGGCTACCCCGTCATGCAGAGCGCGGACATCCTCATCTACCGGGCCAACATGGTTCCCGTCGGAGAGGACCAGGTATCCCACATCGAGTTCACGCGCGAGCTCGCGCGGCGCTTCAATCACATCTATGGCCGCGAGCCCGGCTTCGAGGACAAGGCGAAGGCGGCCGTCAAGAAGCTCGGTTCGAAGAAGGCCAAGCGCTACGAGCAATTCCGCACCGCCTATCAGGAGCAGGGCGACGCCGAGGCGCTGGCGGCGGGACGCGCGCTGCTCGAGGAGACGCAGAATCTGTCGCTCGGCGACCGCGAGCGCCTGTTCGGTTACCTCGAAGGCACGCGTCGAATGATCCTGCCGGAGCCCCAGCCGTTGCTGACCGAGACGCCGCGCGTGCCGGGACTCGATGGCACGAAGATGTCGAAGTCCTATGGCAACGCGATCATGCTGCGGGAAGAGCCTGCGTCGGTCACGCAGAAGATTCGTACGATGCAGACCGATCCGGCGCGCGTGCGCCGCTCGGACCCCGGCAACCCGGAGAAGTGCCCGGTCTGGGGTCTGCATCAGATCTACTCCGACGCCGCGACGAAGGCCTGGGTCGTGCAAGGCTGCACCACCGCGGGCATCGGCTGCCTCGAGTGCAAGCAGCCGGTGATCGACGGCATCGTCAAGGAGCAGCAACCCATTCGCGAACGCGCGCAGCGCTACGTCGACGATCCGACGCTGGTGCGCAACATCGTCGCGGATGGGTGCGAGCGCGCGCGCAAGCTGGCCGACGAAACGATGCGCGACGTGCGCGAAGCGATGGGCTTGCGCTATGACTAGCGGCGAAGGCTCGCTCGATCTGGCGCATCCCTCGCCGGAGCCGAAGCCGCTCGCGCGCGTGTACGGCGAGCCGGTCAACGAGCTGCCGACGGATCTCTACATCCCGCCCGAGGCGCTCGAGGTGTTCCTGGAGACGTTCGAGGGCCCGCTCGACCTGCTGCTCTATCTCATCCGCAAGCAGAACATCAACGTGCTCGACATACCGATGGCGGAGCTCACGCGCCAGTATCTCGGCTACGTCGAGATGATGCGACGCACGCAGCTCGAGCTCGCCGCGGAATACCTGCTGATGGCCGCGGTGCTGATCGAGATCAAGTCGCGCCTGCTGCTGCCGCGGCCGCCCGCGCCACCGGGCGAGGAGGCGGAAGACCCGCGCGCGGAGCTGGTGCGCCGGCTGCTCGAATACGAGCGTATGAAGCAGGCCGCGCGCGAGATCGACGCGCTTCCCCTCGCCGAGCGCGATTTCGCGACGGTGCGCGTCTGGTTCGAGCGCGTCGCCGCGACGCGCCTGCCCAACGTGAGCCCGGACGATCTTCGCGCGGCTTGGGCGGGATTGATCCAGCGTGCCAAGGTCAACCGGCATCACCTGGTTACGCGCGAGCAGCTGTCGGTGCGCTCCGAGATGAGCCGCATGTTGAAGCTCCTTCAGCCCGGCCGCTATCTCGAATTCACGGCGCTCTTCGCCGAGCACGCCGACGTCGCGCATCTCGTCGTGACGTTCCTCGCGCTGCTCGAGCTGTCGCGCGAGCAGTTGATCGAGGTGCAGCAGGCCGAGCCGTATGCGCCCATTCACGTCCAGCTCCGTGGCGAGCAGCCGTTCGCGCTCGCTGCCGATGCGGCGGATGAAGCGCTGTAACCGTTGAATCCACGCGATACGAGCCCCATGTCGGAATTCGACGATGTGAAGCAGGTGCTGGAAGCCGCGCTGCTCGTTGCCGGCGAGCCCGTGCCGGTCGCGCAACTCGCCCGCCTGTTCGATCCCGCGCTCCCCTCGGACACCGTGCGCAACCTGCTCGACGAGCTGAAGCAGGACTGGACGGGCCGCAAGGTCGAGCTCGTGCAGGTCGCATCGGGCTGGCGCTTCCAGGGCAGGCCGGAAGTCCAGCCGTATCTCGACCGGCTCACGCCGGAGAAACCTCCGCGCTATTCCCGCGCGGTGATGGAAACGCTGGCCATCATTGCCTACCAGCAGCCCGTGACCCGCGGTGACATCGAAGCCATCCGCGGCGTCGCCGTCTCCACCAACGTCATCAAGACGCTGGAGGACCGGCAATGGATCGAGGCCGTCGGTCATCGTGAAACGCCGGGACGCCCGGCGCTCTACGCCACGACCAAGGCCTTTCTCGACGATCTCGGCCTCACCTCTCTCGCGGAGCTTCCTCCGCTTGCCGAGCTCGACTCATCCCACCTGATGGAGTTACCCGATGCCCCCACCAAGGCCGCCGAGACGCCCCTCGCACTCGCGAGCCCGATCCTCGGCTCCGATCCAGCAGCCGAGCCTGGCGCTGCAGAAGATCGCGGAGAGCCTTCCTCCTCCGAGACACAAACGCTCCACTGACGAAGTCTTCAGCGAGCCGCAGCGCCTGCACAAGGTGCTCGCGAGCTGCGGCTTCGGCTCGCGCCGCGCGATGGAGGAGATGATCCTCGCGGGGCGCATCACGGTGAACCGCATGCCGGCCGAGGTCGGCCAGAAGGTCGGTCCGGGCGACGAGGTGCGCATCAACGGCGACCTCGTGAAGGTCCGCTTCGCGGAGCCCCGCGCGCGCGTGCTGATGTACCACAAGCCCGCCGGCGAGCTCGTCACGCGCGACGATCCCGAGGGCCGTCCAACGGTGTTCGGGAAGCTGCCTTCGATCGGCAACGGCAAGTGGATCAACATCGGCCGCCTCGACTACAACACCGAAGGGCTGCTGCTGTTCACCAACTCCGGTGAGCTCGCCAATCGCATGATGCATCCGCGCTTCGAAGTGGAGCGCGAATACGCGGTGCGCGTGATGGGTCGCCTCGCCGACGATCAGATCCAGCGCCTGACCGAAGGCATCGAGCTCGAGGATGGCCTTGCGAAGGTGGACAGCGTCGAGGACGCGGGCGGCGACGACGACGGCGCCAATCATTGGTACAAGGTCGTGCTGCACGAGGGACGCAATCGCGAGGTCCGCCGGCTGTTCGAGGCGCTCGGGCTCATGGTGAGCCGCCTGATCCGCACGCGTTACGGCGTGGTGTCGATGCCGACCGTGCTGAAGCGCGGTGACGTGATCGAGCTCGATCCGGCGCAGGTCACCGCGGTGCTGAACGCCGCCGGGCTCCGTACGGGCGTGACGCAAAAGAATGGATTTCGCAACGAGCGCGCGGGACGCGACGCCGCGCGACCCGAGGGCGGCGGGGCGCCGCATGGCCGTCCGGGCCAGGGGCCGCGCCATGGCCAGGGCGGCGGACCGCGCGGCCCGTTGCAGGGACGTCCCAACGGCCGTCCGCATGGCAAGGGCTTCGGCAAGGGTCCGCGCCCGAATGGCGGCAATCCGCCGGGGCACGACTACGACGAGCGCCAGCCGCTCAGCAATGCGAACGCGTCGCCGTTCGCGCACTCCCGCGGCAACGACGCGTCGCCTTACGGGCGGCCGCGCAGGCAGGGCGCTGGTCCTCAAGGCTACCGCCCGCATGGGCAAGGACCTCGCGGACCGCATCAGGGCCCGCGACCGCAAGGCGACGGCAATCGCGTGCAGGGACAAGGCAATCGCGCGCCGGGACAGGGCAATCGCGGGCCGGGACAGGGCAATCGCGGGCCGGGACAGGGCAATCGCGGGCCGGGACAGGGCAACCGTGTTCCGGGGCAGCAACAGCGGCCGCAAGGACAGGGCGCGCATCCACAGGGACAGGGGCCGCGCACGGGCAAGCGCCATCGGCGCAATGCCAATCGCCCGCCGCGCAATCCCGAGAATCCGGGCAATGAAGCGCCGCGTGTCGACGCGGTGAAGGTCGAAGACGAAAGCTGACCGCGGCTACGCGAATTTCGCCGGGCGACGCGCGAAGAACGCGGCGAGTCCCTCGGCGAAGTCCTCGCTTGCCGCGCACGCCGCGAAGCTCGCCGCTTCTGCATCGAGTTGCTCTGACAGCGTTCGCTCGAGCGACGCACGCACCAGGCGCTTGGTGTTGCGCAGCGCCAGCGCGGGTCCTTGCGCGAAGGCCCCTGCGAGCCGGTCGACCGTCCCGGCGAGCTGATCGTTGGGCACCACGCGGTTGACGAGGCCGAGCCGCAATGCCTCGGTCGCGTCGAACCGCTCGGCGAGCAGCAGGATCTCCATCGCCTTGCGCACGCCGACGAGGCGAGGAAGCGCATACGTCGCACCGCCGTCGGGAGTCAGGGCGACGTGGCGGTACGCCGCGGAGAAGTATGCATCGTCCCCAGCGATCGCCAGGTCGCACGCGCACATCAGCGACAGGCCGAATCCCGCCACGGCGCCGTGCACTTGCGCAATGGCGATCTGCGGCATGCGCGCGAGCGTCTCGACCGCCGCGTGCAGCCGGGCGAGGAGATCGCGGAAGAACGGTGTGCGCTCGGCCTCCGGCCGCGCGAGCTCGGATTCGAAATAGCGCAGGTCACCGCCGGCCATGAAATGCCTGCCGGCGCCGGCGATCACCAGCACGCGGACCGAATCGTCCGACGCGACGCGCGCGATCGCATCGGTGAGCGCTTCCATGAGCGAGCGATCGAGGGCGTTCAGCGCGTCCG